>Ga0318513_10000439_pt1 | contig 11238 bp, 10 predicted proteins | sample GRESIP171b2f20_FD_203683 | JGI IMG/M metagenome (GOLD analysis project Ga0318513, IMG submission 203683) | Tropical soil microbial communities from Luquillo Experimental Forest, Puerto Rico - GRE.SIPMG.171b2f20 | ecosystem: Environmental > Terrestrial > Soil > Tropical forest > Bulk soil... | reverse complement strand
CCCGCCCGGACCGTGTACGCGATCACCGGCGAGGGCCAGCTGGAGCTGGGCATGCTCCGCGAGCAGGCAATCCGGAGCATCCACTGGTGGCCGGACCCGCTCGGCGTGGCGCTGTCCTTCGCCGTGTCGGGCCTCGACCGGGACGAGCTCGCCAGCTGGCTGCGCTCCCGCCGGGAGACGTTCGCGCTGACCGCGGCCCGGCTCGCGGAGGACCGGGAGCGGATGGTGGCCAGGGGCTGGCTGAGCCCGTTCCAGGCGACGGTCATGTACCGGGGCCAGCTGCACGCTGAGGCCGAGATTCGCTGGCACGACGAATTCGCGAAGACCCTCGCCGCGCTGCCGGCGGATGAGGACGGCGACCTGGCGCCGGCGCTGCCAGGGCCGCAAAGCGAAAGGACGGAAGACTCGCATGGCGATCATTGAGGCGCGCGGGCTTGCCCGCACGTTCACCAGCCGCAAGCGCGCCGTGGAGGCGGTGCGTGGCGTCGATCTGACCGTGTCCGAGGGGGAGATCGTCGGATTCCTCGGCCCGAACGGGGCCGGCAAGACCACCACCCTGCGGATGCTGACCACGCTGCTGCGCCCCACCGCGGGGACCGCGACCGTGGCGGGCGCCGACCTGCTCGCCGACCCGGTCGAGGTACGCCGCAGGATCGGTTATGTGGCCCAGGCGATCGGCGCGACCGGCGGTGGCAGCGACCCGAACGCCACGGTGGGTGAGGAGATCACCCTGCAGGCCCAGCTTTACCGGGTGCCGCAGGGCGAGATCGCGGAGCGCACCTCGCGGCTCGCCCGTCAGCTCGACCTCGGCGGCCTGGACGACCGGCTGGTCAAAACGCTGTCCGGCGGGCAGCGGCGGCGGCTGGACATCTCGCTCGGCCTGGTCCACTCCCCCGGGCTGGTCTTCCTCGACGAGCCCACCACCGGCCTGGACCCGCAGAGCCGCAGCAACTTGTGGGATCACATCCGCAGGCTCCGCGAGGACCTGGGCACCACGATCTTCCTCACCACGCACTACCTCGATGAGGCAGACGCGCTGTGTGACCGGATCCTGGTCATCGACTACGGCAAAATCGTGGCCGAGGGCTCGCCCGACGACCTCAAGCGCCGGATCTCCGGCGATGTGATCACCCTGAGCGTGGGCGGTGGCCCGGACGCCGCTAAGGGCGTCCTCGGCGCGCATGAGGGGGTCCGCGACGTCACGGTCAGCGGGCAGTCGCTGCGGCTGACCGTCGACCACGGCGAGGAGGCGCTCCCCGGGATGCTGCGGGAGCTGGACGCGGCCGGGCTCGCTTTGCAGTCCATCCAGCTTGCCCGCCCCACGCTCGACGACGTCTTCCTCACCGTGACCGGCCGTTCGCTCCGTGAGGACGCGCCGCGGGCGGCTCCCCCGGACCGCGTCCCGGTGGCCTGAGATCGGCCGGACCGTGACCTGCGAACCATTCCCGACCCAGGAGTGCTGAAATGTCCTTCGCCCGCGACACGATGCTGATCTTCCGGCGGCAGATCAAGCTGTCACTGCGCAACCCGGCCTGGGTCATCATCGGCCTGATCCAGCCGATCCTCTACCTCGCGTTCTTCGGCCCACTGCTGTCCAAGGTGGCCGCGGGGGCCGTGGCCGGCTTCCCGGCCGGCAACTCCTACAGCTTCTTCGTCCCCGGCCTGCTCATCCAGCTCGGCCTGTTCGGCGCCGCGTTCGTCGGGTTCACGATCATCGCCGACTGGCGTTATGGGGTGATCGAGCGGCTGCGGGTCACCCCGGTGAGCCGGCTGGCCATCCTCGCCGGGCGGGTACTGCGGGACGTGGTCACGCTGCTGGTCCAGGGCGTAGTGCTGGTCCTCGCGGGGGTCGCGTTCGGCATGCGCGCGCCGCTCGGCGGGATCCTGGTCAGCCTCTGGTTCATCGGGATCGTGGCGATCAGCCTGTCCGCCATCTCCTACACGGTGGGCCTGCTCACCAAGAGCGAGGACGTGCTCGCGCCCGCCATCAACATGGTGGTGGTGCCGCTGATGCTGCTGTCGGGCATCATGCTGCCGATGACACTGGGGCCTGGCTGGCTGCAGGGCATCGCCCGGGCCACCCCCTTCCGGTACATCATCGACGCGATGCGCGGCGCGTTCGCCGGGCACTACCTGACCATGATCATGCTGGAGGGCGTGCTGGTGGCGGTCGGCCTGGCGATCGCGTGCCTGTGGATCGCAGGCCGCGCGTTCGTCCGCGAGAACGCCTGACCCGCGCACCGGGGCCCGGCCCGGCCGGCGTAGTGTCGGCCAGCATGACTGACGCACCGCCCGCCGGCTCGGCCGCCGTGCACATCCTGCACGAGGGCTATGTACGCGACGATCCGGCCGGGGACCGGGTGGGCTCCACCGTCACGCTCATTCTGGACGGCGAGCGGGTGATCGTGGTCGACCCGGGCATGGTGGCTGACCGGGACGCCCTGATCGCCGCGCTCACCGCGCACGGGCCGGATCCCGGTGACGTCACCGACATCGTGTTCAGCCACCACCACCCCGACCACACGGTCAACGCGGCGCTGTTCCCCGGCGCGCGGATTCATGACCACTGGGCCAGCTACTCGGGCGACCTGTGGATCGCCCGGGAGCCCGGTGAGTTCGCCCTCACCCCGTCGGTCCGGCTGGCGCCCGCTCCAGGGCACACGCCCGAGGACGTCGCCACCCTGGCGGCCACACAAGAGGGAATCTACGCGTGTACCCACGCCTGGTGGGGGCCGGACGGCCCGGCGGAGGATCCGCTTGCCAGCGCCGGACCGGCGCTGCGGGGCAGCCGGGCGCGCATTCTCGCCACGGCAAGCGTGATCATCCCCGGGCACGGCCCCGCCTTCCGGCCGGGACCGGGCACGCCGAGGTAGCGCGCTAGATCGCGTCTCCCTTCAGGGAAAACGACGCCAGCGCGCGGGCCGCGATGACGAGCCCGATAACGGTCACGATCACGCCCATGACGATCGACGTGCCCAGGCTCACCCCCGGGTTCAGGGCGCTGCCGTCGTTGGCGATGCCGTTCGCCACGCCGAGCGAGTAATGCCCGATCGACAGCAACCGGGCGCCGCTGACGAAGTTGCCGAGCAGGGCCTCCCAGACCACCACGTAGGCCAGGCCGTACGCAATGGCCCGCGTCGTCAGCACGGAAGCCATGACGAAGACCGCGTTGTACATGACGCTGCCTGCCAGCGCGCCGACGAAAAGCCCGACGGCCAGCTTGGTCAGACCACCGGTGGCGATCAGCCCGGCCAGCAGCTCGGGCACGGCCACGAACACCGCGGTCAGCACGACCGCGACCACGTACTTGCTCCAGATCACCACCGACCGGGGCACCGGCGTGGCGAGCAGGTGCACGATGCTCCCCTCGTCCACCTCCGCGCCGAGCACGGTGGTCCCGATGATCAGCGCGGTCAGCGGCAGCACGACGGTGAACCCGAAGATGCCGACAACCTGGCTGGGCCAGGAGGCGAGGTTCGGGTGGGACAGCTTGAGCAGCACGGTCACGAGCAGCAGGATCGCGGGCGGGATCGCGAACAGCAGCGCGCGCTTGCGGCCCATGGTCGCCCGCATGGTGATCGACGCAATCACCCTTGCCTGGTCACCGAACATTTCTGGCTGCTTTCTCCCGGCGCCGCCGGGCGTTATCGAGCTTTCGGCCCGTCGGCGTCGATCAGGTAGGCGAAGACGCTTTCGAGGGACTCGTCCTCGGGCAGCAACTCGCGCAGCCTGATGTCCTGGTCCCTGGTTAGCGCCGCGATCTCGCGGGAGAACGTGCCGTAGTCGTTCGCCCGGACCGACAAGCCCTGGGCGGTGACCTCCACCCCGGTCACCGCCGGGCGTCCGATCAGCGTGGCACCGAGCCCGCGGTCGTCGGAAGTGCGCACCAGGAACACGTGCGGCCTAGTTGTCATCAAGCGGCGGATGGCGCGGAAGTCGCCGGAGGCGGCGAGCCGGCCGGCGACCATCACCTGAATGGTGCCGGACAGCCGCTCCACCTCTTCCAGGATGTGCGAGCTGAACAGGATCGTCCGGCCCTGCTCGCCCAGCGCGTGCAGCAGGTCCATCATGTGCAGCCGCTGCCGCGGGTCCATGCCGTTGAATGGCTCGTCGAGCAGCAGCACCTCCGGGTCGTGCACCAGCGACCCGGCGACTCGAATCCGCTGCCGCATGCCCTTGGAGTACGTGGAGATCTTCCGGTCTTGCGCGGTGGTCATCTCCACCATCTCGATGGCCCGCCGCGCGGCCGCGCCGGGGTCGGGCAGCCTGTGCAGCCGCGCGCTGGCGGTGACGAACTCGGCACCGGTCAGGAAGGCGTACACCGAGTCGCGCTCGGGCACCAGCCCAAGCGTCCGGTAGATCTCCGCGTTATGCCAGCTGGGCGTGCCACCGACCGTGAGTTCGCCGCGCGACGGCGCGAGGAACCCGGCGATCATGTGCATCAAGGTGGACTTGCCCGCGCCGTTCGGGCCGAGCAGCCCGGTGACCCCAGGCCCGATCGTCATCGAGATGTCGTTGACCGCCACCACGTTGCCGTACCACCGGGAGACGTTGCGCAGTTCTATCGCGGTCATGACGCACCGACCCTCCGGTACCGGACGGCCAGGCCGCCCAGGCTGACGGCGAGCAACAGCACGAACATCAGGCCGTACACCACCCCCGCACCACCGGGATTCGGAATGGGACCTGGATTCGTGCCACCCAGCCACTGCCGCACTCCGTCGAGAACGGTGAACGGGCTGATCAGGCCCGGCAGACGGGCGCCGAGCGGGGCGCCCGACGTCAGCGGCCCCGGCCCCTGCCCGGGCCAGGCGATGTTGATCAGGATCCTGGCCAGTATCCAGGTGAGGAAGAAGTAGATCGCGATTATGCCGGTCGCGTATGCCCGGCGGCCGGTCAGCGAGGCAAGGAACAGCCCGATCGCGGCCAGCAGCAGCGCCCACAGCACGCCGACGCCCAGGCCGGGGATCAGCGCCTTGGTCTGTCCCCACACCGCGCTGCCGCCGCCGGCCGAGAGAAGGTTGCCGACGTACAGAATGATCAGCGGGATCTCGACGAGGAGCAGGCAAGCGACGGTGAACGCGACGTACTTGGCCAGCGGGTAGTCAAGGCGCCGCATCGGCCGGGAGTAATACAGCGGCAGCACGTGGCTGCGCAGGTCCCGGGAGACCAGCTCGGGAGCCTGCGCCGCCACGAAGATCAGCATCACCAGGGTGCGCAGCATGTAGGCGTAGGTGTCGTAGTCGACGACGGGCTGCTGCCCGGGGTGCTGGGCCACCGCTACCGCGTTCACGATCGCTGGCAGGCACATCAGGATGAACGCCAGGATCGGCACGATTTTTGCCTTGGCGCCGCGGCCGATCCCGAACGCCGACCGCAGGCTGTGCCAGTACAGCGCCCGAATGATCGCGGCCCGGCCCAGGCGCGGCCCGTCGTAGCGCCGGTAGCCGAGGTCATGGATGACCCCGGTGCCGGCCGGGGCCACGCCGCCGTCAGTCGTCACCGCGCTCCTCCTCGTCCTCGTGGTCGCGGAACAGTTCCTCGACCCGCCGCCGCTGCTGCTCCAGCCGGTTCAGCGGCAGGCCCAGATCCGCCACGGCGTCCCGGACCCTGTCGTACGTCGCATCGCCGTCGATCCGGACCAGCAGTCCGCGCCCGGAGCGCCGGGGCTCCAGCCCGCGGGTGGCCAGTTCCGCCTGCAGCGCGGCGATGCCCTCGTCGACCTCGATCACCAGCACCTGGCTCACCTGGGTGAAGCTGGTCATCGTGTCGGAACGCAGCAGGCGGCCCCCGTCAATGACGACGAGATGGTCGCAGATCTGCTCGATCTCCCCCAGCAGGTGCGAGGAGACCACGATCGAGATGCCGAACTCTGCGCCGATCCTGCTGATCAGATCCAGCATGGAACGGCGTCCGGCCGGGTCCAGGCCGATAGTGGGCTCGTCGAGCAGCAGTAGTCGTGGATCGCCGACGAGGGCCTGGGCCAGCTTCACCCGCTGCTTCATTCCGGTGGAGTAGGTGCCGGTCTGCCGGTACCGCTCCTCATACATGCCGACGTGGCGCAGCGAATCGGCGGCCCGCTCCTTCGCGGCGGTGGCCGGCAGCCCCGACATGCGCCCGAGGTGCGTGACGAGCTCGGTGCCGGTGACATCTGGCGGCAGGCAGTCGTGCTCGGGCATGTACCCGGTGAGCGTACGGATCCGCTCCCCGCTGGCCGCGACGTTGTGGCCGAGCACGACAGCCCGGCCGCTCGTCGGCGGGAGCAGGCCGAGCAGGATCTTGATGAGCGTCGACTTACCGGCCCCGTTCGCGCCGACCAGCCCCGTGATACCAGGGTGGATGTCGACGGTGAGGCCGGCCAGCGCTGTCACTTCGCCGGGATACCGCTTGGTCAGCGCGTCCGTCCTGATGACGGCTGCGGCGGTGCCCGCGTCACCGGGTCCCGGCCCGGCGCGCAACTGTGGAGGTGCGGTCACGGTGATAAGCATGTCGGTCCGCGATACCCCGTGTCGTCATCCTCAGGTCGGTATTTGACCGCTTCCCGGAATCAGCCTGGCAGCGTACGACCTGGGCATGACGCGCCGGACCTGGCCAGGGGCTACGGTGAAAGGGTGAGCGCAGAGCCCGGCCGCCCGCCGCTGAGCATGCGGTTCAACGAGCGCGCCTGGACCCGGCTGGACTGGGTACTGGCCGCCGTGTGCGGTGTGATCGTCTACGGCGTCATGCTCCGGGGCCGGGAAGTCCACCCGTTCCCGCCGGGCATCTGGCTGGTGGGTGGCTGGATCCCGCCGTTGCTGGCCGTCGCCGTGGCGGTGCCGGTCGGCCTGCGCCGCCGAGACCCGGTGGGCGCGCTGATCCTGGCTCTGGCCGGCTGTGCGGTGATCGTGGCGGTGGGCGGCGAGGTCAACCGTGGCCCATTCTTGCCGCTGGCACTCGTGCTCTTCACGGTGGCGGCGACGTGCAAGCGGATGGTCGCGATTGCCGGGCTCATCGCCTCCCTGGCGCTGCTCGTCGTCCAGGGGCTCATCCTCAGTTTCAGCGGCGACGGCTCGGGCCCGGCGATCGGTGGGGCGCTGGTCCTGATCATCGTCTGGATGATCGGCATCAGCGTCCAGCAGCGCCGCTCGTACACCGCCCGGGTGCGTCAGCAGGTGGCCACCGCGGCGGTGACCGAGGAACGGCTGCGGATCGCCAGGGAATTGCACGACGTGGTGGCGCACAGCATGACGGTGGTCGCGGTCCAGGCCGGCTTCGGCGAATACGTCTTCGACCATGAGCCCGGGCAGGCGCGGGAGGCGCTCGGGGCCATCCAGCACGTCACCAGGGAGGCGCTCGCCGACATGCAGCGACTGCTCGGCGTGCTCCGCCAGGATGGCACCCGCCAACCGGAAACCGGCGAGCCAGGTGGCGGCCAGCCGGACGACCGCCGGGAGCCCGCACGGCAGTTGCAGCTCGCCCCCGCCCCGGGGCTTGCGGACCTGGAGCGCTTGGTGTCCACCACCGCGGGCGCCGGCGTCCAGGTGAATGTGACCAGGACGGGGGAACGCCGGGATGTCCCGGCCGGGATCGACCAGGCGGCGTTCCGGATCGTCCAGGAGGCGCTGACCAACGTGGTCAAGCACTCCGGCGCCAGCTCATGCAGGGTCAGCGTGGGCTACGAGCCCACCAGCCTGTCCGTCGAGGTCACCGATCACGGCGCTGGGCCCGCTGCGGGGCGGGACCGGTCCCTGGTCGCGCGCGAGCCGAACGGAACCGGCCACGGCATCCTCGGTATGCGCGAGCGAGTGAGCCTGCACGGCGGCGAGTTCAGCGCCGCGCCGCTACCCGAGCGCGGGTTCCGGGTGGCCGCCCGGTTCCCGGTCCCGGCGGTCGCCGAGAAGGCGCCCCGGCGGGAGGCGCTCCCCCAGCAGGAGACGCTCCCCCGGCAGGCGATCCCCGGGCCGGCCCGGTGAGCCTGCGCATCGTCGTCGCCGACGACCAGGCGCTGGTGCGGGCGGGGTTCTGCGGCATCGTGAACGCCACCCCTGGCCTGACCGTGGTGGGCGAGGCGGGCACCGGCGCGGAGGCGGTCGCGGTGACCCGCCGGACCCGGCCCGATGTGGTGCTGATGGATGTGCGGATGCCGGAACTCGACGGTATCGAGGCCACCAGGCAGATCACCGGGCGAGACGGCGGCTCCCCCACCCGGGTGCTCATCCTGACCACGTTCGACCTGGACGAGTACGTGTACGCGGCGTTGCACGCGGGCGCCAGCGGGTTCCTGCTGAAGAGCACCGAGCCCGCCGAACTGGTCAGCGCCATCCGGGTCATCGCGGCCGGTGACGCCCTGCTCGCCCCGAGCGTCACCCGGCGGCTGGTGGAGGAGTTCACCCGCCGCCCGGTGCCGCAGGCCCGGCAGGCCGCGCCCGACCCGGCGCCGGCTCCGGTCCGGGCGCTGACGGTCGGCCTGGCCGGGATCACCGGGCGGGAGCGCGAGGTGCTCGCGCTGATCGCCTCCGGCCTGTCCAACTCCGAGATCGCCGCCAGGCTGTGCATCAGCGAGGCGACCGCCAAGACCCACGTCGGGCACCTGCTGACCAAGCTGAACGCGCGCGACCGGGTGCACCTGGTCATCTTGGCCTTTCAGGCCGGCTTGGTCAGCGCCGCCCCTGCTGGCCCGGGGGGGCGACCCCTGTGGAACCCCCCGGCGGCCTAGCCGAGCTAGGACCGGCGAAGCCGGTGAGATCGAGTCAAGTTTGTTGATGTTGGTGTTGGCTTCATGCGGCGACTCCTGCTGAGTGGGTGAGGTCGCGGATGGCGGCCTGGTAGGCCCGGTCGGCTTGGCGTAGTGCGGTGGGGGCTGGGGAGTTGAGCTGGGCGATGCCGGTTTGCAGGATCCGGTCGTGGACGCGGGTGAGGAACATGGCGCGGCGCAGGCCGGCGGGGGTGACCTGGTAGCGGTGGGTGCGGGGGATGCGCTCGATCAGGCCGTGCTCGCGGAGCCGGCGCAGGTCGTAGGTGGCCTGGCCGGGGGTGATCGTGCCGGGCGGCCGGCCGAGGTATTCGGCGAGAAGCTCCCGCAGGTCGCGGTTGAGGAACCCGCCGGGGTGCAGCCGGAAGATCAGCAGGATGTGCAGGAGTGCCTGGGCCCGGGGGTCGGTGAGCCGCAGCCCGGCGGTGCGGGTGCCGTCTTCGCGGGTGATGGGGTCGCAGGTGGCGTGCAGGGCGTCGGCGCCGGTGATGGGGTCGTGGCTGAGTCGTTGGGCGCCGAGCAGGCGCCGGTTGGCGGTGTAGCCGATCTGCGCCAGGGCGGGCAGGTTGGTCAGCCGTTTGCCCAGGCCGAAGTCCATCGTGTGGTTGATGGTGGTCTCGGTCCGCAGTGCCTTGCCGAGCTTGTGGTACTGCTTGATCTGGGTGTGCTTGTAGAGCACGTGCAGGCTGGGGGTGACCCCGTCGGTCACCACGCGGGTGGCGAAGGTGCCGGGGGTGTGGTTCTTGCGGCCGCGGTAGATGGACCGGCCGAAGATCAGGCTGATCCGGTCGGGGCGGCCCAGGTCGAGGTTGTCGCGGATGACCTGTTCGAAGAAGATCCGCCCGGACACCGGCTTATCCAGCGCCTGGGTCAGCGAGAACTCCGCCTGCAAGATGGAGATGTCATACCGGTATCCGGCGGCCCGGTCGGCCCGGGTAAAGGGGTGCGGCAGGCGGGCCAGCCACTTGCGCAGCAGCGCGTCGATCTGCGCCGCCCCCAGGGCGTGGCAGATCGCCTGCAGCCCGGGCACGTCATCGACGGCGGCGAAGGCGTTGTCCAGCGGGACAAAGCCGATCCCGGCCTTGGCGGCCTGCCGCTTGGCCCACTCGTTGCCGTTGAGGCACAGCTTGGCGTTGAACGGGAAGTAGCTGCAGAACTTGAGGAAGAACGGGCCGAAGTCCTCATCGACACAGTAGAAGTAGAACTGGTTGACCACCCCGGTCTCGGCGGCGATCCACGGGTAGGAGGTGCCGTCGTCCCGGCGCCGCTTGCGGGTCCGGAACAGCGGGACCTTCTCCTGCGCCCGGCCGATGAACAGCACGCCTTCGGTCCCGGTGAAGGCGGCCAGGAACTCCTGCGCCACGTCGTCTTTGCGCTGGCCTTTAGCGAAGTCCACCCAAGGGATCTGCCGGTCGGCGGCAAAGGCCCGCACCGCCTTGGTGAACGCCTCGGTCACCGGGGCCAGCGCCGCGGTGGAGGCCACCGGCTTGCCCAGATACCGGTGGATGTAGCTGACCAGCCCGGTCGCATACTGCAGCTGCGGCACATAGACGTTCAGGTACATCCGGTCGATGCACTCCACCTCGAAGCTCACATGGCCAGACAGCACATCAGCAGCAGAGCGCGGTAGCGTCATCACAGGCTCCGGTCGGGCACAGGCCGCAAGGCCACCCACCGCCAGCAGGCGGTCCATAACGGGGCACAGCGTGTCACCGTCACGCACCGGCCGGGGCCCTTTCACCAACCTCAGCCCCGCAGACATGGCTCGCCGGGCTGGGGCGAAGCCCCGCTGGGGCGTGTCCCGTAGATCTTGGCCGTCGCGAGCGGCCGCCGGCGGGATGGAGCGCAAGGCGGAGGAGGAGCCCATAGCGGAGCTATTGGCGACGACGACAACGCCGCGAGGCGCCCGTCCGGCGGACGCGCAGCAGGCTGGGGATTTGCGGGAGACGCCCTAGCGGGCCGGCCAGCCCCGGCGCCGGAGGGCGATTCCGGCCGCGACACCGCCGGCCACCGCGCCCGCCCCGGCCGCTATGGGCAGCGCGATCAGCGTGGCCCTGCGCCCGGAGCGGAAGTCGTGCACCGGCCAGCCCTGTGCCCGTGCCTGCGCGCGCAACCGGGAATCGGGGTTGACGGCGGCCGGGTGACCGACAAGTTTGAGCATGGGAATGTCGTTCGCCGAGTCGCTGTAGGCAGCACACCGCGCCAGGTCGAGGCCTTCCCGCAGGGCGAGCGCCTCGATCGCCGCCACCTTCGCCTCGCCGTGCAGCAGCCCGCCGACCAGTCGCCCGGTGTACTCTCCGTCCACCGTCTCGGCGACGGTGCCGAGCGCCCCGGTGAAGCCGAGCCGGCGCGCGATGATGCTGGCCAGTTCCACCGGGGTGGCGGTCACCAGCCAGACCCGCTGGCCCGCCTCCAGGTGACGCTGCGCCAGTTCGCGGGTGCCCTCCCAGATCCGGTTGGCCATGTCCTCGTCGTAGATCTCCTCACACAAGGCCACGATGTCGCTC
>Ga0318513_10000424_pt1 | contig 11387 bp, 12 predicted proteins | sample GRESIP171b2f20_FD_203683 | JGI IMG/M metagenome (GOLD analysis project Ga0318513, IMG submission 203683) | Tropical soil microbial communities from Luquillo Experimental Forest, Puerto Rico - GRE.SIPMG.171b2f20 | ecosystem: Environmental > Terrestrial > Soil > Tropical forest > Bulk soil... | reverse complement strand
GGGTGAGTCCGGCCACCGCTATCCAGGTGCGCACCCGCCGTCGGTCCCAGGTCATGAACATCCAGGTCTCCCTTCACGGCTGACGCGGCCTGTCCCCCTGGTCTAACTGGGCGGCTCCTGCCCAAGAAGGGCACGGCGCATCTCGTCCACGTCGTCGGTGACGACGGCGTACAAACCTGGGCGTGCGCCGCCCCCGTGGCGCCTGGCGATGATCGAGATGCCGTCCCAGGTCTGCTGCGTGGCGAACTCGTAGCCGGGGAACTCGGCCGCCAGCTCGCTCAGTTCCGCTGGTGCGCCGGTCACGCGGACCACGGGGTGCCTGCCGGGATTCCGATGTGCCACTCGCCCGTGAGGTCCGTCGTCGGCTGCCATCGCCTCTGTTCCCGCCGCTGCGGTTGACGTCTTTCACACGGCCGAACGGGAAGCGGTTCTCGTGTCGGGGCAGGTGTTCTCGCGAACGGTGCGTGGGCCAACCGAGGTCTCACCCAAAAGTACGGATCAGTACTTTAGAAGTACGTCAGCTACTGTATGCCCGTGACCGACACCGGGCAAGGGGGGACTCTCGCCAAGACACACGAGGGAAAGCCCGGTCTTCCCCGCGGCAGGAGCCGTCTGCCGCTGCCAGCCGTACGGGCGTCACAACGGGAACGGCTGCTGCGGTCGGTGATCGCCGCGGTGTCGGAATGCGGCTACACGGCCGTAACGGTCGCCGACATCGTGCGGCGGGCCAGAGTGTCCCGGGCCGCCTTCTACGCCCACTTCGCGGACAAGGAGGACTGTTTCCTGGCCGCGACCGCGGAAGGCCGGCAGCTCATGATCTCCCAGCTGGTGTCCGCCACGCGCGCCCTGCCGGCCGGGTCGTCCGACGAGGAGGTACTCCGGGTCGCGTGCCGCGCGTACCTCGCGTTTCTCGCCAGCGAGCCGGCGTTCGCGAGGGTCTTCTACATCCACATGCCGGCGGCGGGCCCGCGTGCGGTGGACCGGCTCGACGCCGCGGCCGGCCTGTTCGCTGATCTGAACCAGACATGGCACCGGCGCGCGAGAGAGCATCATCCGGAATGGCCGTGCGTTCCTCCCGAGGCGTACCTCGCTCTCGCCGGAGCCACAGATGAACTGGTGCGATCCACAGTCCGCGCGGGCCGGACCGACGCTCTTCCCGGGCTCGAAGAAACGCTCGTGTCGCTGCATCTGGCGGTCCTGGCAGCCCGCCCCTGGCCCGCGGGAACCTGATCGGCAACGAGTCGTCACCATGACACTGGCCGAGGCTCGTCAGCCTGCCGACGCGGCCCATCCCGTCCAGCGCTCGACCTGCACGCGGATCACCGGGCCGCCCGGCGGGTGGGCCCGGTAGTGCGGGTAGCGCCGCGCCAGCAGGGCCAGCGGCGCGGCCATCGCCGTGTGCTCGGCGAGGATGGTGGCGGTGCCGTCGGCGCGGGCCCACCACAGCCGGTCCCAGTCGGCCTCGTAGTGGTCGGCGAGCATGGCCACCCGCGGCTCGGCCGCGATGTTGCGCAGCCGGGCGAGCCGCGTGGTCCTTTTCGGCTTGGCGTCGACCGCGCTGTAGATCACGTCCCCGTCCACGGCGAAGGTGACCGGGACCAGGTGGGGGCGGCCGCCGGGGGTCAGGGTCGCCAGCCGGGCCACGACGGCTTCGGCGAACCGCCGCCGCGCCTCAGTTGGCTCCAGGTTCAGCTGCCCGCTCCCTCACGTCGGCCGCCAGTTCACCGCAGGCTTCCCGGACGCGGGGCCTCCGGTTCACTACAGGCTCTCTCCTCACACTGGCCTCTTCTGTCCCTGCAATCTTCGCGCCACCGCCCAAATCCCCCACGCGGTCGGATCTTTCCCAGTGCCAGACTGACACGGTGCGGCAACGGTAGGGTCAAATGCTGTCATGCCATCGCTCCCGCTGCTGGCCGGCCGGTACCGCCTCCAGAGCCAGATCGCGGCCGGCGGTGTCGGTGAGGTCTGGCGGGCCGAGGACACCCTGCTGACGCGGCCGGTGGCGGTCAAGCTCCTGCGCGCCGAGCTCGCCGGGCACACCGAGACGCTGGCGCGGTTCCGGGCCGAGGCCCGCCACGCCGGCGCGCTGTCGCATCCGGCCATCGCCCGGGTGTACGACTACGGGGATCCGGTGCCTCCGCTGCCCGCGTTCCTGGTCATGGAGCTGGTGGACGGCCCGTCGCTGGCCGCTGTCCTGGCCGCCGCGCCGCTCGGCGCCGCCCGGACCATGGACGTGGTCGCCCAGGTGGCGGCGGGCCTGCAGACGGCGCACGCGGCGGGGCTGGTGCACCGCGACATCAAGCCGGCGAACCTGCTGCTGGCCGCGGACGGCCAGGTGAAAGTCACCGACTTCGGCATCGCGCACGTCGCCGGGTCGGTCCCGGTCACCCGCACCGGAGTCGTGATGGGCACCCCCGCCTACCTGGCCCCGGAGCGGGTGTCGGGCGCGTCGGCCACGCCAGCGGCCGACCTGTACTCGCTCGGCGTGGTCGCCTACGAGTGCCTGGCCGGGGCCGCGCCCTTCGCCGGGAAGCCGCTCGAGGTCGCGGTCGCGCACCGGGACCTGCGGCTGCCGCCCTTCCCCCATCCCGTGCCCGCCGAGGTGGCGCAGCTGATCGGGGAGATGACCGCCAAGGACCCGGCCGCCCGGCCGGACAGCGCGCAGGAGGTCGCCACCCGGGCCGGCCGCCTGCACGAGGACCTGGTGGACGGCGTCGCCGGTGGCCCGGCCTCGTGGCGGTACAGCGTCCCGGTCGCCGTCGCCGGTATCCCGCCGCCCGGCCCGGGCGCCACCCCGGACCCGACGCTCGGGTGGCAGCCCCCGCCGGCCAAGCGGACCAGGCGGCTCGCCCTGGCCAGCCGCCCCGCACCGGCCAGCGCCAGGCGGACCCGGTGGATCGCGGCCGGCGCCTCGACGGCCGCGGTGGCCGTGCTGGTGGTGGTGGTGCTGGCGGCGACGTCGAGCCCGGGCCCCGGCCCGGTGAGCGCGCCCGGCCAGGTGCCGCCCCAGACGAGCCAGCACGCACCCGCCGCGCCGACCCAGCCGGCGACGCGGAGCCCGTCGCCGGTGGCGAGCACACCGGCCGCACCCGCCACGGTGGAGGTCACCGCGGCCACGCTGGTCGGGCAGCCGCTGGAGCAGGTACGCCAGCAGCTGCAGCTTCTGGGACTGGTCGTCCAGGTGCAGCACAACCCCTCCCACCAGGAGACCGGGACCGTGCTGGCGGTGGTACCGAGCGGCAAGGTGCGCAAGGCGAGCGTCGTAGTGGTGACCGTGGCCGTCATGCAGTTCCAGGACGGCCACAACCACCATCACCACCAGGGGGTCGGCAGCGGCGGCCAGACGGTGATGTCCACCGGTGCGGTGGCGGCCGGCGGCTGACCGTCCCGCCGCGCCGCCGAGCGGTGTCGCCCGGCCGCCGGGACATTCCTCAGGTGACCGCGACGATGGCCGCCGCCACCAGCCGGCCGCCGTCGATGTCCAGGACGCCGATTGTCCCGTGCGGCTCGCGCCGCCGGTCGGTCGGCGACCCGGGGTTGAAGATCCGCTGGCCGTCCGCAGCGAGGTCTACCGGGATGTGGGAGTGGCCGAAGACCACCAGGTTGGCGCCGGGAAACCGGCCGCGGAGCCGGGCCGGCCGCCCGGACCTCGGGCCCGAGTCGTGGATCATCGCCAGGCGCACGCCGCCCAGGTCGAGTTCGAGGGTGTCCGGGGCGCCCCAGGCGGCCACGTCCGGGCCGTCGTTGTTCCCGCGGACCGCGTGGACCGGTGCGTACGCCGCCAGCTCGTCGAGCACGTCCGCCGTGCACACATCCCCCGCGTGCAGGATCAGGTCCGCGCCGCGCAGGTGGGCGGCCACCCGGGGCGGGCAGGAGCGCCACCGGCGGGGGGCGTGCGTATCGGCCAGCACCACCACCTTCACGGCACCTATCCTGCCCGCCCGCCGGTCCCGACCTCCGGCCGGCAGCGCGCCTTACCGGCCGGGGAGCTGGCCCAGGTAGAACCGGGTGCCCTGGCCGTCGGCGCAGTCGGCCGTCAGGCCGTACGGTTCCTGCCGCGGCTCGGTCGACGTGCCGCCCGCGGCCCGCACCCGGCCCACCGCCGCGCGCAGGTCGGCGACCCGCCACATCGGCACCGTGGTCGCCTCGGCGTGCCCGCCGGACAGGCCGGCCAGCGGCGTGGTGCCCACCACCTGCCAGCCGTCGGGGACCCGGCCGGGGGCGAACTGCCAGCCGAGCACCGCGCCGTAGAAGTCGCGGGCCCGGCCCGAGTCCACCACCTCAAAGGTGACGTAGGCGAGGTCCCCGTCGTGAGGCCCGGCCACCGGGCCAGTCACGCCCGGGCCCGCCGTGGCCAGGCCCGGCCGGCCGGCGCGTACCCCGGCGGGGCCCGCCGCACCACGGCCCGCCACGGCCGCGGCGGGCGCGCCGGCCCGCGGCGGCTGGTGCACCGCGAACGGGGTGCCCTGGTTGTCGGTGCACTCGGCGACCAGGCCGTACGGCCGGGCGATGGGGTCGCCGGCCTGGCCGCCGGCCGCCCGCACCCGCGCGGCCGCCGCCGTTGCGTCATCCACCACGTACGAGCAGAACAGCGTGGACCGGGGCCGGCCGCCCCACAGGCCCTGCGGCGGCCGCACCACGGGCACCTGCCGGGCCAGCGGATTGTGCGAGGGCTCGTACGCCCAGCCGAGCACGGCGGTGTAGAACGCCGCCGCCGGCTCGATGTCTTGCACCCACAGCGAGGCGTACCCGATGTCGCCCTGCCGGGGCGACTGGGCCTCGGCGGGGGTCTCGGTGGGGGCCCCGCGGCGCCGGGTGGCGGCGACCCGGGCGGGATGAGGCTGCATGATTGCGCCGGTCTCAGACACGGCAACTCCTTCCGGGAGATCGAGGGCGCGTTCCAGCCGCGCCCGCAGCCGGGCCGCGAACCCGGGATCGGGGTCGGCCGGCGTGACCGGCGCCCGCAGCACACGGAACGGGTCAGCCATCGCCGTCCTCCTCTCCGTCACGGCAGTACGCGGCGCGGAACGCCGACCGCGCCCGCACCAGCAGGGCCTCGGTGGCGTGCACGGTGCGGCCGAGCAGGTCGGCCACCTGCGGCACCGGGAGGTCATCCATGTACCGCAGGGTGAGCGCGGCCCGGTGGTGCGGGCCGAGCCGCTCCAGCACGTCGCGGGCCCGCAGGGCGTCCAGCCGGGCGTCCCACGGGTCCTCCGGCTCCGCCGGGGCGCCCGGCCCGGCCGCGACCGCGTGCAGCGCCCGCTGCTCCCTGGCCTGGCGGCGCCAGTGGTCGCTGAGCTTGTGCCGGGCCACGCCGACCAGCCAGGCGGTGCTCACCGGCGCCCCCGGACCGGCCCGGACCGCGTCCACCGCCGCCAGGAACGTCTCGGCGGTGAGGTCCTCGGCGACCGCCCGCTGCCCGCACCGGGCCAGCAGGTAGCCGTAGACCTGCGGCAGGGCGTGGTCGTAGAGCGCGAGCAGGCGCGCACCGGCGCTGGCCGGGCCCGCTGGCTGCTCGCTCATACCCTTATCGTCGTCCGGCGGGCCCGGACTCCGACGGGTGGCCCGCAGATCGCTGGCCGAGGTCCTGTCGATCGTCGCGGACATGCGCGGCGGTTAAGGTGGCCACATGCCGGACCGCAAGCAGATCGTGGAGGTGGCGGGCCGCTCGGTCGTGATCACCAACCCGGACAAGGTCTTCTTCCCGGCGGCCGGTGTCACCAAGCTGGACATGGTCAGCTACTACCTGAGCGTGGCCGAGGGCGCGCTGCGCGGGGTGGCGGGACGCCCGATGGTGCTCAAGCGGTTCGTGCACGGCGCCGACGGCGAGCCCTTCTTCCAGAAACGCGCCCCGGACAAGCGCCCGGACTGGGTGCCGACCGTCACGCTCAGCTTCCCGTCCGGCCGTACCGCCGACGAGATCGTGGTCAGCGACGCCGCGCAGCTCGCCTGGGTGGTGAACCTGGGCTGCATCGACCTCAACCCGCACCCGGTCCGGGCCGCCGACCTCGACCATCCCGACGAGCTGCGGGTGGACCTGGACCCGGTGCCGGGGATCGGGTGGCCGCAGATCCTGCAGGTCGCGCTCGTAGCCCGGGATACGCTGGCCGACTGCGGGCTGGCCGGCTGGCCCAAGACCTCGGGGTCGCGCGGCTTCCACATCTACGCCCGGATCGAGCCCCGCTGGACCTTCGCCCAGGTCCGCCGGGCCGCGGTCGCGCTGGCCCGGGAGATCGAGCGGCGCGCGCCCGAGCTGGCCACCGCGAAATGGTGGAAAGAGGAACGTCACGGCGTGTTCGTCGACTACAACCAGAACGCCAAGGACCGGACGGTCGCGTCAGCGTACTCGATCCGCCCCACCCGCGACGCCCGGGTGTCCACGCCGCTGGCGTGGCCGGAGGTGCCCGGCTGCGACCCGGAGGCGTTCACGATCGGGACCGTGCCGGAGCGGTTCGCCCGGCTCGGCGACCCGTGGCGGGACATGGACGCCGCGGCGGGCTCGCTGGAGCCGCTGCTCGCCCTGGCCGATAAGGACGAGGCGGCCGGGCTTGGCGACGCGCCCTGGCCGCCGCACTACGACAAGCAGGCCGGTGAGCCACCGCGGGTGCAGCCCTCCAAGCGGCGCGCGGGCAGCGCCCCGCCGCCCGCCCCGGGCAAGGCGAGCGGCCCGACCGGGCGGCGGCGGTCCACCATGCCGCTCATCGAGGTGGCCCGGGCGGCCAGCGAGGCGGAGGCGCGGGCGGGCCTGGAGCGGTGGAAGGAGCGGCACCCCGGCATCTGGCCCCTGCTCGAGCCGGCCGACATCCTGGTCGACGCGATGCGCGGGCGCAGTTCGCTCTGGACCCGCATCCGGCTGAACCTGCGGCACGTGCCGGAGGCGCAGCGGCCACAGCAGGAGCCGCTGGAGGTGGACTACGACCCGTGGGCGGCGTACCGGCAGGGCCCGCCCGGCGCGCCGCGATAGCCTCTCCCCCGGGGCGGCGCGACCGACAGGAGGAGCCGATGCGCTTCGCGATCAAGACCCGGCCGGAGCACACCCCGTGGGGGCGGATCCGGGACGTCTGGCTGGCGGCTGACGAGATCAGCCTGTTCGAGTCGGCCTGGAACTGGGACCACTTCTACCCGCTCACCGGCGACCTGACCGGGCCGAACCTGGAGGCGTGGACGATGCTCGCCGCGCTCGGCCAGGCCACCCGCCGGATCCGGATCGGCTGCCAGGTGACCGGCATGATCTACCGGCACCCGGCGGTGCTCGCGAACATGGCCGCGACCACCGACATCATCTGCGGCGGCCGGCTGGAGCTCGGCCTGGGCGCCGGCTGGAACCAGATGGAATGCGACGCCTACGGCATCGACCTGCCGCCGCTGCGTGAGCGCCTCGACCGCTTCGACGAGGGCGTGGAGGCGATCGCGCGCCTGCTCAGCCAGGAGACGACCACACTGAACGGAACCTACGTCCGGCTCACCGAAGCCCGCTGCGAGCCGAAGCCGGTGCAGCGGCCGCATCCGCCCATCACCGTCGGCGGGCGCGGCAAGAGCCGCACCCTGCGGACCGCGGCCCGCTGGGCCCAGCAGTGGAACGCGATCACCAGCGACCCGCAGGACTGGCTCGACCTGGCCGGGACGCTCCGGTCCCACTGCGCGGACCTCGGCCGCGACCCGGGCGAGATCACCTGCTCGGTGAACGTCCGGATCGAGGACGGGACCCGCATCGGGCCAGCCGCCGAGCTCGCCGCCGCCTACCGGGAGGCCGGGGTCGACCTGGCCATCATCAACCTGCCGCTGTCCGCCGACCCGGGGCTGCTCGCGCCCCTGGCCGCGGCGCTGGAGCCCTTGGCGGGCTAGAGCTCGCCAAGGGCCGGCCGTCAGGCCCGGTTCAGCACGAGCAGGAACTCGAGCACCCCGTGGTCCTGCGTGGTGACGAAGCCAGCGAAGCTGGGGTTGGGTATGTCCCAGTCCGCAAACGTGACGGGGATCGAGCCCGAGACCCGGATCTGGGTCGCGGTCCGCTGCGCGCTCAGGCTGAACGTGACCGGCCGGGTGTGGCCGTGCAGCGTGAGGTTCCCGGTCGCGCGGTAGGTCATGATCTTCCCGGTGGCCGGCACCGGTGCCAGGCTGATGCTGCGGGTGAGGGTGAACGTGCCGGTCGGGTACGTGGCGACGTCCATGATCCGGCCGTCGAACTGCGCGTCCCGCTGGCTCTGGTCGCTGTGGATGGTGGCCATCTTCACGCTGAAGGCACCCGCCGTCACGGTGGTGTTCGCGATGGTCAGATGGCCGGCGACCGAGCTGGTCCGGCCCACCGCGACGTTGTTCTGCCCGGCCAGCACCTCGTTCACCCGGTAGCCCGCCCGGGACCCGGTGGCGACGGCCCAGGTTCCGGCCAGCGGCGTGCCCGCCGGCTGGCCTGATCCGCCGCTGCCGTTGGCCGCGCTCGGGCTGGCCGTGCCGTTCAGGCCCAGCGGTGCGGGCGCCGGCCCCTCGATGAAGTGGATGTAGGCGAACGGCACGCCCACGGCCAGCACCACCACGGCGGCGCCCGCGACCAGCACCCACCGCAGCCAGCCGCGGCGACGACGATGAGAAGACACCGACACACCTCCTGGCCGCCGGAACGCCCGGCGGCGTCGTCAGGCTCCCGGACGAGGGTCCCGCCCGATCCTGCACGGAATCTGACCGTTGCTTCTGAGAAAGCTCAGGACCCCGGCTGGCGGGTGGGAGTCCCACGCCGGTCAGCGGACCTGGGGCATGACCTCGGCCGCGATCAGCTCCAGGTGGTCCAGGTCGTGCAGGTCGAGGACCTGCAGGTATATCCGGGAGGCGCCGAGAGCGGCGAACACGCCCAGCTTGTCCACGATCTGCGCGGGCGAGCCGACCAGCCCGCTGGCCCCGAGCTCGGCCAGGGAGCCGCCTGGATCGATGCCGGCCGCCGCGGCCCGCCGCGCCACCTCCGCGTCGGTCCGACCGCAGCACACGGTAAGGGCGGCCGAGTACACCAGCGAGGCGGGGTCACGGCCGGCCGCCGTGCAGGCGTCCCGGACCCGGCCGTACGCGGCGCTGGTCTCCTCGGGGGTGACGAACGCGGTGTTGTACTCGTCGGCGAACCTCGCCGCCACGCGGGGCGTCCGGCGCGGGCCCTCCCCGCCGACCAGGATCGGGGGGCGGGGGCGCTGGACCGGCTTGGGCAGCGCGGGTGAGTCCGTCAGCGCGTAGTACGACCCGTCGAACGAGAACGTCTTGCCCACCGGCGTCTCCCACAGCCCGGTGATGATCGCCAGCTGCTCCTCCAGCCGGTCGAAACGCTCCGCCACACCGGGGAACGGGATCCCGTACGCGGTGTGCTCGGCGTCGAACCAGCCGGTCCCCAGCCCCAGCTCGACCCGGCCCGCGCTCATCTCGTCCACCTGAGCCACCGAGATCGCCAGCGGCCCGGGGTAGCGGAACGTCGCCGCGCTCATCAGGGTGCCGAGCCTGACCCGCGACGTCTCGCGGGCCAGCGCGGCCAGGGTGACCCAGGAGTCGGTGGGGCCGGGCAGGCCGCTACCGGCGCCGATCCTGAGGTAGTGGTCGGAGCGGAAGAACGCGTCGAAGCCTAGCTCCTCGGCGGCACGCGCGACCGCCAGCAGCCGGCCATACTCGGCGCCCTGCTGCGGCTCGGTGAAGATCCGGAGTTGCATGCTCCCATCCTGGACCATCCCCGCGCCCGGCGCGGGCCGGCCGGTCACGCTGGACCCCGGCCGCTCCCGCTGGCCGCTGTGCTCGCCCCGCGCGGCCCGCTCAGGCGGGCGTGAGTGCGGCGACGCACTCCACGTGGTGGGTCATCGGGAACGCGTCAAAGGCCCGCAGGCCGGCCAGCTGCCAGCCCAGCTCGCCGAAGACCGCGATGTCGCGGGCGAGGGTCGCCGGGTCGCAGGAGACGTACGCCACCCGCCGCAGGCCGCGGCCCGGGCCCCGGCCGCCGGGAGGCCGGCCGCCCGCAGGCGCCGGCCCCAGCAGCCGCTCGATGACGGCGCGGCCCGCCCCGGCCCGGGGCGGGTCGAGCACGGCGAGCCCCGCCTCCCGGGCGCGCCCGGTCCTGCTGGCCAGCATGGCGGCCACGTCGCCGTGATGGATCCGCGCCCACGGCAGGCGGCGCAGGTTGTGCCGGGCGTCGCGGACCGCGGCCCGGTCGCCGTCGACCCCGATCACCGTCCCGCCCGGGCCGACCGCCTCGGCCAGCACCCCGGCGAACAGGCCGGCCCCGCAGAACAGGTCGAGGGCCACATCACCGGGGGCAGGGCGCAGCGCGGCCAGGACCGCCGCCGTCAGCGTGTCCGCGGCGCCCGGGTGGACCTGCCAGAACGTGCCGGCCCCGACCCGCCAGGTCCGCCCGGCGGCACGCTGGTGCAGGTAGCCGCGGCCCCGCGCCGCGGTGAGCTTGCCGCCGCGGCCGGTGGTGAGGACCGTGTCGGCCCGGCCGGCCAGCATCGCGGCGGCCTGGCCCGCGGGTGTCTCGGGGGCCGCGGCGCGGGGGCCGCCGCCGGTGGCCTGCCGCCTGCCCGCCGCCGGTGTCACGATCGCGGCCCGCTCCCCCGGGCCTGGCGCGACGGCGATCTCCAGCGAGGACACGTGCGGCCAGCGCTGGCCGGTCACCCCGGTCTCGTTCACCAGCGGGTGCGCGATCGGGCAGGCGCCGATCTCGACCACCTCATGGGACCGGTGCTTGAGCAGCCCGGCGGCGCCGCCCGGGCCGACCGAGAACCTGACCCGGGTCCGCCAGCCCAGCCCGCCGCTGTCACCGGCCAGCGGCTCCACGGTGACCTCACGGTCCAGCCCCGCGATCCGCCGCAGCTGCTGCCGGACCACCTCGGCCTTGAGCCGGCGCTGGGCCTCCGGGGTGGCGTGCTGCCAGTCGCATCCGCCGCAGCCGTCCGGGCGGGCGTGCGGGCACGGCGGCTCGGCCCGGTCCGGCGAGGCCTGCAGGATCTCGACCGCTTCCGCCCGGGCGAACCTGGCGGTGGTGTCGGTGACCCGGGCGCGGACCCGTTCGCCCGGCAGGGCGTGCCTGACGAACACCACCCGGCCGCCGGGCTCCCTGGCCACGCACCAGCCGCCGTGCGCGACGTCGCCCACGGCCAGTTCCAGCAGGCCGTCCTGGGCGCCGTCGGCGGGCCCGCCAGCGGCCGTCCTGATCGAGGTTGCCACAGTGCTCCCATGCCTTGTTGCCCCAAGTATGCCGGCCGGGCGTCGCGGGGGCGGGCTGGGGGAATACCGTGGCTGAGCACCATAGTCACTGGAGGGCGGCTGTGCACATCGTGATCATGGGATGCGGGCGGGTGGGCTCGACGCTCGCGCACATCCTGGAGGCGCAGGGACACTCGGTCGCCATCATCGACCAGGACCGCGAA
>Ga0318513_10000405_pt1 | contig 11572 bp, 8 predicted proteins | sample GRESIP171b2f20_FD_203683 | JGI IMG/M metagenome (GOLD analysis project Ga0318513, IMG submission 203683) | Tropical soil microbial communities from Luquillo Experimental Forest, Puerto Rico - GRE.SIPMG.171b2f20 | ecosystem: Environmental > Terrestrial > Soil > Tropical forest > Bulk soil... | reverse complement strand
CAGGCACACACCGTGCTGGGGCGCCCGGCTTCACCTCATCGCAGGCAAGCCGACGGCCGCGGCGCATGCTCAGGCGCGGCACCGCTCTCTCCGGCCTTGCCGCCGCGGCCGTGCTGGTGGCCGCGTGCGGTTCCCCGTCCGGGAGCACGGCGAGTCCCGGAGCCGGCGGGAACGCGGCGAGTCCCGGAGGCGGCGGGAACGCGCCGGCAGCGGATCGCGTAGTCTCGACGCGTCAGCTGGGCGGGATAGGCACGGTCCTCGTGGACAGCTCCGGGATGACGATCTATACGCCCAAGCAGCCGCAGGAGGCAGTCGGCAAGATCAGGTGCACCGGCTCCTGCCTGAGCTTCTGGCTCCCGGTCACCGCCAGCTCGGCCAGCCCCGGCCGGGACGGGCTGCCCGGCAAGCTCGGCACGATCCACCGCCCCGGCGGCAAGACCCAGCTCACCTACAACGGCAGGCCGCTGTACACGTTCCGCCTCGACACCGCGGCCGGCCAGGCGCACGGCAACAACTTCCACGACAGCTTCGGCGGCACCTCCTTCACCTGGCAGGTCGTGACCGCCAGCGGAAAGGCGGGCGGGGCAGGAGGCCCGGCGCCCTCGCCCGGCTACAGCTACCAGCCTGGTTACTGATCGGGCCCGCCACGCCGGCCGCTGGCGATGGGCGGGAACGGCCCGCGGCGCGAGACAACCGCAGGCCCGCCCGGCTCCGGAGGGAGACAGATGAGTCACTCATGCGTCGAGTGGCGCGGTGACATCGGCGCCTACCTCGTCGGCGCCCTCGACGGCCGCGCGCGCACGCGGGTCAGCCGCCACCTCGTGGCGTGCAACGGCTGCCGGGCAGACTACGACGATCTGGTCCCGGTCCGGGCCTGGCTCGGCCGGCTGGGTTCCGCCGCGATGCGGCCGGGTCCCGGTCGTCCGGGGCAGCCGTGGTGGCCGCCGCTCGCTTCGCTGCCGGGGGGCCTCGTCCCAGAGGCCCGGCCCGATGCCGCACCAGGGCCACGCTCACGCCGGGAGCCCGGCACCCGGTCGGCGACGCAGTCAGTGAGCAGGCTGCGAGCCATCCGGCTCCGCACCCCACGGTGGCTGCTGGGGGCAGGCGCCGCCCTGGCGGCGGGTGCCGCCCTGGCGGCGGGTGCCGCCCTGGCGGCGGCCGCCGCCTTCCTGGCTGTGCTGGTGGTCTCCGGCCCCACGGCGCGCAGCTTCCACGCGGTCGACAACGCGACCGGCGTCAGCGCACGGGCCCAGCTGGACGGCACGCCCACCGGCACCCAGATCGACCTGACCGCCAGCGGGCTGCCGGCGGGCCAGCAATGCGTCCTGGTCGCCGTCGCCCGGCGCGGCGCCGACATCGCAGGGACCTGGTACACGACCTACGACGGCTCAGCCCGGATCGTCGGCACCACGGCCTTCCCGGCCAGCCAGCTGACCGCGCTGCGCATCGAGTCGGACACCGGCCTCCTGCTGCTCAGCATCCGGGTGTAACCGCGGGTACAGCAGGTGGCCCCGCTCCCCCCCGCCGGGGCCACCTGCTGCCGTCCCAGAGACGGTGGCACCTGGCCAGCCCTGAGCGAGCCCAGCGCTCGCCCCGGATCCAGACACCTATAGGAAGAAATAAGAAGCTATCTTCCTGATACGCACTCTAGACGGGTATAGACAGGAAGTAAAGAGCATGAACAAGCTGAAGTAAGAAGAGAGAAGCAGGTCCTTGCGGTGAGCTGCGCAAGGGAGGGCTAGACTCTTCTGTATCCTTCGGGTAAGCATGGTCAGGTGGCCGGCAGGGGGCGAGCGGCGGGCTCGCGGAAAGGACGGTCATATGGCCGGTGAGGACTGGCAGCGGCTGGCCGATTACGTCGTCGCGCGCCGGGTCGAACTAGGCATGCGTGACAGGCGGGCATTTGCCGAGGCGACGGGGGTAACCGAGCGGACGCTAGGGAAGCTCGAGAACGGCCAGCGCGTCTCCCCCAGCACCCTCGGCATGGTCGACAACCGGCTCGGCTGGGCCCCGGGTTCATGCCGCCGGGTCCTGGCGGGCGGGGAGCCTACCGTGGTGTCACCGGACCGCGGGCGCCCCGAGCATGAAGACCCGACGCTGTGGCACCTCGCGAGCACCCCGGGGCTGCCCCCCGACGTGGTTCGCGGCCTCGTCGCCCTCGCCCGAAACTGGCGGCCGGACGGCGACGGCACAGACGAGCAGGCCGAGCGGCAGGCTTGACCTTGGAGGCACGGCGGTGCCCGGCCACCACCGGCGGGTCTGCCTAGTCCCACACCGGCTCCGAACCGAGGAGCGCGCCGGCCAAGCCGGAGACGACGCCCGGTCATGCGCCCATCTTGCCGTCCTCGAGCGTGAACACCCTGTCGGCCACGTCGACGATCCCGGCGTCGTGCGTCGCGACCAGCGCGGTGATGCCCTCGGCCCGCACCACGGTCTGCAACAGCCGCATGACCTGCAGGCCGGTCTCCGAGTCGAGCTGGCCCGTCGGCTCGTCGGCGATCAGCAGCTCCGGGCTTCTGGCCAGGGCCCGGGCGATGGCCACGCGCTGCTGCTCGCCGCCGGACAGCTCGCTCGGTCGCTGCTCGGCGTGATCTTCCAGGCCGACGACGCTGAGCAGCATCCGGACGCGCTCCTCGCGGGCCCGCCGCGCGGTGCCGACGATCCGCAGCGGGACGCCGACGTTCTCCGCTGCGGACAGCGTCGGGATGAGGCCGAACGACTCGAAGATGAACGCCACGGTTGACCGGCGCAGCAGTAGCCGCTCCCGCTCGGTCATGGCGGTGACGTCGCGCCCGGCAACCTCGACCGTGCCGCGCGTCGGCGCGGCGAGCCCGCCGACGATGTTCAGCAAGGTGGTCTTGCCACTGCCGGAGCGCCCGCGCACGGCGACGAGCTGTCCCTCGGCGACGGTGAACGAGACCCCGCGCAGCGCGTGCACGGCCGTGGCGCCGCGGCCGTAGGTCCGGGCCACGTCGCGCACCGCCACCAGCGCCGACGCGGGCGATGAGGCCGGCGACGGGGCCGGCGAGCCCGCCACCTCAGTCCTCCCCCGGATCCGGCCGGGATGGCCGGTCCGGCCACACGCCGATGTGGTCGGGCTGCTCCTGCACCCGGACCCGGTCGCGCATGCCGAGCCGGGCGGTCATCTCGCGGGGCAGCTGGACACGCCCGGCCCGGTCGAGCACCGCGTACTCCACCGAGACGCGCGCGTCGTTGCCGAGCTCGTCGACCGTGCCGTGCCGGAGCGTTTCCGAGCTGGTCCGGCCGTCGCGGATCGCGACCGTGCGCCGCACCTGCGCGGATACCGCGGGATCGTGCGTCACGACCAAGATCGTGGCGCTGAGCTCGGCGTTGGCCGTCTGCAGGGCCGTGAAGACGTCGTTGGCGCTGGCGGTGTCCAGCTCGCCCGTCGGCTCGTCGGCGAGTAGCACCCGCGGCTGGTTCGCCAGCGCGGTGGCGATCGCCGTTCGCTGCTGCTCGCCGCCGGACATCTGCTCCGGGACGCGCTGGGCGCAGTTCGCCACCCCGAGCGCGTCCAGCAGTTCGATGGCGCGCCGCGCGCGGTCCCGGCGGCCCACCCCGGCCAGCCGCATCGGCAGCAGCACGTTCTGCAGCGCGGTCAGGTATGGCAGCAGGTTGCGGGAGGTCTGCTGCCAGATGAACCCGACCACGCTGCGGCGGTAGGCGAGCCGCTCCCGGCCGCGCAGCGAGCCGAGGTCATGCCCGTCGACCCGGACCGTGCCCGCGGTCGGGCGGTCCAGCCCGGCGAGGATGTTCATGAGCGTGGACTTCCCGCTGCCCGACGCGCCGATGATGGCGGTCAGCTCGCCCTCGGTCACCAGGAGGTCGAGGCCCTGCAGGGCCTGAACCTCGATACCGTCCGCGGCGTAAATGCGGACCACCCGGTCACAAACGACCAGCGCGCCCTCGCCGTACGCCGTCCGCTCCCGCCGCCGTTCCGCGTCGAGCTCGGCGATCCCGCCCGCGGGGCCTGCCGCATGACTGGTCATCGGCACCGCCTCCCTCTCCTGAACATTCTGCTCACTCGCCCACCCGCAACGGCCGCGCGACGCCGCGGCGCCGCACGATCAGGAACTGGGCGGCCAGGACGACAACGGATAGCAGGATCAGGCCCACGGCGCAGGCCGCCAACGGCAGCAGCTCGGCCCTGATCCCGGCGCCGGCCGCCGACGCTGCCGAGCCGGTCAGGGCCGACAGGCTGATCGACGGCGCGATCAGCTGCGCCAGCGCCCACACGGCGGCCACCCCGCCCACGGTGGCCGCCAGGATCTGCGGCATGGTCTCCAGCACCACCAGCCACCGGGCCTGACCGCGCCCGAGTCCCAGGGGTGCCAGCCGGGCCAGGGTCAGCTCCCGGGACTGCGCGCTCATCAGCAGCCAGATCAGCAGGATCAGCGCGCTGAACGTGGCGGCCGCCACGGCGGCCCCGGTGATCGCGGCGTGCGCGGCGGCCGGCAGCGGCGCGCTGCCGAGCGCGGACAGGACGCCGGCGCGGAGGGTCACCTTGGCGCCGGGGAGCACACGCCGGACCGTCGCCGACAGCCGGCGGGCGTCGAGCTGCGGCCCGACCAGGAGTATGACCGAGGGCGGCGGCGGCGTGCTGCCGAGCGCCCAGGCCGGGAGCACCAGGAACGAGCTGGCTCCGACGCCGGGAACGGGACGGGCCAGGCCGGCCGGCCGGAGGCGGAGTGCCCGGCCGTCGACCGACAGGCCGAACGCGCTGCGCGGCAGCGTCCCGGCCGCGCCCGGCGACGCGAGCACCGGCACCAGACCCGCCTGCTGCGGGCGCCGGGCCAGGGCGGCGGCCGGGAACGCGGGGCCGGATGTGTTCGCGACCAGCGCGGCGTAGGCGGACGGGTCGACCACGGCCACGGTCACCTGGGCCCCCCCGGAGCTCAGGTACCCACCGGTGACCAGCACGGTCGCAACGTGCGCCGCGCCGGGCACCGCCGTGATCTCGCGCTGGACCGCGGGGCTGAGCGACCGGGACGAGCCGGCCGCGTAGACCACGGCGTCCGCGCCGACCGCGCGCCATGACTCGGAAATGTCCGCGCGGCGCACCGCGTCGTTGATCATGGTGCCGAACGCGACCACGGTCAGGGCCAGGACCAGCGCGAACACGGGCACGACGGCACTGCGCGAGGTCCGCGTGGCCTGCGCGAGCCCGACGAACACGCTGACCCCCGGGCGGGCCCTGGCCAGTCGCAGCAGCAGCCGGAGCACGAGGGGGTACACGCGCACCACGACGATCGCGGCCAGGACCGCCACGAGCACCGGCGCCGCGCCGGAAAACACGTCGACGCTGCCCGCGGTGACGCCCTGCCGCCGGAGCACGATGATCCCGCCGACCGCCGCGGCGGCCAGCGCCGCCTCGGCCACCAGGCGCCGGGCCGCGGCGGTGCGGCGCGACCCCGCGTGACGCGACGCGGGGCTCCCGGTGCGCTGTCCCCGGCCGCCGCGGCGCTGCTGCGCGGCCGCGAAGAGCGGCAACCCGGCCAGCGCCGCGGCGAGCGCGCACCCGGCCAGCCACCAGGCGATGGCCGCGTCGCTTCCTGGCGTCAGCGCGATCGCCAGCGCGGCACCGGCCGCGCCGGCGGGCAGCGCGAGCGCGGCCGAAGCCGCCAGCCCCCGCCCGGCCACCTGGCGCAGCGACGCGCCACGGGCGCGCAGCACCGCGAACTCGGCATCCCGGCGGGCCGCGACCAGGCCGGCGCCGAGCAGCACGGCCACGATGCCGATGACGGCCAGGCTCACGAACAGCAGCCCGAGCACGGCGCCGATGGCGTGGTCCTGTCCGGAGAACGCGCTGAGTACCCCGAGAATCCCGCTGCTGAGCGTGATCTGGAGCAGCAGGCCGTTGACCCCCACGTTTCCCCCCGTGGCGAGCACGCCGCCCAGCCGGGCCTGGAGCGAGGTGACCTGGCCGGCGGCCAGGTGCGCGGTGGCCAGCGGCACGGCCCAGACGACCTGTATCCGGTCGGTGGGCACGCTGGCTTGCAGCAGCGGAAGCTCGGCCGGGCCGACGAAGACGGCGCCGAGCCAATACGGTATGGCCGTCGGTGGCGGCGTGGCGGTCAGCTCGGCCGCGGCCGCGACCGGATCCGCTCCCCAGAACGCGGACCGCCGGGCGGACGGGGTCACGATCCCGGTGACGTCCAGAACGGTGTCCGGGGGGTACCCGAGCCGCGAGCCCGGCCGCAGCCCGAACCTGGCCGCGGTGGCGCCGGTCACCGCGACCTGCAGGATCACCCGGCCGTGGCTGACCCGGCCTTGCTGCGGAAGGCGCCCGGCCGTCAGGCGGCTGTAGCTGCTCAGGCGGTCCCGGTAGAGGATCTCCATCAGCGGCGGGAGCGCGGTCGTCGCCCGCGGCGCGCCGGTGACGGCGGCATACCCGGAGGCCAGGCCGGCCCAGGCCGGTGCCGTCCCCAGAGGCAGGCCCCGGCGGGCCAGGTCGGCGCTCAGCTCGGCCCGCGTCACGGCCAACTGGCCGGCTGCGAAGGGGCGCTCGGCGAAATCCACATCGAACGAGGCGTAGGAGACATTGCCGAGCACCGCCGTGGACGCGGGGGGCACCGCGGCGAGGACCCGGTGCAGCGCGTGGGTGCGCTGGCCCAGGCTGGCCCTGGGAATGGCCACCGAGATGAACACGGCCGTGAAGACCAGCAGGGCCAGTCCCAGGCTGGCCGCGCCGGCGGTGCCCGAGATCGCGATCCAGCCCCGGCGCGGGAGCCGCCGGAGCCGGCCAGGCGGGCCGCCCGGCGGCGGTCCGGCAGTCATGACGCCTCCGCGGTGCGCAGGTCCGCGACCGGGTCGGGCCGCCGGAAGGCGCTGGCCGCCGCGGCCAGGACCGGGAACATGGCCACGGCGCCCGCCAGCAGTACCGCCCAGCCCGCCGGGATCTGCACCAGCACCGGCGGCACCGGGCGGGTGCCGGCCGCGGTTAGGGTGAGGGCGGGCACCACGAGCCGGGCGAGAGCCACGCCGATCAGCAGCCCGGCGGCGGCCGCGGGGACGCTCAGCAACAACTGCTCCAGGCAGAACTGGCCGGTCTGGGCCGCCCTGGTCACGCCGAGCGCGGACAGTACCGCGCTCTCCGTGCGCCGGTCCCGCACGCTCGCCGCGATGCTGGCCGAGAATCCGATCGCGGCGAGCAGCACCGCGGCCAGGCCGACGGCCAGCGCGGCCTGGCGGGGCGGCACGGACAGCGTGTTGCCGAGCAGGGCGGCGGTCAGGGCGGCCCGGTCGGTCACCGAGGCACCACGCAACACCGCGGGAACCTCGCCGGTCGAGGTCGCGAGCCACCATTCGGTGACGGGCAGCGGCGGGGCCGAGTGGCTGGCCAGGACGGCTTGCACCGACGACTGATCCACGACGAGCGCGCCCCCGCTGGCGACGGTGGGAAACGCGCGCACGGCGGCAACGATCCGCACCGGCACCGTTATGCCATCGATGGACACCGGCAGGATTCCGCCGACCTCGGAGCTGGCGGCCCGCAAGAACGACGCCGTCGCGATGCCCGGCACCGGTCCGGCCGGGGCTGGGGCGGTGAGGGTCACCTCCCCGAGGAACCCCGTGAGCGGGGCGGAGAACGCCGTCAGCGCCGCCACGGACGGGCTGAAGCCGACCAAGAACCTGAGCCGCTGCGAGCTCCCCGCCCGCTGCCAGCCGACCAGCGCGGGCCGCATCCCGGAGGACGCCGCCACCGCCGCGTTGGGCGGCGTCCCGGCGCCGGAGAGCCCGGGCGAGGACAACCCGGCGGACCAGGACGCCAGGGCACGGCCTGCGGCGAACGGCCCGCGACCCGGCCGGGCGGCGAGCCCGCTGATCACGAGCCGCGCCTGTCCGGCGGCTCCGGTCGGCCGGAAGGCGCCGCTCGACCGGTGGTACCGCGGCAGTGTGTAGCTGAGCGAGAGCCCGAGCAGCCGCAGCGGGTAGACCGCCTGCCGGGCCGGGGAAAGCTCGGCGGTCAGCGTGTGCACCCGCCCGTCGGCCGGGAGGCTGCCCGCTTCGGCCAGGTAGACGATGCCGTCGGCGTCCTGGACCGACACGGTGACCAAAGCCCGGCCAGGCGAGGCGGACGCCGACCCCGGGGTCAGGCGGGCCATGATCTCCAACCGGGCGGGCCGGCCGGGAATGGCCAGGCCGGGCGCGGAGCGTGGCGGGACGAGCCGTGACCATAGCTGCCGGGCCGGATACGGGGAAAGATCGCTGCGCAGCAGCACCGTGGTCGCGGCGCTGCGGGCGTCCACGGCGAGCAGCTCGCCCGCTGACCCCGTTGACCCCGCCGGCGCCGCGCTGACCCGGGCCACCGGCATCGCGGTGCGGACCCCAGGCGACCGGGGGATCGTGCCCGCGGCGGCGAGCGACAGCGGCTGCGGAATGCCGGCGCGCAGATCAGCGCCGGCCGCGAAGGCCGCCTGGTCGGCGGCTGAGCGGCGCGATGTCTGGTACTGGGCGAGCGCCAGGGTGGTCGCGGCGGTGGCCAGGATCACCAGGAGGATCGGCCCGCTCTGCCGGATCGGGCGCCGGGAGACCTGCCAGCCGGCCAGCGCGGCGGCCAGCCGCCTGCCGCGCGCCGCGACCCGCTCGATCACCCGCGCTCCGACCGGGATCAGGCGCAGCGGGATCACGGTCACCGCGGCCAGCGCGAGCGCGGGGGCCACGGCGATGACCGGGTCGATGCCGAGCCCGCCGGCCGCGGATGTCGCGACGGCCGAGTAGGTATGCAGCTGCCACACCGCGAGCACCGCGAGGGCCAGCAGCGCCAGGTCGGCCCCGGCGCGGGCGGCGCCGGCCAGGGCGGCCTGCCTGCCGTGGCGGACGTTCCCCGTGCCCAGCGCCGCGGGACGCACCGCCGGCCAGAGCACGACCGCGACGGCGAGGGCGAGCACGGCCAGCGCCGCCCACCAGGCCGACGCCGGGATGTGGGAGAGGCTGATCCTCGTGGCCGGCTCGGTGATCCTGACCAGCGCGGCGGCCAAGAGCGTGCCGGCTAGCACCCCGGCCGCCGCGGCCAGGCCGCCGAACAGCAGCGTTTCCGCCAGCGTCGGCGCCGCCAGCTGCCACCGCGTCGCGCCCCGGGCGGTGAGCAGCGCGGTTTCATCCGTGCGGTGGCCGGCGAGCAGGCGGGCGGCGAGCGCGAGCGCCGCCGTCGCCAGCAGCGCCAGCTCCAGGGCGCCGATGACCAGCAGCGACCTGGCCACCACCAGGTTGCTGGCCAGCCCGCCGAGCAGCTGCAGCAGGCCGGTGGTGACCTGCGCCCCGCCGAGGCTGTTCGTGCCCTGCAGGGCCGCGGTCGCCTGGCTGATCTGCCCGGCCAGGCCGGTGAGGTCCGCGGCGTGGATCGCGGCCGCGCTCGGCAGGGCGATCCAGGAGACCTGGGAAACGGCGAGGCCGCGGGGGCCGAAGGCGCCCGGGCTCGCCACCGCGGGGCCGTAGCTGACGAAGGGCGCCTGGCTGCTGATCCCGGACGGCCCGATGAGGTCGATGCCCCAGTACGGGGCGGCCGGGTCGGCGCGCCGGTAGAGGCCGGTGACCCGCAGCGAGATCCGGGCACCGGTATTACGGTCCCTGGACCGCAGTATCGTGCCGGGCCGGGCGCGCAGCTGCAGGGCGGCCGCGGCCGGCAGCGCGATGCCGAGCGGCTGGCCGCGGCGCGGCGGGGCGGGCCAGGATCCGGCGGTGAGCACCGCGCGGGCCTGGATCTGGCCGAGCGCGGCGACCTCGACCAGCGGGATGGTCCGGCTGCCCGGGGCGCGAGGCAGGCCGAGCGGGTCAGACCAGAGCCCCTGATCCAGCCGGTAGGGCACCCCGGCCAGGGCGCGGGCAATGCCGGCGCGGACGATCTGCCCGGCGGGGCCGACCTGCGGCGCGGTCATCGCCCCGCGGACCGCGATCGACAGGGCCGGGGACCGAGCCAGCTGGCCGCGCACGGCCTGCGGCAGGCTCTGCGCGGCGAAGCTGGCCAGCGCGGCGCCGAGCGCGGCCGTGGCCAGCACCGTCAGCATGACCGTGGCGAGCAGCAGGCGTGAAAACCTTACGCGGCGCACCAGGAATGACCCGCGGATTATCAACCTCCCTGGCCCCGTCCGCGCTGACCTGCCGCCCTGACTGGCAGATTACGGGGAAATCCCGGGCAGGAGCGCGGGCCCGACCTGAATGGTTACTCAAGCGTTAGCGCCTCGTTGCGCCGGTGCCGGCGCCGGGCGGCCGGCGCCGGGCGGCCGGAGGCACCCGGTGCGAAGTCACGCCGCCGGGATCGGGACTAGGGATCTCCCCGGAAGCTTCACCTCGCTCGACGCGGCCTCGTTCGCACCCTGACACGATCAGGTGAAGACCGCGGTCCGCCGCCTCAGTGTCCCCTCGCCACCCAGTAGCGGACGTAGCCGCCGTAGATTGCCAGGCCGGTGAAGACCACCAGCATGACGCGCACCGCCCACTTGATGCTGTGGGTCCGGTCAGGCACCGGCAGGTCGTTCTGCATGATCCAGGCGGCGCGCTCGCGGATCACCGGCGGCCACGGCCAGCGGGGCAGGTGCCGGGACGGATCCTCCTCGCCCGCGGCGGCCGCGTCCCTGGTCCGGTCCACCGACCGGTCGATGAAATACAGCTGGACGGTGTTGCCCGCCGGGGCGTACACGCGGTGCACCACCAGGCCGGCCACGATGCCGATCACCAGCGGTTGCCACCGCCAGCTCGACAGGTAGCTGCCCAGCCAGGCCAGGTGGTATGAGAAGTGCAACGGGTTGTGCAGCACGTGATGCCCGAACACGGCGTGCCACAGGTACGGCAGGGCGTAGTTGATCAGCCAGATGCCCGCGGCCACGATCGGGAACGCGACCACCACGATGACGAGGGGCGACAGCAGCACGTACCAGGCCGGGGCGCGCCGGTCGTGCTTGCGCCAGTTCGCCAGCAGCGACCTGACGAACAGGGTGGCCAGCAGCGCCTCATACACGTTGCGCAGGTCGTGCCGGTCGGTCTTCCAGCCCTGGAAGCTGAACAGGTTGTCCCATTTGGGCTTGAGATCCAGGATGGTGTGCCCGCCCGCCTGCCATCTCAGCTCCACGAAGATGTAGTAGAGCGCGGAGATGATCAGGGCACCGATGTTCGCGGCCAGGAACGACCAGATGATCTGCTGCAGCCAGCGGAGCCTGATCCGCCTGCCGTTCACCAGAATGTGCTTCGGCGGCACCAGTTCCTCGGTCGCGGCAGTCATGGCTGCCTCCCATCCCAGGCGAACGCGCCTCGCCCAGGCTACCTAGAGGGGACGACCGGCACCTTCGTGCCCTCACCGAGGCACCATCCACGCATAACGGCGGCGCCGGCGCGCCCCGCTCGCGGTTGGCGCCGGCGTTCCGCGGTTTACCCGCCGGGCGGGTACGCCGCGGGTCCGGCCGCCTGAGACAGGTTGGGCTGCCTGTGCTGCCCGCGCCGCTTGCGCAGGCTGACGACAACGGAGAGCACGGCGAGTCCGAGCAGGCAGATGCCGGCGAGGAGGCTGAACGCCTTGGCGCCCGTGCTCACGGTGGCCTCGTTGCGGATCGTAATC
>Ga0318513_10000395_pt1 | contig 11699 bp, 8 predicted proteins | sample GRESIP171b2f20_FD_203683 | JGI IMG/M metagenome (GOLD analysis project Ga0318513, IMG submission 203683) | Tropical soil microbial communities from Luquillo Experimental Forest, Puerto Rico - GRE.SIPMG.171b2f20 | ecosystem: Environmental > Terrestrial > Soil > Tropical forest > Bulk soil... | reverse complement strand
GATCTACACCCGGTGCTCAACCTGACCTCGGCCCGGTTGATCGTCGGCCGGCCGGTCAACCCCACGACGGTGAAAAGCAGTGAGCTGGACCGGTTTCCGCGCGGCAACCTGATCGGCATCCCGGGTGCGCCGGAGCGCATGGTGCAGAACGCCTCACACGACGCCAACTGGACGGTGTGCGACGCCGTCAGCGGAACCTCGCGCGGTGCCCACAGCACGGGCGTCGCGGTGATCGCCGGCCCGCCCGACGGCGACGGCGCGCGGGCCGCCGCGATCCACGCCAATCAGGGCATCCTGGTGGATAACGGCGCCAATACCTGGCTGCTCTGGGACGGCAAGCGCAGCCAGATCGACCTGGCCAACCACGCCGTCACCAACGCGCTCGGCCTCGGTCTTGGCGCCCCCGAGGTGCCCGCGCCGCGGCCCATCGCGCCGGGACTGTTCAATGCGATACCCGAGGCCCCGCCGCTGGCGCCGCCGCCGATCCCGAATTCCGGTGACTCGGCAGGCTTTTCGGTGCCGGCCCCGGTCGGCGCGGTGGTCGTCTCCTACGGCTTGGAGCAGAACTCGTCCGGCACCGTGCGGTACTACGCGGTGTTGCCCGACGGCCTGCAGCCCATTTCGCCCGTGCTCGCCGCGATCCTGCGCAACACCAATTCCTATGGGCTGGACCAACCGCCGCGAATCGGCGCCGACCAGGTGGCCAAGCTGCCGGTGTCGCGGATGCTGGACACCACCCGCTACCCCGACCAGCAGATCGTCGTGGTCGACGCCGCCAAGAATCCCGTCACGTGTGCGTACTGGAGCAAGCCGGCCGGGGCCGCCACCAGCTCGCTGAGCCTGCTGTCCGGCTCGGTGTTGCCGGTGCCGGATGGGGTGCGCACCGTCGACCTGGTCGGTGGCGGCTCTCAGGGAAATGGTTCGACGGCCACCCGCGTCGCCCTGGCGCCGGGCACCGGCTACTTCACCCAGACCGTGGGCGGCGGGGCGGCGGCGCCGGCCGCCGGGTCGTTGTTCTGGGTTTCCGACACCGGGGTGCGCTACGGCATCGACAACGAGGCCGAGAACGGACCCGGAGCCGCCGGGCACGGGAAAACCGTTGAGGCACTTGGTCTGAGCGCACCCGCCGTTCCCATCCCGTGGTCGGTGCTGTCGCTGTTTGCCACCGGCCCGGCACTATCGCGCGCCGACGCACTGCTGGCCCACGACGGCTTGGCGCCCGACACCAAGCCCGGTCGCCCGGTCGCGGCCGAAGGAGGGCCCCGATGAGCCGGCTGATCTTCGAAGCCCGCCGGCGGCTGGCGCCACCGACGACCCGCAAGGGCACCATCACCGTCGAGGCGCCCCCTGAGCTGCCCCGGGTGATTCCGCCGTCGTTCCTGCGGCGGGCCATGCCCTATGTGATTGTGATCCTGATCGTCGGCATGGTGGTGGCGCTGGTGGCCACGGGGATGCGGGTGATCTCGCCGCAGACGCTGTTTTTTCCTTTCGTGTTGCTGCTGGCGGCAACCGCGCTGTATCGCGGCAACGACAACAAGATGCGCACCGAGGAGGTCGACGCCGAACGGGCCGACTACCTGCGCTACCTGTCGGTGGTACGGGACAACATCCGGACCCAGGCCGCCGAGCAGCGTGCGGCCGCGCAGTGGTCGCACCCCGACCCGGCGACGCTGGCAACGGTGCCGGGATCGCGACGTCAGTGGGAGCGTGACCCGCACGACCCTGACTTCCTGGTGCTGCGGGCCGGCCGTCACCACGTGCCCCTGGCCACTGCGCTGCGGGTCAATGACACCGCCGACGAGATCGACCTGGAACCGGTGTCGCACAGCGCATTACGCAGCCTGCTGGACACCCAGCGCACCGTCCGCGACGTGCCGACCGGAATCGACCTGGCCAAGGTCTCGCGGATCACGATCCTGGGCGAGGCAGCCGAGGCGCGGGCGGCGTTGCGCGCCTGGGTCGCTCAGGCGGTGACGTGGCACGACCCGACGGTGCTTGGGGTGGCGCTGGCCGCCCGCGATCTGGAGAGCCCTGACTGGTCCTGGCTGAAATGGTTGCCGCACACCGACATTCCAGGCGAACTGGACGGTGTCGGCCCGGCCCGCTTCCTGTCGACCAACCCCGATGAGCTGGTCGCGCTGCTGGGACCCGCGCTTGCCGACCGCCCTGCGTTCACCGGTGAGCCCGCGGATGCGTTGCGGCACCTGCTGATCGTTGTCGACGACCCCGATTACGACCTGAACGCCTCGGCCCTGGCGGCGGGCCGCGCGGGAGTGACCGTCGTGCACCGCAGCGCCACACCCCCGCACCGCGAACAGTATTCGGATCCCGAGAAGCCGATCCTGCGCATCGCGCGCGGCGCCATCGAGCGTTGGCAGACCGGCGGTTGGCAGCCCTACATCGACAGCGCGGATCACCTCGGCGCCGACGAGGCCGCCCACCTGGCCCGGCAATTGTCGCGGTGGGACTCCAATCCGACGCACGCCGGGTTGCGCTCGGCGGCCACCCGCGGCGCGACCTACACCACGCTGCTGGGTATCCCGGACGCATCGCGGCTGGATGTGCCCGCGCTGTGGGCGCCGCGCCGCCGCGACGACGAGTTGCGCGTCCCGATCGGTGTCACCGCGACGGGCGAGCCGCTGATCTTCGACCTCAAGGACGAAGCCGAGGGCGGGATGGGTCCGCACGGCCTGATGATCGGCATGACCGGTTCCGGGAAGTCGCAGACCCTGATGTCGATCCTGTTGTCGCTGTTGACAACTCACTCGGCGGACCGGCTGATCGTCATCTACGCCGACTTCAAGGGTGAGGCCGGGGCCGACAGCTTCCGGGACTTCCCGCAGGTCGTCGCGGTGATCTCGAACATGGCCGAGAAGAAGTCACTGGCCGACCGGTTCGCCGACACGCTGCGCGGCGAGGTGGCTCGCCGCGAGACGCTGCTTCGTGAGGCCGGCCGCCGCGTCCAGGGTAGTGCGTTCAACTCGGTGACGGAGTACGAGAACGCTCGGGAATCAGGCCTGCCGGACGCCCTTGATCTCCCGCCGCTGCCAACGCTGTTCGTGGTCGCCGACGAGTTCACGCTGATGCTCGCCGATCACCCGGAGTACGCGGAGTTGTTCGATTACGTGGCCCGCAAGGGCCGCTCGTTCCGCATCCACATCCTGTTCGCGTCCCAGACACTGGATGTGGGCAAGATCAAGGACATCGACAAGAACACCTCCTACCGGATCGGGTTGAAGGTGGCCAGTCCCAGCGTTTCCCGCCAGATCATCGGCGTGGAGGACGCCTATCACATCGAATCCGGCAAGGAGCACAAGGGTGTGGGCTTCCTGGTGCCCGCCCCCGGTGCCGCCCCGATCAAGTTCCGCAGCACCTACGTCGACGGCATCTACGAGCCGCCACAGACTGCCAAAGCCCTTGTGGTGCCATCGAATCCAAAGCCAAGGCTGTTCACCGCCGGAATGGTGGAGCCCGACCACGGCACCGTGATCTCCACCGGTGAGGATGAGGAAGTAACCGGACCGCCGCGAAAGCTGATCGCGACCATCGGCGACCAGCTGGCAGGTTATGGGCCGCGGGCACCCCAGCTGTGGCTGCCGCCGCTGGACGAGCCAATCCCATTGACCGCGGTGCTGGCTCGCGCCGGGGTGCCGCAGGGACAGTGGCGATGGCCGCTCGGTGAGATCGACAAACCGTTCGAGATGCGCCGCGACCCGCTGGTCTTCGACGCCGCCTCGTCGGCCGGAAACGTGGTGATCCACGGCGGCGCCAAGTCCGGGAAATCGACTGCACTGCAGACCTTCATCATGTCGGCGGCCAGCCTGCACTCGCCCCGCGATGTCACGTTCTACTGCCTGGACTATGGCGGCGGCCAGCTGCGGGCGCTGGAAGATCTGGCACACGTCGGCAGCGTCGCGTCGGCGCTGGAACCCGAACGGATTCGCCGCACCTTCGGCGAGCTGGAGCAGTTGCTGCTGTCGCGGCAGCAGCGAGGGGCATTCCGGGAGAAGCACGGCGCCGCCCACGACGACGGCTTCGGCGAGGTCTTCCTGGTCATCGACAACCTGTACGCCTTCGGCCGCGACAACACCGACCAGTTCAACACCCGTAATCCGCTGCTGGCCAAGGTGACCGAGCTGGTCAACGTCGGCCTGGCGTACGGGATCCATGTCGTCGTCACCACCCCGAGCTGGCTGGAGGTGCCGCTGGCGATGCGGGACGGCCTCGGGCTGCGGCTCGAGCTCAGGTTGCACGACGCGCGGGACAGCAATGTGCGGCTGGTCGGCGCGCTACGGCGCCCGGCCGAGACCGTCCCGGACGACCAGCCGGGTCGTGGACTGACCATGGCCGCCGAGCATTTCCTGTTCGCGGCCCCCGAACCGGACCAGGTCGCCGCGATCAACGCCCGCTACCCCGATGTTTCCGCACCGGCGGTTCGGCTGTTGCCCACCAATCTCGCACCCGACGCGGTGGGGCCGCTCCATCGCGGTGCAGAAGGGGTCGTCATCGGTCAGCGCGAGGAGGACCTGGCACCCGTCGTCCTCGACTTCACCGACAACCCATTGTTAATGGTGTTCGGCGACAGCAAGTCCGGTAAGACGACGCTGCTGCGCCACCTCATCCGAACCGTCCGCGAGCACTCCACCGCCGACCAGGTGGCCTTCACCGTGCTGGATCGGCGGCTGCATCTGGTCGACGAGCCGTTGTTCCCGGACAACGAATACACCGCCAACATCGACCGGGTCATCCCGGCGATGCTGGGGCTTGCCAACCTGATCGAGTCGCGGCGGCCACCGGCGGGCCTGTCGCCGGCCGACCTGTCCCGCTGGACCTATCGGGGCCACACCCATTACCTGATCATCGATGACGTCGACCAGATACCGGATTCGCCGGCGATGAGCGGTCCGTACATCGGACAGCGGCCGTGGACTCCGCTCATCGCACAGCTGGCGCAGGCCGGCGATCTGGGGCTGCGGGTGATCGTCACGGCGCGCGCCACCGGATCGGGACACGCGTTGATGACTAGCCAGCTGCTGCGCCGCTTCAACGACCTACAGGCGACTACGTTGATGCTTTCGGGCAACCCGCAAGACAGCGGCAAGATCCGGGGTCAACGGTTTGGCCGGTTGCCTGCGGGCCGGGCGATCCTGTTGGGCGACAGCGACATTCCGACGTACGTGCAGTTGGTCAACCCGCTAGTCGGTGAGGCCGCGATGTTTGGTGACACGCAACAGAAGGGGAGTTAGTCATGACGTTGCGAGTGGTTCCGGAGGGCCTGGCCGCGACCAGCGCGGCCGTGGAGGCGTTGACGGCGCGACTGGCGGCCGCGCACGCGGCGGCGGCCCCGGCGATTACCGCGGTGGTGCCGCCGGCGGCGGACCCGGTGTCGCTGCAGACCGCCGCCGGGTTCAGCGCCCAGGGCCAGGAGCATGCCGCCATCGCGGCCCAAGGTGTTGAAGAGCTCGGCCGCGCCGGTGTGGGCGTGGGTCACGCCGGCGCAAGCTATCTCGCCGGTGACACCGCGGCCGCCGCTACGTACGGGACCGCGGTCGGCTGACAAATGACGGCGCCCATCTGGATCGCTACGCCACCGGAAGTGCATTCGGCGTTGCTGAGTGTCGGCGGTGGCCCGCGGGTCCCGATGGTGCCGGGCACTTGGGACGAAGACAGCGACGGCCCGGATGAATCGGGGAGAGGGGGCTCGACCAATTAGCCGCGCGCTAGTTAGTAACCGAAATTTCAAACGAAAGGAAACACTATGAGTCATTTAGACGCTCATATTCCGCAGTTGGTGGCCGCGCAGTCGGCGTTCAGCACCAAGGCGGCGTTGATGCGCAGCACGATCGGCCAGGCCGAGCAGGAGGCCCTGTCGGCTCAGGCTTTTCATGTCGGGGAGGCGTCCGCGGCGTTTCAGGCCGCGCATGCCCGTTTCGTGGAGGCCGCCAGTCGGATCAACACGTTGCTCGACATCGCCCAGGCCAACCTCGGGGACGCGGCGGGCACCTATGTCGCCGCCGATGCCGCGGCCGCATCCGGCTACACGGCCTTCTGACCCGTCGCTAACCAACTGCGAAAGGACTTGTGATGTCGCAGATCATGTACAACTACCCGGCGATGCTGGGCCACGCGGGGGACATGTCGGGCTATGCCGGCACCCTTCAGGGCCTGGGCGCCGATATCGCCAGCGAGCAGGCCGCGCTGTCCAACGCCTGGCAGGGCGACACCGGTATGACCTACCAGGTGTGGCAGGCGCAGTGGAACCAGGCGATGGAGGCTCTGGTGCGGTCCTATCAGTCGATGGCCAGCACGCATGAAGCCAACACGCTGGCGATGTACGCCCGCGACACGGCCGAAGCCGCCAAATGGGGCGGTTGATCCTGCCCGGATGAGTGCCGAACCCAACGCCGTGGAGCTGACGGTCGATCACGCGTGGTTCATTGCGGAAACCATTGGGGCGGGCAGCTTCCCGTGGGTCCTGGCGATCACCACGCCGTATTGCGATGCCGCGCAGCGGGGGGCGTTCCTCGAGCGCCAGCGGGCCGAACTGACCCGGATGGGCCTGGTGTCGCAAGACGGAGCGATCAACCCTGTGGTCGCCGACTGGATCAGGGCGGTGTGCTTTCCCGACCGGTGGCTCGACCTGCGCTACGCGGGCCCCGAGAAGAATCCCGCGGCGAACGGCACCGGCGAACTGCTGCGCGGCATCGTCGCGCAGCGTGCCGGCGCCACCGGTAGGCCCCCCAAGACGGTTGTGGCCCTGCGCGCTGCGCAGTTGATCACGTTCACCGCCATTGACATTCACGACCCGCGCGGGCTCGTTCCGGTCCTGGGTGTTGGTCTGGCGCAGCGGCCGCCCGCACGATTCGACGAGTTCAGCATGCCGATGCGCGTCGGGGCCCGGGCCGACGAGCGGCTGCGGTCCGGCGCCGCGCTGTCCGAAGTCCTTGATTACCTGGGCATCCCGGAATCGGCGCGAACGGTGGTGGAGTCCGTGTTCTCCGGCCCGCGCAGCTACGTCGAGATCGTCGCCGGCTGCCGCCGCGACGGGCGGCACTCCAGCACCGAGGTCGGGATGAGCCTCGTCGACACGACCGCGGGCCGGGTGCTGGTCAGCCCGTCCCGCGCCTTCGACGGGGAGTGGGTCTCGACATTCAGTCCAGGGACCCCCTTTGCGATCGCCGTCGCGATCGAACAGCTGACCGCCCTCCTGCCGGACGGCGAATGGTTTTCAGGCCAGCGGCCGTCCCGAGACTTTTCCGCCCTACGTTCATAACAGCAACCGGATAGAGAAGAGAGAAACGATGTCCCAGGAACGGCCCCAGCATTTTTCGAGGGCCCGGTGACGTCCGGCGCCGTCATGCCGATCGTCCGCGTCGCCATTCTCGCGGACAGCAGGCTGACTGAGATGGCTCTGCCCGCCGAGTTGCCGCTGCGCGAAATCCTGCCTGCGGTACGACGTTTGGTGGTTCCGGCCGAGTCGAATGGTGACGGTGGCGCCCCCGACATCGCGGTTTCCCGGCTGAGCCTGGCGCCAATCGGGGGGGCGCCGTTCAGCCTGGACGCCAGCCTGGACACGGTGGGGGTCGTCGACGGTGACCTGCTGGCGCTGCAGCCAGTGCCCGCGGGTCCGGCCGCGCCCGGCATCGTCGAGGACATCGCCGACGCCGCCATGATCTTCTCGACCTCTCGGTTGAGGCCATGGGGCCCGGCGCAGATCCAGCGCGGGGCGGTGGCCGCGGCGATCGCCGTGGCCTTCCTGGCGACCGGGTTGGGAGTCACCTACCGGGTGGCCACCGGCGCGCTGTCGGGGCTCGTCGCGGTCAGCGTGATAGCCGTGCTCACCGCGGCGGCCGGCCTGCTGATCACGGCGCGTTCGGCGCGCACCGGGCAGGCGCTGTCGATCGCGGCGCTGGCACCCATCGGCGCCGCCCTGGCGCTGGCGGTACCCGGGAGATTCGGGCCGGCGCAACTGATGCTGGCCGCGGCCGGCGTCACCGCGTGGTCGCTGATCGCCCTGATTGTTCCCGGTCCGGAACGCGAGCGAGTCGTCGGTTTCTTCACCGCGACCGCGGTGTTCGGAACCGGTGTCCTGCTGGCCGCCGGCACCGTATTGCTTTGGCGGTTACCGGTATTGACCATCGGCTGTGGGCTGATCGTGGCGGCTCTGCTGGTCACCGTCGAGGCGGCCCAGTTGTCCGCGCTGTGGGCTCGGTTCCCGCTGCCGGTCATTCCGGCGCCCGGCGATCCCACACCGTCGGCGCCGTCGTTACGGGTGCTCGAGGACCTGCCGCGGCGGGTGCGGATCGGCGACGCCCATCAGAGCGGATTCATCGCCGCCGCGGTGTTGCTCAGCGTCCTGGGGTCGGTGGCGATCGCGCTGCGGCCTGAGGCGTTGGGGGGTTGGGGCTGGTATGTGGTGGCGGCAACCGCGGTCGCGTCCGTACTGCGCGCCCGGGTATGGGATTCGGCCGCATGCAAGGCGTGGCTGCTCGCTCAGCCCTACCTGGTCGCCGGTGTCCTCTTGGTGCTTTACACCGCGACAACGCGGTACGCGGGGGCCCTTGGCGCGGTGCTGGTGCTCGTGGCGCTGGTGCTGGCGTGGGTGGTGGTCGCGTTGAACCCGCGCATCGCCACGCCGGAAAGCTATTCGTTGCCGCTGCGCCGCCTGCTGGGCTTTGTCGCGGCCGGCCTCGACGCCTCGCTGATCCCCGTCATGGCCTACCTGGTCGGTCTCTTCGCCTGGGTGCTCAATCGATGATGAAACGCGGACCTCGAACCGGGTTTGCCTGTGTCACAGCCGCTTTCGCGGCTGCGATGTGGACCTGTCCATCGGCGTTCGCGATCGATCAGCCGAAGGTCGATCCGGGCGTGTCACCGCCCACCGGAACTCCGGGACCGGTGGAGCCGATGGAGCAGCGCGGTCTCTGCAGCACCTCCGGCGTCATCCCGGGCAGCGATCCGGGCGCGGTGGCGCCCAGTCAGGGGATGCTGAATCTCCCTGCGGCGTGGCAGTTTTCCCGCGGCGACGGCCAACTGGTGGCGGTCATCGACACCGGGGTGCGGCCGGGCCAGCGGCTGCCCAACGTCGATCCCGGCGGCGATTTCGTGGAGACGACCGACGGCCTGACCGACTGCGACGGGCACGGCACGCTGGTCGCCGGCATCATCGCCGGGCAGCCCGGTGACGACGGTTTCTCGGGCGTGGCGCCCGCGGCGCGGGTGGTGTCGATCAGGATGACGTCCGCGAAGTTCGCGCCGCGCACGCCGGGCGGCGATCCGCTGCTGGCGCGGGCGTCCCTCGACGTCGCGACGATGGCCCGAGCGATCGTGCACGCGGCCGACCTCGGCGCCCGGGTGATCAACATCTCCGCGACAACCTGCCTGCCCGCCGACCGGCCGATCGACCAGGCCGCGCTCGGCGCGGCGATCCGGTACGCGGCGGTGGACAAGGACGCGGTGATCGTCGCCGCCGCGGGCAACAACGGGCCGACCGGATCGGGGACGGGCGGCACCTCAGGAACTCCGTGTGATTCCAACCCGCTCACCGACCTGAGCCGTCCGGACGATGCGCGCAACTGGGCCGGCGTCAAGTCGATCTCCATCCCGTCGTGGTGGCAGCCGTACGTCCTGTCGGCGGCCTCCCTGACAGCGGATGGGCAGCCGTCGAAATTCACCATGGCCGGGCCGTGGGTGGGTATTGCGGCGCCCGGCGAAGGCATTGTGTCGGTGAGCAACCGCGACGGCGGCGGCCTCGCCAACGGCCTGCCCGACGACCATCAGCAGATGGTCGCGCTGAGCGGCACCAGTTACGCGGCCGGCTACGTGTCGGGCGTCGCGGCGCTGGTCCGCAGCAAGTACCCCGAATTGACCGCCGCGCAGGTGGTGCGCCGCATCACCGCGACCGCGCACAACGGCGCCCGGGCGCCCTCCGACGTCGTCGGCGCCGGCACCGTCGACCCGGTCGCGGCGCTGACCTGGGAACTGCCCGCCGGCAACCAACCGGGTGTGGCGCCGGCGAAGCCGGTCGCCGTCCCGCCGGCACCGGCGCCCAGGGACACCACACCGCGGAACGTCGCGTTCGCCGGAACCGCCGCGCTGGCTGTGGTTGTCGCCCTGGTCGCCGCGATCGCTGTGATCGCCCGAAAGAAGGAGACCACCCCGTGAGCCCGCTTCGCTCGATACCGCCTTGCGGCAGGGGCCGAATCACGCTGGCGCTGCTGGCCGTGGTGCCCGCGGTGATGGCCTACCCGTGGCGGTCGACCCGGGACTACTGGCTGCTCGGCATCGCCGTCGTCGTGGTGATCGCGCTGTTCGGCTGGTGGCACGGTTTGCACTTCAGCACGCTCCTGCGCCGCCGCCTGGCGATGGCGAGCCGTAGGGGTCGCTCCGAACCCGAAATGCCCACCGCCACAAAGACAACTGTCCTGCTGCGAGTCGGGCCGCCGGCCGGCGACTCGGATGGGCTTCCGCTGCCGCTGATCGCCCGCTATGTGGACCGCTACGGCATCCGCGCCGATAAGATCCGAATCACCTGGCGCGACAACGCCTTCGATGCTTCGAGACGGGCGACGTGGATCGGGCTCACGGTGTCGGCGGCCGACAATTTGGCGGCGCTGAGGGCGCGTTCACCGCGGATCCCGTTGCCCGAGACCGCTCAGGTCGCGGCCCGCCGGCTCGCCGACCACCTCCGCGAGATCGGATGGGAGGCCACCACGGTGGAGCCCGACGACGTCCCGCGCTTGCTGGCGCCCACCGCCCGCGAAACGTGGCGGGGGGTGCAGCGGGGCTCCTCGGATTACCTCGCGGCATACCAGGTCCGCATCGACGACGGGTTGCCGCGCACCTTGGACGCGATCCGGTCGCATCCGGCGCGCGAGATCTGTACGGCGCTCGAGATCGCCGGTGACGGAACCCGCAACACGATCGCGGCCGCGTGTGCGTTTCTGACCGATGCGCCGACGGGCGTCGGGGCGCCGCCGGCCGGTCTGACCCCGCAACGCGGAAACCACCGACCGGCGCTGGCGGCACTGGATCTGTTGTCCACGCGACGACTTGACGGGCACACCGATGAGCCCGCCGAAATCCTTAGAACATGAACTCGTGCAGGAACGGGGTCATCCGGCGCAGATAATCCAGCTGACTCACGTGCAGCACGTGACTGCCGGGGAACCAGTGCAGCGCACAGCGATCCCAATGCTTCCACAGCGTCACGGCCTGACCCGGCGGAGCCATCCGATCGCCGAGGCCGGTGATGATCATCCGACGATCCTTCGGCACCAGCGGCGGGTAGTTCAGCGGGCAGTGGTACGACAGCCCGGCGGCCAGCTCGTCGCGGCCGATATTGGACAACCGCAGTCCCAGCCCCATGAGCTTGTTGGCCGGGAACCATTCGTTGAACATCGTCGCCGGAGTCACGACCGGGCAGTTGGGGATGACGGCTTCGAGCCGATCTTCGACCGAAGCCACCAGCGCGGAGGTGTAGCCGCCCAGCGATATGCCGGTCAATGCGATGCGGTCGACGCCGGTGTGGCGCAAATGGTCGACGATGGACCGGAAGTCGTGCACGGCCTGGGCCATCGCCTCGGCGAAGCCGCTGAGCCCGCCGGCGAAATAGCCGAAACCGCTGAACGGCGAGAACCTTTCGGCCCGTGGGCCGTGGAAGGGCAACGTGTACATCAGGACGTCGTAGCCCGACCGGT
>Ga0318513_10000376_pt1 | contig 11878 bp, 9 predicted proteins | sample GRESIP171b2f20_FD_203683 | JGI IMG/M metagenome (GOLD analysis project Ga0318513, IMG submission 203683) | Tropical soil microbial communities from Luquillo Experimental Forest, Puerto Rico - GRE.SIPMG.171b2f20 | ecosystem: Environmental > Terrestrial > Soil > Tropical forest > Bulk soil... | reverse complement strand
AGCTGGCCGCGTTGATGAACTTGCGCCAGCAGATCTCGGATCCGTGAATATCGGTGGCGAAGAAAACCCTCACGCAGACCACCCCACGCCTTCCCGCGGGCCGTCCGCCCACCTGCACGACCTGCAACGGCTACGCGTTCTGTGCAACGTGTAGCATCCGCCGAAACCGCCGTCAAGATGCCCGGCTGGTCAGTGGGCGACTTCCTCCGGCAGTTCGTACCAGCGGACCCGGTCACCGACGCTGGCCCGCATCCGCCACTTGACGGTCTTCGGTGCGCTGTCGGCCAGCTCGGACAGCCGCTGGATCTGGTCCAGCGGATTGAACCGGGTGCCGGGCGGCTCCAGCTCCGGGTGGTCGGCCAGCCATTGCGGCAATTTCGCCAGGTTGCCGGTGACGGTCCGCCACCAGCCCCAGTCCGCGCCCAGCACGGCGCAGTACCGGCCAGTGTCCAGGCTGGTCCCGTCCCCGCCCAGCGGCAGCCAAGACAGCAGATGGATGATGTCCCGCGCGTCCTTCTGGTTCATCTCCACGATCTGCAGCTTGGACAGCAGCACGTCGATAGGGGCGACAGTCAGCTGCTCGCTGGCGAAGGCCGGCCGCAGATCCAGGGTGTGGCACATGGTCAGCCGGTCGACCATCACGTCGATAGCCCGCCCGGAAGGGGCATTGAAGTACATCTGCCGGTCGCCGTTGAGGTTGTTGAAGCGGCGGTCCGCCAGGCAGCCGTGGCTCTCCAGGTGGGCGGCCAGCTTCTTGCGCTCCTTGGACAGGCACGCAAAATCGATGTCCTGGTCACGGCGCAGCCGGGGCGGGAATTCCGGGCACAGCACCCGCACCGCCAGCCCGCCCAGCAGCTTGAGCCCGAGCCCGGCATCCGCCGCACCACGAGCCAGCGTGAGCGCCTCCGGCAGTGGGTCATCCGCGGCCGTGGGGGCAGCACCGCCGTCCGTGCCGGGTGTGGACATAAAGCCAGCCCCGCTCTCTATGGTCCCGGGCACCCGCCGGATCGCGAGCACCTCGGGACCATACTGCTCAGGTGCATGCGGTGGCGCAACGGCCCGGCCGGCCACGGTTGACGCACACCGGGCGCGATCGTCATCCTGGTTGCATGATCGCCAACGAGGTTGCGCAGAATGCAACCTACCAGTCGGCCGAGAGGGTGCTGGCACTGCTCAAGACCTTCGATGACAGCCGGATGGAACTGGGCGTAGCCGATCTCGCCCGGGCCCTGGACGTGCACAAGTCGACCGCGTCCCGGCTGGCCGCGGCGCTGGAGCGGACCGGGTTCCTGACCCGGGCCGGCAAGCGCTACCGGCTGGGGGTGGAGATCATCCGGCTGGGCTCGCTGGCGCTGCGCAGCTTCGACCTGGTCGCCACCATGCAGCCGGCCATGGAGAAGCTGTCCCAGCGGACCGGTGAGACGGTGAACCTGGCCGTCGCCGACGGCGCCGACGTGCTCAACGTGGCCGAGGTGCCCAGCACCTACATCCTGTCCTCGTCCGGCGGCTGGATCGGCCGCCGGACCAGGCCGCATGCGGTCGCCAACGGCAAGGTGCTGCTCGCCTACGGCGTGCTGCGCCCGCCGGAGGTGCTGGAACGCTATACCCCGGCGACGATCACCAGCCTGGACGCACTCGCCGCCGAGCTGGCCGGGGTCCGCCGGAACGGCTACGCGACCGCGGTCGCCGAACTGGAGGAGGGACTGGTGGCGGTCGCCGCGCCGGTCTTCGGCCCGGCCGGGGCCTGCATCGCCGCGCTGTCCATCACCGGCCCGGAGTACCGGATGCAGCCCGGGACGCTGGATGCGCTCGGGCGGCTGTGCGCCAGCGCGTGATCACGGTGGGGGAAGCCAGAATGATGCCTGAGCACCTGCTCTACATCGGCGGCCGGTGGCGCCCCGGCGAGTCCGGCACCGCCCCAGCGGTCAGCCCATCCTCCGGCCGGCAGTTCGCCACCGTCGCCGTTGCCAGCCCGGCTGACGTCGATGCCGCGGTGGCCGCGGCCCGGGCCGCGCAGCCCGGCTGGGCCGCTCTGTCGGCGTTCGACCGGGCCGCCTGGTGCCTGGCGGTGGCCGCCGCGATCGAGGCACGCCGCGACGACCTGGCCCATGCACTCACCGAGGACCAGGGCAAGCCGCTCGCCGCCGAGGCGCGGGATGAGGTCGCCGAACTGGCCGAGTACTTCCGGATGGCGGCGGAGGATGCCAAACGCCTGGCGGGGATGATCCCGCCGTCAGCGGCCGCCGGGCGCCGGGTGCTCATCACAACCGTGCCGCTCGGCGTGGTGGCCGTGGTCAGCCCGTGGAACTGGCCTTACACCATGGGCGCGGAGCTGTTCGCGCCGGCGCTGGCCGCTGGCAACGCCGTGGTCTGGGCGCCCGCGCCCACCACCACCGCCTGCTGCGCACTGCTGACCGAGGTCATCGCCGGGGTGGACGCGCCGGCCGGGCTGGTCAACTTCGTGTCCGGGCCGGGCCCGGTGGTGGGCGACGCGCTGGTCGCCCACCCCGGCGTGAACGGCGTGGGCTTCATCGGGTCGGTCGCCACCGGCGCGTCGGTCGCTGCCCGCGCCGCGGGCAAGACCCAGCTGCTGGAGCTGGGCGGCAACGGGCCGATGGTGGTGCTGGCGGATGCCGACCTGGAACTGGCCACCGCGGCCGCACTGGAGGCCGCGTACCTGTGCGCCGGGCAGAGCTGCACCGCCGGCGAGCGGTTCCTGGTGCACCGCGCCGTCCGGGCCGAGTTCACCGAACGGGTGGTAGCCGCCAGCAAAGACCGGGTCCGGCTCGGTGACCCGTTCGATCCCGCGACCACCATGGGCCCGCTGAACAACGAGCCGACCGCGGCCAAGTTCGACCGGCATGTCGCCGGGGCGGTGGCGGCCGGGGCCCGGATCTGCTGCGGCGGGAGCCGGGCGGACGGATATCCGACCGCGCTGTTCGCCGAGCCAACCGTGCTCGATAGGGTCACCCCGGAGATGGAGATCGCCCGCGAGGAGACCTTCGGCCCGGTGGTGCCGGTCATCGAGGTGACCTCGGCCGAGCAGGCGCTGGAACTCACCAACAGGTCACCGTTCGGCCTCACCGCCGCGGTGTTCACCAGCGACCTGGCGCGCGGGCTGGCCTTCGCCGAGCGCGCCAGGACCGGCTGGGTGAACATCAACGCCTCGACCAACCTGTGGGAATCCCAGCTGCCCTTCGGCGGCCGGTCCGGCTCGGTGAGCGGACGCGGCCGGGTCGGTGGCGCCTTCGCCATGGAGGCCTTCACCGAGCCGAAGACGATCCTGTACCCCGCACCGGACCTGGCGTGAACCGCCAGCCGGATCAGCCGGATCAAGAGCCGGGCCGGTACCTGGACCTGCCGGTCGGGCAGTTCCTGGCCGCCCTGTCGGCGCCCACGCCGGACCCGGGCGGCGGCGCGGTGGCGGCGCTGGCGGTCAGCCTCGCCGCCAGCCTCTGCGCCATGACAGCCAGCCTGTCCGCCCGCCAGCTCACCGGGCCGGGGCCGGATGCCGCATCACTGGCCCGGCAGGCCGCCCAGCTGCGCGACGAAGCTGCCCCGCTGGCCCAGGCCGACGCCGACGGGTACCGCGCCGTGCTGGCCGCCCAGCGGGCAGGAGATGGGCTTGCCACCCAGGCCGCCCTGTCGGCAGCGAGCGATGTCCCGGTGCGCGTCGCTGAGATCGCGATGGCGGTGGCCGGCATCGCGGCCACGGTGGCGGCCAGCGGCAACCCGGCGGTGCGGGGCGACGCCGCCGCCGACTGGGCGCCAGCCGACGCGAGCAGGGCAGCGGCGGCTGGCGCCCAGTCGGCGGCGCTGCTCGTGCAGATCAATCTGGCGGGGGCGGCCAGTGACGGCCGCCCCGGTCGCGCCGCCCTGCTCGCCGCCGAGACCGCCCGGCTGGCCGGGACGGCCCGGCTTTAACGGGCCCTGCGCCGCTAAGCCACCTGGAGAGAGCGCTTCGCCAGCCCGTACCAGAAGCCGTCGATGACGGTCCGGGCGCCGGTCAGGTCGCCGTCCGCGGCCCCCAGCGTGACGAACAGGGGGGCGAAATGCTCGGTACGCGGATGCGCCTGCCGGGCCGCGGGCGCCTTGTGCTGGAAATCGAGCAGCGCGTCAATGTCACCGTGGGCGAGTGCCTCGGCACCCCACTGGTCGAAGTCCGACATCACCGAGCTGACCGAGCCGTCCCAGCTCATGGCCCGCAGGTTATGGGTGAAAAAGCCGCTGCCCACGATCAGCACACCGGCGTCGCGCAACGGCGCGAGGCGGCGGCCGATCTCAAACAGCCGCTGCGGGTCCAGCGTCGGCATCGAGATCTGCAGCACCGGAACATCCGCGCCCGGGTACATCTCCACCAGCGGGACGTAGGCGCCGTGGTCGAGACCGCGGTCGGGGGTGTCCTGCACCGGGGTGCCGGCCGCGCGGAGCAGCTTGCGCACGTCGCCGGCCAGCTGGGGCGCGCCCGGGGCCGGGTAGGTGACCTGGTAGTAGCGGTCCTCGAACCCCCAGAAGTCATAGACCAGCGGCACCGTGGTGGTCGCGCCGACGGCGAGCGGCGCCGACTCCCAGTGCGCGGAAACCATGAGCACCGACGCCGGCCGCGGCAGCCGCGCGGACCAGCCCGCGAGCTGCCGGGTCCACAGCCGGTCGTCGGCCAGTGGGGGGGCGCCGTGACTGAGGTAGATAGCGGGCATCCGGGTCCCCGCCACGCCCGCGGCTGCCGCGGGCCCGGCCGCGCTCTCAGCTGCCGTGTTCTCGCCGGACATCGCGCCCTCCTGCCGCCGTGCTCACCGTCTGCCCGCGACAACAGTTCAAATTCAAACTACATTCCCTGCCCGCGGCCCGGCCTCCCACCTCGCTGGCGGCGGCGGGCAGCGGTGCCGGATGGGAAACTGCGGGCATGATCTACTCTGCCACGGCTGACCGTTATGACCAGATGACCTACCGCCGCTGCGGCCGCAGCGGGCTCAAGCTGCCGGCGATCTCCCTTGGCCTGTGGCAGAACTTCGGTGACGTCACCCCGCTGGCGGTCCAGCGGGCGATCTTGCGGCGCGCGTTCGACTGTGGCGTCACGCATTTTGACCTGGCTAACAACTACGGGCCGCCGTACGGGTCGGCGGAGACAAACTTCGGCCGGGTCCTGCGGGAGGATTTGCGCCCCTACCGCGACGAGCTGGTGATCTCGACCAAGGCTGGGTACGACATGTGGCCGGGCCCGTATGGCGAGTGGGGCTCGCGCAAGTATCTGCTGGCCAGCCTGGACCAGTCGCTGCGGCGGATGGGCCTGGAGTACGTGGACATCTTCTACAGCCACCGGTTTGACCCGCAGACACCGCTGGCCGAGACGATGGGGGCGCTGGCGACCGCCGTTTCGTCCGGCAAGGCGCTCTATGCCGGGATCTCCTCCTATTCCCCGGAACGGACCGTCGAGGCGGCCGGGCTACTCCGGCAGCTCGGCGTGCCACTGCTGATCCACCAGCCGTCGTACTCGATGCTCAACCGGTGGATCGAGCACGGCCTGCTGGACGTGCTCGGCCGCGAGGGAGCCGGCTGCATCGCGTTCTCGCCACTGGCCCAGGGTCTGCTGACGGGCAGGTACCTGGACGGCGTCGCGGCCGGGTCGCGAGCCAGCCAGGGCGGCTCACTCCTCCCGGAGCACCTCGGCGCCGGGACGATGACCCACGTGCGCGCGCTCAGCGAGATCGCCACCTCCCGCGGCCAAACCCTGGCCCAGCTGGCGCTGGCCTGGGTCCTGCGCGATGACCGGGTGACATCGGCGCTGATCGGGGCCAGCAGTGTCGCCCAGCTTGAGGAGAACCTTGCCGCGCTCGCCGGCCGCGAATTTTCCGCCGGGGAACTGACCGCCATCGACACTCACGCCGTCGAGGCCGGCATCAACATCTGGGCCGAATCCAGCCAGCACTGAAGCGCTGTCCCGGGCCTTCCGGCGAAGGAGTCACTCCTCGCCGATGTCCGCCAGGCTCTCGCGCAGTTCGGTGAGCAGCGGATCGTCATCGGGCAGGGTGCGCTCGAGGCGCTCGATCGTGTCGAGCAGCAACACGCGGGCGTCGCCATAGCGCCCCAGCTGGTGATAGATCAGGGCCAGCTCAGCACGGCTCCGCAGGGTATCGGGGTGACGCGGGCCGAGCACCCGCTCGAACCCTGCCCAGGCCTGCTCGCAGGCCAGCTCCGCGGCCGCCGTCTTGCCCGCCTTCCGGTAGGCGGCGCCGAGGTTGTGCCGCGCCGTCAGCGTGTCCAGGTGGTCGGGGCCAAGGACGCGCTCCCGGTCGGCCACCACCCGCTTGTAGGCCGCGACTGCCTCTTTTGCCCGGTCGCTGGCCAGGTAGGAGTCGGCCAGGCCGTGCCGCGTCGTCATGGTCTGCGGGTGCCGGGCTCCCTGGGTGCGCTCCCGGTCGGCCAGCGTGCGGCGGTAGAGGGAGATGGCGTCGCCGTGCCGGCCCGCAGCCAGGTAGGCGGCGGCCAGCTCGTCCCGCGCGCCGAGCGTGTCGGCATGCTCGGGCCCGCGGACCCGCTCGAATTGCGGAACCGCGCGTTCCAGGACGGCGATCGCCTTCGGCGGCTGGAGGGCCGCCACGAGGGCGTGGCCAAGCCGCCGCCTGGCCTCGATCACGTCCCGGTGATCCGGCCCAAGCGTGCTGGTCTGCGTCTCGAGCACCCACTCGAACCAGGGAACAGCGTCGTTCGGGCACCCGGCCGCGAGATAGGCGTCGGCCAGCCGCTGGCAGGCCAGCATCGTGTCCGGGTGCCCCTCGCCGAGCACGCGGGCGCCGGTGTTGGCCAGGTCGCGCCAGTGGTCCACCGCGGGCCCGGTCAGGCGGGCGCGGTCGAGGCTGTCCCCCGCCCGCACCAGCAGCGGATGGCAGCCGTCGCGCCACAGCAGGTTCCCGGTGATCCGCCGGAGGGCCGCCACGCAGGATCGCAGGCCGGAAGCAGGCCAGCCGGGCAGATCGGGTTCCGGCCAGGCCTGCAGCAGCGCGTCCGCGACCGACGACGTCACCTGTTCCGGCATGCCCCTCGGCATAGCCGCCCGCAGCGTCGCCTGCAGCACGGGGCTGATCCGGACCGTCGGCGGTGACGTCACCGGTTCGACGGTCACCAAGCCCACCTGTTGCAGCGCCGTCAGCGCCACCTGCGCGCGCTGGCTGGCCGCGACGGTGCCGCCGGCATGGAAATCGGCTGCCGCCGGGGTGGCGAAGACGGTTTGCGGAATGCCGTGCCCGTCCAGCACCGCGGCCAGGGCCAGCAGCAACTGGGCTGACCCGCCCGGCGCCAGCTGCTCCACCCGGCCGAACGAGAACATCCAGGTCACGGCGGCGGCTGGCGGCTGGGCGCGGGACGACTCCGCCAGCTGCTCCCGCCGCCGCAGGAACTGGGCCCGGTAGTCGCGGCAGGACAGCGGCGAGTTAGCGACCACCGCGCTGGCCTGGTTGAGCGCGATCGGCTCAAAGTCGAGGTCCTGAGCAAGTTCGATGACACCCTGCCGCTTGTCCGGGTCAGCCGACAGGCGGCCGCTCAGATAGCTGATGGCCTCACGCAGACTGAACCGCCCGACCGGCACCAGCCGCACGCCGCTCGGGACGGCCGCCGCATCGGTGGATGTCACCAGCACCCGGCCGGCCGGGCCAGCCGGCCACAGACCGTCCAGCTCGGCGGGATCGGCCAGGTCATCAAGGACCACCAGCCAGGGCCGGCTGGTCTCGCCCAGCCAGCTGACAAACTGGGCGGCGACCGACTCGGCACTGGTCACCTGGTCCCGGCCGGTCACCGCGGCCGTGGCCGCCGCGTAGCCGGACAGCACCGAGGCCCGGCTGGTGGCCTCGACCCAGACCAGCAGGTCTATCCCGCCTGACTGCCACAGCGACTCGGCGAAGGCGGTGGCGAGCTGGGTTTTACCCGACGTCCTCAGCCAGTCCTGCGCACCGGGAGCCGCCACCGGGCCCGGGACGTCAGCCCGATCGGGGACGAGCGCGACCGCGGCCCCGGCGGGCAGCGCATCCGACAGGCCGGGTGCCGTTTCCATCCTGGCGCTGAAGCCGTCGGCCACCTTCGGCACCGTCCCGGACCGGATCGGCCAGCCCGGCCGGCCGGGGGCCGCGCCTGCCCGGTTTGCGGGCGGCACTGTGCTGCTCACGGCATACTGCGCCAGATCCGGTTCACTGGCCGTGCCGGCGTCGGCCTGCTGGGTTGAAGAGGCCATGTCCTTTTCCCGCTGTCCCCGCCCGAGTCCGCCTCGTGGTTAAACCAGCTGGCGGTCAGACTGCACCATCGCTGCCTTAGCCTGCCAATTATCAGCGCGTATAAGCAACACCGTCTCGGTTACTAACCAGTTTCCCGTGGCAGGCAGCTGACTCAGCGCGGGCCCGGCTCACAGTTCCTCGTTGAAGACGAGTACGGGATTGGTCCCGCCGAGTGTTCGCTTGCGGAAAAAGGCGGGGGCGGTGATCCGCATGAAGGCAAAGCAGACAACCCCGGCCAGCGCCGCAAGCACGGCGATGATGAAGATGCCGCCGATCTGCCAGTGCAGGCCCGGCACCGTCCACGTGGTGTAGCTGTTGGACGCGACCCAGTCGCTCTGCAGGCTGTAGAAGCCAGCGGCGTACATGATCAGCCCGCCCAGCCCGGGCAGGATGCCCCGCATCCACAGGTTCCAGGCGCTGCTGGTCAGTGTGGCCCGGTAATGCCAGACGCAGGAGAACGCGGTCAGCCCGTAGTAGAACGCGATGTACAGGCCAATCGCGGACACCGCGTCAGCGATCGGGTTGCCGGCGGCGATGTAGTTCATCGGGATGTACAGGGCGATCGAGACCACGCCCATCACGATCGTGGACACCGTCGGGGTCAGGTACCTGGGGTGAATCTTGGCGAATGACTCGGGCAGCGCCCCGTAGGCGGCCATCGACAGCGTCGTGCGCGCGGTGGGCAAGATCGTGGTCTGGGTCGAGGCGGCGGCCGAGCTGAGCACCATCAGGAACAGCAGCCGGGACAGGAAGATGCCGAGCGGGGAGGTACCGAAGATCGCGCCCCCGGCGACCGACAGCACGTCGAACTGGTGGTTCGTATTCGTCAGCCCGATGCCCTTGTCCCCGATGCCGGCGAAGGCTTGCACGGAGATGATCACGGTTAGGTAGGTGACGAGCAGCAGGACGGTCGCGATGATGCCCGCCCGGCCGGGCGTCCGGGATTTGTCCGCGGTCTCCTCGTTCACCGACAGGGCGGTGTCCCAGCCCCAGTAGATGAACAGCATCAGGATGATCCCGGACACAAAGGCCGAGGCGGTCAGGCCCGACGGCGACAGCCAGCTCAGGCTCGGGTGCAACGACCCGGGCGGATGGTGGCCGGTGGCGACCCGGATCAGCGCTGTCACCGACATGACCAGCAGCATGGTGATCTCGATGGACAGCAGCACCCGCTGGAACCGGGCCGAGACCTCGATGCCGCGGTAGCAGATGTAGGCCATCGCGGCGATCCAGAAGATGCCGACCAGCAGCACCCAGCCGCCGGACGGGTTGGCACCGATCGAGCTGTTCGGCCCCTGGATGAGGAAGAACAGGTACTGCCCGGCCACCTGGGCCAGGCTGGCCATGACCAGGATGTCGGCGGCCACGATGGCCCAGCCGCCGGCCCAGCCGGTTTTCGGGCCGAACGCCCGGGCTGCCCAGATGAACGTGGTCCCGCAGTCGGGATCGGACTTGTTCAGCTCGCTGTAGCCGATCGAGCACAGCAGCATCGGCACGAAGGCCAGCACGGCGACCAGCGGGGACTTCAGCCCGACGGCGGCCACCACGAAGAACAGCGTCGCGGCCAGGCTGTAGGCCGGCGCGACCGAGGCCATGCCGATGACCACGCTGGAGACCAGGCCAAGGGCGCCCGTCTTGAGGCCCTTGGTCCCGGGTTCCTCCACTGGCCGCAGGCCAGGACTGAAGATGGCCATTGCCCCCCTTTCCACCGACTCCTCAGGCTACTTGGGTCGCTGCCGGGCCGATGGCAAATGGGCTAGCCCGCAGGCACCGTGCTGCCCAGGTGGCCCGCTGCTCACACCAGACGCAGCAAATGCCGCCGGGCAGCCGGGGTTGCCCCGCAGTACATCGGATCGGCACGACCGGGCGATGATTTGAATTTGAATCACGGGCGCTAGGCTGGGCCCGTGGCGGACGAGCCTGCCTGGCTGGATGACGCGGAAATGGCGGCCTGGCTGGCCTTCCTTGAGGTCAGCCACCGGCTTGACCGTGCCATCGAACGGCAGCTCAGGGCGGACGCCGGGCTGTCCCACCCGCAGTACGAGATCCTGTCCCGGCTCGGGTCCGCGCCCGGCGGCCAGCAGCGGATGAGCGGCCTCGCCGACATGATCACGGTTTCCCGCAGCGCCCTGACTTATCAGATCACCCAGCTGGAGCGGGCCGGGCTGGTCCGCCGTCAGCGCGATCCCGCCGACGAGCGGGGGGTGCTGGCCGTGCTCACCGAGCCCGGCCGGGCGGCGCTTGGCCGGGCCGCGCCCGGCCACGTCCAGGTGGTCCGCCGGTACCTGATCGACGTGCTCACCCCGCCCCAGCGCACCGCCCTGGCGGACGGCCTGGCCGCCGCCCGCGACCGGCTGCGGCTGGGCACTGGCGGTACCTGATCACGCCTGGACGACCTGGAGGGTGGCCAGGGTGGGGTCGGCCGCGTAGGCGATCCGGCTGCCCTCGGCCTGGGCGGCGCGCAGCGCAGCCAGCGCCCCGGCGGTGATGACCTCACCCGGGGCCAGCACCGGGATCCCGGGCGGGTAGGGGGCCACCAGCTCGGCGCTGGTGCGCCCGATCGCGGCACCGGCCACGACAGTTTCGTTGGGCGCGAAAAACGCGGTCCGGGGCGGCATCGCCAGCACAGGTGTAACCGCCCAGGCCGGTGACGGGGTAGGCGTGCGGGGCGCCGCCCGGTGCCGCTCGATCGCGGCCACCAGCGTCTGGGTGAAGCGGGTTACCGTGTCCTCGTCGTCGGCGAGGGTGATGATCGGCACGATGGTGTCCCGGTCGGCCATCTCCACCGGCATGCCCGCCGCGATCAGGTCAGCTTCGACCGCGTTCCCGTGCGCGCCGGTACCCGGCAGCAGCACGACAAGTTTGCTCGGCTCGACGCCGGGACCGGCCAGTACCAGCACGCCCGGCACTGCGGCCAGCCGCGCGCGGGCGGCCGCGACCAGCCGCAGCAGCCGGGCGCACAGCTCCTGCCCGTCCCGGGCCAGCAGCGCCCGGCAGGCGTCGATGCTGGCGGCGATCGCGCCCGCCGGGCTGGTCGTGTGGGTCGCCTCGAAGGCGCGGTCGAGCCGGGCCCGGTCCAGCCGACCGGTCCGGGCCAGCACCAGCGCGCCCTGGGTATAGGCGGGCAGCGCCTTGTGCGCGCTAGTGACCATCGCATCGGCCCCGGCGGCCAGCGCGTGTGGCGGCAGTTCCGGGTGGAAGCCCAGGTGCGCCGCCCAGGCGGCGTCCACCAGCAGTGGCACCCCGGCCTCGTGCGCGGCCCGGGCGTGGCCGGCCAGGTCGCCGGTGGTGCCCACGTACGACGGATCGCCGAGGAACACCGCGCAGGCAGCGGGATGGCTGACCAGGGCAGCCCTGACCGCGGCGACCGGGACGGCCCGCGGCAGGCCGGTGGCCTGGTCGCGGTCTGGCTGCACCCAGACTGGCCGCAGCCCGGCCAGCACCAGCCCGAGCAGCACCGAGCGGTGCAGATTCCGGGTGACGATCACCTCCTGGCCGGGCGAGCCGGCCGCCAGCGCCAGCGCCTGGTTGCCATGCGTGGAGCCAGCCACCGAGAACCGGCACCAGTCGGCACCCCAGAGCCGGGCGGCTCGCTGCTCGGCCTCGGCCAGCAGGAC
>Ga0318513_10000361_pt1 | contig 12065 bp, 12 predicted proteins | sample GRESIP171b2f20_FD_203683 | JGI IMG/M metagenome (GOLD analysis project Ga0318513, IMG submission 203683) | Tropical soil microbial communities from Luquillo Experimental Forest, Puerto Rico - GRE.SIPMG.171b2f20 | ecosystem: Environmental > Terrestrial > Soil > Tropical forest > Bulk soil... | reverse complement strand
AGCGCACGATGTCCGAAGACGCGATGGGAGAATACCGGCAGGTGATGGTTGCCCTGTCAGTAGGGATGTACTCAATCGATCCCCCCGGCAGTTTCTGCGGGACCAACTCCTGCACAACCAGCTGCGTTTGCTTTGTGACCCGGCCACGTGTCGGCATCAGAGCATCCCCGCGAATGACCTGTGCTGGGAAAGCATTTCCTGCACTTCGATGGACAACCCGGTCATCTCACCCACCACGTAGCGCGCCACGGAGGAATCCCAATTGATGTTGGTATTGTCGATAGACTCCCCGCCGATCGCGCCCACCCCTGCGAATCCCATTTCATGCGGCCACTTGGCCGCGAGCGTGTGGTACGCCTTGACCGCCGTGGCAATAACCGCCTGCTTGAATTCCGAGAAGTCGCCATCCCACGCCAACTCCGCGGGCGCGTAACCGGCCACGTAGTCCACGCGGATCGACCGCCGAATCTGAGCCCACGCAAACCAGTACCGGACAAGATGCCCGGTCTTGGAAAAATTCATGTCCCCCATGTCTAGGTAATAGTTCTCGGGTGGCACCTTCGCGGAATCGGGCCAGCCAAGTCCACCCGGCCAAAACGTCTCCCACACGTTCGTGATAGATCGCACCGGCAACTCGCGGAGCGACAACACCTGCCACATTTGTCCGCCGCGCGCGTACGGCACTGGCCGGCCACCGACTTCCTCGTAGTCCACCAGATCAGTGTCGTAGTCCAAGTAGAGTTGACCGGCGGGCAGAATTTCCGTGTAGTTCGCCTGCGCCACGTGTGAGTGAACAAATTGTTTCACCATGCGTTCGGCGCGCATCCACGCCAACGTCATCATGCCGGCTTGTTGCGGTGTCATCGTGGCACTGTTGCCCAGCGCGGAGAGAATGTCCGCCCGCGAGCAAATCATCGGCACTGGCATCGGTTGACCCTCCGCGAGCCGTGACAAATATTTGTCACGGCTCCTACGCCATCGGCCCTTGCACCGGACCTGGTGGCAAAGCCGGCAGTCCCGGCTCAATATGAACGATACCCCAATCCACTGTCGATTCCACCCCGGTCACCAGATCAAGTTGCGCGTCCTGCGGTCCCCAATTGAATTGCGCCAGATCCGTGGCGCTGAGCACCAGTTGATAAGTGGCCGGCGCCGTCCTGGTCAAGATGGTCAGCGATGACCCGCCGGGGGTCGGCGTCCCGGAATCAACTTCCAGAGCCGGCGTCAGTCCGTCAAAGCGACCGATCAAAAAAGAAAGTTCGTCGGACGTGCCAAGCGGGAGCCCGTTGCAGTTCCGGTCCCGCACGTCCCCCTGGTACACGTTCTCCACGCCTTGCGTGGCCAAAATCTCGAATGGCATGGCATTACCCCAAATGGCTGCACCCGGCGCCGGCCGTTCCTACAACCGTTTTGGCAGCGCCGGGGTCGAACGGTCCTCGGCCATCGTACTCGCACGGCCCGGTCATTGCAGGCCCGTAGACGTGAAGCAGTCCCACGGGCGCCGGCGGCTCCACGTCCCATTCCAGCTTCGTTTGCCGACCCGTAAACTTGCGGTCGTTCCACCGGAGCGAAGCCGCTTGAAACGCCCCGAGTACCGTGACGTTCCACCGTAGCGCCCGAGTCGTGAAGATCCCGGCGGCCCGCGTGTCCCAAACCAGCATCCGACCGTTGCTGGCCCGGCCGTAGATGTCCCACGCCAGCCGCCACCCCTGTCCAACCCCGGCTTTGGTATTCCACCGCAGATCGCTAAAAACGCCCGCTGGACCGTGCGTCACCCACAAAAGGTGAATTGCATCGCCTGCGATCACGAAATCGCGCCAGCGCAACGCTAATGCACGCCCTGGCACGCCGTGGACGTTCCACACCACCTGCCGCGGCACCGCCGCCTTGTTTCGGGCATCCCACGAGACTGTCAAAATGGCATCCGCAAGCTGGCGGGTATTCCACTGGACGGTCACCGGCCTGGCGACAGCTGGCCCGTGGACGTTCCAGACCAGTTTGCTTTGCGGTCCGGTCTTCGTTCGATCCTGCCATAGAATCAGCGACGAAATGAAGCCGCCGCCGCGGGCCAGATAGTTCCACTCGATCTGCCGCTGTTGCGCTGCCGTCAGCCGCGTGTTCCACCGGAGCCCGGTAGAGCGGCCCGCCGGCGGGCCGTAGATATCCCACCGCAAGGCTCTGGCGACCACTGCGAACCGATACGTACTCCAGTCAATTTCAAGATCCTGCCCGGTCGTGATGCGCGTGTCGAAAAGAATCTGCCGGCTTGCGTGGGTAATCGCCTTCGTGTTCCACCGGAGCGACTTCGGCGCCCCTGCCGTGATACGGTCCTTCCACACCAGCTGCCGTGCTACCCCGATCTTGCCGTCCGTGTTCCACCTGATCGCGCGTTGCGCCCCGGCCGCGGCGCGAGTGGTCCAACGGAGAGTCCGCTGCACGCCGGGCACCACAGGGTTGCGGACGTTCCATTGCAGCTGTCTCGGCGCCGCCACGGGCGTGCGGTTATCCCACACCAGCGACAAGTTGACGCCGACCGTTGGATAAGCGGCCGTGTTCCAAATGAGTTGAACGTGCGCGCCCGGAGACGTGGACACGTCCCACACGACTTGCAACGACTTGCCGGACGCGGCGAAGGTGTGCCACCAGATGAAATCTTGCTGGCCGACCGTGTGATAGTCGTCCCACAAGATTTGCACGCCGTCCCCGACCACCGTTATGGGAACGATCTCGTAGTCATTCCACAGAATTTGCGTTTGAACGTCGGGTGGCGGGTAAACGTGGACGTTCCAAATCAACTGCCGGCTGGCGGGTGCTATCGCGTAGGTGGTCCACACCAACCCGTCTTGAGCGCCGGCGGTTGCGTAAGTGGTCCACTCCACGGTGATGGGTAGACCGACCGTCTCCAGTCCGATCTGGCCGGTCCAATAAGAGCCGGACCAATAACTGCGCGAAAAGTAGGAACCTGACCACATGGGTTAAGCAGGAATGGTGAGAGTCAGCGAAGTCCGGTTATCGTTGCCGTCGATGGCAGCCACAATGCGCGTGATGGTCGGGTTATTGGCCGCCTTGATGGTCACGGTAGACGTGGTGGACCCGGACAACTGGCCTAGTTCAGCCGCCGCAATCATCGACACGGCCTGCCGCAAATTCAACCCGGTTTCAATCGGGATCAGATCCACGCCGGACGCGGAGAGAGAATAGCCGGTCTTGTCGGACACCACCGTCACGCTGCCCACGGCGCCGGTCACGCTGGCGACAGATCCCACGACGTTACCGCCGACGTTCCCGGTCACGCTCGCAACCGTTCCGTTTACGTTGCCGACCACATTGCCGCCCACGTTCCCTGTCACGGCAGAGACAGTGCCCACGACGTTGCCGCCCACGTTCCCCGTGACGGAGCCGACCGCCCCGGTCACGCTGGCCACCGTGCCCACTACGTTGCCGTTCACGTTGCCGCCGACGTTGCCCGTCACGCTCCCGACAGCGCCGGTCACACTCGCCACCGAACCGCCCACGTTCCCCGTGACCGAGCCGACAGCACCGACCACGCTCCCGACCGAGCCGACCACGTTGCCGTTGACGTTGCCTACGAGATTGCCGCCGACGTTCCCTGTCACACTGCCAACCGCCCCCGTGACACTGGCGACCGAGCCGCCGACGTTGCCCGTCACACTTCCCACGGCTCCCGTGACACTGCCGACCGAGCCCACGACGTTACCGTTCACGTTCCCGACAAGATTGCCGCCCACATTGCCGGTAACCGAACCGACTGCCCCGGTTACCGCAGAAACGGTCCCGACCACGTTGCCCCCGACGTTGCCTACAACGCTGGCCACGGTCCCGACCACATTGCCTCCCACATTTCCGACAACGCTGGCGACAGTCCCGACCACGTTGCCGCCCACGTTGCCCGTAACGCTGGCAACTGAGCCCACGACGTTGCCGTTGACGTTGCCGTCCAGATTGCCTCCCACGTCGCCAACGACACTTGCGACAGTCCCGACCACGTTGCCCCCGACGTTGCCCGTCACGCTCGCTACGGAGCCGTTGACGTTCCCGAGCACGTTGCCGTCCAGGTTGCCGCCCACGTCGCCTACAACACTGGCCACTGTTCCGCTGACGTTGCCCGTTATGTTGCCGGCGAGATTGCCGCGAATGTCCACGCCACTAAAACCGGCCGTGAAGTGTGCGCCGTCGCAGACGCCGCTGGTCGTGCTGCCGACGCAAAGTAGGCCGTGGAAATTCGCGCCGCTAATCGCGTTGATGTAGACGCCGTGACCGCCGTTGGAAAAGATGTCCAGCGCATCGCCATTGGTACTTGTAATAAGCACGCCTGCGCCCGACGTACTGCCACCGACAAACCTTGCACCAATTCCGGTTGGTCCGCCGTTAAGCTGCGCCCCAGAACCGCTGCCGGCTCCTAGACCGACAAAGCCGCCGGCGTTGCCAGTCCCAATGAACTGGAAGCCGTTCGCCCCGTTCACCGTCGTCACGGAGCCACCCGTGAAGATGGCGCCCGGAGCCGCCCCTTGAGCAGCCGCCGCACCAGCACCGCCCGTAGACCGGAATCCGGTTCCGGCATTCGCCCCGGCCACCGTGTTGGCTGTTCCACCCGTCAACCGCAGACCGTCTCCCGCAAGCGCCGGCGTGGTAGCTGCGCTGCCGCCTTGCAATGCCATACCGCACCCGGTCCCAGTCCCCGTGGCGCTGATGGCGTGCGAGTTGGCCGTGGTCCGCGTAATTGTCAAGCCGTCCGAAATGGCGAAGTTGCCCGTGCAAGACAACGAAGCAAACGTGGTGTCCGCGTTAGAACCGGCAATCAGAACACCGCCCGTGGCGCCAGCGACGTTGCCGACCGGCAGTGAACCGGTCGCGACGCTGGTATTTTGCCAGTTGCCCACGTCCACCTGGCTGGCCGGAGCCAGCACAAATTGCGTGGTATTGTCCGGAGTGATGCGCCATGGCGGGAAAACGACAGCCGTTTGGGTGCTACCCGTGTACGACTGAATGGCCGCCGTCTGGCCAGCTCCCGTGCCGCCGGTCAGAATCACGACCTGATCCAGATACAAGTTGTTTTGAGATGATGCCGCCGCGTCCAAGACAATCGTGGTTGTCGTGCTGCCGGCCTGACACGTCCCGGCTCGAAGTGAAGCCATTGCATTCACACGACCAGCCGTCGTCAAGGCAAGCGGAGTCGCACCGAGCCACTGGACAAGATTGACGCCGAATACAGCCACGGTCGGATCTTGCACCTGGTCGGTCCAGTCGTTGTCGTCCGCTCCCGTGCCCGTGACGTAAAAGGCAAGGTCGCCCGCCGTGTTCGTATCAACCATAGTCAATGCGATGTAATACCAGCCGTTCGTCAACTCGGTCACGGCACCAGCCGCCGCAGAGATGGCACCGCCGGCTTTGCCGATCTTCACCACCGGCGCAGCGCCCGTCTTGAGCGAAAGATGATCCACGGAGGAAATCATCTTGAACATCCGGTTGTAGATCGTGCCTTTTACGATCAGTGCCATGTCAACTCGAAATCTGCGTTTGTCGTTTGCCTACGCCGGTCCCGATCCGCGAAAGCGTCTTGCGGAACAGTACCCCGCCCGCCGTTGGCGTGAATGCCGGCTGCTGCGCCGCTCTTGCAAAAGGCGCGAATGGCCGAAGGTATAACTCCTGCACCTGCGCCCGCGTCCACTTCCCGGCGTGAATAACCACATGGTCAATAAGACCGGAGAAATATCTTTCCGCCACACCACTGCGCAACCGTGCGCCGATTAGCAAGTCACTGTCGCCCAGCGTACCGGGGCTCGTGTCGTTGCCCTGGTTGGTGCTCGCAACCGGCTGCCCGTCGATATAGAACGTCATGCCTGCCGCAGTCTGCGAACCGTCATAAGTCCACACGACTTGATGCCACTTGTTGTCGCCCATCGCCACGGCTGTATCGGCAAAGATGTCCGGCGTGCCACCGCTTGCTCCCGTGAAGAGAGCACCCAGCACACCGCCGGTATCCAGGTGAAACTGCCAGCCGGGAGAACCAAGCACCGCCCACTTTGTCACAATCATCTGCGCGGAATTCGTGTTGCACTTGATCCACGCCAGAACGGAGAACGCACTCGTGGTCTGGAAGTTGGCAAACCCGGTCCCCGCGTCCACGTAGCCGCTCGCGCCGTCAAAGGAAAGAGCCGGACCGCCGAATAATCCACTAGCCCACTTAGGCGAACCAAGGGCAGCAAAGTTGCCCACCTGCGCCAGACCATAGAAACCGCCACGGGTAAGAGCGCCAGCCGCTTCGTTAAACGCAAAAATATAATCGCCGGGCGCGATAAGCGACTGGTTGAACGCCGTTGGACGCGCCCACGGTCCAGGCTTTCGTCCGCCACCGGAGCCGCCGATGCCGCCGCCGCCGCCGCCAGCTGGCCCTGCCAATGATCCGACTTGCGGCATATCACACCCCCGTGCCCCGTCCTTGAGAACGCGCCACCTGCAAATGCGTCACAGCAAAACCGACACCCCACAACACTTCTGCCCGCGTGGCGCCGGCCCGTACTGCCTGCGCGTTGAGAGCGTCCATGTCCGCTTGCGTGATGATCCCGGCCGCCACAATCTGGTTAAGCATGTCCTGCGTTGTCGGGTCGGCAAGAATCAAGTCCATCACGGACGGCGTGGCGAACAACTGCATAAGCGCAATGCACGCTGACCGGGCCGACGAAGCACCCGTTTGTGCTTCATCGTAGATTTCTGCAAGCGGCCCCGATCCAGTCTGCGGCGGCGATCCCGCCTTCGCCCCGTGAGAAATCGTGCCCCATTTGAGCGCAGTCCGCACCGGCACGACTACCGTAACCGACCACTCGGAGTGCAGCGTGTTAATGAGTCTGGCCACGTCAGCGTCAGCACCAACGTCCACGTAGGGTTGATAGCCGAGCGCCATCGGGTCATTGGCGATTTCGGCCGCCAGTTCATCGTAGAAATCAGCCATCAGTCACCACCCCGAGCCGTGACAAGTTTTTGTCACGGCTCCGACCCATAAACAAGTTCCTATGTGTATTGCGCATAGTCCGTGAAGATTTTCACCGTCCATCCGGCAGCCATCGACTGCCCAGACTTGTTGTAAACGTATGCCTTGTACAAACGCGCCATCAGCGCGATGCCCGTAGCTACAAGCCGCTGGGCCGCGGTCTGCGAAAACACGACTCCGAACGTAATGGTGAACGTGGTCAACTGCACATTGGGAGTGGACGTATCGAAAGCACCGAAGTTGGTGCCGTCCAGCGCTGGCACCAGATACAGTTCGATGCCCACGCCAACCGTTGGCGACACGGAGAAGCCCGTGTTCAGTTCAAAGCCTGAGACGAAGCAGAGATTGGAAGAGTTGTCCCAATTAGACGTAGCCGCCGCAACTACGGCTCCGTTAGCAAGCGCACTTGACGTGCCATCTTGCAGCGTGGTCGATGCCGACTGCTGTTGCGCTTTGATGGTGCCGGCCACACGTCATTCCCCTCTCGTAAGAAATGCCGGCCCGTGGCGCGAGCCGGCTATAGTGAACCGTTCCGACCCATCACGCCGTCGTGTCCCCTTCCACTCGCAGCGTACAGCCGTCGTTGTTCAAGGCCGCCGAATTCGTCGCGGTCCGCTGCACCCAGATCCCACGGACCTGACCGTTGGGCAGATTGTTGATTGCGAGCCCGGCCGCCTTCGTGGTCGGCGTGGAAAACGCGCCTACCCCGGTCGGTGGCGTGGTATCCGAAGCAATTTGCGCCGCCTGCGCCGCGGCCGCTGCCACGGCGGATGCCGCAAGATTATCGATGGCAATGGCGACGTTGGCCCCGCCCGCCACGTCCGCCGACTGCCACACGACCGGAGTCAACAGCGTCAGCGTGGCGTTGGCGTTGTAAATGAACAGGCACCGGAAATCTACCGTGGACGCCGCGTTCTCGTCTCCAGTCACGTCGTCAAAAAGATTGTCAAGCGTGGCGTCCACGATGTCCGTGGTAGACACGTACTTGCCCAGCGAACCATTCGGAGTCGGCTGGGCATTCTGGTTGCCGGCGGTCCCGGTCAGAATCGACAAACGTAAATGCAAATCCGAAGATAGAATCGGCATTTGTTTATCCGTTCATGCGTAAGAGCCGTGACTCATGGCTCCTACTTGCGATGGTGAGCGCCGGCAGCCGTTGCGGACGGCCCAGCCGACACGCCCGCACCACTTTCGTGGCCGGCTGCCGACTTGCCCTCAGCGCCGGCTTGGACTGCCTTCCGCCGGCGTTCACTTTGTTGTTCAGCGTGCTTCTCAATCGCCTCTCGGTTTGCCTTGGCCTTGCCTTCGTCAAGCAAACCGACGTTCACGCCAACTGGCTCCAAGCCGACGTTGGATTCTTCCCGGTCCTTTTCGATCCGCTGGTTGATGTCGCGCTGCGCGAAGATGTCCGCGGCGCCGGCAGCATCGGCGGGTCCGGGTCCGGCCATTGGCGTGCCGAAAGGTCCGCCGTGTACTTCGTCGGACGGCTGCACGTTTGGGTCACCGGACGCCTTGAAGTCGTAAACCTTTTGCAAATGCTCCAAGCGCTCTGACGCTTTGCTCACGACTTCCTTAAGCAAAGCGCCGTCCTGCGTCGTACGGACGAAGGCAAATACTTCGTTGGGGTCGATGTTCACGGCACAATCCTCCGGGAAAGAATTAGAACGCAACCAGCGGTCACGCGGTCTGGACAACCTGCGGCCGCGTCAAGTGCCGCCCGTCATCCTCCTTGGCCATCTTGAGATCAAGTAGCCTGGCGGATGCGGTCTGCACCAACTGCCGAAGTAAATCCACGTTTTGGCATGCCTCCAAGAAGGCAATCAGTTCGGCTTTGTTCCACTTCACTGCGGCCATCGTCGGACCCCTTTACTTTGTAAACACTCGGTCAGAATTCACGACGCCCTTACCGCCGCACGTGGGACACGGTGTCTCTCGTTCGGCGCCAGTCGCGTCCCGGCTCTTGACCTTGCCGGTCCCGTGGCATGTGTGGCAAGGCCGCATTTTTCTACCTTCCGGCGTGAGCATGGCGGGCTCCCGCAAAAAGTGGGCTCTCCCGCCGGGCGGTGTGGACCCGGCAGGAGTTGAGCCCGGCACAGCGTAACGGCCGCTCCCTGTAAACGCGGCCGAAACGACGGTGTATTGTCAAACGGACGGCATTGAAGGAATCGGCGCCCCGGTCGATTCCACGTCCTGCTTTTGCACGTCCGCCGCTCTGGTGGATCGCTCTTCCTCCGAATAAGAGAGCCCACCGTGAAAATCCCGTTTGATGCGCGCCTTCGGGTATGCCGCCGCGATTTCCCGCAAGGTCGGAATCGTCCCCGAAATCACAATTACTTCCTTGGACGGGCGCCCCGAGCACGCCGCGCACTTCCGATCCAACCCGCTGCCTTCGTCGCGGATCTTGCCCGTGCCCCTGCAATGCTTGCACCCGAGCAATCGCCAGAACCAATACAACCACGTGGCGATTTGGTTTTCATCCATGTTGACCATGCGCACCGGCTCCAAGGGCGTTATCAACTCGCCCTTCATCTTTTTCATCGCCCGGTTTGCTTCCATGACTGTCTCCCGATATTCGGGACGGGTCAGCGGATCTTCAACCCGCGCTTCCATCCGCTCCGGGTCGATGGTCAGTTGCAGTCCGGGAAGGTCCGGCATCTCCATCAAGCCGGATTCCGACGATTCGCCGCGGCGCATGTTGGCCCATGACCACCGGCCGCGGAGTCTGCGCAACAGCGGACCGAACACTACGTTGGCGTTGTCAAAGCAGGCCAGTTCAACGGTCACCGCTCCGATGACCCGGCGTGCAGTTTCTTCGGCTGGGGGTGGCATAACAGGGATTCTCCGTGTTACAGGGATCGATCCTCCGGACTACGCTGGCATGTCGGACATGATCGCCACGGCACCACCCTGGCTAACCTGGCCGCCATAGCGCATCCGGCAAACAATCAGTTTCACGTTCTTGAGCGACAGTTCCTTGCCGCCCATTTCGACTTTGATGTTGAGTCCCAACCGCCGGTACATCTGGTAGTAGGCCAGATTGATGTAAGCCGCCTGGTTGTTGGGCACCAACGGCACAATCTTGTACGGCTGGTTAAGAACCGTATACGCCGCGTAGTCCATGCCGAGCACACGGCTGTTTGCCCACGTCGAGCCCAGCGGGATGGCACGGAACCGCAGATAGGACGTTTCGTTCCCGACGTAGACGTTCCGACCGCCAAGACTCACACGGTAAGCCTTGTTGATGCCGAACATCAAAGCTTCGGCGTCAGCAATGGCAACCGGGCCGCCCGTACCGTTCGCGGAGTGGACCACGGTTGCGCCCGACGTGTTGAAGATGCCTTTCGGCTGAGTCACGCCGTCACCGATGGCAATGACCATATCGAGCCACACGAGCGCGGCCTCACCGTAACGGGACACCACCGTCTGGCCGATGTTGGAAGGCGAATCCTCCTCGAAGTCGTTGCCGATTTCCATTGCACCAACGGCTGTATAGATGTTGGTGTCCAGGTAACCGATAAAGCCCGTGGTATCAAAAAGCGGAATCGGCGTGCCTTCGGGAATGCCAGCCGTGAAGGTCGGCGTGCCCATCGTCGGCTGAGTGATGCGCCGGCCTCGCGTCAAGTTGGTCACCGTGACGAACGGGAACAACTCGCCGTAGAGCAGCGGAATCAGAATGATCGCATCTTCAACGACAATCGGCGCCGCGTAGATGCCGCCCGAGATTGTGTCGTCCAACAACGCCTTCACGCCACCACGACCGCCGGCCGAAATGTCGGTCAGCTTTTCGTTGTCCACCGGCGTGCCGAATTCCGGGTGGCCCAGCATCCCGGTCCAGCGCATTTCGTGAATGGAGTACTTGAGCAATGCCCAATCATGCTCCGTCATTCTCCACTTGCCGGGGAGCGGTTCGCCCTGGTTGGTCAGATTTGCCATCCACTTGAAGTAGGCGCCGGCAACCGCCTTATCCGCTTGTGACGGATTGTCGAGCGGCCGGCCCATGCCATCCTCAGACGGCGCGCACATGCGCTTGCCGCGCAGATCGGCGTGCTTGTGGTTGTCCGGCCACCGTGCCTCCGACTTCGCGGTGCTGTACCGATCCAAAGGCGACTTGACCTTGATGTCACTCGCGTTCGTCAGCCAGCCGTTTTGCGCGGCGCGCGAAATCAACTCGGTCGGGTTGACGCCGCCGGTCACCGCCGCTCCATCGCCACCGATGAAGGGAATGCCCATCTTTTGCGCCATGCTTTGCATGCGCGCATCAATCATCTTGGCAAGCGGGTCATCGGCAGGGGGTGGAGTCCCGCCGGCGGGCGGCGCTCCGTTCACAGGTGGCGTGCCAGTGGGTGGCGGGTTGCCGCCAAGCCGCATTTGCTTGATTTCGTCCGCGAGCGGTTGGATGGCCTGTTTCAGAACCGTGGCGAGCGCCGTGGCTGCGCCGCCCCCGGACGTGTCCTTCGCCAGTTCCGCATACTTATCGGCTGGCAGTTTGCCCTCCGACAGTGCTTTGCCAAGGGCGGCTCGGTATGCTTCGTCGCCGGCCCCTTCCGCCACGCCACAGTGTTGGCGAGCCCATTGCTTGAGCGCTTCGGTCAGGTGCATGGATGTCTCCGAATGAAGGGGACGGCATCCATCCCACACCGATGGGAGCCACCCGAACCAAAAACAAAACAACGTCCGCGCCTAGACAAGCGCGGCAGTCAATTCCGCCAATTCCTTTTCGGCCCGTTCCAACTCCGCTTTATCGGCGGCAATACCAGCCGCGTGCGACAGCGACCGGGCCAAGCACGGGTCCAGCTTGACTTCCCCGGTTATCAACCCGCCCAACAACTTCGCCGCCACGTCATCGAAGCTGGCGCGTGGCGTGCTGTCGTTGATCGGCTTCTTGCAATCGTCAATCACGTCCTTGACCAGATCGTGCGCCTTTTCGGCAGACGCCCGCGTGTGACTCTTCAATTCGTCCGCCTTCTTGACCACGTGCAACAACTCGCCGGCCGTGCAAAGCCGCCGTTCGTTCTTTTTGGACAAAGGCCGTCCTTTATGGAGCCGTGACAAGTTT
>Ga0318513_10000350_pt1 | contig 12191 bp, 10 predicted proteins | sample GRESIP171b2f20_FD_203683 | JGI IMG/M metagenome (GOLD analysis project Ga0318513, IMG submission 203683) | Tropical soil microbial communities from Luquillo Experimental Forest, Puerto Rico - GRE.SIPMG.171b2f20 | ecosystem: Environmental > Terrestrial > Soil > Tropical forest > Bulk soil... | reverse complement strand
GCTCGAGCCACACCGGCGAGGTGCTGCGCCGGATGCTGCCGAGGGCTCCGACCAAGCGGACCACGGCTACGGCCGCGAAGCCGGCGGCCAAGCGCTCACGGGCGGCGTCGGCGCGCCGCGCCTGACGACCCCCTCGGCGCCGCACGCGCAGCCGTCCGCCACCGCCGCCAGCCGGGCGAGATCGAGCCGAGGGGCCGGGCCGGCGCGCCACCGCCGAGGTGATCGGCGTCGGCGCTCGCTACGGGATCGCGAGCATCCGCTCCAGGGCGACGCGGGCGAGCCGCGCCGTGGGCTCGTCGACCGTGATGCGGTTGCGCACCCGGCCGGCCACCAGCTCCTCGAGGACCCACGCGAGGTGCGGCGCGTCGATCCGCGACATCGTGGTGCACGGGCAGACGCTCGGGTCGAGGCACTCGACGTGGCGGTCGGGGTGCTCGTCGGCCAGCCGCTTGACGAGGTGGATCTCGGTGCCGACGCCGACGGCGGTCCCGGGCGCGGCGGCTGCGATCGTCTTGATGATGAAGTCCGTGGACCCGACGAGGTCGGCAACCTCGACGACCTCATGGGCGCACTCGGGGTGCACGACGACGAGCCCGTCGGGGTGCGCGGCGCGGAACGCGGCGACGTGCTCGGGCTTGAACCGCTGGTGGACCGAGCAGTGGCCCCGCCACAGGAGGAACGTGGCCCGCTTCACCGCGACGTCCTCGAGCCCGCCGAACTCGCGGCGCGGGTCCCACACCACCATCGAGGCGGGGTCGAACCCCATGGCGAGCGCGGTGTTGCGGCCGAGGTGCTGGTCGGGGAAGAAGAGCACCTTCTCGCCTGCGGGGCGCTCGGGCTGGTCGGCGAGCGCCCACTCGAGGACCCGGCGCGCGTTGGAGGACGTGCACACCGCCCCGCCGTGCCGGCCCACGAACGCCTTGAGCGCCGCGGTCGAGTTCATGTAGGTGATCGGGACGACGCGCTCGATGTCGGCGACCGTCGCGATGTCCTCCCACGCCTCCTCGACCTGGTCGATGTCGGCCATGTCGGCCATCGAGCACCCGGCGGCGAGGTCAGGGAGGATCACCTGCTGGTCCGCACCGGTGAGGATGTCGGCCGACTCGGCCATGAAGTGGACGCCGCAGAAGACCACGAACTCGGCGTCGTGGTGGTCGGCGGCGAGGCGGGAGAGGCCGAAGCTGTCGCCCCGGGCGTCGGCCCAGCGCATCACCTCGTCCTTCTGGTAGTGGTGCCCGAGGATCAGGAGCCGATCCCCGAGCAGGGACTTGGCCTCGCCGATCCGTGCGGCGAGCTCGTCGTCGGGCGCGGCACGGTAGACCTCCGGCAGCGCCGTGGTGATGCTGAGCATGCTGACTCCCCTCGTGGGGAGCTCCCGTCAGGGCCGGCGGGGACAGCCTGGTCGCCCATCCGCGGGTGTGTCGGCCCCGGGAGCCGTATGTGTCGTGCCGGATACCAGGCCGGCGCCTCCATGCTAGGCGCTCGGACCGCGTCCCAGGGTGGTGCCACGATCGGGAGCGTGCGGAACCGGCCTGAGCCGTCGACGATCCCCGACGGGCCAGGTGTCTACGTCTTCAGGGACGCCACCGGGACCCCGCTCTACGTCGGGAAGGCGCGCTCGCTGCGCGCGCGCCTCGCCAACTACCTCGGGGACCCGCTCGGGCTCCCCGAACGGACGGCCCAGCTCGTCGAGGTGGCAACGGACGTCGACTGGACGGTGACCGCCAGCGACGTGGACGCGCTCCTGCTCGAGAACTCCCTGATCAAGACGTACCAGCCCCGCTACAACATCCGGCTGAAGGACGACAAGAGCTACCCCTACCTGGCGGTCGACCTCAGGGAGGAGTGGCCGCGGCCGACCGTCTACCGCGGGCGGCGCCGGCGCGGTGTCCGGTACTTCGGCCCCTTCGGCCGCGCCAACTCGCTGCGCCACACGCTCGACCTTCTCCTTCCGACGTTCCCCGTCCGGACCTGCAGCGACGCGAAGTTCGCCAGGTACCACCGCCTCGGCCGGCCGTGCCTGCTGGCGGATCTCGGCCGGTGCTCGGCGCCCTGCGTCGGGTGGGTGGACCACCCGACCTACGACGAGCACATCCAGGGGATCCTGCGGTTCTTCGCCGGGGACGCCACGCTCCTCACGGGCGATCTCGCCGCGCGCATGGCGGCCGCGGCGGAGGCGAAGGAGTACGAGTCGGCCGCGCGGCTCCGCGACGCGCTCGCCCACGTCGAGCGCGCCTCGGACACCCAGCAGGTGCTGCTCTCGGACCACGACGACCTGGACGCGGTGGGCGTCGCGACCGACGGGCTGCAGGCGTGCGTGGTGCACCTGGTGCTGCGCCGGGGCCGCGTGGTCGGTCGCGAGTCGCTCAGCGCCGACCTCGTGGAGGACCTCGCGCCCGACGAGCTGATGGACCGGTTCCTGGGCGACCTCTACGACGCCGAGCACCCGCCGCCCCGGGAGCTGGTCGTCGACCCGTCCGCCGGCGACCTCGAGCGGCTCTCGGCGTGGCTGACCTCGGTCCGCGGCCAGCCGGTCCGCGTGAGCGCGCCCGAGCGCGGGAAGCGCCGCGCCGTGGTCGAGCTCGCGCAGGCGAACGCCGAGGAGGACCTCCGTCGGCGCGGGCTGCGCCGTGCCGCGGACCACAACGCCCGCTCGAAGTCCCTGCTCGAGCTCCAGGACGCGCTCACGCTCGCGCGCCCGCCGTACCGGATCGAGTGCTACGACATGAGCCACCTGCAGGGGACGAGCTACGTGGGCTCGATGGTCGTGTTCGAGGACGCGCTGCCGGTCAAGCGCGCGTACCGGCACTTCACGGTCAGGACCGTGCGCGGCAACGACGACGTGGGCGCGATGCGCGAGGTCCTCGACCGGCGGCTCGCCCGGTGGCGCGAGGCCCCGGGCGGGGACCGGTTCGGGGCGAACCCCGACCTGCTCCTCGTCGACGGCGGCATCGGGCAGCTCAACGCGGCGATCGCCGCGGTCGAGGCGCGCGGGGTCGCCGACCAGGTGGAGGTGGCCTCGCTCGCCAAACGCCTCGAGGAGGTCTACCGCCCTGGGGCGCCGCGTCCGATCCTGCTCCCGCGCGCCAGCGACGCGCTCTACCTCCTGCAGCGCGTGCGCGACGAGGCGCACCGCTTCGCGATCTCGTTCCACCGGTCCACCCGCGCGCGACGGATGACGGCGTCGATGCTGGACGGGATCGAGGGCCTCGGGCCGACCCGGCGCGCGCGGCTGCTCGACACGTTCGGGTCGGCCGCCGCCGTGCGCGCGGCCTCGCTCGACGAGCTGCTCGCGCTCAGCTGGCTCCCCGACGACGTGGCGCGCCGCGTCCACGACCGGTTGACCACCGGCGGGGTCGCCGCCGCGGGGGATGCGCGATGATGGACGCGTGGCGGACCTCCTGATCGTCGCGGGGATGTCGGGCGCTGGCCGCTCGACCGCCTCGGCGACGCTCGAGGACCTCGGCTGGTTCGTGATCGACAACGTGCCGGCGGGCCTCATCACGCGGGTCGCCGCGCTCGCGGACGCCACGCCGGACGGCACGCGGCGCCTCGCGGTCGTCATCGGCCGCAGCGGGGCCGACGAGGTGCCGGAGCTCGTGGAGGTGATCCAGACGCTCCGCGCCGAGGGCACCCCGATCAAGGTGCTCTTCCTCGAGGCGGCCGACGACGTGCTGATCCGCCGGTACGAGGGCACCCGACGGCGCCACCCCGTCCCAGCCGCCTCGGTCGCGACCGCCATCGTCCAGGAGCGCGAGGCGCTCCGCGACCTGCGCGGTGCCGCCGACGTGCTGCTCGAGACCGGGGAGCTGACGGTGCACGACCTTCGGCACCGGATCACCGAGCTCTTCGAGTCGGCGACGGGCACCACGATGATGCGGACGTCCGTCCTCTCGTTCGGGTACAAGTTCGGGATCCCCCGCGACGTCGACGTCGTGTTCGACTGCAGGTTCCTGCCCAACCCGCACTGGGTCGAGTCGTTGCGCGAGCTCAGCGGGCTCGACGAGCCGGTCCGGGAGTTCGTGCTCGGCAACGAGGACACGAAGCGGTTCCTCGACGAGGTCGTGGCGATGCTGACCTGGCAGCTCCCGGCGTTCCAGCAGGAGGGCAAGACCTACCTGACGGTCGCGTTCGGGTGCACCGGCGGGCGCCACCGGTCCCCGGCGATCGCCGAGGAGGTCGCCGCGCGCCTCGGCGAGGGGATCACGGCGCGGCACCGGGACATCGAGCGGTGAGCGGCCCTCGCGTCGTCGCCGTCGGGGGCGGGCACGGGACCGCCGTGACCCTGCGTGCGGCCCTCCTCTTCGCGGGCTCGGTCACCGGGGTGGTCTCGGTGGCCGACGACGGCGGGTCCTCGGGGCGGCTCCGCGAGCTCCTCGACGTCGTGGCGGTGGGCGACCTGCGCAAGTGCCTGGTCGCCGTCGCCGACGAGCGCTCGGCGCTCGCGACCGCGTTCGAGTGGCGGTTCGCCGACGGGGAGCTGGCCGGGCACCCGCTCGGGAACCTCGTCCTCGCGGGGCTGATCGGCACGCTCGGGGACCTCGAGCGCGCCGTCGACGAGGCGGGCCGGCTCCTCGGCGCGCGCGGGCGCGTGCTGCCCGCGACGACGGCCCGGGTCCAGCTCCGCGCGACCGGCGCCGACGGCGCGGTCACCGGGCAGGTGAAGGTGATGGCGGCCTCCAGCATCGACCGCGTCGAGCTGGTCGGCCTCGACGCCACCGCGCCGCCGTCGGTCGCCGACGCGCTGCTCGCTGCGGACCAGATCGTCATCGGGCCGGGCTCGCTCTACACGAGCGTCCTCGCGGCCGCCGCCGTCCCCGGCGTCACCGAGGCCATCGGCGCGTCGGGTGCCCAGCGCGTCTACGTCTGCAACCTCCACCCCCAGCTCCACGAGACAGCCGGGTACACCGTCGCCGACCACGTCGCCGCGCTCGTGCGCCACGGGGTGCCCGTCGACGTCGTGCTGGTCGAGCCGACGACGCCGATGGCCCTCGGGGAGCCCGGCGTCGAGGTCCTGCGAGCGCCGCTGCTCGGCCGCAACCACCTCGTGCACGACCCCGACCTGCTCGCGAGTGCCCTCCAGCTGGCTCTGGCACAATCGAGGGAGGGGGCGAGGGGAGCGAGATGACCGTGCGCGTCGGGATCAACGGGTTCGGGCGGATCGGGAAGGCGTTCCTGCGCGCGATCGTCGCCCAGTCCGCGCCGCTCGAGGTCGTGGCCGTGAACGACGTGACGACCCCGGAGGTCCACGCCCACCTGCTCGCCCACGACTCCATCCTCGGGGCGTTCCCCGGCGACGTCCGCGCCGAGGGAGACGCGCTCGTCGTCGACGGCGGCAGGATCGCGGTCTTCACGGGCAGGACCCCGGCCGAGCTCCCCTGGGGCGAGCTCGGCGTCGAGGTCGTCGTCGAGTCGTCGGGCCGGTACACCGAGCGGGGCGCGGCGGCGGGCCACCTGACGGCCGGCGCGCGGCGAGTCGTGATCTCGGCACCCGCCACCGACGCCGACGCCACGTTCGTGATGGGCGTGAACGAGGAGACCTTCGACCCCGCGACGCACCTCGTGATCTCGAACGCCTCGTGCACCACCAACTGCTTCGTGCCGATGGTGAAGGTCCTCGACGACGCCTTCGGCGTGATGTCCGGGCTCATGACCACCTGCCACGCCTACACGAGCGACCAGAACCTCGTGGACTTCCCGCACCGCGACCTCCGTCGGGCGCGGGCCGCGGCGATCAACGTCGTGCCGGCCTCGACCGGGGCCGCCCGCGCCACCGGCCTCGTGCTCCAGTCGCTGCAGGGTCGGCTCGACGGGATGGCGCTGCGCGTGCCCGTGCCGGTGGGCTCGATCACCGACTTCACCGGCGTCGTCCGCGGGACCCCATCGGTCGGGCAGGTGAACGCGGCGTACTCTGCGGCCGCCGACGGCCCGCTCAAGGGGTACCTCGTCTACACCGAGGCCCCGATCGTCTCCTCCGACATCGTGGGATCGCCGGCGTCGTGCACGTTCGACGCGGGGCTGACCATGGTCCAGCCGATCGACGGCGCGACGTCGCTCGTCAAGGTCCTCGGGTGGTACGACAACGAGTGGGGGTACGCGAACCGGCTCGTCGACCTCGTCCGCCACGTGGGCGGCCGCTGAGTTGGGGGAGCGCCCCGCCGGCCTCGCCGGCATCCCGATGCTCGAGGACCTGGGTGACGTCGCCGGGCGGCGCGTGCTGGTCCGCGTCGACTTCAACGTCCCCCTCCGCGACGACGGCAGCGGAGGGCGCCTCGTCGCCGACGACTACCGGATCCGCGCGAGCCTCCCCACGCTCGCGTGGCTGACCGAGCGGGGCGCAGGCGTCGTCTGCGCCACGCACCTCGGGCGGCCGAGCGGCCCGTCCGACCCGGCGTGCGACCTCGCGCCGGTCCGCGAGGCGCTGGCGAGGCTCGCCCCGGGGGTGGGGCTCTTGGAGAACCTCCGCTACCACCCCGGCGAGGCGGCGAACGACCCCGCCTTCGTCGACGAGCTCGTCGACGGGTTCGCGTGCTACGTGAACGACGCCTTCTCGGTCGCGCACCGCGCCCACGCCTCGGTCGTCGGGGTGCCCTCGAGGCTGCCGAGCGCCGCGGGGCTCCGCCTCGCCCACGAGGTCTCGGTGCTCACCACGCTGCTCGGCGCGCCGGCGCGCCCGTTCGTGGCGGTCCTCGGGGGCGCCAAGGTCGCCGACAAGCTCGGCGTGGTCGCCTCCGTCGCCCGCGCCGCGGACGCCGTGCTCGTCGGCGGCGGGATGGCGTTCACGTTCCTCGCCGCCCAGGGACGTGCCGTGGGCGCCTCGATGCTCGACTCCGCGAGCGTCGAGGCGTGCCGCGAGGTGCTGGCCGGCCCCGTCCACGTCGAGCTGCCGAGCGACATCGTGGCGCTCTCGCCGGGCGCGGCCTTCGGGCCGGGGTGCGAGACCGGCGAGGTCGCCACGTTCGACGGGGACCTGCCCGAGGGCTGGACCGGCCTCGACGTCGGGGAGCGGACGATCGGTGCGTTCGCGAAGGAGCTGGCCGGCGCGGGCACCATCCTGTGGAACGGGCCGATGGGCGCGTTCGAGGACGCGCGGTTCGCGCGCGGGACCGGGGCGGTGGCGCGCGCCGTCGCGACCTCCGGGGCGTTCAGCGTGGTCGGCGGGGGGGACAGCGAGCGCGCGCTCGCCGCGGCGGGGCTCTCCGACGCGGTCTCCTTCGTCTCGACCGGCGGCGGCGCGATGCTCGCGCTCCTCGAGCGCGGCGACCTGCCCGCGCTCGCCGCGCTCCGCGCGGCGCCGAACGCACCGGGACAGCGGCGCGGGTGAGCCGGCGGCGCCCGCTCGTCGCGGGCAACTGGAAGTGCCACCACGACCACGTGGCCGCGGTGCACCTCGTCGCCCAGCTCGCGGTCCACCTGCGCGCGATGGACGCCGACGCCGTCGACGTCGCGGTGCTCCCGCCCTTCACCGACCTGCGCAGCGTCGCGAGCGCGCTCCAGGACGACGGCGTGGCGGTGGCGCTCGGCGCCCAGCACGCGAGCGAGCACGACGAGGGGCCCTACACCGGGGAGGTCGCGGCGCCGATGCTCGCGCGGCTCGGCGCGCGGTACGCGCTCGCCGGGCACTCCGAGCGCCGCCGCCTCTTCCACATGGACGACGCCACGGTCGGGCGCACGGCCGCGGCGATCCGCCGCGCGGGGATGGTCCCCATCGTCTGCGTGGGGGAGACCGAGGACGAGCGCGACGCGGACGCCACCGACGAGGTGCTGACCCGCCAGCTGCTCGCCGCGCTCGAGCCGCTGGGCGGCGTCGCCGCCACCGAGCTCGTCGTCGCCTACGAGCCGGTGTGGGCCATCGGGACGAGCCGCGCCGCGACGCCGGAGGATGCCCAGGCCGCGTGCGCGACGCTGCGGGCGACCGCCGGCGCCGTGCTCGACGGCGGTGCGGCGGAGCTCCGCCTCCTCTACGGGGGCTCGGTCGACGGGCACAACGCCGGCGACCTCGTGGCGGTCCGCGACGTCGACGGGCTGCTCGTCGGCGGCGCGAGCCTGGACGCCACGGCGTTCGCTGCGGTCATCGCGGCGGTGGCGGACTGCTACCGTGCTGCGGGTCGTCCCGCTCGGAGGTAGGAGTGTTCACCGCCCTGTTCGTCGTCCTCGAGGCCGCCTCGGCGGTCGGGCTGATCGTCCTCATCCTCATGCACTCCGGCAAGGGCGGCGGCCTCTCGGACATGTTCGGTGGCTCGATGGGCGCCGCGGCACAGGGCTCGACGGTGGTCGAGCGCAACCTGGACCGGATCACGGTCATCCTCGCGCTGATCTTCGGGTTCGCGACGCTCACGCTCGGCCTCCTGCTGCAGTGACGGCGCCGCGGTGCGCACCAGGCTCGCCGCGGGGCTGAGCGCGGCGGCCCTCGCGGCCGCGCTCGGCGGGCCCGCGGGCCTTGTCGCCGCCACCGGGGCGCGGACCGGCGCCGTCGCCACCCCGGTGCTCACCGTCGCCATCCCCGGGCCCTTCGGCGGGTGCGACCCCGGCTCGGCGGCGACAACCCCGGCGACCGACGCGGTCCTCTCGCTCGTCCTGCCCTCGGCGTTCGTCCCCGGCCCGCTGGACGCCCCCGCGGGCGACACCTACGTGATCAGCCAGGCCGAGCCCGTGGCCACGAGCCCCCAGACCGTCCAGTACACGATCGCGCCCGGGGCGACTTGGCCGGACGGGGCGCCGCTCACGGCTGGCGACCTCGTCCGGACCTGGCACGAGCGCCGTGGCGACGGCGTGCTCGCGGACCTCGGGTACCGCGACGTCGCCTCTGTCCGAGCGGTCCCCGCGGGGACCGGGTCCCGCGCGCGACCTCCGGGGCGCGGTGCGCGCTGCCGAGCGCCGCCCTCGACCCGAGCATCGGCCCCTACGAGGTGGTCGCCGCCACCCGCTCGGCCATCGAGCTGCGCGCGAACCCGCGGTGGCCGGGCACCGCACCGGCGTACGCGCGGGTCGTGGTCACGACCGACCCGGCCGCCGCGCCGCCAGCCCCGTCCCGCGACGTCGCACGGCTCACCTACCTGCCGTCGCCCACGCTCGCGGAGCTCCAGGCGATCACCTCGCCGGGAGGGTACGCCTCGCGCGTCCAGCACGACACGACCGTCGTGAGCCTCGACTTCGCCGTCTCCGGCGCCGACGCGCTGGCGCCGTGGGCGCGCGACGCGGTCGCGAAGCTCGTGGACCGCGCGACGGTGGTGGCCGATGTCGCCGCGCCGGTCGACGACACGGCGGCCCCGGTGACCTCGCACCTCTTCGGCCAGGGCGAGGCGCAGTACGTCGGCCCGACCGGCACCGCGGTGAGCGCGCCCGCCACGCCGACGAGCCCCGCACCTGGGGCGACGGGCGCGGCTGCCTACGGCGAGTGGGGTGACCCCGCCAGCGCGGCGGCCGCCCTGCGGGCCCACGGGTACGCGGTGCGCGCTGGCTCCTGGCGCGACGCCGCGGGCGCGCCGCTGCGTGTGTGCCTGGCGGTCCCCGCGACGGCGACGCTCGCCAGCGCCGGCGCGGCGGTGGCCGAGCTGCTGCGCGCGAAGGGCGTCGACGTCGTGGTCGACCGCGTCGCGACGGTCGACGACGCGACCGCGTCGCTCGCGGCCGGTGCGTGCGGAGCGGGGATCGTGAGCCGGACGAGCGACGGGTTCGTCTCGCACGCCGTGACGAGCTGGCTCGACTCGGCAAGGTACGCCGTGCGCGATGTCGCGTGGACGGGCGTCGACGACCCCGTGGTCGCCGCGGACGCCGCGGCCGCGAGCCGCGTGCTCGACCCGCAGCTCGCAGCGACGACGTGGGACCAGATGGACACGAGGCTGTGGGACCTCATGGCCGGGCTCCCGCTCTTCTCCCCGTCGGTCTTCGTCGGGTGGTCGCCCTCGGTCGCCGGCGTGCTGCCGACCGACACGCTCGGCGGCTTCGTCGAGCAGATCCCCACGCTCCTGCCGTCTTCGGCCAAGCCGTGACGCGCGGGGCGTAAGGTAGCGTTCGGCCCCGCGTCGGAGTGGCGGAATAGGCAGACGCGCCAGCTTGAGGGGCTGGTGCCCTCTGGGGCGTGCGGGTTCAAGTCCCGCCTCCGACACCAACACTCTCCGACTGCCGGAGACCGACGTCCCCGTAGAGGACCTTGAGGCAGGGTGCGTTGGTGACCTTCACCTCCAGGTGGTCCTCGTAGATCGTCACTGCGACTTCGTTCATGCCCTCCCGGGCGTCACCCGATCCGCGTCCGCGTCGGTGCGCCGGCACCACTGGGGGACCGCCCCCAGACCCCCAAGGGTCCACTCACGCAGTTAGCGGGTGCAGTGTTACAGGGCACGCACCCGCTCCGCATCACGCCTGGTTCACGGCACGGTTGTAGGCGGGCCAAACGGCTGCGTTGGCCCAGTCATCATGTCGAGAACGCCGGTACCGCCGGCTGGCACGACCACGATCTCTGTCGAGAACCCACTGGTGTTGCCCGACACTGGGGCCGCATTTTGGAACGTGCCCGATAGATAGCAGACAACTGCTCCCGTACTGCTCGGAAGCTCGGTATACGACAGTTGGTTCCCACCGTTCGCGGCGACGTCCCACTTGACGACCCTTCCGATGGTCGTTGGATAGGCAGCAGTCACAGTTACGTGCTGAGTGAAGAACGGATCGGACGAGGAGCCACAAAGTGCAGTGGCGCCTGCCGCAGTCCGTTCTTGTCGGGTCAACGTGGCTGCCCCCCCGGAAGACGGCATGTTGACCGCTACTAGGACGACCGCCACCACCGCCGCCGCTCCAACTAACGCCGCTCCAATCCAGACTTGCTTCCTTGACATCGCCTCAACCCTTTCGGCTGTTGACAGCAGGCTTCACCGATCTGATTCATGTACAGTTCATCGAATTGCTTGGATTCTCAGCGACATTGGACTTTGTCGAATCCGTTGGGAACACGTACGCGCACCCGGTCCCAACGACCTTCCTCTTGTCGGAACTGAACCCTGTCCAGGGAGATCCGGATACTTGATTGTTCGTGAACATTCCATCCCCTCCCCTGGCACTTGGAGGCTCCTTCGAGCCGACCACCTGCTAGGGCTCCTGTCAAGGGCATGGCCAATTCTCAGTGTCAGATTGTGTGCGACCATGCGCTCGACCGCTCAGGTCGCAGGCGATCCGCCAGTCGGCGTCCGTGCATTTCGGCCCTCCGACCCCAACGCGTTCCGTCGAGGCCAGCCTCCAACGGCCCTCGGTAGCAGCACGGTCGTGTCGGTCCTCCACAGAGCAGCTCATGCATCCCTCAACAGCACGTGGATGCCTACAGCCAACCCAATCGATGCAACACGACGTCGAGTCCTGGCCAAGGTGAGTCATCGCCAAGGATCTCTTGGACGCAACGCGCGAACAGCCATTGCCGTACTCGCCCGACGTCAAGATCGGCCAGGCCGGCGACCTCGGTGAGCAGCCCGTTCGGGTCGGCCTGCAGCGACACCTCGCAATTCAGCAGGTGCTGCAGCACGTCGTAGTGCGGATCGCCGACATACGGCTTCGGATCGATGAGCAGCCAAGGTCTGCGCTCGCCGGACAGGACGTTGCCGGCGTGGAGGTCGGTGAACAGCAGCACTCCGGCAGGACCGGTGCGCGACAGTTCGCGGAACAGCGCCAGTCCCTCGCGGGCCAGCCCGTTGTCCAGTCGTCCCGGCTCGGCGGTCAAGCGCGCCTCGGCGCGCGCCACCCAGTCGTCAGCCATCACCGAGAGCGGTCGGAACGGGTGGTCGGACGGCAGGTCGACGGCCCAGACCGATCGAAGCAGGTCGGTGACGACGACGTGCTGTTCAGTCTCAGGGCGCGTGCGTAGCTCGTCTCCAGGAAGACAGCGCTCGAGCAGCATCGCGGTGGTGTCGCTGTCCAAGTGCTCAAACGAGTACACCTCGACCGCCCCCTGGCCACCGAGCGCGGCCAGCGCCTCCACCTCGTGAAGCGACTCGGCGTGCTGCCACGCCACCTTGAGGACCACCGCGCGTCCTTCGCGGTCAGTACCTGGTGCGACCCACGAACAGTCGCCGCCAGGCTCGAACGGCTCGCCGAGCTCCAGCCCCCAGCGCGCCGTCAGCTCCTCGACCCGCCTCGGAAGCTCGGCCAGCCACTCCACCCGCGCCGGCCCGCCAGCGTCGGTCGACGCCCGCAGGTAGGTGGACACC
>Ga0318513_10000346_pt1 | contig 12223 bp, 5 predicted proteins | sample GRESIP171b2f20_FD_203683 | JGI IMG/M metagenome (GOLD analysis project Ga0318513, IMG submission 203683) | Tropical soil microbial communities from Luquillo Experimental Forest, Puerto Rico - GRE.SIPMG.171b2f20 | ecosystem: Environmental > Terrestrial > Soil > Tropical forest > Bulk soil... | reverse complement strand
TCGCTCGCGCCCCTCGCTCAGGCCCTGGCCGATCCACCCGCCACGATCGACGCGGTCTCGCCGGGGTCGTTCGTGACCACGGTCGCTGGCGCCGCCGTGCCGGTCACGATCACGCGCGCGGGCACGACGCCGATCCTGGGCTTCTCGGTCACGATCCAGCTCACGGACCTCACCACCACCCCCGAGGCGATCAGCGAGGGGGGCTTCCTCTCCTCGGACGGGTCCGCCACGTCGTTCCACGTCATCGACAACGGCAGCGGGAGCTTCACCGTCGACGGCGTGACGCTCGGGACACCGTGCGGCTCGAGCGCCTCGAGCGGCACGCTGTTCTCGCTGTCGGTGGGCTCCGCGCTCCTGGGCGGCAGCGGCACCGTGACGGTCACGTCGGTGGCACTCCGGGACTGCTCCAACAACGTGCTCGACTTCACGATCGGCGCCGGGGCCACCGTGGCGGTGGACCGCTCCACGCCGAGCGTCACCGTGACGTCGCCGAACGGCGGCGAAAGCTGGGTGGCGGGCTCCTCGCACGCGATCACCTGGACCGCGAGCGACGCGGAGGGGATCGCGGCGAACGGCATCGCGCTCGAGGTCTCCGTGGACAACGGGTCGAGCTGGCTCCCGGTCGCGAGCGGGCTCGCGAACTCGGGCACGTTCGCCTGGACCGTGCCGGCGGTCGTGAGCACCACGGCGCTCGTGCGCGCCACGGCGGTGGACATCCACGCCAACGCGGCGAGCGACCTGAGCGACGCGGTGTTCACGATCCAGGAGGCGACGAGCACGGCGCTCGACGTGGCGCCCGATCCGGCCGTGTTCCAGGATCCCGCCACGCTCACGGCCACGGTCACGCCCGCAACGGCGACCGGCTCGGTCGAGTTCTTCGACGGCGCGACCTCGCTCGCCACCTCGCCGGTCACGAGCGGCTCGGCGCAGCTCATGACCAGCGCGCTCGCCGTGGGCCCGCATGCGCTCAACGCGCACTACCTGGGCGACGCCACGCACGCCGGCTCCACGTCGGCCTCGCACCCGCTCGAGGTGAAGGCGAAGATCGTGGCCACGGCCGGCGCGAACGGCAGCATCGCGCCCTCCGGCACGACGCTCTACAGCCTCGGCGCCACGCCGTCCTACACGTTCGCCGCCGACCCTGGCTACCACGTGACGAGCGTCACCGTAGACGGGAACACCGCACCGCTCACGTCGCCATACACGTTCGCCCCGGTCGACTCGAACCACACGATCGCCGTGCAGTTCGCCTCGAACCCGGCGGTGCCGCCGATCACGACGCTCGCCGCGACGCAGGTGCGCACGGGCAACGACAGCGACGGCAACACGAAGATCACGCTGTCGTGGACCGCGGTGCCCGCGGGCTCCACGGTCGAGGTGTGGCGCAAGGGCTTCGGCAACTATCCCGAGTACGACGACGGCCCGACGCCGGGCAGCGTGCCGGACACACCCGCAGCCTACCCGCCCGCCGGCTGGACGCTCACGACGGTCACCGCGCCCGGTGACACCGACGAGCCGGGCACGCGCGACTTCTGGTACTACGTCGCCTACGTCACCGACGGGTTCGGTTCGCGCTCGCCGGTCTCCAACCAGACGTCCGGCACGCTCGACTACCACCTCGGCGACGTCACGGACGGCACCACGCCCGGCGCGGGCGACAACAAGGTGACGACGAGCGACCTGTCGCTGCTCGGCGCGCACTACGGGATCTACGGCGCCGCCGTGGGGCCGTACGCGTACCTCGACGTGGGTCCGACCACCGACCTGTCGGTGAGCGCGCGGCCGATGACGGACGACAAGATCAACTTCGAGGACCTGGTGATGTTCGCCATCAACTACGATCCCGTGGCGAGCCCGCCGCAGGGCCGCCCGGCACCGGCCCCGTCGAGCCAGGACGCGCTGGCGCTCACGGCGCCGGGCACGGTGCACGAGGGCGACGACGTGGCGGTGCGCTTGAGCTTCACCGGCACCGGCCGCGTGCTGGCGCTGTCCACGCGGCTCGCGTGGGATCCGGCGATTGTCCAGCCGGTATCGTTTACGGCCGGCGATGCCGCGCTCGAGCAGGGCGCCCTGCTGTTCTCCGCCGCGCCGGGCTCGGTGGACGGCGCCGTGTTCACGGGCACGGCGCAGGGCTTCACGGGCGACGGCGAGTTCGCCACGTTCCACTTCCACGTGGTGGCGGCGGGCGATCCCGGGTTCGCATTCGCCGAGACGAAGGCGCGCGACGCGCAGAACCACACCGTCACGCTCGTCACCGGCGTCACGGCGGTCACGCCGCGCAGCTTCGTGACCGCGTTCGCGCCCGCGATGCCGAACCCGTTCGCGCACAGCACCACGTTCGCGTTCTCGCTCGCGAAGGCCGGGCGCGCCGACCTCGAGGTGTTCTCGCTCGACGGCCGCCGGGTGCGCACGATCACGAGCGGCGTGCGCGACGCGGGCGAGTACCGGCTGGAGTGGAACGGCACCGACGACGCCGGCCGGACGATCGCGCCGGGCGTCTACTACGCGCGGCTCGTCACCGCACAGGGGAGGTTCACGCAGGTGGTTTCGCGCCTCGAGTGAGCCGAGGGGGTCCTCTGCGGCCGCGGCGGCCACTCCCGATGAGGGGAGTGGCCGCTTGTCGTGACCGCGCGCGGCGCGCTCGCGTACGCTCCACGGATGGCGAAGACGCACGGCACCCCTGAGCGCCCGCTCACGACCGAGCCCGCGCAGGTTGCTCGTGAGGATGCGCGCGAGGACGGGCGCGGCATCCTCTGGGGGCTCGGCATTCTCGGCGCGACGCTCGTCTACCCGGTGCTCGAGTCCCGGTTCTGGAGCCGCTCGCTCTGGGGGGCGCACGCGCTCGCGTTCCTGCCCGCGGCGTGGATGCTCGTGCCCGCCGCCTGCGCGCTGCTCTTCGTGCCGCGGCTCGCGGGCGCGATCGGCGGACGGCTCGAGCGCTGGCGCCCCTCGCCGCGCGTGGCCGCGGCCTGGCCTTATGCCTCGGGGCTCGTGGCCGCGGCCACGTTCTGGCTCGTGCGCGAGCGCCACCTCTACTGGGGCGACGCGCTGCCACTCTCGATCGACGTCCCCGCCGGGCAGCAGTTCCACCCCGACGAGCCGCTGACGCTGTGGCTCCATCACGCCGTGTGGGCGGCGGGCGGTGGGCGCTGGAGCGCGGTGGCGGCGATCGCGGCCGCGAGCGCCGTCGCCGGCGGGGCGTGGGTGGCGCTCCACGCGCGGGCGTTCGCGCGCGTTGGATGGCGCGGCGCCTCCGGCGCCGCAACACTTGGACCGTTCGGTGCCTCCGGCGCCGCATCGAGTGGGGCGTCGGGCGCCGGTGTCGCGCTCGTCGCCACGCTTGCGATCGCCTGCCAGGGCGCGGCGGCGATCTTCCATGGCCACGTCGAGAACTACTGTTACGTCGCCGTGTGCTTCGCGGTGTTCGCCTGGTCCGGCGTGGACTATCTGGACGGCCGCGGCCCCGCCTGGCCGCCGATCGCGGCGCTGCTCGTGGCATTCGCGTTCCACCTCCTCGGCGCGCTGGCGCTCCCCGCCGCCGCCCTGCTCGTGGCGCACGGTCTCACGCACCGCGAGCGCCGCCGCGAGATGCTGGTGACGCTCGCGGTCGCCGCGGCCGTGGCGCTCTCAATCGCGTGGATCGTGCGCGGACTCTATCCGGGCGGCTCGCCGTTCGCGCAGCTCTGGGCGGGCGTGCTCAAGGTTGTGCAACAGCCGCGAGACATGCAGCCGGGCGTGTTCCTCTCCGCCCGGCACCTGGCGGACGCCTGGAGCCACGTGGTGCAGATGGGACCGCTCTCGCTCGTCGCCGTGATCCTGCTCGTCGTGGCACGCCCGATGCGCGAGACGCTCGCGAGCGCCAGCGGCCGCTTCCTCGGCGCCGCCGCGATCACGCTCTACGCGCCCGCGCTGCTCACGGGTCCCGGCAACCTCGGCGCGGCGCGCAACTGGGACCTGTTCGCGGCGCCGGCCACGGTGCTGCCGCTGTTCGCGCTGCGCGCGATGCTGGCGCTCGAGCCGCCGGCGCGCCAGCGGCTGCTACTCGCGGCTCTCGCGGCGTCGCTCGCCCAGTCGATCCCCTGGACGGCGCTCAACATGGACCGCCACGCGACGGAGGCGCGCGTCGCGGCGCTCCCGCTCGGGGGCGGCCGCTCCGAAGCGATGCTCGGCACCACGGCGCTCAACGCAGGCGACCTGCCGCGCGCCGAGCGCTGGTTCGAGGCCGCGCTCGCCGAGGACTCGCTCAACGTCAACGCGCTCAGCGGGCTCGGCCTCGCGCGCGCACGCGAGGGACGCCTCGCCGAGGCCGAGCCGCTGCTCACGCGCGTCGTGGAGCTGAAGCCCGAGACACCGCAGTACCACCGCGACCTCGCCACGCTCTACATGCGCACCGGGCGCTGGCAGGCGGCGTCCGCGGAGTGGCAGGCGGCACTGCCGCTGGAGCCCCAGGCACGTGACGCATGGCTCGGCCTCTCGGCGTCGCTGGCGCAGGCGGGCCGCCGCGACAGCTCGGTTTACTGCTTGATCGCCGCACGCGACGCGCTGCCCGCCGACCAGGGCATCGCCAGTGCGCTCGCGGACGCGTGCGCGCTGTGGGTGGCGAGCGCCGGGGAGCGCGGCGACCGCGACGAGTTCGCGCGCGCGTGGGCGACGTTCGAGTCACGCTGCCCCGGCGACGCGCGCGTCCGCGACTGGCGGCCGCGCGCGGAGGCGCTGCTGGGCCGCGGCGCGCGGTAGGAGCCCCGACCCCCCGCGCGCCGCGATCTCAGAGCCTAGTCCAGCTTCACGACCGCCTTCGTCCACTCCTGGCCATCGAGGCGCAGTCGCGCGAAGTAGAGCCCGGCGCCGAGCGAGCGCCCGCCTGTGGCGCGACCGTCCCAGTCCATCCGGTGCGCACCCGCGGGCGACGTGCCGCGAACGAGCACGCGCACCTCGCGGCCGGTGACGTCGAAGATCGCGAGCTCGACCTGCGCGTCGTGCGCCAGCGACCACTCGATCGCCGTGGCGCCGCGGAACGGGTTCGGCCGCGCGCCACGGAGCCCGGTGCCGGTGGCGCCGTCCGGCGTGACGCCGGTGAACAGCGGGATCGAGGCCGGATTCGCGGGATCGCTGCCGGCCACGATCTCGTCGCCGTTCAGGTAGCCGTCGCGGTCGCGGTCGAGCGCCATGCGCGTGCCGCTCCCCGGCGGCACGCCGATCACGGTGAGCTCCGAGCCGGGCCCGGCGAGCGCACGCAGGGCCGGACTGCTCAAGTCGGTGACGCCCGTGCGGTCGGCGTGCCATACGCCGCCGGTGTAGAGCCAGTTCCGGCGCGCGCCGTCCACGCGCCCGTGCGCGACCAGGTCGCAGTCGCCCGCGGTCGCGCGCGCGGCCAGCGTGTCCATGCGCGCCACGCGCGCGGCATCGCCCGGCCCGCCGTCGAACGTGACCTCCGAGCCGACCGCGGGAGCCAGACCGGTGTCGAACGACAGCAGGTACGCCTCGACGTCGCGCCGCTGCGCATCGCCGTCGGCGCCCGCGGCGAACGCGAAGCCGGGGAAGTGGAGGAAGTCGAACAGGTTGTCGACCGAGCCGTTGTGCGTGAATCCGAAGCCGCGCTTGTTCACCGCGCCCGGCGCGTCCGTGAATCCCGTCTTCTGGTAGAGGTTCCGCAGCTGCGGCACCTTCATGTCCTGCGCTTCCTGGAGCGCGAAGCGGTCGATCAGCTGCCCGTTCGTGCCGATCGCGACCGAGTGGCAGAACGAGCACGTCCTTCCCGCGTCCACCGCTGTGTTGGCGAAGAACTGCCGGCCGCGCTCGGCGCTCGGCGTCCCCACCGGCGCGTCGCGGAACGTGCGGTCGAGGAACTGGTTCGGGTTCGGCGGGTAGCTGAGCGGCAGCACGAACTGCGACATCGCGACCATCTCGCTGTCGGGGATCGGGCTCGCGAGCCCGAGCAGGCTCTGCGTGGCCGGCTGGAAAGCCATGAAGCTCGCGCGGTCGCCGCGCCAGTGGAGCACGCCGGTGTTCGTCAGGCCGCGCAGGCTCTGTGTGGCCATGGGGCCCTTCATCGGGTGCGCCTGGGCGAGGAGCGGATCGATCATCCCCGGCGGCACCGGCGACATATCGCCGAGCGGGTTGCCGAGGTCCCACACCAGGTTGTCCATGTCGCCGAAGATGTGGCAGCTGGCGCATGCCTGGTCGCCATGGCCTGACGTGAGCCCGCTGTAGAAGAACTTCCGCCCGTTCACGATGTCGTCGGGTGTCGGGTCGAAGCCGATCGACGTCACGCCGAGGCTCTGGAGCGTGCCGGTGGACAGCGTCTGCAGCTGGTTGTGGAAGCGCCCGAGCACGTAGATCCGCGCGTGCTGGCCGTCCACGACCACGCCGGTCGGGCCGGCCACGGTCGGCACGCGCGCGAGCAGCGCGCCCGTCGCGCTCAGCACGCCGAGCTTCGACGAGCCGAGCGCGCTCACGTACACGCGCTGACCATCGGGCGACCACGTGACGCTGGTGGGGATGGCGAGCGACGAATCGCGCTCCGACTGGGGCCCGGTGGGCACCGAGTAATTGATGTGCGGGTTCAGGCCGACCACGGTCGTGGGGCCGGTCTGGGGCACGAGCGCCACGCGCGCCTCGGTGGTGTGGCCGCGCAGGTTGGGCTCGAAGCGGGTCTCGAGGAGGGCGTAGGTGCCGCTCAACGCGCACGTCCCGGTCGTGGGATCGACCGCGGCGCCCATCAGGATCGTGGCCATGTCGCCCCGTACCTGGGTGATCGTGCGCGAGGCGGCGTCCACCTTGACCAGCTCCACGAGCGGCACCGTGTAGGGGATCTTTGAATCCCAGAGCTTGCCCGAGACGTCACGCCAGTGGCCGCTCGTGTACTGCGCGAGCAGGCCGACTTTCGGGGCTGCGGGCAATCCGGCCCGCATGGGCGGCACCGGCGCGGGGAGCGAGTCGCCGGCCTCGGCCTCGGAGAGCACGGTGAAGCCGTGGCTGCTGTTGAACACCGCGGCGTAGACGCTGGCGCCGTCCGGCGTGACCGCGAGCGCGCGCGGCTTGCGCGCCGGGATCGCCACCACCTCCGGCGCCGCGGCCAGGTTCGCGGGGTCGTAGAGCTTGAGCGCGTCCTCGCCCGACACGCTCACCCAGGCGCGGCCGGCGGCGAACGCCACGTCCGCGGGCTCGTCGCCCACGTGCAGCGTGGCGCGCACGTTGTTGGTGGCCAGGTTCACGATGCTCACGTCGTCGGAGAGCTGGTTCACCACCCACGCTTCGCCGTTGCTGCGCACGGCGACCGAGACGGGCTCGAGCCCGACGGGGATCTCGGCCATGAGCAGGGGCGTGGCGCCGGTGACGCTGAACACGGCGAGCTGATCGTCGGCGGTGTTCACGGCGAGCAGCCGCGTGCCGTCGGGCGTCAGGGCGAGCGGGTGAACGTGACCGCTCTCGAAGTGGACGAAGTCGTTCGCTGCCTGGGTGCGCGTGACGCCGCGGCGGGGGAGGACGGCCGAGACGACCGCCGCGCAAGCGAGGGCGGTGATGAGCGTGGCGAGGAGGCGCCTCATCGGGGGTTCTCCTTCGAGGGCCTGCGGCCAGGCCGGTGGGTGATCTGACAACCATTTGACCGCGACCGCTCCCGCGCGACAAGTGAGAACAGCATGGCGGGAAGGCGCCTGGCGCGATGCCGCGCGCCGCCTTGCACTTTCCACCGTTTTCCGCCGCGGAGGCGGCTTTGTAGTGTGCTATCGTACGCGCCTTGATTGTCGGCCCGCGCCGGGATGCGTGTGCCCCTTCCTACCGCATCGCCGCGTTCGCGCGGAGGCCGCATGCGATGGAGCTGGTTCGTACAGGTGCTGCTGGCCGTTGCGGTCGGCTGCAAGGGCGGATCGAGCGCCGCGCTCGAGGCGAAGTGTGACGCGTCGCTGCGCCTCCAGATCGAGCAGCTCGCGGCCGCGCATCCCGACTCGCTGCTCGACGTGATGGGCCGGGCCACGGCCGCGCTCGACGACGCCAGCAAGAAGAAGCTCGAATCCGCGGGAGCGCGGCTCCAGCTCGAGAACGGGGACACGTTCACGGCGAGGATCCCGGTGAAGCGGATGGGCCACGTGGCCGCACTCGACTTCGTCAAGAGCCTCGCGCTCTCGCAAGCGCGCGAGCCGCTCACGCCCTGAGGCGGACGACCCATGACCTCACGAACCTTCGGCTTCCGCATCGCGATCGTCGCCACGCTGCTGCTCGCGCTCGCGTCGGCCGCCGCCGGGAAGTCGGGAGTGCCCCTGGCCGGCGCGCGCGTCGTGCTCGCGACGGCCGCCGACCAGAAGCTGGACGCGCCGCTCCGCATGACGATCGAGCGCTACACCGAGCTCGCCGCCGCGGCGCGCGCCGGGCGCGCGGCGGCGCCCAGCGGCGGGCCACTCTTCGACCGCGCGCTCCCGTTCGGCCAGCTGCGCCCGGGCGCGGGCGGCGAGCCGGCGCTCGACGTGTTCGTGAAGCTGTCGAACGGCGGAACGTCCGCAGGACTGACCTCCCGGGGCGGGCGCATCCTCCTCGACGAGGGCGACCTGGTCCTCGCGCGGCTCCCGATCTCGAGCATCGCGCCGCTCGCGGGCTCGGCCGACGTGCAGGCCATGTCGATCTCGCGCGCGTGGGCGACGACGCTCGACTCGAGCCTCACGCGCACCGGTGTGCGCGCCGTCCACCAGGGTGGGAACGGCACGCTGCCACAGCCCTACACGGGTGCGGGCGTGTTCGTCGGCGTGCTCGACAGCGGGCTCGACTACACGCATCCCGACTTCCGCGCTTCCGCGGGCTCGAGCCGGGTCGCCGCGCTCTTCGACTTCAGCCAGGGCACGGACGGCGCGGAGTGCCGGCCGGGCCAGCTCGACTCGCTCACCTGTCCCGAGATCGACGGCACGGGCGGCCACGGCCACGGGACGCACGTGACCGGCATCGCGGCGGGCAACGGCAGGCTCAACCCGAAGTACGTGGGCATGGCGCCGCAGGCGGACTTGCTGTTCGTGAAGGGCATGCGCGATCCGCAGAGCAACGGAGGCTTCCAGGACGCCGACATCGTCCAGGGCGTGGCCTGGATGCTCGACCGGGCGATTACCGCGGGCGAGCCGATCGCGGTCAACCTGAGCCTGGGCGGGCAGCTCGGCGCGCACGACGGCACGTCGATCCAGGAGCAGTTCCTCGACAGCTTCTCGGGCCCCGGGCGCGTCATCGTCGCCGCGGCGGGCAACTCGGGAGGCGAGCCCATCCACGTGTCGTACGCGGTCACGGGCGACAGCTACCAGACCGCGCTCGAGACCGGGCTGCTCATGACCAGCCCGGTGGACGGCGTGGACATGTGGGCGCCGGCAGGCAGCAACTTCAGCGTGGGCGTGGCGGGCTACGCTCCCGGCGACCTCACCCAGCCGGGGTACGTGTCGACCGCCGCGGCGCCCGGCCAGCAGGTGCAGCAGACCGTGACAGCCGGCACCCAGCTCCTGGCCACGATCACGATCGACGCCCGGACCACGGCCGATCCGAACAACGGGGCGAGGAATATCCTGGTCTCCGTCGAGCTCGGTCCCGGCATCCAGCCGAACCAGTTCATCTGGACCATCTACACGTTCGGGTCCGGCACGTTCGACATGTGGCAGTACACCGGGTCGTTCTTCTTCCCGCCCGGTTTCTCCCCGAACCCGTCACCGCCGCCGCCCTGGTTCCGCGCGGGCGACGACAACAAGACGATCGGCATCCCGGCCACCGCCAAGCGGCTGCTGTGCGTGGGCTCGCACGTGAGCAAGACGCGGTGGACCGACGTGAACGACACCGTCCGCGTCGAGCCCAACGCCACGCTCGACCAGATCTCGGTCTTCAGCAGCCACGGGCCGTCGCGAGATGGCCGCGTGCTCCCGAACCTGACCGCGCCGGGCGAAGTCATCGTCTCGGCGCTCTCGTCCGGCTACCCGGCCGACAGTTCGAACATCGTCCAGGGAGGCGGCTACCAGAGGCAGCAGGGCACGAGCCAGGCGTCGCCGCACATCACCGGCATCGCTGCGCTCATGCTCCAGCGCGATCCCGCGCTCACCCCCGAGAACGTGCGCGACATCCTGCAGTTCACGGCCACGGCGGCCGGCACCGGCAACCCCAACAACACGTACGGTCGCGGGCGCGTGAACGCGCTCGCCGCGCTGCGGGCCACGCCGGATCCGCTGGGGTGCACGATCCAGCTTCCGAACGGGGACGTGATCGCGTGCGACCGGGCCGCGAGCCTGCCCACCGCGCTCATGGCCTACCCGAACCCGGCGCGGGCCTCGGTGCGCTTCAGCCTCACCACGCCCACGCGCGCGGCGATGGACCTGGCGATCTACGACATCCAGGGGCGCCGGGTGAAGACGCTGCTCCGCGGACCCGTCGGCCCCGGCGTCCATTCCGCGGACTGGAACGGCGACGACGAGCACGGCCGGAGGATGCCCGGCGGCGTCTACTTCGCGCGGCTGCTGGCCCCGAGCGTCAACCGCACGCTGCGACTGGTGCTCCGGCCATGACGAGGGAGCGCGGAGGTCCGACGATGCGTGCGCGACGCCTTCTGATCCTGATCGCGGCGGTCGTCGTCGCGAGCGCCTGCCTTGCCGGCTGCGGCGGGAAGTCGTCCACCGCGCCGCCGCCGCCCCCGCAGGGCGGCGCGCGCAACGAGGTCGAGCCGAACGATTTCACCGCGCAATCCTTGGGCGCGCTCGGCGCGAACGACTTCGTGGTCTCGGGCGCGATCTCGAGCGGCGCCGACGTGGACCTCTACAGTGTCTCCTCCAGCACCGTGTTTTCGCTCTATGCCAGCGTCGACTGGAACACCGCCTCCGACGACCTGGAGCTCGCCATCAGCAACAGCAACGGCGTGTTCGTGAGGCACGTGAACACGGCCGGTCATCCCGAGGCGTGCACGATCGCGGGGCTTCCCGCCGGCACGTACACCGTGCGCGTCGATGCGCTGGGCTCCGCCTCGACCAGCTACCAGCTCACGATCGGCACGCGCTAGCCGGGCGGCTCCGGGTTTTGACCCCGGCTCCGGCACACCCTTACACTCGCTGCCGCTTTTCCTTCGGGGCGGGGTGAAAGCCCCCACCGGCGGTACAGCCCGCGAGCCCTCCGGGGATTCTCCCGGAGCCGGCAGACCCGGTCAGATCCCGGGGCCGACCGTGACAGTCGGGATGGAAGAAGGAGAGCGCCGCACCGTACGGATCGGGCGGGGCCATGCGTCCCGGCCGCGCGTCCAGCGTGCGCTCCGCCACGCCCCGTGTCTCCCACCCCCGGGGCCATCCATGCCGGAACGAACCTCGAGCCGCAGCCGGACGCGCGCCGACGACGAGCGCTTCATGCGCCGCGCGCTGGAGCTCGCCGAGCGCGGCCGCGGGCACACGGCGCCGAACCCGATCGTGGGCGCGGTGATCGTGCGCGGCGGCGCGGTCGTGGGCGAGGGCTGGCACCGCGCACTGGGCGAGCACCATGCCGAGGTGGAAGCCCTTGCCCGCGCGGGCCCCGCGGCGCGCGGCGCGACGCTCTACGTGACGCTCGAGCCGTGCGCGCACTGGGGCCGCACGCCGCCGTGCGTGGACGCCATCCTCGCCGCCGGCATCGCGCGCTGCGTCGTGGCGCAGCGCGATCCCGACCCGCGCGTGAACGGCCGCGGGTTGCGACGCCTGCGCGCGGCGGCGGTGCACGTGGAGCTCGGGCTGCTCGCGGAGCAGGCGGGCGATCAGCTCGCGGCCTACCGACGCGCGCAGGCGACGGGCCGGCCGCGCGTGACGTGGAAGGTGGCGAGTTCGCTGGACGGGCGGATCGCCGACGCGCGCGGGCGGTCGAAGTGGATCACCGGACCGGAGGCGCGCGCAGACGGTCACCGCCTGCGCGCGGCGAGCGACGCCATCGTCGTGGGCGCGGGCACGGCGCGCGCCGACGACCCACGGCTCACCGCGCGATCCGGCGTGGACGGCGCCGGCGCGGAGGGAGGCGCCGCCGCGGCCCAGCCGCTGCGCGTGATCGTGGACTCGAGGCTGTCGTTGCCGCCGCGCCTGAGGCTCTTCTCGCCGGCGCTCGCGCGCGGCACGGTCGTGGCATGCACGGCCGCGGCGCCCGCGGCGCGCGAGCGCGCGCTCGCCTCGCGCGGCGTGACCGTGTGGCGGCTGCCGGCGACGCGGCTGCGAGTGTCGCTCCCCGCGCTCGCCGAGCGGCTCGCGCGCGAAGGACGGCACGACGT
>Ga0318513_10000333_pt1 | contig 12325 bp, 10 predicted proteins | sample GRESIP171b2f20_FD_203683 | JGI IMG/M metagenome (GOLD analysis project Ga0318513, IMG submission 203683) | Tropical soil microbial communities from Luquillo Experimental Forest, Puerto Rico - GRE.SIPMG.171b2f20 | ecosystem: Environmental > Terrestrial > Soil > Tropical forest > Bulk soil... | reverse complement strand
GGAACCCGAAGATCCCGAACTCCACCTGGGTCAGCTGGAAGTTCAGCCCGAAATGGGAGGGAAGATTGTTCAGCACATCCGGGATCAGGTAGTTGTTGATGTAGCCGAGCGCCAGCCCGCCCACCACCGCGCCCCAGATCGAGCCCAGCCCTCCGATGATCACCATCGACAGGATGAAGATCGAGAACCCGAACTGGAACTGGGCGGCGTTGACCACGGTGTAGTAGCTGCCGAAGAAGGCACCTGCCATGCCGCCGAACGCGGCGCCGATCGAGTACGCGAGCAGCTTGGTCTTCACCAGTGGGATGCCCATCGACACGGCCGCGATCTCATCCTCGCGCAGCGCGATCCAGGCGCGGCCGAGCCGGGAGTCGCGCAGGCGAATGTTGACGAACAGCACGAAGAGCAGGATGGCGAGGATCAGCCAGTACCACGGCCTCAGGTTCAGCAGGCTGAACGACCCGATCCCGGGGAAATACGGCTGGTCGACGGCGCTGATGCCGAGATTGCCGGCGGTGAGCGTCATGCCGCCCCCGACCGGGACACTCTGGCCGTTGACGGCCACCACCCCGATGATCTCGCCGAACGCGAGCGTGACGATCGCGATGTAGTCACCGCGCAGGCGCAGCGTGGGCAGGCCGATCAGCGCCCCCGCCCCGGCGCAGATGGTCGCGGCGGCGATCAGGATCAGGATGAAGTTGAGGTGCACGCCTTGCAGCGAGTTCACCACGGGCGAGACCAGCACGTGGATGTGCAGCCGGAAGAAGAACCCGGAACCGAGCCACCCGAGCGTGTACGCGCCGAGCGCGTAGAAGGCGACGTACCCGAGGTCGAGCAGCCCGGCGAAACCCACCACCACGTTCAGGCCCAGCGCCATCACCGCGTAGGTGATCGCGATGATCGTCGCGTTCATGAAACCGCTGGACGGCGGGAAGAGGAACGGCAGCACGATCCCGATCGCGATCAGCAACACCGCCAGCGCGCGGCTCCACCTCCGCGGGAGCCGCTTCTCCACGGCCTCGCGCCACTGGCGGAGCCGCGCGCGCCATCCGCTCATCCCGCCTCCCTCGTCTCCTCGCCGAGCAGCCCGCGCGGGCGCAGGATCATGATGGCGATCAGGTAGCCGAACACCACGGCCTCGGTCCACTGGGGGCCCAGCCGCGCGTCGGACAGCGACTGGATGACGCCGATGATCAGCCCGCCGAGCACCGCGCCGCGGACGTTGCCGATGCCGCCCATCACCGCCGCCGTGAACGCGATCAGCCCGGCCTTGAAGCCCTGGAAGTACCAGATGTTGGTCTCATAGAGCGCGTACACCAGCCCGGCCGCACCGGCCAGCATGCCGCCGAGCAGGAACGTGAGCGAGATCGTGGCGTTGACGTTGATGCCCATCAGGCGGGCGGCCTCCGGGTCCTGGGCGGTGGCGCGCATCGCCCGGCCGGCCCGGGTGCGGCTGATGAACCAGCCCAGCGCGAACACGAGCGGTATCATCACCCCGAACGCGAGGATGTAGCCGCGCTGGATCGGCACGCCGCCGATGGTGAACACCGTCTGCTGCACGTGGATGAGGTCGGGCACGCTCTGCGGCGAGCCGCCGCGCCAGAGCAGGCCCACGTTCTGCAGGATGAACGAGAAGCCGACTGCGGTGATCAGCGCGGCGAGCTTGGGCGCGTTCCGCAGCGGGCGGTAGGCGACCCGCTCGATCAGCACGTTTAGCGACCCGGTCACGATCATCGTGATGATCAGTGTCGCCAGCAGTCCCCAGGTCAGTCCCAGGGTGCCGGTGGTGAGACCGAGCCCGAACACCCCCCATAGGCTCACGGAGGTAAACGAGCCGATCATGAACACGTCGCCGTGCGCGAAGTTGATCAGCTCGATGATCCCGTAGACGAGGGTGTACCCGATCGCGATCAGCGCCCAGATCGCGCCGTTGGACAGGCCCTGGGCGACGTCGTAGCCCAGTTGCGTGAGGTCGTGGTGGATCACCGCGTGACCGGCCACGTAGACCTGATAGCCCTGCACCAGATCTTGGATGCCGTAGTAGACGGGCAGCGCGGCGAGCGCCACGATCAGGCCCCAACGCCCGGCGTAGTGGCGGATCGCTACCAGTGGGTGCGTCCGCACCGCGGGCGGGCTGGGGGAAACTGTTCTGGTTGCCACGGTTCCCTGGGAAGTGTCCGGAGCGTGCGCAGGCACGCCCTGAGGGAAGGTGGGGGGCGCGGTGCGCCCCCCACCTTTTACCTAATGGACGGTCTGCGTCGGGGTGAGTGTCTTAAAGAAGACCGGCTCACCGTTGGATCCGACCTTGTACAGGCCGTAGGACTTCAGCGTCGTGTCGCCGTTCTTGTCGAACCCGTACGTGCCGAGCACCGACGAGCGCGCCTTGATCGCGAACAGGGCCTTCAGCACGTCCGCCTTGCTGTCGCCGCTGGCCCCCAGGCTCTTGACCGTGTCGAGTCCGAGCTTCATGACCTCGTAGCCGTAGATCGCGTACGGATCCGGCTCCGCGCCGCCGTACTTGGCCTTGTACGCGGAGAGGAACTGCTGGCCGCCCGGGTAGGCGGCTAGGTTCTGGGTCGCGACCGTGCACTCAAGCAGCGGGTAGAGCGCGGCCGGAACGCCGCCCTTGGTGGCGCTGGTGTAGGAGTCCGTGCAGACCCCGTCGCCGCCGAAGATCTTGGCGGTCGGGATGGCCGAGTGGACGTCCTTGGTGATCTGGACCGCGCCGTTGGAGACGATGCCGGCGAAGAAGAAGCAATCCGCTCCCTGGCCTTTGATCGTCGACGCGTAGGCGCGGAAGTTGGGCGCGGTCGGGTCGATCCCGGTGTTGCTCGTGATCGTGACCCCGTAGAAGCCCTTCTCCAGCCCGAGCAGGGTGGCCAGTCCGCCGCCGTAGGCCTCCTTGTCATTGGCCACGGCGACCTTGGTGCAGCCGGCTTGCTTCATCGCCATCAGGTCGGCGGCGGCCTGGATCGAGTCGATCGGGACGATCCGCAGGTAGGTGCGCTTCCCGGTCGGGTAGTACTTCTGCGGCTCGCCGGGGGCACTGCCCGGCAGGCTGGTGGTCAGGCCGACGTAGGTGTTCGCCGGGCTGACCTGCGGGATTCCCGCCGCGTTCAGGATCGGGATCGACACCTCGCTGGCGCCGGAGTTGAACTCGCCCATGTAGTAGACGGCCTTCGGGTCCGAGGCCACCTGGCGGGCGTCGGCCGCGGTCTGGCCCGGGTCCCACTTGCCCGCCGCCGCGGTCGAGTCATCGAGCACGGTGTACTTCACGGTCCATTGGCCGGCCTTGTTGTTCGCCTGGGAGAGCGCGAGCTTGATCCCGTTGACCAGCGGGATGGTCTGCGCGCTCGAAGCTCCCTGCATCGGGAGGCTCGAGTAGAAATCGACCGTCCCGCCGCTGCTGCTCGATGGGGTGGAGCTGGTAGAGCTACCGCTACTACAGGCGGCAGCCGCTAGGGCGACCAAGGCCAGCGCCGCGATCGCAGGGGTACGTCTCATGGTTCTTCCTCTCGTTGATCAGGCGGGGCGCACTGTAGGCCGTCGCCGTCTCGGGCCACGGCCAGGCAGCACTGGGGATGCGGGCCGGCGCAGCCCAGGTCCGCGGTGAGCAGACCTCGCACCCGTGCTGCGGCCGAAACCGCCACCAGGTGCCGCGCCAGCTGGGCAGCGGGTGCCCCTGGCCCGTTGCCGGGATGTGAACTTGTGCCCGGCCAGCCACACTGGCACCCGTCGGGCGGGTGAGTGCCTGCGAGGACGGCACTGGCGCGGCTGGCCGGGAGGTTTCCAACGCTTTCCGAAGTTTTTGATGAGCCGCTATTCTGCCTAGCCTGCCTGCGGGATGTCTAGGGTCGCGGCACGCCACCGGGCCCGCCGTTACATCATTGTCGTGGATAAGAGCCTGCTCGGTTACATCATGGCCGTGGGCGCGACCCTGCTCGGCTGGGCCTGGCGGGGCCCAGGTCAGCCCAGGACCGCCTGTTCGCCGGGGCCCGATTGCTCCGGATCTGGCAGGCGCCTCATGCGGAACGAGACGAGCAACCCGCCCAGCAGCTTTCCCCATGCTCGGAGCGCGGAATACCCGCTCATCCTGGTGCCGTTACACCGCCTGTTCCTCACCCCGTCGCGGGTGAGGTGGGCTGGCGCGCACGCCGGGAAGGGAGCGGGCTCCGTGACCGAGGATTCCAGCCACGCCGATGGGCTGCGGGAAGCGCGATCGTACCTGAGCGACGCCGACCCCGTGCTGGCGCGGCTCATCGACCAGCGGCCGGACTTCGATCCCCGGGCGTGGCTGGCCCAGCTGCCAGCGATGGACCTGTACGGTGCCCTGCTGTTCCAGGTCGCCGGCCAGCAACTGTCGGTCGCGGCCACCCGCCGGATCCTGGCCCGCGTCCAGGACCTGTTCGGCGGCCGCCTCCCCGCACCCGCCGAACTGCTGGCCGTCGACCCCGCCAAGATCCGCGAGGCCGGGCTGTCGTGGCGGAAGATCGCCACGCTGCGCGACCTGGCCGGGCGGCTGACCGATGGCCGGCTGGACCCGGACGTCTTGAGCAGCCTGCCCGACGACGAGATCATGGCCGAGCTCACCGCGATTCCCGGGATCGGCCCGTGGACCGTGCAGGGCGCCCTGCTCATCGCGCTCGGCCGCGAAGACGTCGTCCTGCCCGGCGACCTGGCGCTGCGCAAGGCCGTCCAGGCCGCCTACCGGCTCGATCACCTCCCCGCCCAGCAGGAGGTTCTCGACATCGCCGCGAAATGGCGGCCCTACCGCAGCCTGGCCACCAGCTACCTGTTCTCCACCGCCTACGAATCGGCCGAGGCGCCACCGGCCGCCCCGCGCGAGACCTAACGCTAGCGGGGCCGGGTCGCCTTCACCGGGTACAGCTCGACCGGCCGGCGGGCAATCCCCGTTGCGGCTCAGCGATCGGCGGGACGGCGGCGCGGAAGCTGGACTCGCAGGATGGTCTCGCCGGGCTGCGAATCGATGGTGATCTGGCCGTGGTGGCGCTCGACGATGATGCGGCGGGCGATGTCCAGGCCGAGACCGGTGCCCTGGCCCACGTCCTTGGTGGTGTAGAACGCCTCGAACGCCCGAGCCTGTACCTCGGCCGGCATTCCGGGGCCGGTATCGGCGATCTCGACGACGACGCACTCGGGGTCCGCCCGGGTCGAGATGCGGAGCGTTCCGTGGCCGCCCATGGCGTCGATCGCGTTGTCGATGATGTTCGTCCACACCTGGTTGAGCTCGGCGGGGTGTGCCTCGATGGGCGGCACGCCGGCGGCGTAATCGCGGATCACGGTCACGCCGTCGCCGAGCCTTTCCCCCAGCATCACCAGGGTGCTATCGATACCCTCGGCGACGTCGATGGATTGCAGCGAGGCCCGGTCGAGCTGCGCGTAGGACTTCATCGTCGCCACGAGCCCCAAGACCCGCTCCGTCGCCTCCTTCAGCTCCGACAGCAGCACCGGGGCCGACAGCGCGCTGGCCACCCACTGCAGACCGGGTTCGAGCGTCCCGCCGAGTACCTGGCCGGCGCGCTCGCACCAGGCCACGTCGGCTCCCGCCGCCGCGAGGACGGGAGCGATGTCCCACGCGTCGGCGGCCCCGTGCGCTTCGAGCCATGCGGCGAGCGCATCTTCGCGATCAGCGAGCTCCAGCGGGCTCACCCCCGCCGCGGGACCGCCGAGCTCCTGCCGCATGACGTCAATGGCGAGGAACTGCTCGGCCGACAGGGAACGCTCGGCCAGGCGCACCAGCGATGACATCAGCGCATCGCAGGTGTCCTGCAACGCCCCGGCCGCGCGTACGGCGGCCGACGCCGGATTGTTGATCTCGTGCGCCAGGCCCGCCGCGAGCGTGCCGAGCGCGGCGAGCGACTCCCGCTGGCGCGAGAGGGCCTCCATGTTGCGCACCGTCCGGAAGAAGCCCTCGATCAGGTGCACGCCGAACGGGAACCAGGCGCGCGCCCATTCCCCCAGTGCCTTGGCCGGGACTCGCAGCATGACACCGGAGCTGGCCCCGCGGCCGGTCGCCATGTATCCGGCCTGGTCGGCCCACGCCCGGAAGCCGCCGGCCCAGATCCCCGGCCGGTCCATGACGCCGGCCACGGACTCCTCCCACCGGGTGCGGCGCAGCAGCTCCACCCGTCCCGCCAGCAAGACCCACCAGAAGTCCGCGGCCTCGCCCTCACGGAACAGCACGTCGCCGCTTTCGAAGCGCACCTCATCGCCGGCTGCGATCAGTTCGCGGAGCTGCTCGTCGCTGAGCCCTTTGAACAAGAAGATCCCGCGCAGATCATCGATGAGCATCAGCCGACCCCGCCCCCGTACGCTTAACTGGCCCCTTGCCTGGTCGACGCTATCAGAGTCGCCGCAGGTCAGCGCGGCAGTGAACGAGCCGGGCGGTGCGCGCCAGCCCGAACCCCAGGGGTCAGGTCAGGCCACGTCGATGACGACCTTGAGCTGGGCGGGGTCGCGGGCCGCCCGCAGCGCGTCGCCCACCCGGGCCAGCGGGAACCGCGCCGTGACCAGCGGCGCCAGGTCGAGCCGCCGGTCGGCGCACAGGCTGATGGCCAGCTCGCAGTCCCTCGGCCGGGCGGCCCGCGGGCTGAAGATCGTGAGCTCCTTGTAGTACCACTCGTAGGTGGGCATCGCGTCGGCCGCGGGCGCGGTGATGCCGAACGCCAGCACGGTCCCGCCCGCGCCCGCCAGCCGCATGGCCTGGGCCAGCGTGGCCGCCGTGCCGGCGCACTCGACGGCGACGTCCACGCCGCGCCCGCCGGTGGCCTCCCGGACCACGCGCTCGGCCGCCTCGGGACCGGCCACCCGCGTCGCGCCGAGCCGGAGCGCGAGATCCTGGTTGCGCCGCGAGCGGGTGATCCCGACGATCGTCTGGACGCCCCGCGCCCGCAGCAGCTGGACGTGCAGCAGGCCGGTCACGCCGAGGCCGATGACCGCCGCCGTGCCGGCCAGCGAGCCCGGCACGGCGGATTGCGCGTGTACGCAGGTGGACAGGACCTGTAGCAGCGCGGCCTCGGCGTCGGGCACCGAGGCGGGGACGGGGTGCAGCCGGGCCTCGTCCGCGGCGACGAACTCGGCGAAGCCGCCGTCGGCATCGCGGCCCATGAGGCCGCCGCCCCGGCAGAGCTGGGGCAGGTCACGGGAGCACAGGTCGCAGTGCCCGCAGAACAGCGCCGGGTTGACCAGGACGCGCGTTCCCCTGGGGACCCGGCCCGACGGGCCAGCGGTCTCCACCCAGCCGGTCATCTCGTGGCCCAGGATCCGCGGCATGCGGACCGGGGCCTGGCCGTCGACGATCGCCAGGTCGGTGGCGCACAGGCTGGCCTGGGCCACCCGGACCAGCGCCAGCCGGTCGGCCGCGGGCACCGGGACCTCCCGGACCGCCACGCGGCCGGGCGCGGTGAGGAGCGCGGCGCGCATCGTGTCGTCCTTCCGGCCCGGACCGGGGGCCTTCTCCGAGGGTGGCCGCATATGTTCCACTATTCCCGTATATCCCTAGCCACGAAGTGGAGCGTTCAGGATGCCGAAACTAGAGCCGGTCGGTTTCGTCGGGCTGGGGGTGATGGGCTCCGCGCTGAGCGGGCATCTGCTGCGGGCCGGGTACGAGGTGGTCGGTTACGACATCGTCCCGTACCGCCTCACCGACCACGCCGACCGGGGCGGCCGCCAGGCGGCCAGTCCCGCGGAAGTCGCCGCGCAGGTGCAGGTCGTGGTCACGTCGCTGCCGAGCGCCGCGGCCCTGGCCGAGGTCACCCACGGCGACGACGGCCTCGCGGCGTGGGGGGCGGCCGGGCTGATCGTCCTGGAGACCAGCACGCTGCCGATCGAGGTCAAGCAGGACGCGCGGCAGTTCCTCGGCGCGCGCGAGATCACCCTGCTCGACTGCCCGCTGAGCGGCACCGGGGAGCAGGCCCGGCGCGGGGACGTCATCGCCTACCTCAGCGGCGACGAGGCGGCCAAGCAGCGGGCGGCGCCGGTCGTGGCGGCCATGACCCGCGCCTGCCACGACGTGGGCCCGTTCGGCAGCGGGTCGAAGATGAAGTTCATCGCGAACCTGCTCGTCACCGTGCACACCCTGGCCGCGGCCGAGGCGCTGCTGCTGGCCCGCCGGGCCGGGCTGGACCTGGACACCGTGCTGGAGGCGGTCGGCGACGGCGCGGGCACCTCGCGGATGTTCGAGATCCGCGGGCCGCTCATGGTCGGGGAAAGTTACCCGGCCTCGTCCATGCCCACTGCGCTGTTCGGCAAGGACATCCAGATCATCACGGACTTCGCGGGGCAGCTGGGCGCGCCCACGCCGCTGTTCTCTCTGGCGTCCGTCTTCCACCGCGCGGCCCTGGCCCAGGGCCGCGGGGAGGAGGACCTGGCCTGCCTGTACGCGGTCCTGGACCAGCTGGCGTCGGTCGACGGGCGCGCCGCCGCCGAGGTTCGCGATGGTCATTGACTGGGATATCCCGGTCGTCATGGACGACGGGGCCGCGCTGCGGGCGGACGTGTTCCGGCCCGACGGCACCGGCTGCTACCCGGTCATCCTCAGCTGCGGGCCGTACGCGAAGGGGCTGGCGTTCCAGGACGGCTATCCGGACCAGTGGCGGATCATGACGCAGGAGCATCCCGACGTGACGGAGGGGTCCACCGGCCGGTTCCAGAACTGGGAGGTCGCTGACCCGGAGAAGTGGGTCCCCGACGGCTACGCGTGCGTCCGGGTGGACTCGCGCGGCGCGGGCCGGTCACCGGGGCGGCTGGACCCGTTCTCCCCGCGGGAAACCCGCGACCTGTACGAATGCGTCGAGTGGGCGGCGCGGCAGCCGTGGAGCAACGGCAAGGTCGGCCTGGCCGGCATCTCCTACTACGCGATGAACCAGTGGCATGTCGCCGGCTTGCAGCCGCCGCACCTGGCCGCGATGTGCGCGTGGGAGGGGGCGGCGGACTTCTACCGTGACGCGACCCACCACGGCGGCATCCTGTGCACGTTCTGGGAGAACTGGTATCCCCGGCAGGTCACCGCGGTCCAGCACGGCGCGGGAGAGCGTGGAGGGCGCAGCCGGGCCACCGGTGAGCTGGTCACGGGCCCGGACACGCTCAGCGACGACGAGCTGGGCCAGGCCCGGACCGATTTCGGCGCCCTGATCCGTGATCATCCGCTCGATGGCGGGTTCTACCGCTCGCGGTCGGCCGACTGGTCCAAGATCACTGTCCCGTTCCTGTCCGCGGCCAACTGGGGCGGCCAGGGCCTGCACGCGCGCGGTAACTTCGAGGCCTTCACCCGGGCCGCGTCGCCGCTCAAGTGGCTCGAGGTGCACGGCCTGGAGCACTGGACCCACTTTTACACTCGGTACGGGGTCGACCTGCAGAAGCGGTTCTTCGCCCGCTTCCTGCTCGGGGACCGGTCCGCCTGGGACGCCCAGCCCCCGGTGCAGCTGCAGGTCCGGACCCTCGACGGCTTCCTGCTGCGAGCCGAGCAGGAGTGGCCGCTGGCCCGGACCCGGTGGACGAGGCTGTACCTGGACGCCGGCCGCCAGGGGCTGAGCCCGGGACGGCCGGGCACCGAGCAGCGCGTGTCGTACCGGGCGGACGGGGACGGGGTGACGTTCAGCGCGGAACCGCTCGCCCGGGAGACGGAGATCACCGGTCCCGTGGCGGCCCGGCTGTTCGTCTCGTCTACCGCGGGTGACGCCGATCTCTTCCTGGTCCTGCGGGTGTTCGCGCCGTCCGGCGCGGAATGCGTGTTCCGCGGTGCCATCGACCCGCATACCCCGCTGGCCCAGGGGTGGCTGCGGCTGTCTCACCGCAAGCTCGACCCGGCCCTGTCCGCCGAGCATCGCCCGTACCACGCGCACGACGAGATCCAGCCGGTCGTGCCCGGCCGGGTCTACCAGGCCGACGTCGAGATCTGGCCGACCAGCCTGGTCATCCCGGCCGGGTACCGGATCGCGCTGACCGTCCGCGGCCGGGACTACTCCCGTCGCCACCCCGGCGGGGTGCGGCTGGGCACCTTCAGCGGCGAGATGACCGGTTGCGGTCCGTTCCGGCACGACGACCCGCGGGACCGGCCACCGGAGATTACCGGCAGTACCCAGACCCTGTGGGCCGGCGGGACCAGGGAGGCGTACCTGCTGCTGCCGGTCATCCCCCCTGACTGAGGCAGCCCGCCTGGCGGATCTGCGCCGCCAGCCGCGCTGGCTTGGCCCGCTCCCCGGCTATCCCGACAGCGACACCGGAAGGCCTGAGTCCAGCCGCCCGGACGACCTTGCCGCCGTCCTCGGGATACCAGTCCCAGACCGTGCTCACCACCTCGACCAGCAGGAGGCCGCGCCCGCTCTCGTCGGTGTCGCGGGGCTGCCCGGGCACGCGACAGCGGGCGGAAAGGGGGCGGAGGGGACGGTGCCGTGCCGACGCCCGCCGACGGCCGGGCTAACCCGGCGGCCAGGGTCGCCACTGTGGCCACGGGCGCCGCGGTCGGCGCGTTGCGGAATCTGCTCATGGCCTGGCCCTTTACGCTCGGCTTCTGCTCCAGCCAGCCAGCCCGGCCGGTATGAATCCTGTCACATTCCGCGGGGCAGATATACAGGTCTCCTGACGAACAGGGTTCCGAATTGCCACCGGGCTGTCCCGGACCGGGGAACGCCTGGCGCGCCACCCGGCGGCACCGGCGTACGCTGGCAGACTCGGGCTGGTACTGGGACCAGGACAGGGGCTGAACCGGTGGCACATTCCGCACAGGCGATCGTGGCTGGTGCCGCGGCGGACCCCCGGTCGGCCGGGCCGCCCCGGCGCAAAAGGCTCCGGTCTGACCCGACCCTGCTGTACGTCATCAAGCAGGTCGAGCTGGCGGCCCGGGCCCAGCTCGACGAGATCTTCCGGCCGATCGGGATGACCGCGCTGCAGTACACGGCGCTGACGGTGCTGGAGCATCACCCGGACATGTCGTCGGCGCAACTGGCCAGGAACTCGTTCGTGACCGCGCAGACCATGGCGGACATGGTCCGGGCGCTGGAGGAGCGCCGTCTGGTGGAACGGCACCGCGACGCGGCGGACCGGCGCCGGCTGGTGCTCGCGCTGACCAGCGACGGCCGCGAGCTGCTGCGCCGCTACCGGGGCCGGGTGGCCGCGCTCGAGGAGCGGATGCTGTCCGGCTTGACCGCCGAGCAGGCCGCTGAGTTGCGGCGCGGATTGGCCACGTGCCGGGCCAACCTCGCCGGGCGCTAGCCGCCCGTCTTCAGCCCGGCCGGGGAGCCTGGAGGAGTTTCAAAGGGCCGTCTCAGTCGCCCCGGAAGATTAGCGCCGAGCCTGGGGCTCATGAGAGGCTTCGACCCGCTGCCTGCCGCTCAGTTACCAGCAGGGCAGGAACATTCGCAGCAGTCTCCGCCCACGCCGCGCCCGGTCGGCGTGCAGGCGGAGATCGTCATTCCGGTCCGGAATGAACAGCGTGACCTGGCGTCAAGCGTCCAGCGGCTGCATGCCTACCTGCATGACCAGTTCCCGTTCAGCACCCGGATCACGATCGCGGACAACGGAAGCACCGACGGCACCTGGTCCGAGGCCCTGGCGCTAGAGGCCAGCCTGGAGCCGGTCCGGGCCGTGCGGATCGAGCGACCAGGCCGGGGCGGGGCGCTGCGTACCGTCTGGTCGCAGAGCGACGCAGCCGTCCTCGCCTACATGGACGTGGATCTGTCGACCGACCTGAACGCCCTGCTCCCGCTGCTGGCCCCGCTGCTGTCGGGACATAGCGACGTGGCGATCGGCACCCGCCTGGCCCGCGGTGCCCGGGTGATCCGCGGCCCGCGCCGCGAGATCATCTCGCGCGGCTACAACCTGCTCCTGCACGCGACCCTCGGCACCAGGTTCTCTGACGCGCAGTGCGGCTTCAAGGCCATCAGGGCGGACAAGGCGCGGGTACTGCTGCCGCTGATCACCGACACCGGGTGGTTCTTCGACACCGAGCTGCTGGTGCTGGCCGAGCGGGCCGGGCTGCGCATCCACGAGGTCCCGGTGGACTGGATCGACGACGCCGACTCCCGGGTCAAGGTGATCTCCACCGCCGTGGGTGACCTGCGCGGCATCGTGCGCCTGGGCACCGGGCTGGCCCGGGGCACGATCACCGTCCCGGTACTGGGCGACCCGTCGCCCAGCGGCTTGCGCCCGCCGCCCGGCCAGCCGCGGAGCCGGTTCGGCTCCCTGGCCGGCCAGCTGGCGCGCTTCATCGCGGTGGGCGTGACCTGCACCGTGGCCTATGTCCTGATCTACCTGCTGCTGCGCGGCGCGATGAACGCACAGGCCGCGAACGCGATCAGGCCGCGCA
>Ga0318513_10000321_pt1 | contig 12436 bp, 9 predicted proteins | sample GRESIP171b2f20_FD_203683 | JGI IMG/M metagenome (GOLD analysis project Ga0318513, IMG submission 203683) | Tropical soil microbial communities from Luquillo Experimental Forest, Puerto Rico - GRE.SIPMG.171b2f20 | ecosystem: Environmental > Terrestrial > Soil > Tropical forest > Bulk soil... | reverse complement strand
GCCACGGCCCTGCCGGCCACCGCCCGGCCGGTCCGGGACGGCGGGCTGCTGACGGCGTTCGACGCGCGGCTGCCGTTCAGCCTCACCGCGGGCCAGCGGGAGTCCGGCGGGACGATCGCCGACGGCATGGCGCGGGCGCATCCCATGCACCGGCTGCTGCAGGGCGAGGTCGGCTCCGGCAAGACGGTGATCGCGGTCCGGGCGATGCTGCAGGTGATCGATGCGGGCGGGCAGGCGGCGCTGCTCGCCCCGACCGAGGTGCTGGCACAGCAGCACTACCGGTCGGTCAGCGACCTGCTCGGGCCGCTCGGGCAGGCCGGGCAGCTCGATGGTGCCGAGCAGGCGACCCGGGTGGCGCTGCTGACCGGGTCCCAGGGGCCGGCGGCACGCCGGGAGGCGCTGCTGGACGCGGCGTCGGGCGCGGCTGGTCTTGTCATCGGCACCCACGCCCTGCTCACTGAGCACGTGCAGTTCGCCGACCTGGGCCTGGTAGTCATCGACGAGCAGCACCGGTTCGGCGTGGAGCAGCGGGACGCCCTGCGGGAGAAGACTAAGGGCGGCCGCCCGCATGTGCTGGTGATGACCGCGACGCCGATTCCGCGCACCGTCGCCATGACGGTCTTCGGCGACCTGGACGTCTCCACCCTGACCGAGCTGCCGGCCGGCCGCGCGCCGATCACCAGTCATGTGGTGCCCGCCGCCGACAAGCCGCACTATCTGGCCCGGGCGTGGCAGCGCATCCGGGAGGAGGTGGCCCGCGGCGGCCAGGTATACGTGGTCTGCCCGCGGATCGGTGACGATCAGGGCCCCTCAGCCAGCCCGGCCGATGGCTCCCGCGCGGCCGCTGCCGACGCCGAGGCCAGCCTGTTCCTGGTCGAGGATGAGGATGGGCAGAGCCCGCGGCGGCCACCGCTGGCGGTGCTGGACCTGGCACCGGGGCTGGCCGAGGGTCCGCTGGCCGGGCTGCGGCTGCGGGTGCTGCACGGCCGGCTGCCCACCGAGGAGAAAGACGCCGCGATGCGGGCATTCGCCGCGGGGCAGGTAGACGTGCTGGTGACGACCACGGTGGTCGAGGTCGGGGTGGATGTGCCGAACGCGACCGCCATGGTGATCATGGATGCCGACCGGTTCGGCGTGTCCCAGCTGCACCAACTACGTGGCCGGGTGGGCCGGGGCGGCAAGCCGGGGCTGTGCCTGCTGGTGACCGAGGCGGCGGAGAGCAGCAAGGCACGCGAGCGGCTGGCCGCGGTGGCCACCACCATGGACGGGTTCGCGCTGGCCCGGCTGGACCTGGAGCAGCGCCGGGAAGGTGACGTGCTGGGCGCCGCCCAGGCTGGCCGCAAGCGGAGCCTCAAGCTGCTCACCCTGCTCACCGACGAGGAGCTGATCGGGCAGGCCAGGGACGAGGCCACCAGCCTGGTGGCAGCCGATCCGGAACTGGCCGGTTACCCGGCGCTGGCGGCGGCGATCGGGACCCTGGTCGACCCCGAGCAGGCAGGGTTCCTGGAGAAGGCGTGACCGGCGGCCGCCGCCACCGCCGCCCGCCCCGCCGGGGACGGCGGCCCGCCTTCTGGTACGGTCTCGCCGCAGATGGACCGTCTCAGGGAAGGGCGTGACCACGTGCGTCGTGTCGCCTGCCCGGGCTCGTTCGACCCCGTGACCAACGGGCATCTCGACATCATCGGCCGCGCTGCCCGGCTGCACGAAGAGGTGCTAGTGGTGGTCGGGGCCAACCAGGCCAAGCGCGGCCTGTTCACCGTGGACGAGCGGATCGACATGCTCCGCGAGGTCACCAAGGACCTGCCCAACGTGACCGTGGACCGGTTCACCGGGCTGCTGGTCGAGTACTGCAAGGCACATCAGGTCGACGCGATCGTGAAAGGCCTGCGGGCGGTCAGTGACTTCGAGTACGAGATGGAAATGGCACAGATGAACTACCGGCTGGCCGGGATCGAGACACTGTTCATGACCGCCAACCCGCTGTACAGCTTCCTGCGGTCCAGCCTGGTCAGGGAGATCGCCAGCTATGGCGGGGACGTGGAGTCACTGGTGCCCGAGCCGGTGCAGGCCCGGCTGCTGGCCCGGCTGTCCGGATCCTGACCGGCCGAGTTGGGGTTCGGGCTGCCCGCTGGCTAAGCTGAACCGTTCCTGACTGCTCGCTACTCACATTGCCATGCCTTCCTCACGCAAGCCGCCCGCCGTCCGCCCGGACATCCGCGGGCCACTGGTTTTCGACACCCGGACCCTGCCCCGGCGTCCGGGTTCGCTGCGTACCGAGACCCGGACCGTGCCCGCCCCGCCCGGCTTGGGGGCCGGCATGGCTGGCATCGACGAGGGCGCGGAACTGCGGCTGGCCGTAACGCTGGCATCGGTGACCGAGGGGGTACTGGTCACCGCGACGGCGGAGGCGCCGGTAAGCGGCGAGTGTGCCCGCTGCCTGGAGCCGGTAGCGCAGACCACCGAAGTCAGCTGCCAGGAACTGTTCAGTTACCAGCCAGCGCCCGGCAGTGGTGACGAGGACGGGTACGCTCTAGATGGCGACCTGCTCGATCTCGAGCCGGTGCTCCGTGATGCGTTGGTGCTGGCGCTCCCGCTCGCGCCGCTGTGCCGCCCGGATTGCCCGGGCTTGTGTGCCGAGTGCGGGGTGCTGCTCGCCCGGGCAGGCCCGGGCCATAAGCATGCCGCTGCCATCGACTCCCGGTGGGCGGTGCTGCAGCAACGGATGACGCAGGCAGAACCGGACGGCCTGGCCGTTCCGGACACACACGAGGAGAGTTGACGTGGCCGTCCCCAAGCGGAGGATGTCGCGGAGCAACACCAGGTCGCGGCGGGCCCAGTGGAAGGCGACCGCGCCCGGGCTGGTGCGCTGCCCGCAATGCCGTGAGCCCAAGCTGCCGCACACCGCCTGTCCAACCTGCGGAACGTACAACCGCCGTCAGGTGATAACCCCCTCCTGAGGCGCCAGAAGTACCCGCCTGGCCGATGGCAGGCGGCCCCCAGCGAGACCTGGGGGAGGAGGACTGCATGAAAGGCGCTGCCGAGCACGGTGGGCCGGCCGGCCAACCGGAGGCCGCGGACCTGCTACGGGCCCTCGGGGCAGGGCTGAGCCCAGCGCTGCTGGAGCGCGCCCTCACGCACCGCTCCTTCGCCTATGAGCATGGCGGGTTGCCCACCAATGAGCGGCTGGAATTCCTCGGCGACGCCGTGCTTGGGCTGGTGGTTACCGACGCGCTCTACCGCGGCTACCCCGAGCTGCCCGAGGGGCAGCTGGCCAAGCTGCGGGCGGCGGTGGTGAACCAGCGGGCACTCGCCGGCGTGGCCCGTGGGCTGCGGCTGGGTGATTTCGTCCGGCTGGGCCGGGGCGAGGAGGGGACCGGCGGCCGGGACAAGGCATCGATCCTGGCCGACACGCTGGAAGCGGTGATCGGCGCCGTCTACCTCGACTGCGGCCTGGCGGAGGCGTCCGCACTGGTGCACCGGCTGTTCGACCCCGTGATCGCGAGCTCCGCCCGGCTCGGTGCGGGCCTGGACTGGAAGACCTCCCTGCAAGAACTCACCGCCGCCAGTGAGCTCGGGGTGCCGGAGTACCACGTGGATGAGAGCGGCCCCGATCACCAGAAGTCGTTCCGGGCAGTGGTCCGGGTCGGTGGCCGCGGGTACGGCTCGGGCGAGGGCCGGTCGAAGAAGGAAGCCGAGCAGCAGGCGGCCGAGCGTGCCTGGCGGGCGATCAGCAGCGGCGAGACCGGCCAGGACGTGCCCGGCAGCGGGGAGCCGCCGCCGGGACCGAGCCAGTACCGCCCAGGGCAGTACGGCGCGCACGGGCCGGCGGGCAACGGGACCGGGCGGGCCGGCCACCCGCCGGCTGGCCAGCACCTGACCGGCCCGGGGGCTCACGCTGACGGCCGCACCAGCTGACCGGAGCCGGAGGCGGCGTGCCTGAACTACCCGAAGTCGAGGTGGTCCGGCGCGGGCTGGAACGCCATGTGGTCGGCCGGACTATTGAGACCGTCCAGGTGCTGCACCCGCGGGCGGTCCGGCGGCACCTAGCTGGGCCGGACGACTTCGCCGCGGCCGTCACCGGGCTGACCGTCACCGCCGCCCGGCGGCGGGGCAAGTACCTGTGGCTGCCGGTGGCGCAAGGCCCGCCAGGAACCGGCCCGGCAGCCGCGGATGCCCTGCTCGCGCACCTGGGCATGAGTGGCCAGCTGCTGCTCGGCGACCCGGGCCGCCCGCTCTCGCCGCACGTCCGGGTCCGGTTCACCTTCACGGACTCGGGGCCGGATCTGCGCTTCACCGATCAGCGGACGTTTGGCCACCTGGTGTTCGCGCCGGGCGGTGCCGACCTGCCAGCGATGATCGCGCATATCGCCCCGGACCCGCTGGAGGCCGCTTTCGACGAGGCGGCGGTCATCGCCCGGCTGCGCACCCGCCGGTCCGCCGTCAAGGCGGCACTGCTGGACCAGTCGCTGGTGAGCGGCATCGGCAACATCTACGCCGATGAGGCACTGTGGCGGGCCAGGCTGCACTGGGCCCGGCCCAGCCGGGCGGTCAGCCGGGCCGCTGCCGGTGAGCTGCTGGCCGGCGTGCGGGAGGTGCTGACGGAGGCGCTGCAGGCTGGCGGTACCTCATTCGACAGCCTGTATGTGAACGTCAACGGGGAGAGCGGCTACTTCAGCCGGTCACTCGCCGTCTACGGGCGGGCGGGGCAGCCTTGCCCGCGGTGCGGTACGCCGGTACGGCGGGATCCGTTCATGAACCGGTCTGCCTACTCCTGCCCATCCTGTCAGCCCCGGCCGCGGATCCGGGTCTCCAGGCATGACCTGCAAGATCGCTCAACTTGACCGGATACCCAGGGGGGTGCGATCCTTGAGGGGTCACCTTGCGCGCACTCACGCGTGTCTTCGCACGTGCGCCCACTCTGGTCACTCAGTGTGGAGGACCCACTACAATGGCGAAGGCTCTTCTTGGCCACGTCGGCGGGCCTGATCCCCGCATGCTCTCTGAGATGCGCCGCTTGCAGCGGCGAGTCCAGGACCTGGAAGCCGAGCTTGCCCGGCTGCAGGAAGAGAATGACGTGCTCACGGCCGGGGTCAGTCATGGACTACTCGTTGCCACCCGCGAGCGGGAGCCCGCGCTTACCTGACCGCCGGCGCTTGCCGGGTTGACCCGGGCCAACCGCCCCGGCCGAATGCCAGACGGGCAGGGACACCGCTCCAGCGGTGGCCCTGCCCCATTTATGTCCCTGCCCCAATGTGCCCGTACCGGGCGTGGGCCGTGCGCCTGGCAGGGCCCCGGCGCGGGAACGCGGAACCGACGGCAGGTGACGGTAAGGTGCGGAGGGATCGGTCCGCACCGCGCTCCCGCGACGGCGCTGCGGTCGAATGACGGCCGGCGAGGAGGAGAGCCGCAGGTGTACCTGAAGACTCTCACCCTGCGCGGGTTCAAGTCCTTCGCCTCGGCCACGACGCTGCGGTTCGAGCCCGGCATCACCTGCGTCGTCGGCCCCAACGGATCGGGCAAATCGAACATCGTCGACGCTTTCTCGTGGGTGATGGGCGAGCAGGGGGTCAAGAGCCTGCGCGGCGGCCGGATGGACGACGTCGTCTTCGCCGGCACCTCCTCCCGCCCGCCACTGGGCCGGGCTGAGGTCACCCTCACCATCGACAACAGCGACGGCGCACTGCCCATCGACTACACCGAAGTCACCATCAGCCGCCTGCTGTTCCGCTCCGGCCAGAGCGAGTACGCCATCAACGGCAACCATTGCCGGCTGCTCGACGTCACCGAGCTGCTGTCCGACTCCGGGCTTGGCCGGGAGATGCACGTGATCGTCGGGCAGGGCCAGCTCGATGAGGTGCTGCAGGCCGGCCCGGAGGCGCGCCGGGCGCTGATCGAGGAGGCGGCCGGTGTGCTCAAGCACCGCCGCCGCAAGGAGAAGGCACTCCGCAAGCTGGAGGCGATGCAGGTCAACCTGACCCGGCTGGTGGACCTCACCGGCGAGCTGCGCCGCCGCCTGGGGCCGCTCGGCCGGCAAGCGGCGCTCGCCCGCCGGGCCGTAGTCATCCAGGCCGATCTGCGCGACGCCCGGCTCCGGCTGCTGGCCGACGACTACGTCGCGGCGCTGGCCGAGCTGGCCCGGGGCGAGACCGACGAGGTGACCGCGCAGGCCCGGCGCCGCGAACTGGAGCAGGCCCTGCACCAGGCACAGCAGCAGGAGTCGGCGCTGGATGCCGCGGAGACCGAGCACGCGCCCCGGCTGGCGCAGGCCCAGCAGGCCTGGTTCGAGCTCTCCGCACTGGCCGAACGGCTGCGGGCGGTGGCCAGCGTCGCACAGGAACGGCACTCGCACCTGGTGGCCGAGCCTGGGCCGGTCCGGCCCGGCCGGGATCCGGACGCGCTTGACACCGAAGCGGCAGGACTGCGCGAGCAGGAAGCGCTGCTGTCCCAGCGGCTGGAGCAGGCCCGGGCGCAGCTGACCACAGCCATCGCCGGGCGGGAAACGGCCGAGCGTGACCTGGCCCGGGCCGAGCGGCTGCTGGCCGAGCAGGCGGCCCGTGCCGCCGCCCGCGCCGAACGGCTGGCCAAGCTGCGTGGGCAGGTCGATGCGGCCAGGAGCCGGGTGTCCGCCGCCCGGGAGGAGGCGGGCCGGCTGGCCGATGCGCTGGCCCAGGCGGAGTCCCGGGCCGGCCAGGCCCAGCGGGGATACCAGGAATTTCAGGGCGCGGCGGCGGGCCGCAACGAGGACCGGGCCGCGCTGGTAGCCGCCCATGAGGCAGCGGCCGCGGTGCTAGCCGGGATCACTGCCGAGCTGGCCGGGCTGCGGGCGGCCGAGCGGCGGGCCAGTGCCGAGCGGGCGGCGCTGAGCGCGCGGGCGGATGCGCTGACTGAGAGCATCCGGGCGGTCGAGCAAGGCGGGGGTGCGTCGGCTGCCCTGCTGGCGGATCCGGACCGGCCAGACGAGGTGCTGGGGGCGGTGGCCGGCCTGCTGACCGTGGCCGATGGGGCCCAGGAGGCCATCACTGCGGCGCTGGGCGGCGCGGCCGACGCGGTGGCAGTGGCCGGGCTCGACGCGGCGGTGACGATCCTGCGCCAGCTCAAGGCCGAGGACGCGGGCACCACCGCGCTGGTCATCGCGGGCCGCGACGGTGACCCGGACCCGGGCGCGCAGATCCGCTATCCGGCGGGCGTGATGCCCGCCCACGAGCTGGTGAAAGCACCGGCTGAGCTGTCCGCCGCACTAGGCACGCTGCTGGCCGGAGTGGCCGTGGCCGACAACCTGGACCACGCCCGCAGCGTGGTCCGTGCCCATCCGGAACTGCGGGTGGTGACCCGCGACGGTGATCTGCTCGGTGCTCACTGGGCCCAGGGCGGTGCCGCCCGGCCCGCGGGGGTGCTGGCCATGCGCTCGGCCGCGGATGCGGCCGCCGACGGGCTGGCCGCGGCAGGCCAGGCCTGCCAGCTGGCCGCGGCCGACCTGGCCGCTGCCGCAGGACGGGAGGAGCGGGCGCGGCAGGCGGTGGCGCGGGCGCTGGCCGCCGTGCAGGAGGCCGACGCCGCGGCGGCAGCGACATCGGGACAGCTCGGACGGCTGGCCGGAGCCGCCCGGGCGGCCCAGGAGGAAGCCACCCGGCTGGCGGCCGCGATCACCGCCGCCCGGGCTCAGTGCGATCGGGACCAGGCCGTGCTGGCCGGGCTCGCGGACCGGCTGACGGCCGAGGAAGACGAGCAGCCAGCACCGCCAGTGCCGGCCTGGCCGGATGCGCCGGAAACCGCTGCCGCGTCCCTGGCCGGGGACGGCAGCGCGCCGGCCGGGGCCGACGGTGCGCCGGGCGATGCCGCGCCGGACGGCGGTGTGCCGCACCGGGACGGGCTGGCAGCCCACGCCGCGGCCGCCCGGGAGCGGGAGACTGGGGCCCGGCTCGAGGTGAGGACCGCCGAGGAGCGGCTGCGGGCGATCGCTGGCCGGGCGGACGCGCTCGCCGCGGCGGCGGCAGCCGAGCGGCGGGCGGCCGCGGCCGCTGCTGACCGCCTGCAACTCCGCCGCGAGCAGGCCCAGGCTGCCAGCGCCGTGATCCAGGGTGCGCGGATAGCGCTGGCCGCCCTGGCCGAGTCACTGGCCGTTGCCACCGCCGGCCGGCAGGCCGCCGAGCAGGCACGGGAGGGCCGGGCCGACGCCCTGAAGGCGGTCCGGGCGCAGGTCAGGGAACTCGCGGCCGACCTCGACCGGGTCGTTGACAGTGCCCACGGCGCCGAGATCGTCCGGGCTGAGCAGCGGATGCGGCTGGAGCAGCTGGCCAGCCGTGCGGCGGAGGAGTTCGGCGTGGACCCGGAGTCCCTGATCGCCGATTATGGCCCGGATGTGCCGATCCCCCCGCCCGCCGATGACGCGGACGGCCCGGCTGGCCGGAAACCGGCCGGGCCGGCGGCGGGCAACGGGGCGGCGCCCTCCCCGGCCGCCGGGCCGGCGGCTGACAGCGGGCACCCCTATGTCCGGGACGAGCAGGAACGGCGTGCGGCGGCCGCCCAGCGCCAGCTCGACCAGCTGGGCAAGGTCAATCCGCTGGCGCTGGAGGAGTACGCGGCGCTGGAAGAGCGGCACGCGTATCTCGCCGCCCAGCTGGAAGATCTCAAGAAGACGCGGCGCGACCTGCTGACTGTTGTCAAAGAGGTAGACGACCGGGTCCAGGAAGTCTTCGCTGCCGCGTTCGAGGACACCGCCCGGGAGTTCGAGGACATCTTCGGTCGGCTGTTCCCGGGCGGGCAGGGGCGGCTGCTCCTCACCGAGCCGGACGACATGCTCGCCACCGGCATCGATTTCGAAGCCCGCCCGCCAGGCAAGAAGGTCAAGCGGCTGTCGCTGCTGTCAGGCGGGGAGCGGTCACTGACCGCGATCGCTTTCCTGGTGGCGATCTTCAAGGCACGGCCGTCGCCGTTCTACGTGCTCGACGAGGTCGAGGCCGCGCTGGATGACACCAACCTGCAGCGGTTGCTGGAGATTTTCGATGAACTGCGGGCCACCTCGCAGCTGCTGGTGGTCACCCACCAGAAGCGGACGATGGAGGCCGCGGATGCGCTGTACGGGATCAGCATGGCCGGAGACGGGGTGTCCACGGTCGTGAGCCAGCGGCTGCGGGAGCCCGAGCGCACCTGAGCGCCCCACGCCATCTGCCAGACTGGGGCCGTTATGGAATACCTGATCATCGCCATCGCCGTCGTCATCGTCCTCGCCGTCGCCGTGGGCTTCCTGCTCCGGCCCAGCCGCCGCCGGCCCAGCGGCGCCCCGCCCTCCCCGCCCGGCCCGGCCGGGCAGGCCGATTCAGCCGGGACAGCCGGCTCGGCGGGCACCGCTGGGGAGGCTGGGACCGTGGCCGGCCTGGGTACCGCAACGCTGCCGCCAGCGGTGCCCGGTCCCGCTCCCGCCGAGACGGAGGTGCCACCGCCGCTGGCGGGCCGGATGGCGCGGCTGCGCGGCAGGCTCGCCCGGTCGCAGACCGGGTTCGGGTCGGTCCTGCTCGGCCTGCTGTCTCGGCCCGGCCTGGATGAGCAGGGGTGGGAGCAGATCGAGGACACCCTGCTCGCCGCCGACCTCGGGGTCGGCCCCGCACACCAGCTCATGACGGAACTGCGGACTCAGGTCAAGGTCGAGGGCGTCAGCGGTGGCGACTCGGTACGTGCCCTGCTGCAGTCCGACCTGATCGAGGCGATCGGGGCTGACATCGACCGGAGCCTGCACCTCGGCCCGCACGGCGACCGGCCTGCCGTGGTGCTGGTGGTCGGGGTCAACGGCACCGGCAAGACCACCGCCTGCGGCAAGCTGGCCCGCGCCCTCATCGGGGACGGCCAGTCTGTGCTATTGGGTGCGGCCGACACGTTCCGCGCGGCCGCCGCCGACCAGCTGGAGACCTGGGGGAACCGGGTGGGTGCCCGGGTGGTGCGGGCCGACCGGGAAGACGCCGACCCGGCCAGCGTGGCGTTCGAAGCCGTAGCGGAGGGTATCGACGGCCGGGTGGACACGGTCATCGTGGACACCGCTGGACGGCTGCACACCAAGACCGGGCTGATGGACGAACTGGGGAAGATCAAGCGGGTGATCGAGAAGCGGGCCACCGTGGACGAGGTCCTGCTCGTGCTGGACGCCACCACCGGGCAGAACGGCCTGCGCCAGGCCCGCGTGTTCGCCGAAGCGGTGGACATCACCGGGATCATCCTGACCAAGCTGGACGGCACCGCCAAGGGCGGCATTGTGGTCGCCGTCCAGCGTGAACTCGGGGTGCCGGTGAAGCTGGTCGGGCTCGGCGAGGGCCCAGATGACCTGGCCGCCTTCGAGCCCGCCACCTTCGTCGACGCCATTCTCGGCGACTGAAGGGCGCTGGCAGCCCGCTCCGGCTGGCCGGCCATTCCGTTCGCGGCTGGTCGGGCGGACGACGGCACCGTGCTGCCCGGAGCGGCCGCGAAACACGCGCGTAACATGCCCGCGGGGTTATTCACCGCCTGGAAACACCCAACGCTGGCGGTGGAGGCGACGGCCGGTGAGGCTGGGTGCTGGGCAGGGTGCCCGGGGAGGTGGCCGGATGAGACTCATCACCGCCGTGATCAAGCCCTTCAAGCTGGATGAGGTGAAGGCGGCGCTGCAGGCCTTCGGGGTGCACGGCATGACTGTCAGCGAGGCCAGCGGGTACGGACGCCAGCGCGGCCACACCGAGGTCTACCGCGGGGCCGAGTATGCGGTGGATCTGGTCCCGAAGATCAGGCTGGAAGTGCTGTGCGACGACGAGGGCACGGACGATCTCATCGAGGTCATCGTCAAAGGCGGCTCAGACCGGCCGGATCGGGGACGGGAAGGTCTGGTCCGTCCCGGTGGACGTGGTGGTGCGCGTGCGCACCGGTGAGCGCGGCGCGGGGGCTCTCTGACGGCCAGCGGCCGGGAGTGCCGCCGCGGGCCCGGGCGGCTGGTGACGGGCTTCGCCACGGACCGGACCCGGCGGCTGCCAAGACCGACCGCTGGCTGGCCTCGCCGCTCGGCACGGTGACCGCGCGGGGGTGCGGGCCGGGTACCGGGGCGCGCGCCGGCCGGTCGCAGCATCCGCAGGCCGCCCCGGCACCGGATAGCCTGGACGCGTGTTCGAGACGCTCTCCGACCGGCTGACCCAGGTCTTCACCTCACTGCGCGGGCGAGGCCGGCTGTCGGCCGCCGACATTGACGCGACCTGCCGCGAGATCCGCATCGCCCTGCTCGAGGCCGACGTCGCCCTGCCGGTAGCCAGGGAGTTCATCAACCGGGTGAAGGAGCGCGCATCCTCCGCGGAGGTGTCGGCGGCACTCAATCCCGCCCAGCAGGTCATCAAGATCGTCCACGAGGAACTCGTCGCGATCCTCGGAGGTGAAGCGCGCCGGCTGCGTTTCGCCAAGACCCCGCCAACCGTGATCATGCTGGCCGGCCTGCAAGGCTCGGGTAAGACCACGCTTGCCGCCAAGCTGGCGCTCTGGCTGCGCGAGCAGGGGAATACCCCGCTGCTGGTGGCGGCCGACCTGCAGCGGCCGAACGCGGTGCAGCAGCTCCAGGTGCTCGGCGAGCGGGCGGGGGTGCCGGTGTACGCACCCGAGCCCGGCAACGGGATCGGCGACCCGGTGGCGGTGGCCCGGGCGTCGCTCGGCGAGTCGCGGCACAAGCTGCACAACATCGTCATCATCGACACCGCCGGGCGGCTGGGCATCGACGAGGAGATGATGCGCCAGGCCGCGGCGAACAGGGACGCCACCGATCCGGACGAGATCCTCTTCGTGGTGGACGCCATGATCGGCCAGGATGCGGTGGCCACCGCGCAGGCGTTCCTGGACGGGGTCGGTTACGACGGTGTTGTGCTGACCAAGCTGGACGGCGACGCCCGCGGCGGCGCGGCGCTGTCGATCGCCCAGCTCACCGGCCGGCCAGTGATGTTTGCCTCCACCGGCGAGAAGCTGGCGGACTTCGACGTCTTCCACCCGGACCGGATGGCCAACCGGATCCTCGACATGGGCGACATGCTCACCCTGATCGAGCAGGCGGAACGGGCCTTCGACGCCGACCAGGCGGCAAGCATGGCCGGCAAGCTGGCCTCCGGGGACGGCTTCACCCTGGAGGACTTCATCGAGCAGCTGGCCATGGTCCGCAAGCTCGGCCCGATCGGCAACCTGCTTGGCATGCTCCCTGGCGCCGCCCAGAACCGCGAGCTGCTCAGCCAGGTCAGCGACAAGGACCTGGACCGGGCGGCGGCCATCGTGAATTCGATGACTCCGGCCGAACGGCGCAACCCCAAGATTCTCAACGGCTCCCGCCGCGCCCGCATCGCCAAGGGGGCGGGGGTCACCGTGGGGGAGGTCAGCAATCTGGTCGTGCGCTTCCTCGAAGGCCAGAAGATGATGCGGCAGATGATCGGTGGCGGCGGGAGCCGTTGAG
>Ga0318513_10000320_pt1 | contig 12465 bp, 9 predicted proteins | sample GRESIP171b2f20_FD_203683 | JGI IMG/M metagenome (GOLD analysis project Ga0318513, IMG submission 203683) | Tropical soil microbial communities from Luquillo Experimental Forest, Puerto Rico - GRE.SIPMG.171b2f20 | ecosystem: Environmental > Terrestrial > Soil > Tropical forest > Bulk soil... | reverse complement strand
GTCCCGGGCCCGCGCGGCGACGAGCTGCAACGACTCCTCGAGGCAGGCGGCGAGCGCGCACGGCTCTTCCTCGAGATCGAGCTTGCCCGACTCGATCTTGGAGAAGTCCAGGATGTCGTCGATCACCGTCATCAGGTGGTCGCCGCTCTTCCGGATCGTCTCGGCGAATTCCCGCTGCCTCGCGTCGAGGCTCGTGTCGATCAGGAGATTCGACATGCCGATGACCGCGTTCATCGGAGTCCGGATCTCGTGGCTCATGTTCGCCAGGAACTGCGATTTCGCCTCGGTCGCGGCTTCCGCGGCCAGCTTGGCGCGCTCCAGCTCGGTCTCGGCGATCTTGCGCTCGATGAACTGCCCGATCTGGCGGCCGGTGGCGTCGAACATCTCGAGGATGTCGGGCGCGGGCTCGCGGATCTCCGGGCTGAAGAACTCCATCACGCCAATGAACCCGCTGGGGCCGATGATCGGGAACCCGAACGCGCCGTGCAGGCCGTCCTGCGCCGCGTAGGGCACCCGCGGGAAATTGGTATCGCGGACCACGTCGGTGATCCACTGGGCGCGGCCCTCGCGCCAGATGCGCCCGGGCAGCCCCACGCCGGACACGAACGTCATCTTCCCGCTTTGCTCGGCGAGCGCCTGACCCTGGCCGGCCTGCCCGATCCAGATCTCGGCGCAGCGGAGCAGATTGGCCTCGCGGTCGAGGCTCCAGCGAAGTGCCAGGCCCCAGTCGAGGCTCCTGCCGATCGCCGCGAGGATCTGGGGCATCGCCTCGGAGAGCGAGCCGGCCTGCGCCAGGATGTACGTGGTCGCGTACTGGGTCGCCAGGCGCCGTTCGCCGGCCGAGCGCGCCCGATCGGAGCGATTCAATGACAGCGCCGTCACCCAGACCAGGCCGGCGAAGAGCAGGACATTCACGACCACCGCGATCGGCACGCCGAGCTCGCTCGAGAGGAGGCCGGAGCGCTGGCTGAGCAGGAACAGCCCGCCGAGCACGATGGGCACGATCACCGCCGCGGGCAGGAGCCGCCGCGCCAGCGCGCCACCCGCCCTCCTGGTCATCACGATTCCGATGAGCCCGTGGCCCGGACGCGCACAGAACACACCGACAGCGAGCGCCAGCACCACGGCGGCGGCCACCGGCGGCCTCAGCGAGGCGTGGACGGAGGAATCACCATACAGGCGCGCGAGCAACGAGACGAGGGCGACCGTCGCGGGCCAGAGGGCCATGAGCTGCGCCAGCCGGAACGCCCAGGAGCTCTCCCAGGCGAGGAGCAGCAACGCCGCGCCGATCAGCGCCACGTCGAGGGCGGTGGAGCGCGCGAGGGAGCCGTCGACGAGCGCGACCAGGCCGTACACGGTGACCAGCCCCGCTGCGATGCGCGCCGCGAGACGGCGCCGGTCGCCCGCGCCCGAGCGTGGTTGTGCGGCGAGCCAGAGCGCCGCCGCCGCCAGCGCGGTCGCCAGGAGGAGCGGCACCGTCATGCGCGCTCCGAATCGGCGCCGACGCGCTCGAGCCACGCGCGCACCCGCGCGCGCACGAACGGCACCTTGAACGGCTTCGTCAGATAGTCGGTGGCGCCCGCGGCGAAGCCCTCCTGAGTCTTCGTGGCCCCGGCCTCGGCGGTGAGCAGCACGATCGGCACGGCGTGGAAATACGGATCAACGTCGGCGCGCAGCGCGCGCGTCACCTCGGTCCCGTCGAGGCCGGGCATGAGCCAGTCGAGCAGGATCAGCGACGGGCGCACGGAGCGCGCGATCCGCAGCGCGGTCTCGCCATCGGTGGCCGTGTAGAGCCGAAACGTCTCGGAGCGCAGGGAGGCCTTCAGGAGCTCGAGGATGACGGGATCGTCGTCGGCGATCAGCACGACGTGGCCCGGTGCTGCGCTCGACGCCCTCGACGCCGCGGCGCGCTTTCGTGGCCGCGAGGGGCGGACGTCGCGACGCGTCGGCTCGAGGCTCATCCCTTCGGCGGCGGCGAAGACGTCCATCGTGCTGCCGGCCTTGCGGGCCCGCTCGCGGCAGACCGTGACCAGACGGTCGACCGCGTCGTCGTCGCGCAGTGGGTCGTGATGCGTGAGCGCCAGCCGCCGGACGTGCGCGGCCAGCGCGTAGTCCACGGCGGTCTCGGCCGGGCAGTGGCCCCAGTTGATCTTCTCGGGATACTCCGCCGCGGTGTACTGCGCGTCGTGGATCACGAGGTCGGCGCCCTCCAGGAACGCGACGTGGCCCGCGTCCTCGGCGTGCAACGCCGCCGCGCCCGGCGAGCCCATGCGCCCGGCCTCGGGCTGGTCGCGCATGTGCGGCTCGTGATCGACCGCGTAGACGACCGAGACGCCGTCGGCCTCGAGCCGGTAGCCGAGGGTGAGCGCGGGATGATTCAGGTAGTGGGCGACCACGCGGACCCCGCCGACGGTCAGAGCGCCTTCGCCCAGATCGTGATAGCGGATCGTCGCCGACAGCTGCCCGAGCGTGACGGGAAAGTACGGATGCTGCATCTGCGCCGAGAGGACGGCTTCGAGGCGCTCGCCCAGACCGCCGGGCGCGTAGAGATCCCACTCGCTGCCCTCGGTGAACATCGGGCCGAAGAAGGGAAAGCCCTGGATGTGGTCCCAGTGGGTGTGGGTGATCAGGAGGTGGCCGCGCACGGGGTGCTTCGCCTCGGCCATCAGCGCGTGTCCGAGCCGATGGGCGCCGGTGCCGCAGTCGAGCACGATCAAGGTGCCGTCGTCCGCCCGCGCCTCGACGCAGGAGGTGTTGCCGCCGTAGCGCAGGGTGGTCGGTCCCGGGGTCGCCAATGACCCGCGCGTGCCCCAGAACCGAATGCGCATCGTCGCCTCCCGGTACGGGTCGCTAGAGATCGCGCGCGGCCGGCAGGCCCGGCAAGGAGGTCGCCGCGCGAACGCCGCGGACGATCGCGTCGGCCACCGCGTCGGCGGCCGCGAGGCCCAGCCGCGTGATGTCGGCGGGCACGTCTCCGATCGACAGCGCGAAGAGCGTGTCGCCGTCGAACGCGGTGTGCGGCGGCGAGAGCGCCCGGGCGAAGCCGAGCATCGCGAGCGACGCGAGCTTCGCGGCCTCCGGCTTGCTCAGCCGGGCGTTCGTGGCGACCGCGCCGATCGTCGTGTGCTCGGGCGCCGCGAACCGCTCGAGCGCGCGCCCGCCCGCCAGCGCCGCAGCCGAGTCGACGAGCCGCAGGCTGTCGGGCGCCTCGCGGGCGCCCGCGATCAAGGCACCGGTGTCGGGATCGCGCACGTCGCCGACGGCGTTCACCACCACGATCGCGCCGACCACGAGCTCACCGAGCCGGCGCGACGCGGTACCGAGGCCGCCGCGCATCGCGCGCGCGATGCGGTGCACCTTGCCCACGCTGGCGCCGGTCCCGGCCCCCACGTTGCCCTCCGCGACCGGACCGGCCGCGGCGCCGGCGGCGGCCTCGGCGCCCATCTCGCGCGTCGGGCGCGCGCGGCCGTCACCGACGTTGAGATCGAAGATGAACGCGCCCGGCACGTGCGGTACGACGGTCGGACCCGCCGCGAAGCCGCGGCCGCGCGCCTCGAGCCAGCGCATCACGCCCCAGATCGACTCGCCGCCGAAGCGGCTGCCCCCGCCGAGCACGACGCCCTCGACGGTCGACACGAGATGGCGGGCATCGAGATAGTCGAGGCCGACGACGTCGTTGGCGCCGCCCCGCAGCTCGACCCCGGCCACAGCGGGACGATCGCAGAGCACCACGGTGACTCCGGTGAGGCCGGCAATGTCGGTCGCGTGACCGACGCGCACTCCGGGGACGTCGGTGATCAGGGCTTGCGGCTCACATCGGCGGCGCGGAGCCGCCCGGCGGCGACCTCGCCCGCCAGCTCGAGCGCGCGCTGCGCGAGCCCCCGCGCGAGGGGATGACGCGCCAGCGCCGCCTGGTCGTCGGCGAACACCGCCGCAGCGGCGGCGGCGATCGCCGCGTGCTCACTGCGGTCGGTCGCATCGAGGATCCAGGCCATCTCGGCGAAGCGCCGGCTCCAGCGGCGGCGCGCCTCGGGGGTGAACTCGCGCTCGATCACGTGCGCCAGGATCGCCTCCCGCCGCTCGGCCTTGATCTGGTCGGAGACCACGAGCCGGCTCTCGCGCGCCTCCTGCAGATCGAGCGCGTCGCTCTGCACCGTCTCGGGGTCGAGGAACCAGCCGGCCATCTCGGGCAGGCCAAGGAGCTCGACGGAGCGCTCGGCGAACGCGGGGTCGGTCGCTCGCACCGGCGGTGGCCCGCCCGGCGCGATCTCCGCGAAGAACGGCTGCCAGCGGCCGAACGAGGCGGGGGGTGAGGTACCGCGCTGCCGGTGGAGCTCGAGCGCCTCGGCGACGAGGCCCAGGGCGCGCGCCGGCTCGGTCTCGATCCACGGAAGCTTCTGCGCCGCCCGCAGAGAGGCCAACTCGGCCTCGAGGCGGCGCTTGGTGATGTCCCCGCCGGCGACCTCGGTGATGCCGACGACGTCGTTGAGGATGAGCGAGCACAGCGCCCCGCCCCCGTAGGCTCCCTCGAACAGGATCCAGGCCGCCCGCGATCCGCTGCCGTCGATGCCCGAGAGCCAGGCGCGCGCGGCATGCGGGGTACCCCGCCGGACCACGGGCGCGGCCGGAGGGGCTGGGGCCGGCGCCACGCCTCGCTGCGAGAGCCGATAGAGCGCCCGCTTCGCGGCGCGGCGGACCGCGCGGTCGGCGGCGCGCTCGGCAAGGCCGCTCAGCGCGGGAAGGGCCCCGGCCCCGTGCTCGTTCGCGAAGGCGCGCAGCTTCTCGTCGAGGACGTCCTCGGACAGCCCTTTGAGCGTTGCGGGGTCGAGGCTGGCCATGGGATCGCTCATCCGAAGCGCAGCTGGAAGAACGGATGCGACGGGTGATCGACGAAATGGACGCGCCGCGTGTAGTCGAGGGCGCCGGCGTAGCTCTCGAACCGGTCCGCGAGCCGCCGGAAGAGCGGCGCGACGGCCGCCGCGCTCTCGCGCGAGGTCGCCCGGCCGTGCTCGGACACGAAATGGTAGGCACGCTTGCCCTGGCCGACGTAATAGCCGACCGACGAGGTCTGCTCGACGCGCTCGCGGAAGATGCCAGTCATGAAGAGCGTGAAGTCGCCGATGTGCTGAGACACCGTCACCTCGTGCTCGGGCTGGAAGTACGAGCCGTCCCAGGCGGTGCCGGCCTCGAGCAGCAAGTCCACGACCGTCTCGAGCCGGGGAATCGTCGCCCCGCGCGGGTACAGGTTCTCGGTCCGCGCGAAGCGCGTCAGCAGATCGGCGAGATACGGCGAGGCCGGGTCGTTGCCGATGGCCAGGTCGTGGAAGCTCGCCCGGATCGCACGATCGAAAAACGCGCGAAGCTCCACACCGGGAATCATAGCAAATTCAGCCTTTCGCCCCGGGGCGCTGGGAGCTATTCGATCACCTCGTCGGCGTTGATGTCGCGCGGAAATTCCCCGAGTCACCGGACCTTTGCGGCTGGCTGCGCGTCCGCGGCGACTGGCCCGAGAAGGACGCTGCGCCCGAGCACGACCGCGGGTCCGATCCACTGCATGGGACACCTCGGTTGTGGGTGGTTGGCGGGAGTCTAGCAGATGTCGAATTTTGCTATCATCCGAGCCCGTGGCGGACTGGCCGATCGCGCGAATTCCCTGGTTCCTCGTCGCCGCGAGCAGCGTTCTGCTCTTGCTCGTGCTCTACGTGCTCTTCGTCGGTTATCTGCCGTCCAAGCAGCGCGTCGCCGGCCTCGAAGCCGAGCTCAAGGAACTCTACAAACGCGAGGCGGACCTGCAGACGAAGATCGCGCAGCAGCAGCAGCGGGCGGAGCTTCGGGATCGCCAGATCACCCAGCTCACCATCGAGCGCGACACCCTGATCCGACGCCTGGAAGACCTCGAGAAGCTGCTGGCCCCCTCCCGCGGCCAGCGTCGCTGAGCCGGATAAGACCCAAGGCCAGGCCCGGTAGTACTTTTCGGTACCCCCGCCAAACATGCTATGGTTCGGCCGCGGGTGATTGCAGTGCGACCACAGCCAGGAGGGGAATGATGACCGACCGGAGCGAGCAGTCCCCGGAACAGGCCGGCGTGAGCCGGCGCGACGCCCTCAAGCTCGCCGCCGCCATCGCGGCGTTCGGTGCCGCCATGGGTGTTCGTCCTGCCGACTCGATCGCCCAGGGCAAGACCGAGGGTAAGACCGAGGGCAAGGCCGAAGGCAAGGCGGACGGCAAGGCCGACGGCAAGGCCGAGGGAAAGAGCAGCGGCAAGGCCAGCGGCAAGGGCGCCGGTAAGGGCGAAGGCAAGGGCGGCGGCAAGGGTGAAGGCAAGTCGGGCGGTAAAGCCGAGGGCAAGGCAGAAGGCAAGCAGTAGGGTGATCCTTCGCCGGGAGCACGACCGTTCCGTATCGTGATCTCCTGGCGAAGGTCAACTTCAGCCTCGAGCGAGGCAGCCGCTTCTCGTACGTCTGTAACGCGTGCAAACGCTGTTGCTACGGCAAGGCGATCCGCGTGGGGCCCTACGAGGCGCTGCGCCTCGCTCGGAGGCTGGGTCTGACGACCACCGAGTTCTTCGCCCGCCACACCGAGGCGGGCGGCACCGTCCTCCAGACCAGGGAGGACCGGTCGTGCGTGTTCCTCGACGAGCGCGGCTGCAGCGTCCATCCCGACCGACCCCTCGCGTGCCGGATCTATCCGCTCGCGCGCTGGGTCGATCCCGACGGCAACGAGAGCTTCGGCCACCTGGAGCCGCATCCGCAGACGGCGGGGGTGTACGGCGACAAGGGCACGGTCGGCGACTACCTCGACGCCCAGGGGCTGGCGCCGTACTTCGCGATGGGCGATCGCTACGGCGTCGTGTACGACCGCATGGTCGACCTGCTCGAGCGGCTGGCTCCAGCCGAGAGCGAGCGGCGCGCCGAGCGGCGGGCCGAGGTGGACGAGATGGACGCAGGGGCGGTCGCGACGTCGTTTTTCGACGTGGACGCGACGGTCGCCGACTACTGCCGGGCGCGAGGTCTGACCGTGCCCACCGACGTCGCCGGTCTCATCGATTTCCACATCCGCGCGATCACCGTGTGGCTCGACGAGCTCGAGGCCAGGCTACAACAGGGACAGTAGCTTCTCGTTCGTCTCGCGCAGTCCGACGGCAAAGCGCAGGTGGCCGGGGAAGCCCAGGCCGGCGCCATCGCGCACGAGGATCCCCTCTCGCATCAGGCGCGCGCGGACATCCGCGGCGTCTGGGACGGCGAGCAGCAGGAAGTTCGCGTGCGAGGGTGGAAACGCGTAGCCCCGCTTGGTCAGCTCGGCGCTGAGGTAGGCGCGCTCCTCGAGCACGAGCCGCACCGTCTTCTCGACGTGGTTGTGATCCTCGAGGGCCGCCAGCGCCGCGACCTGGCCGAGGCGGTTCACGTTGTAGGGGGCGCGGACGCGGTTGAACCGGTCGATCGTCTCGGCAACGGCCACCGCGTAGCCGACGCGCAACCCGGCGAGCCCGGCGATCTTCGAGAAGGTGCGGAGCACGACCAGTCGCGGGTAGCGCTCGAGGAGGCGGATGCCGTCGGCGTGGTCCGGATCGTCACAGAAATCGATGTAGGCCTGGTCGAGGACGACCAGCGGCGAGTCCGACCCGAGCGCGTCGAGCAGCGCGAGCAGGGCACGCCGGGGGATGATGGTCGTCGCCGGATTGTGGGGCGAGCAGAGCATGATCGCCTTCGTGCGGTCGGTCACCCGGCGGAGCACGTCGTCCAGGTCGGTGTCGTAGCCGGCCAGGGGGCTCTCGACCACGCGGGCCCCAGCGAGCCTCGCCGAGATCTCGTAGGGCTCGAAGGAGGGCGCCGGCACGATCACCTCGTCCCCCGGCTCGAACGCCGCCGCCGCGATGAGCGCGATCAGCTCGTCCGCACCGTTGCCGACCACGATCTGGCTCGGGGCGACCCGGAGGCTCCGCCCGAGCGCCTCGCGCAGCGCGGTCGAGCCGCCGTCCGGATAGAGGTGGATGTGCAGTGCCTCGCGCTCGACGGCCGCGACGGCGCGCGGGGAGGGGCCCAGCGGGTTCTCGTTGGCCGAGAGCCGGACGAGCTCGGATCGCCCGAGCTGGCGGGCGAGCGCCTCGAGGGACAGCCCCGCGTCGTACGGGACGAGGCCGTCGAGGACCGGGCGCCAGAGCCGTCTCACCCGCTCATTCTAGTAAGTCTGTGTCGCATTTGACAGTCTTCCAGGCGCGTTGCTACGCTTTCCTGTCATGTCCGTCGAGCTGTTTCGCCGGGCCCGGCGTGCCGAAGCAAGGGCCGAGCGTGCCGAAGACCGGCGTCGCCTTCGGCTCGAATTCTTTCGTCAGGCGCTCGCTCAGGGCTTCGATTCCCTGAAGGTGAGACACGCCGAGGGCGCGTCGGGACAGGAATCGGTCCGCACGCACGCCCGGTTGATGGACGAGGTCATCTTCTCGCTGACGCGGCTCGTGGCCGCCGACGCGGAGGCTGCGCGCCTCGATCCGACTCCGCTGGTCGTCACCGCGCTCGGCGGTTACGGCCGGGGCGAGCTGCATCCGCTCTCCGACATCGATCTGATGGTGGTCTACGAGGGCGAGCTCACCCCGTACGTGCAGCGGATGATGCAGGAGCTCCTCTACTCGCTCTGGGATCTCGGTTTACAAATCGGCCACAGCCTGCGCTCGCTCGACGACTGCGTGGCGATGGCGCGCACCGACTTCCCGAGCCGCACCTCGATGCAGGAGGCGCGGTTCCTGGCCGGGGATCGGCGGCTGTTCGGCCGCTTCCGCAAGGTGCTGCGCGAGAACGTCTACCGGCGCGACTTCGCCCAGTTCCTCGACACGACCCTGGCCGAGCGCGACCAGCGCTATCGCCGCTACGGCGCCTCGCCGTACATCGGCGAGCCCAACGTGAAGGAGTCGGCAGGCGGGCTGCGCGACGTGCATACCGCGATGTGGCTCGGCGCCGCCAAGTTCGGCGCGCGCACCCTGCGCGAGCTCAGCGACAAAGGGCTCATCACGCCGCGAGAGCAGGCATCGACCGACGCGGCGCTGACCTTCCTCTGGCGCGTGCGCAACGAGCTGCATTTCTTCTCCGGCCACAAGAACGACGTGCTCTCGCGCGACGTGCAGCCGCGCATCGCCAAGAACCTCGGCTACGAGAACGACGAGACCTCGCTCGGCGTCGAGCGCTTCATGCGTGACTACTACCTGCACGCGCGGGCGATCCACCGCGTCTCGCGCCGCCTGATCGCGCGCTGCCAGGAGACCCTGTCGCGGCGCGGCTCGGCCGGGCGGCGCCAGCGGCAGCAGGCGCTGGCCGACGGGCTCGTGTACTTCGACGGCCAGCTCCATCTGGTCGACCGCGACGCGAGCCCGCTGCGCGCCGAGCCCACGCGGCTCATGAAGGTCTTCTGGCACCTGCACCGGCTGGGCTGCGAGCTCTCGCTCGACCTCGAGCGCGCGGTCGAGGACTCGCTGTATCTCGTCGACAACGGGTTCCAGCGCGCGGCGGCCGTGCGCGATCTCTTCCTCGACATCTGCCGCAGCTGGGGGCGCGTCGCGCAGACGTTCCGGGAGATGCACGAGATCGGGCTCCTCGGACGGTACCTGCCGGAGTTCGGCGCGCTGACGTGCCTGGTGCAGTACGACGTCTACCACAAGTTCTCGGTCGACCAGCACTCGCTCCTGGCCGTCGAGCACCTCGAGGCGCTGGCGCCCGGGCAGTCGGCGGAGTCGGAGGGCGCCGCCCAGGTCCTGAGCGAGGTCGAGAAGCCCGAGCTCCTGGTGCTCGGTATGCTGCTCCACGACGTCGGCAAGGCGCGCGGCCACGGCCACGTCGCCAAGGGCATCCCGCTCGTCCGCGAGCTCGTCGCGCGGATCGAGCTTCCGCCCGAGGAGGGCGCGCTGGTCGAGTTCCTGGTGGCGCACCACCTGACGATGTCGCACATCGCCCAGCGGCGCGACATCGACGACCCGAAGACGATCGCGGACTTCGCGGCGACCGCCGGCGATCCGCAGCGCCTCAAGATGCTCTACCTGCTCACGTGGGCCGACATGCGGGCGGTCGGGCCCGGCGTCCTCACGCCGTGGCAGGCGACGATCCTGCACGAGCTCTACCGGCGGAGCCTGGCCCGGCTCACCGGGGGCCGCAGCGAGCGCCCGAGCCGCACCCAGCTCGCCGAGCGGCTCCGGCTGGCCGTCGGCGAGGAGGTCTCGGCGCAGGCGGTCAAGGCGCACCTGGCGATGATGTCCGAGCGCTATCTGGCGACGACCGGTGTCCAGCGGATGGCCGAGCATCTGAGCATGCTCCAGCAGCTCAACAACACCTCGGTCGCGACCGAGCTCTTCCACCATCCCGACCTCGGCTCGTCCGACCTGGTCGTGGTCACCCGCGATCTGCCAGGGCTCTTCTCGCTGATCGCCGGCACGCTCGCCTCGCAGGGCGTGAACATCATCTCCGCCCAGATCCACACCCGCGGCGACGGGATCGCCATCGACACCTTCCAGGTCAACGATCCGGGCGGCGACGCGGTCACCTCGCCCGCGTACTGGGGCCGGACGCTCGACGCCCTGCGCCGGGTGCTGACCAGCGACGCCCAGGTCGCGACCCTGCTCGAGAAGCGGCGGGCCTCCGGGCGCGCCACGGCCGGCGCCGAAGGCTCGGTGAAGATCACGCTCGACAACCAGCTCTCCGACGACTACACCGTGCTCGAGGTGAAGTGCCCCGACCGCCTGGGCCTGCTCTATCTCGTCACGAAGACGCTCGCGGCGCTCGGCCTGGACATCGCGACCGCGCGCATCGCGACCGAGATCGATCAGGCGGTCGACACGTTCTACGTCCACGACGGCCAGGGCCGAAAGGTCGAGAACCCCGATGCGCTCGCGCGGGTTCGCGAGGCGCTCGAGCAAGCGCTCGTCCAGCCCATCTGACGATGCTCGGCCGCTACCGAGAGCCCATGCGCAGCTGGATCGACCCGATCGGGCTGGCGCTCTATCGCAACCTGCACCTGAGGCCGAACCACCTGACCCTGATCGGCCTGGGCGTGAGCCTGCTGGCGGCCACCGCGTTCATCGGCGCGCGGATCCGCACCGGCGGCGTCCTCCTGATCCTGGCCGGGCTCTGTGACTTCTTCGACGGCTCGCTCGCGCGCGCGTCGGGCCAGGTCTCGACCTTCGGCGCGTTCCTCGACTCGGTGATCGACCGCTACTCCGACCTGGTGGTGCTGCTCGGCATCGTCGTGCTTTACGCCCACATGTCACACATGCGCGGTGCCATCGTCGCGATGGCCGGCCTGATCGGCTCGATGATGGTGAGCTACACGAAGGCGCGCGCCGAGTCGATCGGCGTGCGCTGCACCGTCGGCATGATGGAGCGGCCGGAGCGCATGATCTGCCTCATCGTCGGCGCCCTCCTCGATCTCCTCGAGCCGGCGCTCTGGGTCCTCGCCGTGCTCGCGAACCTCACGGCGATCCAGCGCATCGCGTTCACCTGGCGCGCGACGCGGGACGCCGCCCTCCTGAGAGTGCTGCTTGTCGCCGCCGTGCTGCTGGCGCCGGTGGCGGTCGTGGCGCAGTCCGAAGCGCCCGGCACCGACTCGCTGCCGGAGCGCCGGTGGGCGGCCGCCGTCGAGGCCTACCAGCTCGGCGACCTCGAGCCGCTGATCCGCGAGTTCAGCACCGACGCGGCCAAGGACAGCATCGTCGGGGATCACGTCCGCTACCTCCTGGCCGAGGCGCTCTCGCGGGGCGACGATCTGGCCGCCGCGCGCGCGGCGGCGCTGAGCGTCGTCGACCGCTACCCGAAGAGCCGCCTGGCGCCGCGCGCACTCCTGCTCGCCGCGACGCTCGACCTGAGAGCCGGGCAGGACGCGTCGGCGCAGACGGTCCTGGTCCGTCTGATCAACGCGTATCCCGACTCGCCGGAATTCCCCGGCGCGCTCTACCTGCTCGCGATGACCGCCGAGGCGCTCGGCCAGCCGGATGCCGCAGCGCTGACCTACCGCGACGTGCGGCTGCTCACGCCCGCCAGTGGCTACGCCGAAGGTGCGAGCGACCGAATCGTCGCGCTGGAGGCGTCCGGCATCCGCCTGCCTCCGCTGACGCCGGGCCAGCGCATCGATCGCGCCGAGCGGCTGCTGCGCGCGAACGTGCCCGACGTCGCGCTGGGCGAGGCCGAGCGCATCGTCGACGAGGTCAAGGACGGCGCGATCGTGACGCGGGGGCTGCGCGTCATCGTGGAGAGCGCGCGCCGGCTCAACCGTCACGACGTGGCCGCGCGCACCCTGGGGCTCATGATCGATCGCTCGGCGGCCGAGCGGCGCCCCGCGCTCAAGCTCGAGCAGGCGCGGCTGTACGTGCGCGCGGCCGATCGGCGCAGCGACCGAGCCGGCCGCAACGAGCTGATCGGCCGAGCCCTCGCCAACGTCGACGCGGTCGCGGCCACCGGCACCGAGGCCGAGAAGGCCGAGGCGCTCTTCCTG
>Ga0318513_10000303_pt1 | contig 12684 bp, 13 predicted proteins | sample GRESIP171b2f20_FD_203683 | JGI IMG/M metagenome (GOLD analysis project Ga0318513, IMG submission 203683) | Tropical soil microbial communities from Luquillo Experimental Forest, Puerto Rico - GRE.SIPMG.171b2f20 | ecosystem: Environmental > Terrestrial > Soil > Tropical forest > Bulk soil... | reverse complement strand
GTCTGCGTCGGCCGCTCGCAGCCCGTGCAGCTGGCTGTCGTTGCCGCCGACGCAGACCACGCCGGAGATCACGGCCGGCCCGGCGCCGAAGGCTCCGCCGCCGGAGCTCCAGAGCAGCGCGCCGTCGGCTCCCCGCAGCGCGTACAGCCGCAGGTCGCGGCCGCCGAAGTAGACCACGCCGCGGGCGGCCACGGGGTTGATCTCCGGCCCGCCGCCGGCGCCTGAGCTCCAGGCCGGCGAGCCGTCGGCGGCCCGCAGCGCGTACAGCCGGCCGTCGTAACTGCCGAAGTAGGCCGTCGCGCCGGCGGTCACCGGGTCGGTGACCGGGCCGCCGCCGGCGCCCGAGCTCCAGGACGGCCAGCCGTCGGCCAGCCTCAGCGCGTGCAACCGGCCGTCGTATCCGCCGAAGCAGACCACGTCGCCGGCGACCGCGGGGGTGTACGCGGCCCCGCCGCCGGCGGCGGACCTCCAGACGGCCGCGCCGTCGCGGGCCCGTAACGCCTGCAGGGGGCCGGCCGCGGTGCCGCTGCCGGCGGAGGCGGCGAAGCAGACGATGCCGCCGGCCGCCGCGAAATTGTAGAACGCGCCGCCGCCGGCGCCAGAACTCCAGATCTCGCCGCCCGGGCGCGGCGGCCGCGCCGCTTCCAGCCGCCCGCGGCCGGCCGCGGCCAGCCTGCCGGCGGCCAGCCCGCCGACGCCTATCCCGGCCAGGCCCAGCAGGAGCCGCCGGCGCGGCACGGGATCGCCCGCCGTCAGCAAGTCCACCGGCGCTCCTCACTGGCGCGCTCCCGCCCGCCCGCACATGCCCGACATGGGAGACAAGGCCCCATTGTGCCCACACTTCCGGCCGGGGCGCAGGGCCGCGCTAGCTCCGCGCTAGTGGTGCGCCGGTTTAGTCGTCAAGGGCGGCCGTCGGCCGTTTGGCGAGGGAGAAGATTCCTGGCCTGCTCAGCCGCCGTTGCGCCGGGCAGCGTCGGCTGGCTGGCTTGGGTGTTTGTCGTTGGCTCCTGGTGGGATGATGGCATGCCCAGACATAACGAGCCAGGCTCACCAGCGTTGGTGCACCGTACCGCCCGTGCGGGCCTGCGGCTGACGCGGGGCCAGCGACGCCGGTTGTTGGGGCTGCTGATGTCGGCCGGGGACGTCTGGGCGTGCGTCCTGGAGGTAAACGCATGGCGGAAGGCCCGCCAGGACACTCCGCTGGTGTCCTATCAGGCGCTGTGCCGCGAGCTGGCCGCCTCAGGGCCGGCATGCTTTGGAGAACTGGACACCACCGGGGCCCGGTCGGTGCTGCGCCGCTATTCCGACGCCTGGTTCGCCGCCGCCGCCCGCCGCAAGAAGGGGGACGGCTCGGCGCGGTTCCCGCGGCGGCGCCGCAGGATGATGCCGGCGCGCTGGTATCACGACAGGTTGGCTGTGGATGGCCGACGGCTGCGGATCCCGGTGGCCCGGGGCTGCCCGCCGTTACAGGTCCGCCTGGACCGCGACCTGCCTTATCCGCCCGGACGGATCCGGTCGGTCACCCTGCTGTACGAAGCGGGCCGACTGTGGGTGGACGTGACCGCCGAGGTCCCGGTTACGGTCTACCCTCTCGGAGCGGAGCCGGATCCGGGGCGGGTGGCCGGGGTGGACCTGGGCATCATCCACCCCTACGCCGTCGCCGGCCGCGACGGCCAAGCGCTGCTGGTCTCCGGGCGGGCCATCCGCGCCGAGCACCACCAGCACCTCAAAGACACCAAAGCACGGCAGCGGGCCGTCACCCGCCGCGCCCCCAAACCCGGGCAGCGCGGATCCCGGCGCTGGCGGCACTACCGGCGCCGTCAGCAGATCGTGGAGGCCAGGCACCAGCGCCGGGTCCGCCAGGCCCAGCACGAAGCCGCCCGCACCGTGATCGGCTGGGCCGCCGACCGCCGGGTCGGCACCCTGGCCGTCGGCGACCCCCGCGGCGTCCTGAGCATCGATGCGGGCCGGCGGCACAACCAGCGAACGCGCGACTGGCGGGTCGGCCACCTGATCGCCACGCTGCGCGACAAGGCCGAACTGGCCGCGATCACCCTGGTCTTGACCGATGAGCGGGGCACCTCCTCGACCTGCCCCGCCTGCCGGGCCCGGGTCCCCAAGCCGCGCGGCCGGGTGTTCTGTTGCCCGCACTGCGGGCTGGCCGGCCACCGCGACCTGATCGCGGCGGCCAACATCGCCGGGCGCCTGCCCGGCGGGATCACGCCGGCCGTCACCGCGGCCGACGTCACGCACCGCCGCGCCGGGAACCACCTTCCGGGTGTGTCCGCGGCGCGACGTGACCCGCGCCGCCGCCCTCATCACGGCGACATCCGCGGGTCCCCTGGCAGGCACCTGCCCGCCCCGACCGGCGTCACGGCTGGCCGGGGAGTCGCTCGCCTTACTGCGAGGACCTCGTAGGAACGCCACGGACTTACGAAGATGTGCACTAGTACCGCTAGTGGCCTCCCTTTACCTTGGCAGTATGAGCACGCCGAGCGCGCCCGCGCGCCCGGGCCGGCCGGGCCGCAGGCCCGGCTTCGGGCTCGGCGGGCTTTCGCCCCGGCGCCGGGCTCTGCTGGCGGGGGTGGCGCTGCTGGTGGCGGCGGGAGCCGTGGTGGCCGGGGTGGCCGCCGCCGGCGGCGGGTCCGCCCGCGCGGTGGCCGGCTATCCGCCGCAGGATCGGCCCGGCCCGGTGCTGCTCGTGCCCGGCTACGGCGGGCAGACCGGCGCGCTGTCGGTGCTGGCCGCCCGGATCCGGGCCGCTGGCCGCGCGGCGACCGTCGTGCGCCTGCCCGGCAACGGGACCGGGGACCTGAACGCCGACGCCACCGTGCTCAACGGGGCGGTGACCCGGGCCCTGGACGCCGGGGCGCCGTCGGTCGACGTGATCGGCTACTCGGCCGGCGGCGTGGTCGCGCTGCTGTGGGCGCGCCACGACGACGGCCCGGGCAAGGCCCGCCGCGTGATCACTCTCGGTTCCCCGTTCCACGGCGCCCAGATCGCCGCCGGGGCTGAGGGTTTCGTGCCCGGCGCGTGCCCGCTGGCGTGCCAGCAGCTGGTGCCGGGCAGCCGCCTGCTCGCCGGGCTGGTGGCCGCGCCGGTGCCGCAGCGCCCGCGCTGGATGTCGCTGTGGACCACCGACGATCAGGTGGTCACGCCGCCCGGGTCGGCCCGGCTGGCCGGCGCGGTCAACGTGCCCATCCAGTCGGTCTGCCCGGGCGAGCGGATCAGCCATTCCCAGCTGCCGACGAACCCGGTCGTCACCGCGATCGTGTTGCAGGCCATTGGCTCCGGCCCGCTGCGCCGTCCGACGCCGGCCGACTGCGGGGACGGCCCGTAGGCGGGGCCGCCCGGCTCGGGGATTGCCTCAGGAGATCTTCACCGCACCCGCGGCGCCGGTCAGCTGGTGATGTCCTTGGTGGCGAAGTTGGCCCAGGCCGCGGCCAGCAGCACCACGACGTAGACGCCCTGCACGGCGAACCCCCGGTCGATGTTGCGCCACAGGATCGGCTGCCGGAAGAAGTCGACCCACGCCAGCCAGTACCGGGTGGGCAGGTACGGGTTGACCGAGCCGGCGGCGTTCAGGGTGACCAGCACCTGGCTGGTCACCAGCGCGGCCAGCGCGCCCAGGGCGGCCCCGAGGGATGAGTCGGTGATGGTCGACAGGAACAGCGCGATCGCGGCGACCCCGAGCATGGACACCCCGATGAACGCGATCGCCCCGATGGTCCGGACCAGGATGTCGGCCGGGGTCAGCGTGGTGCCGGACAGCGAGGTCGCGACCCCGCCGGCGGCGAGGTTCGAGCTGGCCACGCCGGTGGAGGTGACCGGGACCGGCTGCACGCCGAACAGCAGCCGCCCGGTCACGTACGAGGTGACCGCCACGGCCACCACGGCGGTCATCGTGTACACGATGACCGAGATCAGCTTGGCCACCAGCAGCCGGGTCCGGCCGACCGGCCGGGCCAGCAGGTACCGCAGCATGCCCGAGCCCGCCTCGCCCGCGATCGTGTCCCCGGCCACGACCGCGACCGCCACGGGCAGGAAGATCGGCAGCACGATCGCTAGGGCGGCCGCCGGGTACAGCGACCCGTTGGATAGCACGGCCGACAGCAGCACCGGGCCCTGTCCCGGCGGCGGCGCGAGGTGGGTGACCGCGACGAACACCGCGACCAGCACCGGGAGCCCGCACAGCAGCGCGATGCTGACCCAGCTCCTCGGCCGGCGCGCCAGCTTGACCAGCTCGACCAGGATCACCGGGTTCCCTCGCCCTCGCCCGGCCCCGGCTCGCCCGGCTCGGCCGCGGCCGGCCCGCTCTGGTGCGGCTCGTCCGGTCCCCCGCCCGGCGCGTCGATCCGGTCGGAGCCGGAACCGGTCACCGACAGCATCAGCTCCTCCAGCGAGCGCCGCTCCGGCGCGATCTCGGAGACCCGCAGCCCCGCAGTCACCAGGCGCGCGTTGACCTCGGCCGGGTCGGCCTCCGCGACCACCAGCCGGTCGCGGTCGCGCTGCTCGACGCGGCCGTCCAGCAGGGCCGCGGCCCGGTCGGCATCCGGGGTGTGCACCACCACCCGGCCGGTCGGCGCCCGCAGCTCGTCGAGATCCTCCTGCAGCACGAGCCGGCCGCGGTCGACGATGCCCACCCGGGTGCACAGCAGCTCGACCTCGCCGAGCTGGTGACTGGACAGGAACACCGTGGTACCCGCCCGGTTGAGCTCGGCGAGCAGGTCCCGGATCTCCCGGATGCCCTGGGGGTCCAGGCCGTTGGTCGGCTCGTCCAGCACGAGCAGGCGCGGGGCGCGCAGCAGCGCGGCCGCGAGCCCGAGCCGCTGCCGCATCCCGAGGGAGTACTTCTTGACCGGGCGGCGGTCCACGCCGGCCAGGCCGACCCGGTCCAGCGCCTCGGCGATCCGCCGGCGGCGGGTGCGGCGGCCGAACGGTCCTCTGGCCCTGCCTGAGGCGTCGATGAGCGCGAGGTTGGCCCGGCCGGACAGGTGCCCGTAGCACGACGGCCCCTCGACCAGCGCGCCGATCTGCGGCAGCACCTCGGCGACCCGCGACGGCACCGGCTTGCCCATGACCTCGATGTGACCGCTGGTCGCGTACACCAGGCCGAGCAGCATCCGCACCACGGTGGTCTTGCCCGAGCCGTTCGGGCCGAGGAAGCCGTACCGGTCCCCCTCGCGCACGTCCAGGTCGACACGGTCGACGGCGAGCACCCGGCCGTAACGCTTGGTCAGCTCGTGCGTGACGATCATGGCTGCTGCTGCTCGGCGATGTTCAGCAGGCTGGTCGCCGCGCGGACCAGCACGGCCGCGGTGACCGTCCCGGTCAGCAGGTACACCGGCCCGCCGGACTGCGCCTGTGCCAGCAGCACGGTGAGCAGCGGCGTCTGCATCACCGCGCCGATCCCGTTGGGCAGGCTGAGCCCGCCCGCGCCCGCGTCGCTGGCCGCGTTCAGCGCGCGCACGCCCACGCTGTAGGGCAGCGGCAGCACGGCGAACCGGGAGAAGCCGACCCCGTAGGCGGCCACGTCCGCCAGCCCGTCGGGGGACGCGGCGCGGGGCATGCTCGCGAGCCGCATCGGCAGCATCGCGCCGAAGCCGTTCGCGATCCCGCTGATGTCCGGCAGCACGGTGGTGGTGAAGCCGGTGCCGGGGGCCGGGTCCGGGGTGACGGTGGCGAGCGAGGGGCGGCGCTCGCTCAGGTCCAGGAACCGGGAGGCCAGGATCGGATGGCTCGCGCCCCGGGCGGTGACCGCGACCTCGAGCGGCAGGCCGGTGGCCGGGTCGGCCCAGATGTCGACCTCGCCGACCGTGGTCGCCGGGTCGGCGGGCACCAGCCGCAGGCCCACCGCGGCCACCCCGGCCACCCGCTGCGACGGCAGCCGCGACAGGCGATCGGCGGGCGAGGCGTAGCCCAGCAGCCTGCGGGCCAGATCCGGCGGCAGCAGGTCGGCGGCCCGGGGCAGCCGGACCGGCTCTGCCCCGAGGATCTGGGTCAGCAGGTTGCTGCTGTAGTCCCACACGAAGATCCCGTGGCTGGTCTGGTAGGTGTCGGTCTCGCCGGCCGAGGTGATGACGTCGGCGCGCCAGTGGCCGGGCGAGCGGTACCACACGTCCTGGTCGGTGATGCCGTCGAGCAGCGTGCTCACGTCGCCGAGGTCGGGCAGCTCCGGCAGGCCGAGCTCGACCGAGCTCTCCGCGTAGGCCTGGTACGGCACGCCGGCCGACGCCAGGATGTGCGCGCGCAGCGCGGTCGCGCTGAGCGCCGAGCCCGGCACGGGCAGCGCGGCGACGAGGCCCGGAATCCCGCACAAGAGGGCCACACCGCATGCCACAACGAGCCAGCGGCGCCATGCCTGGTGCCGGACGACGCTCACGGGCGGTGGCGGCCGCGCGTTGTCACCACCCATCCACAGTACGACGCGCCGGCCGGCCGCGGCACTGCCGTCGGCCCGGGGTGCCTTGCCCGGCGCGGCGGCGGCGGCGGAGACTTGAGGGTGGCCGGCCGGCGGGCCGGCGGCCTTGCTCGTGCCGGGCGAGGCATCAGCCAGCGGATCGTGTGGGAGGTTTTCGTGCGGATCGGCAACGTTGACGGCCGGCTGGCCATCCTGACCGGAGCCGGGGCCATCGACGTGGAACGGGCCAGCGGCGGCCGATTCGGTGCCGATCCGCAGGCGGTATACGAGCGCTGGGCGGAGTTCACGGCCTGGGCCGGATCCGCGGGCAGCGAGGCGGCGGTTCCCTACGACGGCACGCGGCTCGGCGCGCCCGCGCCGGCGCCGAGGCAGTCGTTCGGTATCGGCCTCAACTACGCCGACCACGCCGACGAGTCAGGCTTCGACGTGCCCGACCACCCGAGCGTGTTCACCAAGTTCCCCAGCTGCATCACCGGCCCCGAAACCGAGGTGATCCTGCCGCCCGGCGGCCACACCGACTGGGAGGTCGAGCTGGTCGCGGTCATCGGCGCCAGCGCCTGGCAGGCCGCCGAGGCCGACGGCTGGGGCCACGTGGCCGGGCTGTGCGTCGGGCAGGACCTGTCCGAGCGGATCACCCAGATGGCCAGCAAGCCGCCGCAGTTCAGCCTGGGCAAGTCGTTCCCGGGCTTCGGGCCGACCGGGCCGTGGCTGGTCACGCCGGACGAGTTCGCCGACCCCGACGACCTGGAGCTCGGTTGCGCGATCAACGGCGAGGAAGTGCAGAAGTCCCGCACCGGCCACCTGATCATCTCGGTGCCGCAGCTGGTCGCCAGGCTGTCGGCGATCACCCGGCTGCTGCCCGGCGACGTCATCTTCACCGGCACCCCGGCCGGGGTCGGCCAGGGCCGCAACCCGCAGCGCTGGCTGGCCCCCGGCGACGAGCTGGTCAGCTACGTCGAGGGCATCGGCGAGCTGCGGCAGCGCTTCGCCGCCGCGACCCGTACCTGACCCCGCCCGTAACCGGAAGGACCGGCCATGTCCCTGCACCAGCTCACCTCGGTGACGATCGGGGTGCCCGACGTCGCGCCGGTCGCCGCCTACTACGCCGAGTTCGGCCTCACCGACCTGGGCGACGGCTCGTTCGGCACGGCCGACGGCGGCCCCCAGCTCCGGATCATCCGGGCGCCGACGCGGCGGCTGATCGACCTCACGGTCGGCGCGGACGACCCCGACGACCTGGACCGGATCGCCGCGAACCTGGCCGGCCTCGGGCTGGCCTGCATCCGCGAGGGCGGCACGCTGCGCGCCGAGGAGCCGGTCGCCGGGTTCGCGGCCACCATCGAGGTGCGCCCGCGGCTGGAGCAGCCGGCGGTCCCGCCGACTCCCTATAACGGGCCCGGCCGGGCCGAGCGCACCGAGGACCGGGCTCCCGGCGTGCTGCGCGACGGGCCGGTGCGGCCGCGCAAGCTCGGCCACGTGGTCGTCGGCTCCACCGACCAGGCCGCCACCAGCCGGTTCTTCACCGACGGGCTCGGCTTCAAGGCCAGCGACTGGATCAAGGGCGCCGCCGCGTTCCTGCGCTGCTCCACCGACCATCACAACGTGCTGGTGCTCGGCGCGCCGGTGAACTTCCTGCACCACACCTCCTGGCAGGTGCAGGACGTCGACGAGATCGGCCGGGGCGCGTGCGCGATGCTGGAAAGCCATCCCGAACGCCACGTCTGGGGTCTCGGCCGGCACTACGCGGGCTCCAATTTCTTCTGGTACCTGAAGGACCCGGCGGGCAACTTCTCCGAGTACTACTCCGACATGGACTGCATCATCGACGACCAGCTGTGGACGCCGGAGACCCTGGAGGGGGCCAGGAGCCTGTTCAACTGGGGCCCGCCCCCGCCGCCGTCGTTCCTGCACCCCGAGGATCTCGCCGGGCTGATGACCGGCTCGCACGCGCCCGGTTCCCGCTGACCGGCTCCGTTGACCCCGGACGCGTCCGGCTCCTACGATGCCGACTGTCGCCATGTCCGGAAGGAACCGCATGTCCGTCTTTGACCTGCGCCAGTGGCGGGCAGATGCGGACAGCGCCGGGGAGCTGGAGCACGTCCGCGGGGACCAGGAGGAGGCGCCGTGACCTCATCGGGCAGCCCCGCCACCGCCATCGACGTGCACGCCCACCTGGTCCCGCCCGGCCTGCTCGACGTGGTGCGGGCCGGGGAGTTCCCCGGCGTCACCGTCGCCGAGGCCGGCGACCAGCCGGTGCTGACCGCCGGCGCCGACCGGGTCGGCCCGGCCGGAGCCGGCATCACCGACGTCGCCGACCGGCTGCGCTGGATGGCCGACCACTCGATTGCGCAGCAGTGGGTATCGCCGTGGATCGACCTGTTCAGCTGGCACGCGTTCGACTCGGCCGACGGCCGGCGCTGGGCCCGGGCGGTGAACGAGGCGCTGGCCGACTCGGTCGGCGGCAGCGAGGGGAGACTGCGGCTGGTCCCGGCGGTCGACCTGTCCGCCGGCCCGGCCGCGGCCGCGCACGACGTGATCTCCCTGGCCGAGCGGTTCAGGTCGCCGGCCGTGCTGCTGAGCACGCATCCCGCCGGGACGAAGTCTCTGGCCGACGAGTCACTCGGGCCGCTGTGGGCCCGGCTCGCCGACCTCGGCCTGCCCGTGCTGCTGCACCCGCCGGTGAACGGGCCGTCACGGGAGTTCATCCCGCCGGTGCTGCAGAACGTCGCCGGGCGGCTCATCGACACCAGCAGCGCGGTGGTGCAGCTGATGGCCGGCGGGCTGTTCGAGCGGCACCTCGGCCTGCGCGTCATCGTCGTGCACGGCGGCGGGCTGCTGCCCTACCACGCATCGCGGCTGGACGGGCTGGTCCGGGCGGGCCTGCTGCCGCGGACCAAGATGACCGAGGCCCCGTCGGTCATCTTGCGCCGGATGTTCTTCGACACGGTCACACTCGACCCGCTGAGCGTGGAGTTCCTGGTCCGGCGGGTCGGCGCCGGCCAGGTGCTGCTCGGCAGCGACGCGCCGTTCCCCATCGCGGACCCCGACCCAGTCGGGACGGTCCGCGCGGCGGACCTGTCGGCCGAGACCAAGCGCGGGATCTGCTGCGACAACGCCCGGGCGCTGGCGTGGCGGGCCTGATCCGCGCCCAGGCCCGATGAGCGCTCCCGCGCTCGCGGACTAGATCAGGACCCAGACCACCTTGCCGTGGCCTCGGCGGTAGACCCCCATTCCTTGCTGAGCGCCTCGACCAGCAGCAGGCCCCGGCCGCACTCGGAGTCCGGGTCGGCGTCCCGGCAGACCGGCAGCTCTGCGCTGCTGTCCCACACCCGGATGACGAGGTTGCTGCGGTCGGAGACCAGCCACAGGCGGATGACCGGTTCCGGCAGGTCGCATGAGGCGCGGATGGCGTTGGTGGTCAGCTCCGAGACCAGCAGCTCGGCCGTCTCGACCAGATCGGGTAGCTCCCATTCCCTGATCACCTGCTTGGTGATCATCCGGGCGCACGGTACGGCCGTCGGCCGTGCCCCCAGCTCCAGGTGACTCGTGAGTGGATAGCGCGGCGACGTGCTCGGCTCGGTGCGGCGGCGAGCAGCAGCCGTCGTCATAAGGTCAAGCCTGACAGCGACGGCCGGGATTTGGGGACCTGTAACTCCGACAAGGTAACGCTGTGTGAGATGCCACGTATGCGGGCCGAAGATAAGAACAGCCGAGACGGTCCGTTATGGCTGGTCATCGTCGAGAGCGAAGCTGAGGTACCGGTCCGCGGAACGCCGGACGGCCGCCGCGCCGTCGCCGGCGACCACGCGCCGCCACCAGGCGCCGTAGACGCGGTCGAAGCGCAGCGGCGCGATCAGGGATAGCGCGCGGCGGATCGTGCGCGGCCGCTCCGGGATCAGGTTGGGGTAGCTGTGCATGAAGCTGACCCAGCGGCGGTCCTGCACCACCGTGAAGATGTCGCCGGAGAACAGCGCGCCCTGGCCGTCGGGCCCGGCCGCCCAGTGCAGCACCTGGCCGCCGTCGAAGTGCACCCCCGCGTTGACCAGCGTCAGGCCGTCGCCGATCTCGCGGGTGTCGCCGCCCCAGAAGATCACCGAGTCATCGGGGCGGGCCACCCACTCGCGGTCCTGGCCGTGGATGTAGACGGGGGCATCGAAGGCGTGCGCCCACTCGATCATGGATCCGTAGAAGTGGGGATGACTGATCGCTATGGCGCTGACGCCGCCGAGGTCGGCCACGGCGCCGATGAGGTCGTCGTCGATATAGCTGATCATGTCCCACAGGACGTTCCCCGACGGCGCCCGGACCAGCAGCGCGCGCTGGCCGATCGCGGTCGGGGGCTGCGCGCCCACCCCGACGACGCCCGGGCCCTCCGGCCTGGTCACGCCCTGGTGGCCGGCCTTCTGCAACTCGACGAGGGTCGTCCACTGCTGCCCGTCCCAGCCGACGTACTGGCGTTCGTCGAGGCAGATCGGGCAGTCCTCGCGCGGGGCGGAGTACTGGACGCCGCAGGTGGCGCATATGGGCAGGTCCGGTTGCATGCTCCCAGGTATACCCGCAGGCCGCGGCCCGGGACCCGCGGGGGCCCGCGCCCAGGTAACGCACGGCAGGCCGGCATCGCTCTAGGGGTGTTATCACCGCCTCGGGCCTCGGGCCGAGGCCCAACCGTTCAAGGAGAATCATGCGCGTATCCCTGCTGACGCGAGCCGCATCCGTTGCCGCCGCCGCCGTGATCGCCACCACCGGGGCGATGGTCGTGACCGGTGCCGCCGATGCCTCAGTGCATTACCGCCACCGGATTCCTACGCACCTGTCGGCCTCGAAGTCCATGGTCAAGGGCTCGTCCGACACGATGCTCCACGCGCGGCTCACGACCGGGTTCCGGCACCTGCGAAACATCCCGCTCGGGGGCAGGGTCGTCTTCCTGGACACCGTCCGGTGGCAGCACGGGAAGATCGTGCTGACCAAGGTGGCCCGCGAGGTCACCAGCGCCAAGAAGGGCATGGTGGGCGACGTCTCGATGGCGGTCGACCCGATGAAGACCAAGCACTACGTGTGGGTCTTCGAGGGCACCCCTCGCCTGATATCGAGCCACAGCCGCATCCTGACCGTTAAGGGCTCATCCTGACCGTCAAGGGCTGAGGCGGCATGAGTCACACACCGGCGGACCGGCTGACCCGATCCTGGGAAATGCCTAACCAGATGCTGGGAAAAATCGTGCGCAGGCACGCCCGGCCCGCCGGAGTGGGACTCTTTCTGGCGCGATGGCGAGACAGGGTGGTGACTTGGGCGGGCTGCTGGCGCGGGCCCGGTCGGGCGACGAGGCGGCGTTCCTCGGGCTGTGGCGTGGTCTGCAGCCGCCCCTCCTGCGCTACCTTCACGTGTTCGGTTGTGACGATCCCGATGACGTCGCGAGTGAGACGTGGTTTCAGGTGCTCCGCGACCTGCACAGGTTCAGCGGCGATGACGATGACTTCCGCCGCTGGCTGTTCACCGTGGCCCGGCACCGGGCCATCGACGCCGCGCGGGCCCGCATCCGGCACCGTGTCAGCCCGGTGGCCGATGGCCTGGACGGCCTGGCCGACGGGCAGACCGTTGAGGACCAGGTCCTGGACGGGATGTCGGTCAAGACGGCGATCGCGATGCTCGCCGGCCTGTCCCGGGACCAGGCGGAAGCCGTGGCGCTGCGCGTCATCGCCGGCCTGGACACGCCCGCGGTGGCCAGCATCCTCGGCAAGTCGCCCGGTGCGGTGCGCGTGGCGCTGCACCGCGGGCTCCGGGCCCTCGCGGCCGACCCGCGGGTTCAAGCACTCGCCAGCGCCGCTGGCGCAGACCCGGGCCTGGCCGAGCCCGATCCCGGTCCGGTCCCGGCCGGGCCCGATCCAAGCCTGGCCGCACCTCACGGCCCAGGCCCGGCCGCGCCCGTTGCCGATCCGGGCCTGCTGTTCCTGGGGGGAGGTGGATCTGAGTGAGCGCTGACGTTCCTCCCGGCTGGGATGCCGATGCCCCGGACGACCGTCCCGACGCCGCCCCCGAACCTGTTCCCGGTGACCTGCTGGACGACATCGCGTCCAGCGAGCCGGGGCTTGACGCGCTGCTCGGCCTGCTGACCGCCGGCCCGATCCCCGAGGAGCACGCCGGAGAGGCGGCCGCACTAGCCATGTTCCGCAGCAGCCGGCGGGCGGCTGCTGCCCTGCCCGGGCCGTTCCCCCCCGAACCCGGCGGCCCCGGGCCGCGCGCGCCCGGGTCGCATGCGCCCAGAC
>Ga0318513_10000301_pt1 | contig 12689 bp, 15 predicted proteins | sample GRESIP171b2f20_FD_203683 | JGI IMG/M metagenome (GOLD analysis project Ga0318513, IMG submission 203683) | Tropical soil microbial communities from Luquillo Experimental Forest, Puerto Rico - GRE.SIPMG.171b2f20 | ecosystem: Environmental > Terrestrial > Soil > Tropical forest > Bulk soil... | reverse complement strand
ATGTGACGCAGCGCCCCGGCCGAGGCCCGGGCCAGGCTGGAGGCGCTCGGCTACGTGGACCCGGCCGGGGCGCTGCGTCACATCGACGCGCTGACCTCCGGCGTGTCCCGCCGCGCCGCCATCCAGCGCACGCTGCTGCCCGTGCTGCTCGGCTGGTTCGCCGACGCGGCGGAGCCCGACGCGGGCCTGCTGGCGTTCCGGCAGGTCAGCGAGGCACTCGGCTCGTCACCCTGGTACCTGCGGCTGCTCAGGGATGAGACCAAGGCGGCCGAGCGGATGGCGCACGTGCTGGCGTCCAGCCGGTACGCGGCGGGCCTGCTGCTGCGGGCGCCCGAGGCGGTCGCCATCTTCGGCAACGACGCTGAGCTGAAGCCCCGGAGCCTGACCGGGCTGCGCGCCGAGATGACGGCGGCCATCCAGCGGTACGAGGACGACGCCGAGGCCGCGGTGACCGCGGTACGTTCGGTCCGCCGCCGTGAGCTCCTCCGCACCTCCGCGGCGGATGTCCTGGGCGTCACCGGCCCGGTCGGGGCGGCGCTCGCGGCCACCGGGGAAGCGCTCACCGATATCACCCGGGCGTCGCTGCAGGCGGCCCTGGCGGTGGCGCTGCGGAAGGTCTCCGCCGAGCTGCGTCACCCGCCGTCGACCAGGTTCGCGGTGATCGCGATGGGCCGCTTCGGCGGGCACGAGTGCGGCTACGGCAGCGACGCCGACGTGCTGTTCGTGCACGACCCGCTGCCAGGACGGCCGGAGAAGGAAGCATCGGACGCGGCCCATGCGGTGGCGGCGGAGCTGAGGCGGCTCCTCATGCTGCCGGTGCCCGACCCGGCCCTGATCGTGGACGCGGACCTGCGGCCTGAGGGTCGTCAGGGCCCGCTGGTCCGCACCCTGGCCTCCTACCGCGCCTATTACCGGCGCTGGTCCGCGCCGTGGGAGGCGCAGGCGCTGTTGCGCGCCGAGCCGGCCGCGGGCGACGAGGACCTCGGCGCCAGGTTCACCCGGATGATCGCCGAGTTCCGCTACCCGCTGGACGGGATCAGCCCGGCGGCCCTCCGCGAAATCCGCCGGATCAAGGCGCGGATGGAAGCCGAACGCATCCCGCGAGGCGCCGACCGGGCGCTGCACGTCAAGCTGGGACCGGGCGGCCTGTCCGACGTGGAGTGGACGGTGCAGCTGCTGCAGCTGCAGCACGCCCACGCGCTGCCGGCACTGCGCACCACCCGCACCGGCGCGGCCATGGACGCCGCCGTGCAGGCCGGCCTGCTGGCCGCCGGGGACGCCCTCCAGCTGACCGCGGCGTGGGAGCTGGCCGCCCGGATCAGGAACGCGATCGTCCTGGTCGGCGGGCGCCCGGGCGACACCCTGCCGGCCAGGCACCGCGAGCTGACGGCGGTGGCCCGGCTGCTCGGCTACCTGCCCGGCGACGCCGCCCAGGCCCTGGAGCAGGACTATCGTCGCGCCGCTCGCCACGCCCGCGCCGTCATGGAGCGCCTCTTCTACGGCTGACCCACTGCCCCGAGGCGGGCCTAGGCCAGGCGGCGGCCGTTGGCGCGTAGGAGGCGGAGAGCGTCGACGGTGAGGAAACCGCGCCAGTCCCGTTCGGCCGCCGGTGACCAGGCCGGCCAGTTGAACGTCCAGCCGCCGTCGTCCTGCTGGCCTTGGGCCAGGTGGTCCAGGTGCGCCTGGACGGTCGCGTCGTCGAACAGGGCGCGCGCCAGCGAATCGGGCTCGGGCGCGAAATCGAGGACGCCGTGCACCTCGCCGGGCGCCTCGGGGTCCAGCGCCACCAGCTTCTGCTCCAGGATCAGCGGACCCACCCGGCCGAACACCTCGCGGGCCCGGTCCCGGTCCGGTACGTGCTGGAGAAAACCGAGCACGCCGAACATCTCGTAGCCCCCCGCGCCGGGCGCGAGGCCCTGACCCGCACCAAGCTTGCCGATCCGGTTCCACATGACCTCGGTGGCGCCGTCGAGCCAGGGGTGGCGGACGCCGCGGGCGTGCAGCGTGCCCGCGATCATGCCGGTGGCGACGAGCGAGGCGGGATGCCCGTCCTCGGCAACCCACCAGGGCGCGTGCGGCCAGCCCGTCAGCGTCGCCTCGACGAAGGCCGCGCCGCCCTCGGCGGGGGCCACCGCCGCCAGCCAATCACACGCCCCGTGGACCAGGTCCTGGTCCCACGCGTCGGTCTCGTCCATGATGCGCAATGCCATCGCCGCGGCGGCCGGCTGGCTGCCCGGCGCGCGGCAATCCGGTTCGAGCGCATGACCGAAGCCGCCGTCGTCGTTGCGGTAGGCGGCCACCGCGTCCCGCACCGGCGCGGCGGGCCCGTCCTGAAACAGCCGCTGGAGGCGGCGCCGGTCGAGCACCCTGGCGTTGGCGGCGACGAAGCCCGCGGCCGCGTTGAAGTCTGGAGTGTTCATCGCCCCATGACATCACGGGCCGCCGGGCCCGTATTGAACGAAACGGCCGTCGTCATGGCATGCTGGCTGGGTGGACGTCCGAGCCCTGCCGCCCGGCTACACCGAATGGCCGGCTCCCGCCGCGCTGCGGCACGCCGTCGCCTGCGCGTGGGCGCAGGTCACCGATTCCGGTGCCGAACGGGCTGGGCTCGTGCTCCCCGACGGATGCACCGACCTGGTCTGGGAGCAGGGCCGCGGCGCTTACGTGGCGGGCCCGGACACCGGGCCGGTGGCGACCACGATGGCGGCCGGCACGATCGTTCTCGGCGTCCGCTTCCGGCCCTCGGCCGGCGGTCCCGCGCTGGGGATCCCGCTCACCGAACTCCGCGACCTGCGGGCCGACCTCGCCGACCTGCGGCCCGCGCAGGCGAGGCAGCTGACCGCAGCGCTCGATCCGGAGGTCGCCACGGCCCAGATGCTGGACGTGACCGCGGCCCTGGTCGCCGACGGCGCGCCCGACCCGGAGGTGACCTGGGCGGCCCGCCTGCTGCGCGACCCGGCCGTGCGGGCCGAGGACGTCGCGGCCGAGGTGGGGCTCAGCCTGCGCCAGCTGCGCCGCCGCTGCCAGGCCGCCGTCGGCTACGGCCCGAAGACGCTGCAGCGGGTGCTGCGGTTCCGCCGGTTCCTCGCGCGCGTCGACGCCCGCCCGGACGTCCTTGACCTGGCCGCGATCGCCGCCGAGGCAGGCTATGCGGATCAGGCCCACCTGACCAGGGAATGCGGCAGGCTCGCCGGCCTGACCCCGGCCGCCCTGGCCCGGCAGCGGGCCGCATAACCGGATGCGCGGCCGGGTCAGCCCATCCGGTGCCACACCATGGCGGCCAGCCGGTCGATCGTGTCGATGCCGTACTGCTCGGACGGATTCCCGGTGGTGAGCACGGCCATCAGGTAGTCCCGGCCGCCGCCGGAGACCCACCCGACGCTGTTGATCTGCCAGTCGCTGGCGGCTCCCCGCAGCGGCAGCCAGCCGTTCTTCAGGGCCACGCTAACCTGGGCCGGAACCCCGCCGGAGACACCCCACCGCTGGGACGGCGTGACGTCCCGCATCAGCGACAAGGCGTACTCCCGGGCGGCCCCCGTGAGCAGCGAACTGGGCGTGACCAGCTGTCTGAGCAGGGCGATCTGGTCCTCCGGCGTGGTGGTGGTCAGCCCCCAGCCCGGCCAGGCGAACCCGGGACAGACGACGCACGACGACGGCGCGGTACGGGTCAGGCCGGCCCGGGCGTTGAACGAACGGATCCTGGCGGCCCCGCCGACCGCGTACCACAGGCTGGTCGCGGCGTCGTTGTCGCTGTCCTCGATCATCTGCTCGGCCAGCGTCCGCTCGCTGGCTGACAACCCGGTCCCGCCGCCCTGGCCGCGCTCGGCTAGCAGCGTCTCGAGGACGTCGAGCTTGACGATGCTCGCCTCGGCCTGCGGCTGGCCCTGGCCCAGGTGCCAGGTGCGGCCGCTGCGGAGATCGTAGACGGCGGCCAGCACGGTCCCGGCCCGGCCCTCCAGGTACGAGGCCGCGGCCGCCCCGAACGGATCCCGGCGGCTCGCCGCGCCCGCGGGCGTCGCCCGCGGCGAAGGCGCTGCCGGGGAATGCGCCTGCGCGGAACGCGCGCGGGCGGAAGGCGCCAGCGACGTCACGCTCAGCCGGGCGTCGGCCGACGGGCCGTTCGTCGCGCCGGGGGCATGGGCCTGGCTCCCCGAACCGGTGGCGGCCAGCCCCGCCACGGTGCCAGCAGCGATGACGGCGCAGGCGCCCAGCGCCACGAGCACGACCCGGATGGGCGCTCGGCGCGGCTGGGCCCCGGAGCACCCGGAACGCCCCGAGCCCGCGTGCTTGCCTTTCGCCCCGGATGCCGACGTCCTGACCACGCTCCCAGCGTAGCTAGCCCACTGCCGCCGCGGGTGCCAGCGGTGAATTCGCAGTGGACAGCCCGTTATCGCGGCCGCGATCCGCGCTGGCCCAGCTAACTCGGCGAACATGACTGGCGATCGGGGGCCCGAGGTGAGAAAATGCAGACATGGCTGATGAGGCAGGCAACCCGGGCAGGCAGTTCGCCGCGGCGTGGCAGGCCGCCACGGCCGCGCTGGGAGAGTGGCGGCAGCAGGTGTCGGCGGCGACCTCCGAGGCACTGGACAAGATAGATCCGGCGATCCGCGCCGCGGTCGAGGCCGGGCGCTCCGCGCTGACCGGCGACTGGCATGTGTGCCGATGCCAGTGCCGCACGGCGCACCCGGACGACCAGGGCGTGTGCGACAGCAGGGCCGTGCTGACCCGGCGGGTGGGTCAGCAGGACGTGCGGCTGTGCGCGCCGTGTGCGGTCGCCCAGGGTGTCGCGGAGATGCCGCACTAAACGGCCCGGTCCGGGACGTATCAGGCGCAGCCGTAGGGCCTCCGTATAGGCAAGATCAGCCAACACGGGGACCCTACCAGGAGCGTGCCGCGCGCACGGGGCGCGAAATGGCGGCATGAGGTGTGTTCAGGGTCCCCCAAGATTCGGGGGCCTGAATGCTGGAACCACAGAGTCCTGCGCTTTTCGTCCTGCTGATAGCGATATTCGGCGGACTGACGTGGTGGCTGCTGGCGACCCGCCGCGTCGCTTTCCGCGTCCTCGCCGCATGCCTGGCGTTCGTTCCAGCCATGGTGTTCGGCGTGCTGGGTGTCAACAAGTACTACGGCTACTACCAGACCTGGGGCGCGATGAGGGCGGACCTGACTCAGCAGGGCGCCGGCGCCGCGTCCGGGATCCCCGACATCAGGCTCGCCGGCGACTCGCGGTCCGGCACGCTTGACGGGAGCCGGAGCCACCTGAAGACGGCGCAGCGGCACGGATACCTGATGCGACTGACGGTGACCGGTCGGCGCAGCCACCTCACCAGGACGGTCTACGTCTACCTGCCCCCGCAGTACTTCCAGCCGGCCTACCGGGCCTACCGGTTCCCGGCGATCGAGCTCATCCACGGCCAGCCCGGAGTGCCGCAGGCCTGGATCACCGTGCTCGAGGTGACGCGCGATTTCGACCGCCTGCTGGCGGCCAGGCGCGCCGAGCCCGCAGTCCTGGTCATGCCGGACGCGAACGGCGGCCTCGCGATCTCGCTGCAGTGCCTGAACCAGGTCGGCGGCCCGCAGGACCTGACCTACCTCGCGGTGGACCTGCCCGGGGAAATCGCGCGCCAGCTGCGGGTGGCGCCGCCGGGTCGTGCCTGGGGCGTGGCCGGCTACTCCGAGGGCGGGTTCTGCGCCGCCAACATGGCCCTGCGCTACCCGCACCGGTACGGGTTCGCCGGCGTGCTCAGCGGCTACTTCGCGCCGCTCGACAACCAGCTGGCCGGGTCGGGCGTTCCGGTCAGCCCGTTCGGTGGCGATGACCGGCTGCGGGAGCAGAACACGCCGTTTGACGAGCTGCTGAACCTGCCCAGGACGACAGTCATCCCGCGTTTCTGGCTGGGCGCGGGATCGGCCGACCGCCAGGTGGTGGCCGACACGGAGCGCTTCTGGCAGGAACTACGGCCGCGGCAGCCCGATGCGCCGCTGATGCTCAACCCGGGAACCGGGCACAGCGTGAAAACGTGGCGAGCCCTGGACTCGCCGATGCTCAGCTGGGCGACCCCGCGTCTGGCCCATGCGGCCCAGCAGGCCGCCGTGCGGCCGGTGAAGACCGCCACTGTGGCGGACCGGAGGCGGGTGGCCGGCTAGCCGGTCACGTGCGCCTCGTCGGCGACCGCCTGGCGGTAGAGCTGCTCGACCTCCGGGCCCAGGTAGGAGCTGTACGAGATGGCCGCGGTACTGCCGCCCCCTTCGTAGCCGCCGATTACCCCCACGATGGTGCCGGTGTGGGTCCGCAGGTTGAAGTGCGTGATCCACGGGCTGCCGCTGGTGCCGCCGGTGAACCCGTCGCACTCGAACCGCAGCTGGGATTCGCTCTGCTTGAAGGTCGGACCGGTGCAGGTCACCGGGGCGTCCTGGTTAGATGGGTAGCCGGTGACCCGCACCTGGTTTTGGTACCCGGGGTCGATGCTCAGCTGGTTCGCGCCGAGCACTTCTTCGATGTTCTTGCCGTCGTTCGGCTTGAGCACGATGAAGCCGACGTCGTAGGCGGGATCGGAGGAGTTCTCCCACTCCGGCGCCACCAGCAGCTGGGCGGGAATCCAGACGCCGTAGGGCTCCTGGCCGTCCCGGTAGTCGGGGATGAACACGATGTCCTGGCGGTAGCCGCCGCTCTTCCCGCCGCTGATGCAGTGCGCCGCGGTGATCAGCAGGTCCCGGCCGGGGCTCGCCACCACGCTCGCCGTGCAGAAATGGTTACCGTTGGCGTCGTGCTCGAAGAGCGCCCCCACGCGCAGGCTCAGCCGGGCCAGGTGCGCGGCCTTCCCCTGTTCTGCCCGGAAGTCCAGCCCCCGGGACGGGCCAGCGGCCAGCAGCCTGGACTCGGTCCAGTAGCCGGCCGCTCCGCTGCTGGCCGCCGCGCTGCCGGTCGCACCCGGATGGCTCGCCGCGGGCGCCGAAGAGCAGCCGCCGGCCGCTACCACGACCATCACGGCCGCCAGCGTACGAAGCTTCATGCAGGCCCTCATGTACCGCCTCGCTAACCCGCGCCAAGCGCGTGCCGTCGAGACAGTTCTACCCCACCGCGGGCTCGGCGATCATCGCCGTGCCGATAACGCGGAAGCCGGTCCGGGCATAGATGCGGGCCACCGAGTCGTCGCTGGCCGACAGGAAGATCGTGTCCACTCCGCGGGCCAGCGCGTCCCCGGCCAGCAGGGCGGTGACGGCGGCGCCGAGCCCCTGACGGCGGGAAGACGGCAGCACGCCCACGCCGGTGATCTCCGCGGTACCGTCCACGGCCTGGCAGCTCCCGGCCGCGACGGGCCCGTCCGGGCCGAACGCCGCGGCCAGCACCGAATGACCGGACCGGAGCCGTTCCCGCAGCATCTCGATCGTGCCGCCGTCGTAGTCCGCCGCGATCTTGTCACGCTCGGCCGGGCCGGCTTCCCCGGCCGCGGTGCCGGGGTGCCCGAACGCGACCGCAGGCACGGCCCAGATCCGGTCGAGTTCGGGATCCTCCGGAGCGACCACGCGCACGGTCACGCCGGCCGGGCGCGGCGGCGCCAGCGGCGGCGCGGACAGCACCATCAGCGGGTGCGTCTGGACCACCAGGCTCGCCTCGGAGGCGGCCGCGGCCATCTCGGGCGCGGTCTGCTCGATCCATTCGAAGGACTCGGGGATGATCAGCTCGCGCTGCCGGGCGCGGACGGCACGGATGTCGGCGACGGTGATGCGCGGCCTCGGGCCCCGCCTGGGCCGGGCGTAGTACGGCCAGCCCGGACCGGTGGGAACGAAGAGCACGAGCGGCCCGTACTCGTCGGCTCGGGCCCGGCGCCGGGGAACGGCGTCGCAGAACGCGTCAATCCGCTCAATGACCTCGTAAGCTCTCACAACAATACTCACCCTAAGGTCCCCGGCGCGCCAGACCAACCGTGTTTACCCCCGCGGCCCTGGTCCCGGTTGGCTAGCTGGGCCGGTTGACTGGACCGGCTAACCGCGACCAGGCCGCCTCGTCACCGCCGTACCGGCTGAGCGCCCGCGGCCAGGCCAGCGCCTCGTCGTCGAGCCGGCCGGGGGGCCGCACGGTGGTCACCGGCCCGGCGGCGCTGTCCAGCGTGGTCAGCCATACCTGCTCGTCATCCTCACCGGAGGGCTCGATCGCCGTCGCTTCCCTCGGCAGGCCGAGCAGCCAGTGCGCGGTCCGGGCCAGGGCCAGCTCGCGGAAGTGCGTGCCGCCGCGGGCGGACTGCCGGGCCAGCGCCTGCAGCGCCGCAGCCGCGCACAGGTAGCCGGTGCCGTGGTCGAGCAGCTGGCACGGCAGCGCACCGGGCCGCTCGCCGTCCGGGGATTCGGCCATCGCGATCCCGGACGCCGCCTGCACGATGCTGTCGAACCCCCGCCGGCCGCCCCATGGCCCGCGGCTGCCCCACGCCGACAGGCTCACCACCACCAGGCCGGGATGCCGCTCCGCCAGCTCCTGCGGGTTCAGCCCGAACCGGTCCAGCGCGTGCGGCCGGTACCCGTGCACCAGGACGTCGGCGCCGGCCAGCAGCTCGTCCAGCCGGGCCCGGCCGCCGCCGGTGCCGAAATCGAGCAGCGCGCTCCGCTTGGCGAGGAGCCCGTCATACGTCTGCATGGCCAGCTCCGGCCGGTCCGGCGGATCCAGCCGGAGCACGTCCGCGCCGAGCGCGCCGAGGTACCTGGTCGCCACCGGGCCGGCGATGACGCGGGTGAGGTCGAGCACCCGGATGCCCGAGGCGGGCAGCGGCCCGGCCGGCCGCCAGCGCGGCGGCGCGATGCCGATCGACCCGGCCACCACCAGCGGCGTCGCGGCGACCGCAAGGCCCGGCGGCTCCGCCCTCCAGCCGGCCTCGCCGCGGACGGCGGCCGCGACCCCGCCCGCGCCGGTCACCAGGTCCTCGGCCTCCCGGGCGCCCAGCTTCGCGATCGCCGCCGCCACCGGCTCCGGGTCGTTCTCCGCGTCGTCGGCGCAGCCCAGCGCCCGCAGCAGCGCCTCGCGATGCCAGGGGTAGTTCCCGTGCGTGCGGACCCAGCCGTTGGCGGCACGCCAGAACCGGGACAGCGGCGCGAAGCCGGGCCCGGCCCGCTCGCCGCCGATCCGCAGGTGGGCCTCGCTGCGGAAGGCCGCCGCGACGTGCCCGCGGTCCAGCCGCGCGACCGGTGACCCGCGGGATCCGTCGTCCCCGCCGCGCTGGGAGTGCAGGGCCGCGGCGGCCAGCAGCGCGGCCCCGGCGCACGCGATGGCCACATCCTCGGCCGGCAGCCGGGACGGCAGGCGGCCCGGGACGCCGCTGACCCAGAACACCTCGAGCCCGGCGGGCAGCCTGACGTCGCCGTTCTCAGCGGAATCCGCGCTCAGCGCCGCCCAGGCCTCGGCCAGCAAGGCCGGCCACAGCTGGTTCGTCACCGGCTCATTCTCACCGGAGACCGGGTCCGGTGACCAGGCCGGGGGAGGCGACGGCGATCTCGCCGGGGTAGCTCCCGGCCGCGGCCCGTACCGCCTCGTCCGGGTCGGTGCCCGGCCACAGGTGGGTGAGCACGAGCCGCCCGGCCCCGGCCTCGCGGGCCACCGCGCCGGGCCAGCCTCCGCAGCCGCCGAGCACCGTCAGCCGCACGACTGCGCTCGCTTCCTCATGCTGGCTTCCTGGCGATGACATGCAGCAGCGCCGCCACCTGCCGGTACGGGTCGGTGCGCCCGGCCCGCTCCTCGCAGTCCAGCAGCGCCGCCAGGTCCGGCGGCGGCTCGGCGTCACCGGGTGCGGTGTCGGTAAAGACCCGGACCCCGTACCAGGCGGTGACCCGCAGGCCGCAGTCGGCCAGCCGCCCGGTCAGGTCGTCGAGCCGGTCCGCGCGGGCGCTGACCCCGATCCGGTTCTCGTACCGGTCCGAGCCGAACGCTGCCGCGCACGCCGCCCAGTCGCCGAACAGCCCCGGCCGCATCGCCAGGGCGTCGCCGTTGCGTACCAGCAGCGACACGATACCGCCGGGTGCCGTCAGCGCCGCGATGGCCCGCAGCACCGGCCCGGGGTCGGCCAGGTACATCAGCACGCCGTGGCAGAGCACGACGGGGAAGCGTGCCGCCCCGGCCCGTTCGGCATAATCTTCGATCAGGCCCTGCTCGGTGCGCACCCGGCCGCGGACCCCGGCCGGCTCGCCGGCCAGGTCCCGCCCGAACCGGGCCAGCAGGTCGGCCGAGGCGTCCACCCCGGTCACGTCATACCCGCGGCGGGCCAGCCGGAGGGCCTGGGTCCCCTGCCCGCAGCCGAGATCGATGACCCGAACGGGCGGGGCCGGGAGCTCCTGCTCCAGTTGCCGCGCCACCATTTCCTGGCGCACCACGTCCCGCAGTGTGCCCAGGCGCGCCTGCCAGCGGCGCTCGCCGGCGGTGAACGCGGTGCTCATCGGGCCTGGCCCAGATTTTTTTGCATCAGCAGGGTGTCGATCCAGCGGCCGTGCTTGCGGCCGACGCCGGCCAGCAGGCCCGCCTGGGTGAAGCCGAACCGGCGGTGCAGCGCGGCCGACGCGTCGCTGCCGGTGTCGGCGATGACCGCGATGACCTGCCGCGCGCCGGCCGCCGCGCACCCGGCCAGCAGCGTGCCGAGCAGCGCGCTGCCGATCCCCCGGCCGGTGCGGCCGGGGGCGAGGAACACGCTGTCCTCGACCGTGTACCGGTAGGCGGGCTTGGGCCGCCACGGGCTGGCGTAGGCGTAGCCGCACACCGACCCGTCCGCCTCGGCCACGACGAAGGGCAGGTTCCGCGCGGTCCGGTCGGCGAGCCGCTGCCGCCACTGATCAGCCGTCGGCGCGACCTCCTCGAAGGTCGCCACGCTGCTCGTGACGTAGTGCGCGAAGATCGCCGCGACCCGTTCGGCATCCGCCGGGACCGCCGCGCGGACGGCTGACTGTGGTTCGGCCGGCATAGCTCCCCGTTCCTCGTGACGCCGGTAAGCATTCTCGCGGCTCTCAGCAGCCCTGGGCAAAGGATTACCCACCCCGGCATGCCCGCCGGTTGGCGCACCCTACTTGCCTGCGGTCGATCGTATATTCGACATCGGCAGGGTGCGGGTGTACGCTGTACCCATGGTGACCACGCAGCCTGACGCGTCCCGGGCCAGGCACGAGTCGCGTCCCGGCCGGCACGCGGTGGTCGTCGCCAGCCTAGCCGACCTCCGGGGGCCTGCCGAGGGCACCGTCGAGCTGCCGATCTGGCTGTACTGGAGCAGTCCCGATCACACGTTCGACCTCGGCGACCCGGACATGCGCTGCTGGCTGTACCAGATCGTGCTCCGGGAAGCGAGCCGCCTGGAGGATCTCACCGCCTACCTGGACGGTGACACGCTGGTCGCCCTCTGGCCCGACCTGTACCTGCCCAAGGGAGTCCGGCAGGCGTGGGAGGACAGGCACCCGGTCCTGCGGGCCGCGGCGGCCGCGCCCCGCAGCGCCGCCTGATGCCGGTCAGCGAATTCCACGGCCAGGTAGCCGCCATCGCGCTGCGCGCCGCCGCCCCGCACGGGTTTGCCCTGGGCGGCGGCAACGCCCTGATCGCTCACGGGGTCATCGACCGGTTCACCCAGGACGTCGACGTCTTCAGCGATGAAGAGGGCGGCGTGGAGGCCGCCTCGGACGCGGTGGAGGCCGCGCTGCGCGAGGCCGGGTTCGGAATCGAGCGCCGCGACAAGGCCAGCGGGCTCGGCGACATTTTCTACGGCCTGGGCGACGGCATGGCCGAATGGATCGTCACCGCCCCGGGCGGAGAGCAGATGATGCTGCAGATGGCCTACTTCGACCGAGCCCGCCGTCCGGTGATCATGGAGTTCGGTCCCGTCCTCGACCTCGAGGACGTCGTCGGCGGCAAGGTATGCGCCCTGGCCAGCCGGGTCGAGCCGCGTGACTACGTGGACACGGCGGCGGTGCTCGAGCGCTACACCGCGGAGCAGGTCATCGGCTTCGCGCGGCGGCTGGATCCGGGCCTGACCGACCAGGACTTCGCCGAGGCGGTGGAACGGCTGGACCAGTGGGGGGACGGGGTGTTCGCCTCGTTCGGCCTCGGCGCCGCGGGCATCGCCGAGCTGCGCGCCCGGTTCGCCGCCTGGCCCCGGTCTTGATCTAGTTCGGGGGGCCCGTTGCGGGGCATCCTGGTGTTAGCGGTATCTGGAGGTGATGGTCCATGACCGGCGAGATGATCGGCAACCTGCTCAGGCCCCTCATCGGTAAGTCCGGCACGATCTTCATGGTCGTCAGCAAGAGCGGCCAGATCGGGTTCACCACCGATCACAACAAGAAACTGACCGGGGTGGAGGTCCGGGAGGACGGCATGGTCCGCCTGGAACGCGAGGCCGGCTGGGCCGTGATCGACCCTGCCGAGATCGTAGCCGTGGTGTGGAACGACGATAGAGAGAGCTCGCCCGGGCAGTTCCTGTGAGCGTCTGGTCCTGAATGCCGCGGACGCTCGCGGTTCGCAAGACCGGAGTGATGGCGTGGCTGGGCGGGCACGCATGAGGATCGTCGTTGTATTCGAAACGCGTCCGGGCACTCGTGCAGCCCGGCAGTCAAGTCGGCCAGGATGCATCGACTGGCATCAGACTGGCTGTCACCTCCGGTACCTGAAAATGATCACCTGGAGGACCGATGACCGGCCCTGAACACTATGCCGAGGCCGAGCGCCTGCTGAC
>Ga0318513_10000297_pt1 | contig 12763 bp, 12 predicted proteins | sample GRESIP171b2f20_FD_203683 | JGI IMG/M metagenome (GOLD analysis project Ga0318513, IMG submission 203683) | Tropical soil microbial communities from Luquillo Experimental Forest, Puerto Rico - GRE.SIPMG.171b2f20 | ecosystem: Environmental > Terrestrial > Soil > Tropical forest > Bulk soil... | reverse complement strand
GGATAGGACACCTCATCGCCGCGCGTTCCCAAGAACCTGCGTCAGGTCACGATCCGATCACACCTGCTGACCCGCATAAAGCCGACGAATTAGACTCATCGCACCGCTTGGAGATGAATTTTGATGCTAAGCGGAAGGAGCTGGGCGTTGAAGACAGTCTCAAGGAGGTTCCAGGTGTAACGACGCGAATGCTCGTCGCCTTTGGTGAACACGGCATAAAGTCGATCGAAGATCTTGCCGATTGTGCGACCGATGATCTTGATGGCTGGAGCGAGGCAGAGGACGGGAAGACGGTCAAGCACGCGGGTATCCTCGATCACTTGAAGGTGTCGCGCGAGGATTGCGAGACACTTATCATAAACGCTCGCATCAAAGCTGGTTGGATAAGGTAATGTCCGCTTTTGGCACGAAGCGGACATCCCGACACGCTCAACCAATGTCCGCTTTTGGGGGTAAAGCAGACATTGATTGGATGTACTCCGATGTCCGCTTTTGATGCAAAGCGGACATCCGCTGAGTTTGGCTTGAGGTGCTCTAATCCGACGACGTGCATATGCAAACCCTTGGGCGCCGACTGCCACGGGAAGCGCGGCCGGCAGTCGCCATGATGCTGTTCTTTTTCTCCATTTGGCGGGCAAGCGAAGTCTAACTGCCACGGCGCACGACCATCATAAGATCATCTGGTCTACGCAATTCCGCCCTGACTCCAGGTTCTGATGATGGGGTTGGGGACAGGGGGATGGGCGACCGGTCATACGGTTGGGGCGCTCTCAGAAGATCCGTGACCAATTTCGGGCGAAGTCCCAGTAACGATCGCCATTGTCCGTCAAGCTGCCCCGAGCCTGTTTTTGTCGGGAGGCTGAGATATGGCATCCGACATCCTGATCGTTGACGACGAACTGGACATCTGCGAACTGGTCGCGGGCATCCTGCAGGACGAGGGACACCATGCGCGCACGGCACGCGACAGCGACGAGGCGCTAGCCGCTGTCGTTGCGCACCGGCCCAATCTCGTTTTCCTCGACGTTTGGCTGAAGGGCAGCCGGCTCGACGGTCTTCAGCTGCTCGATAGCCTCAAGCAGGAGCATCCCGAACTGCCGATCGTGCTGATCTCCGGTCACTGCAATAGCGATGCGGCTGGTTCCGCCATCAAACGTGGCGCCTACGACCTTATCGAAAAACCTTTCAAAGCCGAACACCTGATGCTGGTGGCAAAGCGCGCCTTGGAAAATTCGCTGTAGCCATAGCGAAGCTGCGGCAACGCCGATCCCCGGCCCGGTTCCTCCTCGAAATAGACACACGCAAGCTGCTGCCCGTCGTGGTCGCGCACGACAAAGCAAGCGGACTGTTCTTCGACAGACCAGGGCGGCGAGCTAATGCTGTGATGGCATTGTGCAACTAAGCGTATTGGCAACCCATCTGCAATTCATCGCGGTCAGTCTTGACTGCGGTTCAGGTGCCGGGGTTTGTGCGCTCGCCTGCACTAACGCTTCGGCAGCCTGCTGTTGCTGAACGTCGTCAACAGGGACTGCGTCTGGGTGTCCTCTTAAAACATCGGCCTGAAACTTGCCGTTGCTTTCGATGGTTAACTTGTTTGCGAGGCCAACCGGAAGTTCGCCGCTTGCCAATTTATTAAAAATCGCGTCGCTTCTGTTGAAATAATCCAGCCAATAATGGAACTCCCATGCAGCAGATCGACTGCTGTCCGAAATGATCATCTGCCTGCATGATATTAGATCGCTACGAACCTGGGCGAGAGCATCGCGCTCGGCGGGCGTTAGTGAGTTAGGGTCAGTTAGTTTGGCCTCGATGTCAGTAGCATCGGACGCCCAGAGCTTCGCATAGACTATTTGTCCTTCCTGCGATGACTTAACATCTTGTAAGCAATTACTAGCCGATTTCGCAGTCTGCTGTGTTGTTGTTAGCGTGCAACCTGCCAGCCCGCTCGCAACAAGCGCGACAAACAAACAAGCACGCATTTGAAGCTCATATTTCATATAATGTGAGGTTGGGGCAACACGGTCTGGGATAGTCAGGCCGGAGTGCAAGGTAGTAACCCCCCATCCGACTAAGAAAACTAGTCGCTCTTAAGCGGTGTTTTCATGGCGGTGGTGCACAAACAGCAAAGCCGTCGGTGGTACGAGCCAACGGCTTTGCTTTCGTCCCCATGCGTGCCCTGAAACCCCCGTGGACACACGGCATAGCAGGGTTTGCTCGGACTGAAGGGGGCTTCCTTCCAACCCCAGCCCGACGAGAGAAGCATAGCGCCAGCCTAGGCTCGCTCAAGGCTGCGATCTGTTGAAAACTCGCGTGCGTTCACGGATGTCTGCTTTTGGGGGTAAAGCGGACATCGGGGTGGAGGGCGCTTAGCTTCATTTGTGTGCTGTCGGCCTCACGCGGCCACGCCGGCGAAAGGGCCTTCCATCTCCTGCTTAATGCGCTGAACGGTGCCGGTGCCGACGCCGCACTCGCGCGCGATCTTGCGAATGCCTTTGCCGCCACGCAGGCGCGCTTCGATGCGCCTTTCAAGAGCGGCATCGACCTTCGGTCGGCCGAGCGTTTTGCCCTGTGCGACCGCGCGCTTGAGGCCAGCGTGGATGCGCTGTCGGATCATGCTGCGCTCAAACTCGGCGAATGCGCCGCAGACCTGATACATCAGCTTGCCGGCCGGGGCGGTCGTGTCAATCGATTGCTGGTCGAGGTACAGATCGACGCCGCAGGCCTCCAGCGTCTGAATGGTGCCGAGCAAATCGATCAGTGACCGGCCCAGCCGGTCGATCGCCCAGGCCATGATCACATCGAACTTACGCTTGCTGGCGTCCTTGAGCATCTGGTCGAGGCCAGGACGCCCATCGCGGCCCTTGGCACCGCTGATACCGGCATCGCCGTACTGCTCGACAACCTCCCAGCCACGGCGCTCGGCGACCTGGCGTAGCGCTGCAACCTGATTATCGATGGTCTGCTTGTCGGTGGAAACTCGGACGTAAATCGCTGCTCGTTTGTGCATGTCAGCCCCCAATGCTGCCGGCACCGTATCACATTTATGTACTGAAATCACTTGTTAATTGGACAAGCATCACTGCCGAAAAGAACCATTGAACGACAACGGTTTTCTGGCCCCGATTGGAAGGGATTTCTGTACACGCCAGAAACTAGTACCATGACTTCATGGAGCGAGGTCCGATCCCAACCCTTGGCGATCTACAGTGCGCCACGCCCTGGGTATGGCTCTGGTGCGAACGCTGCCAACACCACGCGCCGCTGGCGTGTGCTGTCGCCGTCACCCCCCACTACGCCATAATCGGTTCACGCCGCGTTCATCTGGCCGACGCCATCCTTTCTATCGGGTGAAGGGCCAACCGCAAGGAAGAGCGTCATGAAAAAGAAGGCCAAATCGAAGAAGAAGTAACATAAAACGCGCGCGGGGTTCGGCTGAGTCCGCCTGCCGCATGAAATGCATAAAAAGAAAAGCGGTCCCGCGTCAGGGGCCGCTTCGTTATTGTACCCCAGTGGACATTTAGAGTTTCGATTTCCTTGGCGCGGCTGGTTGGCCGGTGTTTTAAGCTTCGATCTTAGCGAAGCCCGCCCCCTTCCACGGCGCGAAAGATGATGCGTATTGGCGCCCCCGGTCGCCCCCATCCCCTAACCTCAGACGGCCGGGACCACACTGACTCGACTCTTTCTTTCGGCGTTCCTATTAAATTCCCTCATGTCGTTGCTTGAGCGTACCCGCCCCGAGCTGGGCATTATTGAGCCGTGTTTGCCGTCACCCGCTAAGGCCCCGCCTTCCGCCGCGCCAGAATGCGAAAGCCATCGTGTTTGATTTCGTGCAGCCAGCCAGGACCGGCGATAGTGCTGGCGTGCGGCTCATTACCCGCTTGCGCGTTCGACTTGCTTGAGCTTGACGGCAAGGATTTGCGCCGCGAGCCAATCGAGAAGCGAAGGAATTGCTAGCGGAGCTATTGCGCGGCTCGAAACTGAGCATCGTCCTCAATGAGGTTTACGAGGAGGACGGCGCGATTGTATTCCGCGAGGCTTGCAAGCTCGGTTGCGAGGGGATCGTTTCAAAAAAGCTAGGCTCAATTTATCGCCGTGGCCGCTCGCCGCATTGGGTGAAGGTCAAGAACCCGAAAGCGCCAGCGGTGAAGCGGGAAGCCGAGGAGGATTGGGGCCGCGAGTCCAATTTGAGTGGTTGCCGTGTTAAGGTGTTCCACCATGCCGCACAGAACCATCTACGCGACGCTGATCGTGATTCTAACGATAGGAGCCGCTTCCGCTCAGACGGATAAACCGGGATTGCCGGGATACACTAATATTTTGCGCAGCGGGCAGGAAAAGGACAACGACAGAGAAATTGATCGCCACTACCAATCGACGAGAAAAGTGATTCCGGACGCAAAAAACGAAAATTCCGATCCCTGGGGCGATGTCCGCCCAGAGCCACCAGAGGCGGCCAAAAACAAACGACATTAAACGCCTGCTGCCCGCCGCTTCCCGCCGCCCTGGTCCGTCGAAGAACAAGACGCCTGCTTTGTCGTGCGCAAAACGGCCAAGGCTCTTGGCCTCACTGTGCCGTCGTCTCTGCTCGTTCGGGCCGACGAGGTGATCGAATAGCAAGTAGGCTGATGTCTGCTTTTGGCACAAAGCGGACATCAGTGGGCGAGTCACTAACCTGCGTCTGAACCCACGCCAAACCCCTGAGATTGTGGTAGTTTCAACCAATGCTCGTGAGCCTCGGGTGAGGCAGTAAGTGGTGCGAATTCATGAGGCTGATTGGCGGCTTGCGCCGCTTGGCCAATCGCAGCGCGCGTGCACAGCTGACCCATCCAGCCAAGAGACATTATTCATGAAATGCCCGTTTTGCGCCGAAGAGGTCAAAGATGATGCGACCGTCTGCAAACATTGCCGGTATGACCTCACCGTTGTCCGCGCCCTCATGGAGCGCATCGAAGATCTAACCAAACAATTGCAAAGCGTTGCCGGCGTGCCGGCGGTGACTCGCGAACAGTCGATTAGGCATGCGCCTGAACTCCAAGATCCTCATACCGAGCGGGCCGCTGCCATCGCCGGCGTCATTGCTCGCCATATTCCCGTTTTATCGCCCCTAGCAACTTTGCTGCTGGCGCTTGGAGCTCTATTGCTCGCGCATTTCATCATCGTGATCCATTATGATCTCTCGCTGTTTTGGTTGCACGTCGCTTCATTGGTTCTGCCGTTTGTATTCGGGTTTATTTATCGCCAGACCACGACTGAGTATTTGTCCTCTGACCTCATTTGTGGAGGTGTCTTGGCAGCGGCGGCGTTACTTGCGATGTCCTCCGTCGTCGCAGAGATTGATAAAGTCCCGGTCCTGCCAACGGATTGGCACGGGTGGCTCGAATACATCGAATACGGCGCCAGCATTGCATTGGCATTTTTCGCCGGGGCGGTGTGCCGGCAGACGGCGACTGCTATGAGCACGCCGGCAGCAAAGACGAGCCGGTTCGTTTACTTTGCCGCGAAATATGCAACAGCGAAGTTGAGCGGCGTAGGTCCTCACGATCCGCACGATCCGCGCATGGACAAATATCTCAAGCGCGTTAGTTTGGCCGAAAAGATTATTATCGCCTCTATCGCAGCAGCATCCGCGCTAGGCTCGATCTGGAGTGGCCTCGGCCAATTTTTGTGAACGCGAGTAGAAGTCTAGTCCTCGGTGTGCCCATGGAGATCACGATGCGCATCATTGTCATGACCTGTAGCGCGCTCTTACTGGTGGAGACACATGCGAGTGCTGAGGTCCTCATCACCCCTAGTGAGGCGGCTCAGCCGCCAGTCAGCAATGCCCGTTTAGATAGGCGCGGGGTCACGCGTGGACCGTCCATTAATCAGATATCGCCGAGCCCTAAGGCTACGGTCCACTCGCCTCTTGAGCTCAAGATCAAATTTATTGCGCACAATAACGCGAACATCGATCCGGCGGCTGTCAAGGTGATCTACGAGAAGGAAACGCCGATCGATTTGACAGAACGGCTACGCAAATATGTGAGCAGCGACGGCATCGATATGCCCGACGCCGAAGTGCCGCCGGGTACGCACCTGCTTCGCGTCGAAGTCAGGGATAGTCTCGACCGAAAGTCGGTTGGCGAGGTGAATCTTCTCGTTCAATGATGCGGCCCCCGCCGCAGGATCCGGATTTAAGTCCACATTAGAAGCCGGGATTGGTGACGGCTCGAGTTAGGGACAGGTACACCTTTCCAGGCCATTTGCCGCTTGGAAGAACGGAAAATCCCGCCGCGCTAACCGTTTTGATTATTCGGCACGCCGAAGAGCCATCCAAAGGTATGGCTGGCTGATCCAGCTGCGCTACAATGAGAAAGGCAATTTGTTCGACAGCAAGCGCATCAAAGAACATCTCTTCCAAAACGATAAAGCGTTCGTCCCGAAGCACGAGGCCAATGTCCGCTTTTGGCACAGAGCGGACATCAATAATCGCAGCAAGTCAGAACTCGACGTCTAGTTCTTCGAGCTCATCTGGTTCAAGCTTTGCCGCCGCAGTCCATTCTTTCATGTAGGGATAGTCCATCATCGTGCTGGAATAGCCCGCAGCATCCTCGTCGAGCGCAACGTCGTAAGTCACGAAGCGAGAACAGACTGGTGCGTACATGGCGTCTGCGGCGCAGGCGCGCTGTCCGAATAGGTAAGGTCCGCCATAAGCATCAAGACATTCCCGCCAGATTGAGCTGATGCGGTCGATGTCAGCGCGGGCCCCCGCCCAGGCTTTGAAACCAGAAAAACGCGCTTTGATATTCATTGGCAAAGCGGAGCGCAGATTGCTGAAACCTGAATGCATTTCGCCGCAGATCGAGCGGCAATGGGCGCGCTGCCTCCGGTCGGAAGGCAACAGGCGCGCATCAGGATTGATTTCGTGGAGATATTCAGCGATCGCCAGCGTGTCCCAGATTTTCAGGTCGTGGTGAGTGAGGCACGGCACCAGGAACGACGGCGACAGTAAGAGCAACTCCGCCCGGATCGAGGGGTCATCGGCCGAGACTTGCCGCTCCTCGAAATCGAGTCCCGCCATTTTGCAGAGCAACCAGCCGCGCAAAGACCACGACCCGTAGTTCTTGCTAGCGATGCTGAGTATGGCTTCGGCCATGCTGATGACCCTCCGTCGAGGCGTGACTTCAAGGACTTACAGGCACCCGGCGGGGAAAGCGGCGGCAACCGAGACCCATCAGTCGTCGCCGGCATGTCCTCTGTGCAGGATGTTCACATTTTTGTCGCAGTGCAACAAGAAATCCACTAGCTTGCACTGAGCCGGGTGGTTTGAGGGCGAGCCTGTCGCAAGACGGCTCGCGCCACTGCGAGCTTGGGGCATTGCTGTATCTCGCCTATCAGATGCAGTCGGACATCATGGCGCCGGTCCGCCGCTGGGCCGGCGCAGCTGCGAACTCGGGCAGCGCGCCGGTCCTTGCCGATAATCCGGCGCTGCGCAATCTCACCGCGGTCTATGAGCTGATCGCGCGGACCGGGCTGTCCCACATGCGGCCGCCCTTTGGCATCGATTCCATCACCGTCGACGGCCGCGAGGTCGCGGTCCGGGAAAAGGCTGCGGCGCGCACGCCATTCGCGACGCTGCTGCACTTCAGCAAAGACATAGCCGCCGCACAGCCGCGCGTGCTCCTGGTGGCGCCGCTTTCGGGGCATTTCTCGACGTTGCTGCGCGCGACAGTACGCACCATGCTGCCGGAGCACGACGTTTTCGTCACCGATTGGCACAACGCACGCGACATCCCGCTCACCGCCGGCCGCTTCGGCGTCGACGAATATACGGATCACCTAATCAAATTTTTGGAAGTAATCGGCCCGCCCGCGCACATTCTCGCGGTCTGTCAACCCTGCGTCGCAGTGTTGGCAGCGGTCGCGGTGATGGCACAGGCCGCAAATCCAGCACAGCCACGCTCCATGACCTTGATGGCTGGCCCGATCGACACCAGAGTGAATCCCACGAAGGTCAACGAGCTCGCCAAGAAGCAGTCGATGGACTGGTTTGAGCAGGCGCTCACGGCTTCCGTGCCATTGCGCTATCCCGGCGCCTTTCGCCGGGTCTATCCGGGTTTCATCCAGCTCGTCGCCTTCATGAGCATGAATATCGAACGGCACGTCAAGGCGCACCGAGAGCTTTACGAGCATCTCGCAAATGGTGAATTCGAAAAAGCCGAGGTTACCAAGGCGTTCTACGACGAATATTTCGCCGTGCTCGATCTCACGGCGGAATTCTACCTCGAGACGGTCCAGCTTATCTTTCAGGACCATGCGCTCCCGCTCGGTCGGCTGGAGTGGCGCGGCCAACGCGTCGACCCAAATGCGATCCGCAAGACCATGCTCTTCACGGTGGAGGGCGAGCGCGACGATATCTGCGCCGTCGGTCAGACGGTGGCAGCGCACGAGCTCTGCGGCAAGCTCCGGCCGTATTTGAAGCGCCACCACCTGCAGGCAGGCGTCGGCCATTACGGAGTGTTCTCGGGAAAGCGCTGGGAAAACCAGATTTACCCGATCCTGAAGAACGTCATTTTGTCGAGCGATTGAGTGCGGTCCCGAGCGCGGCGGTTTACGTTGTTGCCGCTTTGGTCCAGCGGCACCGCAAACTGAATGCCCGTTTTGTGAGCAGCGCAAATGTTCGTTACAAAAACGCTTGGCCTCGTCCAAGCGTTCAGGTAACGATTGGAGGCTCCGCCGTATCGACAACGACGCTCAACCGCGTGTCGGCACCAGATACGGGCGAGCGCCGGGATATGAGGCCTCTTTCGCGCGGGACCCCCCTCAACGATTGGGGCCTTTTCATTTCGTCTTTCCTCCTCATTCACTAGAAACGAAAATCGGATGCCTGATCGCAGTTTTGCCGCCTCAGTGGGCCTCGGAGGAACACTCAGCACATTTTGTGGTGGGATTGTCCCTTAGGACTCCGTTCCGACCCATACGCCACTCTTGCACTGAGGATCAATTGCGTGGCTGGAAGCGATTCCGATAGAACCATTAAACCGCCAATTAGCGAGGCACAGCTCCGTGCCGCTCGTGCGCCGTTGAAATGGTCGGTGCGCGATTTGTCTGCTCAATGCCGCGTTTCACTGTCAGCAATCGTGCGCGGCGAGAAGGTCGACGGTGCGCCTCCGATGCAGGTGCGAAATCTCGAGGCGATCCGGCGGGCCTTTGAAGAGCATGGGATTGAATTTCTCGGGCTCGACGACGTGAGGCTGCTACCGGGTCATCGACAAAGTGAACCACGAAGGGGTGAATAAAAGTTCCAGGCAGGCTTTTCTTTGAGCGCAAAAATCAATGCGGATGTCCGCTTTTGGCACAAAGCGTACATTTCGCCGCTGAGTTCCAATGTCCGTTTTGGGGGTGAAGCAGACATCGGGCGGACGTTCCCAATGTCCGTTATTGACCCAGAGCGGACATTGGGCTTCCGACTTTGCTGTGACGCAAAAATAAGCGCGGGAGCGGGATGAAACAAAGCCACCGCGAAAACGGCCTCGCCTACAGCCATTGACGATTTCTTGGCCATGGCGGCAAATGTCGTGGTGTGAATACTGCTCGCCACAGAATGGTGAAGTTTCACCCGCAGAGTATGCGCGGGAACAAAGTTCCCAAGTGCATGGTTTTCGGGCCAGGGCTGCCTCATACGATCAATGTCACTGGAAGGTATTGCCGTGGTTCGACCTCGCGGTAAATCCTTGAAATCGCTTGCGCTCGCGGCACTGGCCGTGCTGGCGGTAGTCACTTTGGCTCCGCAAGCCCATGCCGAGGGCTTGTTCGATTTTCTGTTCGGCGGTTTTCAGCCGCGGCCGCCGTCGCCCCCTGCGACGCGGTCCTATATCGAGCCGCTGCCCCCGGTCGCGCCGCCCTCGCTCGGTTCGGAGAGCGTGCGCGGCAGTGCGGGCGGCGGGCGCGCCGTCGCCTTCTGCGTGCGGCTATGCGACGGCCAACACTTCCCGATGGAGCACATCACCAATGCGACGCCGGTCGAGACCTGCCGCGCGATGTGCCCAGCGAGCCGGACCAAAGTCTATTTCGGCAACGAGATCGGCGGTGCGGTGTCGCGCGACGGCGCACGCTATGCGGACCTCGACAACGCTTTCCTCTATCGCAAGCAGCTCGTCGCCAATTGCACCTGCAACGGCAGGGATGCTTTCGGCCTGGCGCCGTTCGATCTTTCCAGCGATCCGACATTGCGGCCCGGCGACATTGTCGCCACCAAGGACGGATTTGCCGCCTTTACCGGCAAGAGTGCCAAGGGCGACAGTTTCGCGCCGGTGAAGCCTTCGAGCGTGTCGTCGCAATTGAATGCCGCGGCGCGCAAGCAGCCAAACCAGCCGCTCCAGCCCGTCGAGGCGCCGATCGACGATGATCCAGGCACCATCGCCATGCCGCAGCCAGCGGCACCGCCGATCAGCCCCGGCGCCGGTCAGACGCCGCGCTAAATCGCGAAGTCAAGCTGCGCGCTCGTCCAATTGCGCAACCACAGCTTCGGCGAGCGACAGCGAAGCGGTCAGGCCCGGCGACTCGATGCCAAACAGATTGACGAGCCGCGTCATGCCATGCTCGGCCGGCCCGGCAATCATGAAATCGGCCTGCGGTTCGCCGGGGCCGCGCAGCTTCGGGCGAATGCCAGAATAGTCCGGCACCAGCGAGCCGTCCGGCAGGCCGGGCCAATAGCTGCGGATGCGCGCGTAGAAACTGTCGGCGCGGCGCGGGTCGACCGCGTAGTTTTCTTCCTTCACCCATTCCACGTCCGGCCCGAACCGCATGCGGCCGGCCATATCGAGCGTTACGTGAACGCCAAGGCCGCCGTCGACTGGCGTCGGGTAAATGAGCCGGGTAAATACCGGCCGCCCCGCATAGCCGAAGTAATTGCCTTTGCCGAAGACGAGCAGCGGCACTTGCGCGGCCGGATAGCCTTCGATGCGGCGCGCCAGCGCTTGCGCGCCGAGCCCGGCGGCACTGACGACCGCCTCGAAGTCGAGCGTGCCGGGCTCGCGGCCGCCGAATTGCACGCGCCAGTGCGGCGCCTTGAAGCTCAGGCGCTCGACCGGCGTTGCAAACGCGATCATACCGCCGCGGTCTTCGATCTCGCCCCACAGCGCGCGCATGAAGGCGTGGCTGTCGATGATGCCGGTTTCCGGCGACCACAACGCGCCGATGCAGGACAGTTCGCCCTCCATCGCGCGCGCCGCATTGCCGCCGATCATTTCCGCGCCTTCGACGCCGTTGATCTGGGCCTGCGCTAGAATGGTCTCGACCTTGGCCAATTCCGCGGGACTGGTGGCGACGACAAGCTTGCCGCATTTGCGATGCGGCACGCTATGCGAGGCGCAGAACGCGTAAAGCATCTGCCGACCGCGCACACAATGGCGCGCGCGCAGCGATTCGGTCGGATAGTAAAGGCCGGCATGGATCACCTCGCTGTTGCGCGAGGAAATGCCGTTGGCGATGCCGCCGGTCATTTCGGCGACGGTGACATCGTGGCCGGCTTGCGCCGCGGTGCGCGCAATGGCAAGGCCAATGACGCCCGCGCCGATCACCAGAACCTGCATTGCGTTGTTGCCTTCGTACTTTTTGGTTGTCGCGCTTCGCGCGCGCCTGGAATGACTATATAACAGGCACGCAAAGAGGGGGCCAAAGAGAAGGTTATGTCCGAAACTACGGCCGAGAATATCGTACGCATCTGCGCGCAGAGCGAGATCGCTCCGGATACCGTCAAGGCATTCGATGTCGGCGATAAGCGGCTTGCAGTGTTCAATATCGCCGGCCGCTACTATATCACGGACGACGAGTGCACCCACGCCTCGGCGAGCCTCGCCGACGGCATGCTGGACGGCGAGGTGATCGAATGCGCCGTGCATTTGGGAGCTTTCTATGTGCCGACCGGCGAGGTGAAAGCGCCGCCCTGCGCCATGGCGCTGCGCACCTACAAGGTGGTGCTGGAAGGCGGTGACGTGCTGGTCGATCTCAATCGCGATGCGGCTGGCGAAATGGCGTGATCGTGGCCCGGTTTCGCCGCGGGCCAACACGCATTATAAGATGCACTCTACGAGACACACTAAAGACGATTTGCGGAAATAAACGACTTTAGGAAAAACCCGAGGAACAACGATGTATGCAGGACCCGGCGTGAAAACGAGCGCGGATGTCCCGATTCCGGAGCGGATGAAAGCTTGGGTGCTCGGCAATCCGGGCGAGCTCAAGCTGACCGAGAAACCGGTGCCGGTGCCCAAGCGCGCCGAAGTGCTGGTGCGGATCGATGCGGTGGCGATCTGCGCCACCGATCTTGAAATCATCGATCACGGTTCGCCGGCTCTCATCCAGGGTGGCAAACCGTTCAACAAGAATTTCACTCCCGGCCACGAATATATGGGCACGGTGGTCGCGCTCGGGCCGGGCGTCGACGAGTACAAAATCGGTCAGCGCGTGACCGTCGAAATTCATGCCGGTTGCGGTCAATGCAAGCGCTGTCGCGAAGGCATGTACACCTCATGCCACAACTACGGCCTTAATTACGGCGACCTCGACAAGGGCCACCGCGCCAACGGTTTCACGACCGACGGCGGCTTCTGCGAATACCAGGTCAACAACATCAACACGCTGATTGCGATTCCGGACGCCATGTCGGACGAGGAGGCGGCGCTCGTCGTCACCGCCGGCACCGCGATGTACGGCCTCACCGAACTCGGCGGGCTCGTCGCCGGCGAGAGCGTTGTCGTCACCGGTCCCGGACCGATCGGGC
>Ga0318513_10000290_pt1 | contig 12823 bp, 10 predicted proteins | sample GRESIP171b2f20_FD_203683 | JGI IMG/M metagenome (GOLD analysis project Ga0318513, IMG submission 203683) | Tropical soil microbial communities from Luquillo Experimental Forest, Puerto Rico - GRE.SIPMG.171b2f20 | ecosystem: Environmental > Terrestrial > Soil > Tropical forest > Bulk soil... | reverse complement strand
CGTCCAACGGGACCGAGAACGAGGTGCGCCGGATGCCCGCGGGGCCGACGGTCGTGATCACGCCCTGGAACGCCCCGTTCATGCTCTCGACCTGGAAGGCGGCGCCCGCGCTCGCGGCGGGCAACCCGGTCGTGCTCAAGCCGGCGGAGTGGTCCCCGCTCAGCTGCTCGATCCTCGCCGACCTCGCCGAGGAGGCCGGGGTGCCGCCCGGGGTGCTGAACGTCGTCCAGGGGCTCGGCCGCGAGGTCGGCGCCGCGCTCGTCGCCGACCCGCGCGCGCGCCGGATCAGCTTCACGGGCTCGCCCGAGACCGGCCGCTCGATCGGCGAGGCCGCCGCGCGCAACCTGGTCCCGTTCACCGCCGAGCTCGGCGGGAAGGGCCCGCTCCTGGTCTTCGCCGACGCGGACCTCGACGCCGCGGCGACGGCCGCCGCGAGGATGTACGACGACGCCGGGCAGGTCTGCCTCGCGGGCACGCGCCTCCTCGTCGAGGCGACCGCGCGAGCGGCGTTCCTCGAGCGGTTCCGGCGGGCGACCGACGCCCACGTGCTCGGCGACTCGCGCGACCCGCAGACCACGATCTCGCCGCTCATCCACCCCGACCACCTGGCGCGTGTCGAGGGGTTCGTCGATCGCGCCCGCTCGGCCGGCGACACGGTCCTCTTCGGCGGGCGGCGGTGGAAGGACGACGGGCTGTGGTACGAGCCGACGCTGATCGAGCCGCACGCGAACGACGCCGAGATCGTCCAGCGTGAGGTCTTCGGCCCGGTGCTCACGATCCAGACGTTCCGCGACGAGCCCGAGGCGGTCGCCCTCGCCAACTCCACCCCCTACGGGCTCTCGGCGATCGTGTTCACGTCCGATGCCGCGCGCGCCGACCGGCTCGGGGATGCCGTCCGCGCCGGCACGGTCTGGACGAACTGCTACCTGGTGCGCGACCTGAGCGCGCCGTTCGGCGGGACGGGGATCAGCGGGATCGGCCGCGAGGGGGGCGAGTACGCGCTCGACTTCTACAGTGAGCTGAAGACCGTCCAGGTCAAGGAGGGCACCACGCATGGGTGAGGTCGTCGGTGCCGCGCTGCTGAGCCACGTCCCGACGATCGTGCTGCCCGACGAGGTCCGCAGGGCGCTGAACGACGGCAGGGAGTCCACGCTCTACACCGGGCTGCACGACGTGCGGCGCGAGGTCCTCGACGTGCTCAAGCCCGACCTCGTGGTGGTCTTCGACTCGCACTGGTTCACGACCGTCGAGTTCGTGATCGCCGCCCATGCCCGCAGGAGCGGCAGGTACACCTCCGAGGAGCTGCCACGCGGGATGGCCCAGGTCCCCTACGAGATCAAGGGCGACCCCGAGTTCGCCCGGGCTGTCGCCAAGGAGGCCGACCAGCTCGACGAGTGCTGGATCACGCCGATCGACGACCCGTGCCTCCCGATCCACTACCCCACGATCAACCTCCTTGGGTTCCTCCAGGGTGAGGAGGCGTGGGTCTCGGTCTCCACCGCCCAGACAGGGCAGCCCGACGACTTCCTCGCGGTGGGCGGGTGCGTCGGCCGAGCGATCGCAGGGCTCGACCGCCGGGCGTTCCTCATCGCCTCGGGCGCGCTCTCCCACACGTTCTGGCCCCTGCGGGAGCTTCGGGCGCACGAGGCCGCCGGGGAGGAGCACATCTTCACCAAGGAGGCCGCCGCCGCCGACCACGCCGTGCTCGACGCGTTCGCGAGGGGCGACCACCGGGCGGTGATCGACGGGATGGGCGAGTTCGCGCGGTTCCGCCCCGAGGGCCGGTTCGGCCACTACCTGGGGCTCGTCGCGGCGATCGGCGGGCGCGAGTGCACCGCGCGCGGGCGGGCGTACTCGGCGTACGAGAACTCGATCGGCACCGGCCAGGCGCACGTGGTCTTCGACCGCCCCGAGGGCGGCTGGACCGCGTGATGGAGGGGCTGAGCTTCCCGCGCACCAAGACGGGGCGGTCCTCGATCCTGCCCCCGCTCCCCTGGCACTACTCGGGCGACCTGCTCACCGTGGAGTGGCGCACGGATCCGGGCGCCGTGCGCACGCTCCTCCCCGCGGAGCTCGACCTCCCCCGCGACGACGAGGACCCGGGCGCGGTCGCGCTCATCTTCGCCGACTGGCAGTGCCAGAGCGACGACGGCCGAGAGCTCGTCGACCCGATCCGGCTGCAGTACAAAGAGGCGTTCGTCGTCGTGCGGTGCCGATGGCGGGACCAGCTCTGGTCGAGGTGCGTCTTCATCTGGGTCGACAAGGACTTCGCGATGGTCCGCGGCCACCTCCAGGGGTACCCGAAGAAGCTCGGGTCCGTGCAGCTCTCGCGGCCCGTGACCGTCGGGCGGGGCGGCCCGCGCCTCGAGGTCGGCGGGACGCTCGCCGGCACGCTCGCCGCCTACGACCGGCGTCTCGCCACCGCCACCGTCACGCTCTCCGGCCCGTCGGAGACCAACGGGTTCGTGAACGCGCTCCCGATGCTGCACCACCGCTTCCTCGCGTCCATCGAGGGCGACGGCACCGACGCGCTCAGCGAGCTCGTGACGATGCGCGGGCGCGACGTCGAGCTCTCGCAGGCCTGGCACGGCACGGCGACGCTCGAGCTCGGCGAGTCGCCCGTCGAGGAGCTGACCTCGCTCGCGCCGCGCGAGCTCATCGGCGGGTACTGGCGCAGCGTCGGCACGACGTTCGCCGGCGGCGAGACGCTCTCGCGCGCCTGAGGGGCTGTCGGGCGCTCGCGGGCTCGTCCGGCGCGCGCGCCGCGAGCCCCCCGGGCTGAGGTGCGCCGCGGCCTCAGCGCGTGACGCGTGCGGTCGCCGACGAGGAGGCGAGGTACCCGGGCGACGCCACCGCCACGATCCGCACGTACGCGACGGTGCTCGGCACCGCGGCGCGCGCGCCCGATCGGTACCCGGTCCGGATCACGCAGCGCGCGGTCAGCTGCGCGTTCGCGCACGCGCGCAGCGTGTAGCGCTGGGCCCTCCCGGCGTGCGACGCGCGCCGGTAGGTGACGACGAGCACGCCGCCGTGCGCCGCGGCGCGCGCGACCCGCGGCCTGCCGAGCTGGACGGTGGCGAGGTGCGGCCCGACGAGCGGGGACTCGGCGAGCGCGAAGGTGCCGGACGCTGGGGCGATGACCCTCCCCCAGTACGTGGCACCGGGGACGAGGCCGCCGACGGTCCGCCTGCCCGGGCCGACGCCACGGGTCGAGCAGCGGGTCGTCAGGGCCTGGTCCGTGCAGAGCCGCAGCCCGTAGCCCTCTGCGGCCGGGGCGCCCGCCGGGGCGGTCATCGCGACCGTGAGCGCCCCCGCGTGCCGCGTCGACGGCGTGACGGTCAGCTCGGGACCCGGGTTGGTCGCGAGCGGGAGCGGCGCGGTCGTCCCCCCGTCGGGGTTGGTCACGGTCACCTCGACCGAGCCGAGCGGGGTGTCGTCGAGGGCGGTGATCGCGACGACCACCGAGCCGGCCGAGGCCAGCGAGGGGGTCCCCACCTCGAGGTACGGGCCCTGCGGCGACGTGTCGCCGACGCGCACGAGCGCGCCGCGCCGGAACCCGGTGCCGTGGACCGTGAGGAGCACGGTGGTGTTGGCGCCGATCCCGGGCTGGCTGAGCGACGTCGCCGTCGGGTCCCCGTCGACGACGAGCACGCCGGTCGTGATCGTGCTGGCGCCGCCCGGCCCCGTGTCGGTGGCCGTCACGTCGTGGGGGCCGACCGCAGCGGTCGGCGAGACGGTGATCCGTGCTCGGAGCTTCGTCGTCGAGACGTACTGCACGTGCGTGATCGTGATCCCCGACCCCGACGCTGCGAGGGTGGTGGCAGGGGTGAGGTTCGTCCCGGTGAACGCCTCGGTCCGCTCCACCCCTAGGGCGATCGCGGCGACCCTCGTGACCCTGGGCGGGCCGAGCACGGCGAACGCCCCCGTCGCGGTGGAGGACCCTCCGGAGTCGCAGTTGGTCACGGTCACGGCGTGGGGCCCGAGGCTTGCGGTCGCCGAGACGGTGAGCGTCGCGTACATGACCGTGCCGAGCGCGGAGGAGACCCCGTCCACCGCCACCCCCGTCCCACCGATCGAGAGCGAGGGCTCCGTGATCGGGCAGACCTCGAAGTTGGCGCCCGTCACCTTCACGCCCTGGTACTGCGCCCCGCGGCCGAGCGGCGTGATCATCGTCACGGTCGGTGCTGGTCGGACCTTGAGGCCGCGACCCACGGTCCAGGTCGCGAGACCCTGGGTGATCGTCATCGTGCGCCAGGTCGGCGCCGCGCGGCGTGCGACGGTGAAGGTCACGTGTAGCACGCCGTCGGTGCCGACCCGCTCGCTCGCGACGGTGACCCCGTGCCCCGAGAACGTGAGCGACGGAGGGGTGGTCGCCGGTGTCGTCGCGAAGTGCGGACGCACGAGCCACGTCCCCCACGCGACCGCCCCCTCCCCGACGGCCCACTTCTTGAACACCGCCCCGTGATCGATGCGCACGGCGCGGCGGAGCCTGCCAGCGGCGCCGCCTGGGTTCGTGACCACGACGGTCCGCGACCCGACGGCGGCGGCTGGGTCGACGACGAGGCGCACCGCGATCCGCGTCGCCGTCACCGACTGCACCGCGCAGGAGACCCCACTGCCGAGCGAGACCGACGCGCCGCTTGCGAAGCGCGTCCCGGTCACGGCCATGTACGTCGTCTCACCCTGGTTGACGAGCGAGATCGAGACGCTCGTCACGGCGGGGGCTGCGTGCGCTGCGGGGAGTGCGGGCGCGGTCGGCGCCGCGGCGAGGGCGGCCCCTGCGAGCGCTGCGAGGGTGCCGACGACGAGCGCCGCGGATGCGGTGAGCTGCCGAGCGGCCCGTGTCGCACGGGTCGTGGTCGTCACGGGCACGTGGGGGCTAGCTGGTCACCGTGAGCACGCCGACCGAGGTCGCGGTGCCGCCGGAGTCGCAGTTGGTCATCGTGACGTCGCGCGGGCCGGTGGCCGCGCCGGCGGTCACGTCGACGCTCACGTACATGAGGAACCCGAGCGCAGGGTTCGCCCAGTTGACGGTCACCCCTGTTCCCGAGACCGTGAGGTCGGGCTGGGTGAACGGGCACACCTCGAAGTCCTTCCCCTTCACGACCACGACCCGGTTGGCGGTGCGCTGCCTGAGCTTGGGGAACGCCGTGATCACCGGCGGCAGCCGGACCTTGAGGCCACGGGGCACGACCCACGTGTCGGAGCCCGCCGTGACGGTCATCGTCCGCCAGGTTGGCGCGGCGTCGCGCCCCACCGTGAAGCGGACCACCGCGTGGTGGGACCTGTTGAGCCGCACGGTGGCGGTGACCCCGGTGCCGGAGAACCGGATCGAGGGCGCGGTCGCGAGCACCGGGCGAGCGAGCGTGGTCGTCCAGCTCGTCGCGCCGTCCCCGACGGCCCACCTGGTCAGGATCGGCTGGTACCCGATGCGCACCACCGTGGTCAGCACGGCCACCCCGCCGTCGATGACGATCAGCGTGCGCCGACCCACCGGGGTGCGGGGCCCGACCTGCAGCTGCACGCCGATCGCGCTCGGCGCGACCGAGACCACCGACGCGGCCACCCCTGGGCCGCCCCTGATCGTGGCGCCCGCACCCGGGATGAACCCGCTCCCGGCGACGGTGACGACCGCGGTCTCGTCCTCGGTGACGCCGTGCGTCGAGATCGAGGTCGCCGTCGGGATGGCCACGACGGTCGGCCCGGTCGGGTCGAGCCCGGTGCCGCCGTCGGGGTTGGCCACGACCGTGCGATGCGGACCGAGGGCCGCGTTCCGCGGGAAGGTGACCGGCGCGATGGCGGTCGTCGGGTCGTCGACCAGCGTGGGGATCGACGCCACGGTCGCGCCGGTGACCGAGACCGTCATCCCCTGCTCGAAGTTGGTGCCGGTGAGCTGGAGCCACTGCTGCCGACCGGTGCGGGCGATCGCGGCCGGGGCGACCGCCGAGAGCGTCGGGTCCGGGTCCACCGTGATCGCCGAGGCGAGCGAGCCGGACTGGGTCCCGCCGATGGTGACCGTCAGCGTCCTCGGCCCGAGCGCCGCCGCCGCCGAAGCGGTCACCGCTGCGGTCAGCGTCGTGGCCCCGTGGACCTGGACGCCGGCGACCGAGACGCCCGTGCCCGAGACCGCGACCGCCGCCGCGCCGGTGTCGAACCCGGTCCCCGAGATCGTCACGTGGACGGTCGCCGAGAGCGCGACCCCGCCCGGGGTGACCTTCGTCACCGAGACCGGGCCGGCGGCGCCGGCGACGGCCGGGACGACGAGCGCCGTCGCCGCGGTGAGCACCGCCGCGACCACGCGCCTCGAGATCGTCCTGTGGCCGCCCACCGCGCCTCCCTCGCGGCGAGTCTGCCAGACCACCCCTGGCGCGAACCCGCCGCGAGGGGCCCCGAAGCTCGCTCAACCAGCGGCGACCACTAGGGGGTCCGGTCGTCCTCCGTCACGACGAGATGGCGGGCGGCGAGCGCCTCGTCGAGCCGGCGCACCGGGGTCGTCCGCGGCGCCGCGCGCGCGCCGTCGGGGTCGACGCGCGCGTCGGCGGCGATGCGCTCGAGCGCTTCGGCGAGCGCCTCGATCGTCTGGGGGCTCTCGGTCTCGGTCGGCTCGATCATCAGCGCCTCGTCGACGACGAGCGGGAAGTACACGGTCGGGGCGTGGAACCCCTCCTCGAGGAGCCGTTTCGCGACGTCGAGCGCGCGCACCCCGGTCTCCCTCCTCAGCTCGCTGGAGGTGAGCACGACCTCGTGCATGCACGGTCGGTCGAAGGCCGGCGGGTACGTCGGGGCCAGGCGGCGGCGGAGCCAGTTCGCGTTCAGCACCGCGCGCTCGGCCACGCGGCGCAGCCCGTCGGCGCCGTGGAGGCGGAGGTACGCGTGCGCGCGGGCGAGCACCAGCGCGTTGCCGTGCCAGGAGTGCACCCGCCCGATGGAGCGCTCCGGCGTCACCCACCCGATCGCCCCGTCCTCGAGGCGCGCGGGGCGGGGCCCGGGCAGGAACGGGGCGAGCCGCTCGGCGACCGCCACCGGCCCCGCGCCCGGGCCACCGCCGCCGTGCGGCGTGGCGAAGGTCTTGTGGAGGTTCAGGTGCACGATGTCGAACCCCATGTCCCCGGGGCGCACGACACCGAGGATCGCGTTGAGGTTGGCGCCGTCGTAGTAGAGCAGCCCGTCGACGCGGTGCACGGCCGCGGCGATCTCGGCGATCTCCTCCTCGAAGAGCCCGAGCGTGTTGGGGTTCGTGAGCATGATCCCCGCGACGTCGCCGTCGAGGACGCCGCGCAGCGCGGCGACGTCCACGAGCCCTCGGTGGTCGCTCGGGACCGTCACGACCTCGTAGCCGCCGAGCGTGACCGAGGCGGGGTTCGTCCCGTGGGCGGAGTCCGGGATCACGACGGTGTGGCGGCGCTCGCCGTTCGCCTCGTGGTACGCGCGCATGAGCAGCAGCCCGGTGAGCTCGCCGGCCGCGCCGGCGGCGGGCTGGAGCGTCGCGGCGTGCATCCCGGTGACCGCGCACAGCTCGCGCTCGAGGTCGCAGAAGAGCTCGAGCCACCCCTGGGCGAGCGGCGCAGGGGTCGCGGGGTGGACGTCGGCGAGCCCGCGGATCGCGGCGATCTCGTCGAACGCCTTCGGGTTGTACTTCATCGTGCACGACCCGAGCGGGTACGCGCCGAGGTCGACCGAGTACTGGCGGTGCGAGAGCCGGGTGAGGTGCCCGACGAGGTCGCGCTCGGAGACCTCCGGGAGCGCGACGGGCGCCTCGCGGAGCAGCCCGCGGTCGACGAGCGTGGCGAGCGGCACGTCCGGGACGCCCGTCGTGCGCAGCTGCGCGGCGCGACGCCCCGGGACCGAGAGCTCGAAGACCGTCGGCTCGGGGTCGTGGCCGACGAGCGGCGCGGCGCTCGCGCGGCCGCCCGCGGCGCTCATCGGGCGGCCTTCCCGAACGCGGCCGCGAAGGCGTCGATCTCCGCGCGCGTCCGCCGCTCGGTGACCGCCACCACGACCACGTGGTCGGCGCGCGCCGCGTCGGCGCCGAATGACCCGTCGTGCGCGGGGTCGGTCAGCGCGCTCGCGGCGACGCCGCCGAGGAACCCCTCGTCGGCGAGGCGCGCGAGCACGACGCCGGCCGCAGGGGTGGTGGCGACGGCGAACTCGCGGAGGAACGGTGCGGTGGTCGCGGCCTCGACGCCGGGCAGCTGGACGAGCTGGTGGTGGGCGTAGTGCGCGCCCTGCGCGCACCTCGTCGCGACGTCCCAGAGCCCGGTCGGGCCGAGCCAGCTGAGCTGGATGGCCGCGGTCACGGCCATGAGCGTCTGGTTCGTGCAGACGTTGGAGGTGGCGCGCTCGCGCCGGATGTCCTGCTCGCGGGCGCGCAGCGTGGTCACGTACCCGCGGGTGCCGTCGACGTCCCGGGTCTCGCCGACCAGCCGGCCCGGCAGCCGCCGCACCTGCTCTCTGGCGCACGCGAAGAGGCCGAGGTACGGCCCGCCGAACGAGAGCCGCGTCCCGAGCGCCTGGCCCTCCCCCGCCACGACGTCGGCGCCCTGTGCGCCCGGGGGGCGCAACACGCCCATGGCGATGGGGTCGGCGCAGACGACGAGCAGCGCCTGGTGCGCGTCGGCGACCGCGCGCGCCGCGGCGAGGTCCTCGATGGTCCCGAGCCAGCTCGGCTGGGCCACGACGACCGCGGCGAGCTCGGCGGGCGGTCGCGCGTGGTCCCAGGCGGTGCGCCCGTCGCGAAGCGGGACCTCCGCGATCGCGTGCCCCGTGCCCGTCGCCATCGTGGTCGCGACGGCGCGCCAGTGCGGGTGCACCCCGCTCGAGAGCAGGATGCCCTGCCTGCCGGTGGCCCCCACCGCGAGGTTGCACGCCTCGGTGAGCGACGCCGCGCCGTCGTAGAGGGAGGCGTTGGCGACCGGCAGGCCGAAGAGCCGCGCCACCATCGTCTGGTACTCGAAGACGGCCTGGAGGACGCCCTGGGCGACCTCGGCCTGGTACGGCGTGTAGGCGGTCACGAACTCGGAGCGGCCCGCGAGCGCGCGCACGACCGCGGGGACCTCGTGGTCGTAGGCGCCGGCCCCCGCGAAGCAGACCAGGTCGCGGCCGATCGGCCGGTTGCGCCCGGCGACGGACTCGAGCTCTGCGACGACGTCGGGCTCGGCAAGGCCCGGATCGAGGTCGAGGCCGCCGGCGAGCCGGAGCGCCGCGGGGACGACGTCGAACAGCGCATCCAGCGAGCGGAGGCCGAGGAACGCCAGCATCTGGGCGATCTCGTCGTCGGTGTGCGGGAGGTAGTCGCCCACTCAGCCCCGCTTCCCGACGAACGGCAGCCGCGCGCACGTCGCGGCGAGCGTGCGCCCTCGCACCTCGAGCTCGACGGCGTCGCCTGGCGCCGGCGCGCCGTCGGATGCGACCAGGCAGAGCCCGATCCCGTGCTCGAGCACCGGCGAGAAGTTCCCCGACGTCACCGTGCCCACCACGTGGCCGTCAACGTGCACCGCGCTCCCCTCGCGGGGGGGCTGGCGCGTCGCGGCCACGACGCCACGCAGGGTGCGGACGGGACCGGCGGCGCGCTGGACCTCGAGCGCGGCCTTCCCTCGGAACGCGGCCTTGTTCCACCCGACCACCCACGAGAGGCCCGCCTCGAGCGGGGTGATCGACGCGGAGAGCTCGTGGCCGTGGAGCGGGAGCGCCGCCTCGAGGCGCAGCGTGTCACGCGCGCCGAGCCCCGCGGGGCTCACCCCGGTCCCGAGCACCGCCTCGAGCACCGCCTCGGCGTCGTCGTTCTCGACGGCGATCTCGACGCCGTCCTCGCCGGTGTACCCCGTGCCCGCGACCATCGCCCGGCGGCCGGCCACGGTGGTCCGCGCGACGGCGAACCGGGGCGTCTCGGCCGCGGCGTCGCCGAGGGAGGCGATCCGCTCGCGCGCCCTCGGCCCCTGGACCGCGAGGACCGTGCGACCGGCTGTCACGTCCTCCCCGCCGACGGCGTCGAGGACCCGCTGGGTGTTGGAGGCGTTCGGCATGACGTCGAACCCCGTCTCGTCGACCCACCAGACGATGACGTCGTCGAGGACGCCGCCGTCGTCGTTCAGCGCCTGGGAGTACTGCGCCCGTCCGGGCCGCACCTTCGTCAGGTCGTTGCAGAGGGCGGCCTGCAGGGTGGCGAGCGCGGCCGGCCCGGTCACCCGGACGGTGCCGAGGTGGCTCACGTCGAAGACCACCGCGTCGCGACGGCAGGCGAGGTGCTCTGCCACCGTGCCGGACGGGTAGTGCAGCGGCATCTCGTACCCGCCGAACTCGACCATCTTGGCGCCGAGCGCCTGGTGGGCGTCGTGGAGGGCGGTCGTCCGCAGCGCGGTGGTCGCCACGCGGCGAGACTATGCGGCCGGGTCGAGGAGACCCTCGAGCCCGTGCCGCTCGAGGATGCCCGCGAGATCGCGCTGGTAGACGACGGCGACCTCGAGCTCGGGGTAGAGCTCGCGCATCCGGCGGACCTTCGCGTTCTTGCGCGTGACGAGCCGCTGGTCGGCGACCGTCAGCTCGACGAGCAGCCGGTGGTCCGGGAGGTAGAAGTCGGGACGGAACGCGCGCGTCGGCCTGCCGGACTCGTCCCACGAGAGCGGGAACTCGAACGGCTCGTACCGCCAGCGAAGCCCGTAGAGGTCGAGCAACGTCGCGAACACCCGCTCGGAGGGGTGGGCGAACTCGGTCCGCGCGGCGCGGAACGCGCTCGGGTGGCGGGCGCGGTCCTCGGCGGCCGCCTCGTCGTCGCTCACGCGGTCGCGGGGTGCGCGGCACGGGCGGGCGCCGCGCCGTCGAGCGCGACGATCTCGGCGTGCAGGTCCTCGATCACACCCGAGAGCGGGACGATGTTGAAGACGCCCTGCCCGCCGCGCAGCAGGTCCACGACCTCGCCGTCGGACCGCGCCAGCACGGAGCCCTCGCCGGTGAGGACGAGGCTCGTGGCCGGGAGGTCCTGGCCGAGGCCCTCCCGCAGGCAGTCGACCGCCCGGCGCGCCCGCTGCAGCGAGACGCCCGCGTCGAGCAGCGACTTGATGACCTTCAGCTCGAGCACGTCGGTGTAGTCGTACCGGCGCTTGGAGCCAGACCCGCGGGCGGACTGCAACGTGGGCGTGAGCAGCCCGGTCCTCGCCCAGTAGTCGAGCTGGCGGTACGTGATCCCCACCAGCCGGCAGACCTGCGGCCCGCTATACCCCTCCGCCGAACCCGCCACGGTCGCTCCTCCCGACGCCCCGGCGGTGTCATGGTACCCCGAGGGGACCACATCGTTGTAGTTCGATTTTCTCGCTCGCTAGGAGTCCGTCAGGTCCGGCAGCCCAAGCGCTGGGCTCGAGGCCTCCGCCCAGCTGCGCAGCGGGATCCGTCCGGCGAGCCGGGCGGCGCGCCCGGCCTCGACCGCGAGCCGGACCGCCGTCGCCATCTGAGCGGGGTCGAGCGCGCGGTTGACCCCCGAGGCGCACAGCACGCCGTCGCACCCGAGCTCCATGGCGAGCGCGGCGTCCGACGCGGTCCCGATCCCCGCGTCGAGCAGGACCGGGACCTCGGAGCGCTCGGCGATCATCGCGATGGCGTGAGGGTTGCGGATCCCGAGGCCCGAGCCGATCGGGGAGCCGAGCGGCATCACCGCGGCGCACCCGGCCTGGGCGAGCCGGCGGCACGCGACCGGGTCGTCCGGTGCGTACGCCCACACCGCGAACCCCTCGTCCACGAGCGTGGCCGCGGCGCGCAGCGTCTCGACCGCGTCGGGGAGCAGCGTGCGGTCGTCCCCGATCACCTCGAGCTTGATCCAGGTCGTCTCGAACGCCTCGCGCGCGAGGCGCGCGAGCGCGACCGCCTCGCCGGCTGTCCGGCACCCCGCGGTGTTCGGGAGCACACGGATCGAGAGCTCGGCCAGCAGCGAGTACACGGATCCGTCGGTCGAGGGGTCGACGCGGCGCAGCGCCACCGTCGCCACGTCGGCGCCGGATGCCACGAGCGACGCGCGCAGGAGGTGCAGGGACGCCATGGCACCGGTCCCGAGCACGAGGCGGCTCCTGAGCTCGACGCCGTCGACGACCAGGTGGTCCTCCACGCCTCCAGCGTAGGCAGCGGGCTCTGGTGGACCGCTCGGTAGGGTCGCGCGGTGGACCCGCTCGTCGTGCTCACGATCGCCGGCTCGGACTCTGGCGGCGGCGCCGGGCTCGAGGCGGACCTCCGCACGTTCGCCGCGCTCGGCGTGCACGGCGCCGTCGCGGTGACCGCCGTCACCGCACAGAACACGCGCGAGGTCACCGCGGTGCTCGCGGACGAGCCCGAGCTCGTCCGCGCCCAGGTGGAGGCGGTCGCCGACGACCTCGACCTCGCCGCCGTGAAGACCGGGATGCTCGCGCGCCCCTCGACGGTCCTCGAGGTCGCGCGGCTCGCGGGCGAGGGCCGCCTCCCGAACCTCGTCGTGGACCCGGTGCTGGTCTCGTCGACCGGCCACCAGCTCATGGAGCAGGGGGGCGTCGACGCCTACCGCGACGCGCTCTTCGCGCGCGCCGAGGTCGTCACGCCCAACCTCCGAGAGGCCGCGCTCCTCACGGGGGCCGACGTCGCGGCGCTCGGGACCGTCGCTGCGATGACCGACGCGGCCCGGGCGCTGCTCGGGACGGGGGCCCGGTGCGTGGTGGTGAAGGGCGGCCACCTGCTCGAGGGAGCCGCCACCGAGGCGCGCGCCCCCGACGTCGTCGTCACCGCCACGACGACCGCAACGCTCGACGGCCCGCGCGTCGCGACGCGCAACGACCACGGGACGGGGTGCTCGCTCGCCGCGGCGATCGCC
>Ga0318513_10000288_pt1 | contig 12824 bp, 10 predicted proteins | sample GRESIP171b2f20_FD_203683 | JGI IMG/M metagenome (GOLD analysis project Ga0318513, IMG submission 203683) | Tropical soil microbial communities from Luquillo Experimental Forest, Puerto Rico - GRE.SIPMG.171b2f20 | ecosystem: Environmental > Terrestrial > Soil > Tropical forest > Bulk soil... | reverse complement strand
CCTGCTTCTCCCGACGATCCGCTCGCGCTGCTTCCAGATCGGGTTCGGCGCGATGCATCCCGCCAGCCTCGCGGCGGCGCTCGAGAAGCGCGGGATGCCGCGCGACGAGGCGCGGTCCCGCGCCGCGCTGTCCGAGGGCCGCCCCGGCAGGGCCCTGACGCTCGATCTGGCCGCTCGACGGGCGCATCGCGACGAGGCGCTTGCGCGCCTCGTCGCTCTCGCCACGGATCCCGGCGCCGCCGCGCACCTGCCGGCCTGGGCGAAGGCGATGACGAGCGAGGAGACCGACCTCGACGACGAGCTCGATCTCGCGGCGGTGCTCCTGCGCGACGCCGCCCGCGCCGCGGCCGGCGACGCCGCGATCGTCAACGCGGACGCCGCGCCGGGCATCGCGAAGCTCGGCGAGGCGCTCGGCGCCAGACGCGCGGCCGAGCTTCTCGAGTACGTCGACCGCCTCCGCCACGACCTGAGGTTGAACCTCAACCGGGCGCTGGTGGCGGAGTCGTTCCTGGCGAGCGTGGCGGGGGCGGAGGTCGTGCGGACGTTCTGAGGACTGAGCGAGCCGGCTCGCTACCCGGCCCTCAACCACGCCACCGCTTCGACGTGCGCCGTCTGCGGGAACAGATCGTACGGCGTCACGCGGTCGACCGCATACCCCGCGCGCGTCAACGTCGCGAGATCTCGCGCGAGCGTCGCCGGATCGCACGACACCATCGCGATGCGCGGTGCCGTAAGGCTCGCGATGCCGAACGCGACGCCGCGCCCGAGGCCGGTGCGCGGCGGGTCGGCGATCACGAGATCGGGTCGGCCGACGGCCGCGGGTGGGGCAGCGAGAAACCGGCCGACGTCATCCTGAACGAACGTCGCGGAACCGATGCCGGCGCGCTCGGCGGCGTCGCGGCCGCAGGCGACGGCGTCGCCGTCGGCGTCGACGATCGTCGCTCTGGCGCCGCGCCGGGCGAGCGCGAGCCCGATGCCGCCGACGCCGCCGTAGAGCTCCACGACGGATCGCGGAGATCCGGCGGACTCGACGACGCTCGCGAGCATCGCCTCCGCGGCCGCCGCGTTGACCTGGAGGAACGTCGCGGCGGGCACGCGGCAGCCGATACCGAGGAGCTCATCCTCGATCCACGGCTCGCCCGCGAGGGTTTCCACGCGGGAGCCGCCACGGCGCCCAGCTGCGGCCACGATGCGTACGACGCCGGCAAGTTGCGGGAGGCGCTCGGCGGCGAGCGCCGCGAACGCCGCCGCCGTCTCGAAAAGACGATCGGTCGTGCGCAGTGCGATCAGAACCTGCGGTCGCTTCGCCGATGCACGGAGAACCAGCCGGACCGCGTCGCGATCGTCATCGAGGATCGGATCGTCCTTGCCTTCGCCGTCGACGAAGAAATCCCGCGCCAGCTCGAGCGCTTGCTGGAGCCGCTCGTCAGCGACCGCGCATCGCTCGACGTCGACCAGCCGTCCCGGATCGTCGCCGCGGTGGTAGCCGAGGACTCGTTTTCCGCTCGGGTCCCGGCCGAAAGCCAGCTCGATCTTGTTCCTGTATGCGAGATCGTTCGGCGACGGGACAATCCCGTCGACGGAAACGTCTCCGAGGCCGCCGATGCGCGTGAGGGCGTCGATGACGAACTGACGTTTCGCCTCGCGCTGGCTTTCCTCGGACGCAATCATCATCGGACATCCGCCGCACGTCGGCTGGATCGGGCAAACCGGGGGTCTGCGTCCGGGAGCGTGCGTGAGGGTCGCTTGGGCGCGTCCCTCGACCCAGCGGCCGTGATCGCGCGCGATCCGGGCCGCGACTAGGTCGCCGGGCATGGTCCCGGGAACCATCCAGACCCGGCCGTCGAGGCGCCCCAGGCCCCGCCCCCCGGCGGCCCAGGCCGTGATTTCGAGCTCAACCACCCCCGGATATGGGGGTTTGCTCGGTCCCGAACTCGACATGTTGTATTCCTGCTTGACAGGGGCACCGCGTCCGGGCTAAGGTCTGTCTGCGATCGGCACGGTTGCTGGGTTTGGAGTCTGAATGAAAGAAGCGCCCTCGGACGCTGCTCGCTCTCCCCGGCGGAGGGTCATCCCAAATCGACTCGACCCGCCAAAATCCACTTTCCGGCCTGCGCGCCGGGAGGTCGGCCAACGTGTACCCACCCCTGGTATCTCGACCCGTGCCTGGGAATCCCAATACCGGGGAGAGCGAACAGCGTCCGATCGATTCTACACCCGGATTCGTGCCAGTCGATCGTTCGAAATCGGTCCTTGAAAAGTCACAATGTGTCCTTTAACCGCGATTGAGCGAGGGTGGGTCTGCTCGTATAAGTATTGACGGTCCCTGGGTTTCGGGGGAGGCCAGGTAGACCATCTGGGAGCCGCGAGGTGCCGTGCGAACCGGGGGGTAAGCGCAGGCGTCACGCGGCTCCGCTCTTTTCAGGTCAAAAATCTTCGAGCCGCGCTCGATAGGCGTCGAGACTCGCGCGGACCTCGCCGAGCGAATCCCCTCCCAGCTTGATCAGCATCTCGTCCGCCAACACGAGCGCGACCATCGCCTCGCCGACGACCCCGGCCGCGACGATCGGCACCGTGTCGGTGCGCTCGACGTCCGCTTCCACCGGCTGCTTCGTAACGAGATCGACCGATTGGAGCGGCCTTGGGAGCGTGGCGAGCGGCTTCAGGTATCCGCGTAGGCGGACCACCTCGCCGTTGGTCATTCCCCCTTCGATCCCGCCCGCGCGGTTCGTCGGGCGCGTGAACGATCGAAGACGTTCGTCGTAGGCAATCGGGTCGTGGGCCGCCGAGCCGCGTCCGCTCGCGACGTCGAGCCCCTCGCCGACGGACACCGCCTTCACGGCCTGGATCGAGAGGAGGGCGGCTCCCAGCCGCGCGTCGAGGCGGCGGTCATGGTGAACGTGGCTTCCGAGCCCCGGAGGGAGCCCGCCCGCGAGGACCTCGAAGCAACCGCCGACCGAGTCCCCCGCCGCGCGCGCCGCATCGACCGCGGCGATCATCGCCGACGTCGCGCTCGGGTCGAGCGTGCGCATCGGCGCGTCGTCCGGGAGGGCGAGAAGGCGGCCGAGATCCTCGCCGTCGGTCTCGGGCGCCGTCGCGTCCCCCACCGCGACCGTGCGGCTCGTCACCTGGACGTCGAGCTCCGCCAGGAGCGCTTTCGCGACCGCGCCCGCGGCGGTGCGGGCCGCGGTTTCCCGCGCGCTCGACCGCTCGAGTATGTCGCGTGCGTCGTGCGTTCCGTATTTCAGGGCCCCCGCGAGATCCGCATGCCCCGGCCGCGGCCGGCGGACGACTTTTTTCGTGGCGTCGGCCGGGGTCTCGTACGGGTCCATCACCTCCGTCCAATTGGCGAAGTCCTTGTTCCGGATGACGAGCGCCACCGGCGAGCCGAGTGTGCGCCCGTGGCGCACGCCCCCCGTGATCTCGACCGCGTCCGCCTCGATTCGCATCCGGCCTCCCCGGCCATACCCGCCCATGCGCCGCCGCAGGTCGCGGTCGATCGCGACCTTCACGATCGGAACCCCGGCGGGCATCCCCTCGAGGATCACGGTCAGCGCGGGTCCGTGCGACTCGCCGGCGGTCAAGAAGCGGAGCCTCATCGCCGAGCGAACCTAGCAGATCGCCCCGGCCGTTTCGAGCTTTGACTTTGGAGAAGCGCGCACCCTATCGTGAGCCCTCGCATGGAGATCCTGACCGGCACCCAGATGCAGCGCGTCGATGCGAAGACGATCGACCGCGGGCATGCGACCGGCGCCGCCCTGATGGAGCAGGCCGGGCGCGGCATCGCCGAAGCGATGGCCCAGGAGATCCCCGACCTCGGGCGGCGTCCGATCTTCGTCCTGTGCGGGAAGGGGAACAACGGCGGCGATGGCCTGGTTGCGAGCCGTCACCTCGTGCGTCTCGGTGCCCTGCCGCGCGTCGCGCTGTTCGCGCGCGGCGAGGACCTCCGGGGCGATCCCGGGATCCATCTCCGGCGCGCGGTCGAATCCGGCGTCGCCGTCGAGGAGATCGCGGCGGAGGAGGATTGGTCCCGCGTCTGCGCGGCGATCGGACCCGACGGGATCGTCGTCGACGCGCTGCTGGGCACCGGAGCGTCCGGGCCCGCGCGGGGCCTGTACGCCCGCGCGATCGAGGACGTGAACGCCTCCGGAGCCACGGTCGTGGCGGTCGATCTGCCCTCGGGGATCGACGCCGACACCGGCCGCGCGGAGGGTCCCGCGATCCTCGCCCACCGCACCTACACGCTGTGCCGTCCGAAGGCCGGGCTCGTCCTCCCTCCGGGCGACGCGCACGCGGGCCGGTTCAGGGTGATCGACATCGGCATCCGCGACGACGTGGTCGCCGAGGAGAGCCCCGCGCTGACGTGGACCGACGTCGACGCCGCGTCCTCGCTGCTGCCCCCTCGCCCCCGGACCGCGCACAAGGGCACGATGGGCCACCTCCTCGCGATCACCGGTTCCCGCGGAAAGACGGGCGCCGCGGTCCTCCTCGCGCGCGCCGCCCTGCGCTCCGGCGTCGGCCTCGTCACGATCGGAGCGCCGCGCTCGTGCCTCGCCACGATCGCAGCCGGTCAGGCCGAGGCGATGACCGAGCCCCTGCCCGAATCTCGAGCCGGCGCGCTTTCCGCCGCGGCGCTTTCTCCCGCCCGCAAGCTCCTCGCCGTTCGCGATGCGCTGGCGCTCGGTCCCGGCCTCGGCCTGGCCCCCGGCACGGCCTCCCTCGTGCGGGCGCTCGTTCGCGCGCGCACGGCCCCCACGGTCCTCGATGCCGACGGCCTGAATGCCTTCGGCGCCGTGAGCCGCGCGGCCGGGTTGACGGCCGGCACGCTGCCGATGGTCCTCACCCCCCACCCCGGCGAAGCCGCCCGCCTGCTCGCGACCTCCGCCGGCTCCGTCCAGGCCGACCGGCTCGGCGCCGCCCGGAGCCTGGCCCGCTCGACCGGGGCGGTGGTCGTGCTCAAGGGCGCCGGCTCGATCGTGGCCAGCGCGGACGGAAACGCCGCCTTCAACGCGACCGGGAACCCCGGCATGGCCACCGGCGGAACCGGCGACGCGCTGACCGGCGTCATCGGGGCCCTCCTCGCCCGCGGGATGAGCGCATTCGACGCGGCGCGCTTGGGGACGTACGTTCACGGCGACGCGGGGGACCGCGCGGCGGGGCGGCTCGGCGAGGACGGGATGATCGCCGGCGACCTCGTCGCCGAGCTGCCGGAGTCGTGGGTATCGCTTCACGGGATCGGCGCGGAGCGGAAAGCGTGGACACGAGACGTCTGAAGGACAAGCGGAAGGCGAAGGCGCCGTCGACCGGCCGGCCGGCGGAGGGACCCCGCTCGGTCTTCACGCTCAGCGAGGACGAGACGCTCGACCTCGGCCGCACGGTCGGCCGGTCGCTCAAGGGAGGCGAGCTGATCCTGCTCGAGGGCGATCTCGGCCACGGCAAGACGGTCTTCGCTCGCGGGATCGCCTCGGGGGCCGGCCTCCCCGAGGACGAGGTCTCCTCGCCGTCGTTCACGCTCGTGCACGAGTACCGCGGCGGGCGCGTTCCTCTCTTCCACATCGATCTCTACCGGCTCGACGCGCCGGACGAGCAAGTCGCCGCGCTCGGCATCGAGGAGATTCTCTCCGCGGGTGGGGTGGTGCTGGTGGAGTGGGGGGACAAGCTCCCGCCGTTCCTGAAGCGCGGGGCGACGACGGTCCGCATCCACGACGTCGGCGAGGGAGCCCGACGGATCGAGATCCTCCCCGAACCGAAGACCCCGCCCCGTCCGCGCGGGGACGCCTAGGAGTCGAGCCGGTAGTTGGGCGCTTCCTTGGTGATGATCACGTCGTGGGCGTGGGATTCGCGCAAGCCTGCCGAAGTGATCCGCACGAACCGGGCCTCGCGCCGGAGTGTCTCGATGTCGGCGCATCCCGTGTAGCCCATTCCGGCGCGCAACCCCCCGACCAGCTGCGCCACGAGCGCCGAGAGCGGGCCCTTGTAGGGCACGCGCCCCTCGATCCCCTCGGGGACGAGCTTCTTCTCCTCGAACTCGTCCTGGAAGTACCGGTCCGACGATCCCCGCTTCATCGCGCCGAGGGATCCCATCCCGCGGTACTCCTTGAACGTGCGCCCCTGGTAGAGGACCGTCTCGCCGGGAGACTCCTCGGTCCCCGCGAACAGGCTCCCGATCATCACCGACGACGCCCCGGCGGCGATCGCTTTCACGATGTCGCCGGAGAACTTGATCCCGCCGTCGGCGATCAGCGGGATGTTCGCCGGAGCGCAGGCCCGCGCCGCGTCGCCGATCGCCGTGATCTGGGGCACGCCGGCTCCGGTGACGATCCGGGTCGTGCAGATGCTTCCCGGCCCCACCCCGACCTTGACCGCGTCGACGCCGCGGGCGATCAGGGCTTCCGCCGCCTTCGCGGTGGCCACGTTCCCCGCGATGAGCTGGATCGCGGGGAATCGTTGCCGGACGGCCGCCACCATCGCGAGCACGCCTTCGCTGTGACCGTGGGCGGTGTCGACGACGAGCACGTCGACGCGGGCCTCGACGAGCGCCGCCGCCCGGTCGAGCGTGTCCTGGGCGATCCCCAGGGCGGCGCCGACACGAAGCCGTCCCAGTTCGTCCTTGCACGCGTTCGGGTACTTGATCTGCTTCTGGATGTCCTTGACCGTGATCAGGCCGACCACGCGGAACTGACCGTCCACCACCGGCAGCTTCTCGATGCGGTGCTTGTGGAGGAGCTCCTTCGCCTGCTCGAGCGTCGTCCCCTTCGGGACCGTCACCAGGTTCTCCGAGGTCATCAGCTCGCGGATCGGCCGGTCGTACCGGGTCACGAAGCGCAGATCGCGGTTCGTCAGGATGCCCACGAGCCGCCCCGAGGCGTCGACGACGGGAAGGCCCGAGATGCGATAGCGGGTCATCGCCTCGAGCGCGTCCGAAACCCGCTGGTCCGGCGTCATCGTCACCGGGTCGACGATCATCCCGGACTCCGATCGCTTGACCTTGTCGATCTCGTTGGCCTGCTCGTCGACCGAGAGATTCTTGTGGATGATCCCGATGCCCCCCTCCTGGGCGATCGCGATCGCCAGGCGCGACTCCGTGACCGTGTCCATCGCGGACGAGATCAGCGGCACGTTGAGGGTGATCGCGCGGGTCAGGCGCGTGCGCGTGTCGACCTGGCTCGGGAGGTGGCGGGAGTGGGAGGGCACGAGCAGGACGTCGTCGAAGGTGAGCGCTTCCGGGATCGAGGGTTCGAGCAAGCGGCCTCCGTGAGTCAAACCCCAGAAGGCCCGAGGACGGTCGATCGATCTCCCGCCGGGCCGGGAGACAGGATTCTAGCAGGCGGCGTTCGGCGCCGGCGGACCTACGCTCGCTTGGCCCCGCAGGACGGGCAGAACTTCGCTCCGTCGGGGAAGCGCGTGCCGCACGCGGTGCAGAAGGCCCCGGCCGTCGCGGTTCCAGGCGCCCCCCCGGTCGCCGGCGCGGCCGAGGTCCCGCCGGAGCTCATCGCGTCCTTCATCATCTGAGCCATCGACATGCCGAGACCCACGCCCGCGCCCAAGCCCACGCCGGTCGTGGCCGCGCCGGCCCCCGAGGGGTTCTTCGCGGCATCGCCGAGCGCCTGAGCCGCCTTGAACTTCAGGTAGGCGTTCTGGTCCCCGACGGCGGCCATGCCCGTGCGCTCGTCGATCACCTTCTGGACCTCCTCGGGCGGCACGATGCCGCCGATGAAGAAGTCGGTCAGGTCGACGCCGTACTTCTGGAGGTCGCCGGCGACGCGCCCCTTCAGCGCCTCGCCGAGCTCGTCGTAGTACTTCGGAAGGTCGAACAGAGTCTTGACCGTCTCGCCGAGGACGTCCGACAGGCGCATCACGATCGCCGACCGCAGGAACGTCTCGATGCCGTCGCTCGTCGTGCGCCCCTGGCTGCCCACGATCTGGTTGACGAACATCTGCGGGTCCGCGATGCGGATCGCGAACGTGCCGAATGCGCGCAGGCGCACCATCGCCAGCTCGGAGTCGCGGAAGACCAGGGGCTCCTGCGTCCCCCACTTGAGCCCCGTGAAGACCTTCCGCGCGACGTAGTAGACGTCGGCGCGGAACGGGGAGGTACCGCCGAAGGGCAGGCCGATCAGGCGGCCGAGCAGCGGGATGTTTCCGGTCGTCAGCGTGTGTCGACCGGGCCCGAACGTGTCGAGCGCCTTCCCGTCACGGAAGAAGATCGCCCACTGGTTCTCGCTGACGACGAGCTGCGCGCCGAGCTTGAGCTCGCCGCCGGCGGCGAAGCGCCAGACCATCTCCCGTCCCGAGTCGTCCTTCCATTCGATGACTTCGATCGCCATGCTGGTCTCCTCGCCGTCAGGCGTTCGTGGGCTTCTCCAGGATCTCGCGCCGCCGTCCGATCTTCAGATCGACGCCCTCCGCGGCGGTGGCCAGTTCCGCCACCGAAGCTCCCCCGGGCGCCGCTCCCGCCGCGGCGCGGAGCCGGTCGGACAGCGCGAGCACGTCCGCGGTCAGCCCCGCGTCGTAGGCGTAGATCGCGTCGAGCTCGCTCTCCGCGATCTTCACCTGGTCGAACACGCCGCTGTACCCGCGGTCCGCGTACCGGAGGGCGGCGATCGACTTCTGGAGCGTCCGGTCGAGCCGACCGACGGCGTCGAGCGCCTTCATGTCCCCGGCGCTCGTGGCCGCGTTGCGCACCCCGTCGAGGCCGCGGCGGCCCTCCTCGAGGCGGCCGGCCAGGAACTCGCGGAGCCGATGGTCGGTTTCCCGCCGCGACTCGCGCTCCCGGTATCCGGCCAAGCCGGGAACGTGCGCCGCAAGCTTCTCCAGGAAGTTCCTCTCCGAGGTCGGCATGCTCATCGCGGCCCCTCCTCGCGTGGGCGACGGCTCACCGGAGAATACGCGAGCCGGTCAGTCCTCGTTCGCCCCGTGGCATTTCTTGTATTTCTTCCCGGATCCGCAGGGACAGAGCTCGTTTCGGCCGACTTTCGCGACCTTGCGGGCCACCGTCGCCACCCCGCCGCGGGCCGTGACCCCCGCCGCCGACTGCGAGGCCGCGCGGAACACGGCCTCCTGCTCGCGGCGCCGCTTCTCCTCCTCGCGGCGCCGGTCCTCGTCGGTCATCGGGTCGAGCAGGAAGAGGAAGCGGACCGCGTCGTTTTCGATCCGCTCCTTCATCAACCCGAACATGTCGAACGACTCGCGCTTGTACTCGACGAGGGGATCCTTCTGGCCGTAGGCGCGGAGGCCGATGCCGTCCTTGAGGTGGTCCATCGCGAGGAGGTGATCCTTCCACGCGTGGTCGATGATCTGCAGGAGGATGTGCCGCTCGTACTGACGCATCAGGTCGGCGCCGACCACCGTTTCCTTCTCCTGGTAGCGCCCCTCGAGCGTGCCCCACAAGTGGTCGGTCAGCCCGTCGAGCGGCCGCTTCCCGATCTCGATCCCGTCCTTCGCCGGGTCGTATCCGAAGAAGTACTGGAGCTGCTGGCGGAACGGATCGACCTCCCACTCGGAGACGTCCTTCTTGCTCGCCAGGTAGTCGTCCTTCAGGACCTCGAGGATCTCGCGCGCGCGGTCGAGCACGTACTCCTTCTGCTCCTTCCCCGCGAGCAGGTCGCGCCGGAGCGCGTAGATCTCCTGGCGCTGCTTGTTGTTGACGTCGTCGTACTCGATGAGGTGCTTGCGCGTCTCGAAGTTGCGCTGCTCCACCTGCTTTTGCGCCCGCTCGATCGATTTCGAGACCATGCCCGACTCGATCGGCACGTTCTCCTCCATGCCGAGCTTGACCATCGCCCCCTTGAGGCGATCCCCGCCGAAGATTCGCATGAGATCGTCGTCGAGCGAGAGGAAGAACCGGGAGGAGCCGGGATCGCCCTGGCGACCCGCGCGGCCGCGGAGCTGGTTGTCGATCCGGCGCGACTCGTGCCGCTCGGTGCCGATGATCCGCAGGCCTCCGCGCGCGACGACCTCCTCGTGCTCCGCCTTGCACTGGGCGGTCGCACGGGACAGCGCCTCCTCGAAGGCCGCGGCCCACTCCTCCGCCGCCGTCTCCCCCGGCTTCATCCCGCGCAGGATCAGCTCCTGCTTCGCGAGGAACTCCGCGTTTCCGCCGAGCAGGATGTCGGTGCCGCGTCCCGCCATGTTCGTGGCGATCGTCACCGCGCCCAGCCGCCCCGCCTGGGCGACGATCTCCGCCTCCATCTCGTGGTACTTCGCGTTCAGGACGACGTGCTTGACCCCCTTGCGCTTCAGGAGAGTCGACACCGTTTCGGACTTCTCGATCGACACGGTTCCGACGAGGCTCGGCTGGCCGCGCTTCTGCGATTCGACGATGTCCTCGACGACCCCGTGCCACTTCTCCTCCTCGGTGCGGAACACGGAGTCCTGCTCGTCCTTGCGGATCATGTCGCGGTTCGTCGGAATGACCACGACCTCGAGGTTGTAGATCTTGTCGAACTCGATGGCCTCCGTGTCCGCGGTGCCCGTCATCCCGGAGAGCTTCCCGTACATCCGGAAGTAGTTCTGGAAGGTGATCGTCGCGAGCGTCTGGTTCTCCCGCTCGATCTTGACGCCTTCCTTCGCCTCGACCGCCTGGTGGAGGCCGTCGCTCCAGCGCCGTCCCGGCATCAGGCGCCCCGTGAACTCGTCGACGATGACGACCTGGCCGTCCTTGATCATGTAGTCGACGTCGCGCTTGAAGAGCACGTGCGCCTTGAGCGCCTGGTTGACGTGGTGAAGCGTCTCCATGTGGGCAGGGTCGTAGAGGTTGTCGATCCCGAGCAGGTCCTGGGCGTGCTCGACCCCGCGGTCGGTCAGCGTGACCGTGCGCGCCTTCTCGTCGACGACGTAGTCCCCTTCCGCGTCGTGCTCGTAGTCCTTCCCGCCCTGGATCACCGCCCCCTTGACGAGCTTCGGGATGATCTTGTCGACGCGGAAGTAGAGGTCGGTCGACTCGTCCGCCGCGCCGGAGATGATCAGCGGGGTCCGCGCCTCGTCGATGAGGATCGAGTCGACCTCGTCGACGATCGCGAAGTGGTGCCCGCGCTGGACCATCGCGTCGAGCGAGAACTTCATGTTGTCGCGGAGGAAGTCGAAGCCGAGCTCGTTGTTCGTCCCGTAGGTGACGTCGGCGCGGTAAGCCGTCTGCCGCTCCGCGTCCGAAAGGTCGTGCTGGATGCAGCCGACCGTCATGCCCAGGAAGCGGTGGATGCGGCCCATCCATTCCGAGTCGCGCCGCGCCAGGTAGTCGTTGACGGTGACGACGTGGACCCCCTGGCCGGCGAGGGCGTTCAGATACGACGGCAGGGTCGCCACGAGCGTCTTGCCCTCCCCCGTCCGCATCTCGGCGATCTTGCCGGTGTGGAGGACGAGCCCGCCGATCAGCTGGACGTCGAAGTGCCGCATCCCGAGCACACGGCGTCCGGCCTCCCGGACGACCGCGAACGCCTCCGGGAGGAGATCGTCGAGGGTGGCGCCCGCGTCGAGCTTGCCTCGGAACTCGATCCGCTTTCCGCGTAGATCCTCGTCCGACAGTGCCTGCATCCGCGGCTCGAGCTCGCTGATGCGGCCTACGATCGGCCGGATCTGCTTGAGCGTGCGCTCGTTCTTCGATCCGACGATCTTCGTCAACAGGGCGTTGATCATGAAACCTCAGTATATCAGGGGGTTTTCGACGGACCGGACGGAGCGGGCGCCGGGATCCGCCGGTGGAGGAGCGGAAAGAGGACCGGCACGGCGATCGTCAGGAGGGCGGCGTCGATTCGCGCGACGACGCGGTCGAGTCCCACCGGCCGAGCGGCGTTCCCGGCGGCGGCCCAGAACAGGGCGTGGGCGGCAACGGCCCGGGCGAAAGCCCGCGCGCCGGGACCAGATAGATCGGACCAGGCTCCGCGGCGCCGGACGGCGGCGACGCGGCCACGCACGAGCGTCGGGGGAAGCGGCGGGTCCAGCCGATTGCGGCGATCGCCGCGAGTCCTGAGGCAAGGCGTCCCGCCTGACGTGACCGCGCGCCCCAGATAGCGGTGCACGACGAGGTACTCCTGCTGCCGGAAGACCAGGACCTCCCCCACTCTCGGGTCGGCCGGCAGCGGCACGACCCACACCGCGTCCCCGGTGCCAAGCAGCGGCGCCATGCTCGTGTCGCCGGGAGCGATCGTCACCAGCGCGCCGCGGCCCGCCTCGAGCGCGGCGGTGACGGCTACGTCCGAAAGGGGGCCGGCGTCCGGGAGGGGCATGGAGGTCCGGAGGGCTAGAAAAACTGCGACCTCTTCCGGGGTGTCGGGGGGGGCGTTTCCGTCAGTCCCGGAAGAGGTCGAACACTGACCAGGAGGAGGTCATGTGGCGACCGAGTGAGTTTGCAACCAGGATGCCAACGAACCCGCCTTCCCATTTGCTCATGATTTCGCCCGGCGGCGCGTGGCCGTCGCGGCGAGCGCCCCCGCGGCGATGCCAGGCTGACGTGCCGGCGGGATTCGCGCGCCGGTTTGACGCTCCGCACCGGCCGAGGGGTCACTCGGCGCTGCTCGCCGCCTCGCGGAGGATCGCCCGCGCGATGACGAGGCGCTGGATCTGGTTCGTCCCCTCGTAGATCTGGGTGATCTTCGCATCGCGCATGTATTTCTCGATCGGGAAGTCCTTACAGTAGCCGTACCCGCCGAAGAGCTGCACGGCGTTCGTCGTCACCATCATCGCGACGTCCGTCGCGAAAAGCTTGCACATCGCGGACAGCTTGGAGACGTTCTTCGCCCTGGCATCGGCGGCGCGGGCGGCGGTGTAGACGAGGTGCCGGGCGGCCTCGATGTGGGTCGCCATGTCCGCAAGCATCCACTAGATCC
>Ga0318513_10000278_pt1 | contig 12914 bp, 13 predicted proteins | sample GRESIP171b2f20_FD_203683 | JGI IMG/M metagenome (GOLD analysis project Ga0318513, IMG submission 203683) | Tropical soil microbial communities from Luquillo Experimental Forest, Puerto Rico - GRE.SIPMG.171b2f20 | ecosystem: Environmental > Terrestrial > Soil > Tropical forest > Bulk soil... | reverse complement strand
GCCTGCTGCTGACCGCGTTGGTCGCGGCCACGGCGGTCAGCAGCAGGCCGACCCCGAGGCCGACCGCGATCGCCAGGACGACCAGCCGGGTGATCGCCTCGCGGCCGCCGCTGACCACCAGCCGCAGGCCGAGGGGGATCACGGCTTGGCCCCGGTGAGCGTGCCGACCTTGCCGTCCCTGACGACGACCTCGCGGTCGGCGTAGGCGGCGACCCGGGCGTCGTGGGTGACCAGGACGACGGTCGTCCCGTGCTCGCGGGCCGCGGCGACCAGCAGGTCCATCACCAGCTCCCCGGACACCGAGTCCAGCGCCCCGGTCGGCTCGTCGGCGAACAGCACCTCAGGACCGGCGACCAGGCCGCGGGCCAGCGCGACGCGCTGCGCCTGCCCGCCGGACAGCTCCCCCGACCTGCGGTACTCGAGCCCATCCAGGCCGAGCGTGCCGAACCACTTCCTGGCTGCTGTCATCGCCGGGCCGCGGCGGGTGCCGGACAGCAGCAAGGGCAGCGCGACGTTCTGTTCCGCGGTCAGCTCGGGGACCAGCTGCCCGGACTGGAACACGAACCCGAACCGGTCCCGGCGCAGCGCGCTGCGCCGGGAGTCGCTGAGGGTGTCCAGCCGCTGCCCGCCGAACCAGACCCCGCCCCGCTCGGGGACCAGGATGCCCGCCAGGCAGTGCAGCAACGTGGACTTGCCCGACCCGCTCGGCCCCATCACCGCGACGATCTCGCCCTGCCGGACGCTGAGCGAGGCGCCGCGCAGCGCCGGCGTTTCGCCGAACGATTTCACCAGGTCCCGCGCCTCGACGATGTTCCCGGTCATTGGCGCACCGCCCGTTCGAGCATGTCCAGCCGGGCCGCGGCGTGGTCGATCCATCGCAGGTCAGCCTCCAGTCGGTAGAGCGCGTGGTCGGCGAGCAGCACGCTGAGCGGCTCCCCGTCCCGCTTGAGATCGGTGAGCTCGCGCATCCGCTGCAGGTGCGCCGCCCGCTGCTTGTCGAGGTAGCCGATGGCCGGCCGGCCGAGCATCAGGGCGAGCACCACCTTGGCGAACAGCTCGCTGTGCAGGTCCGGCTCCGGCGGGACCGGCTCGGCCAGCCACCGCTCCACGTCCGCGATGCCCACGTCGGTGATCGCGTACCGGCGGCGGTCGGGCCCACCGGCCCCCTGCTCGACGGGCCCGGCGACCGCCTTCCCGTCCCTGGCCAGCCGGGACAAGGTCGCGTACACCTGGCTGTAGCGTAGCGGCCTGCCCTGCCCGAAGTACGCGTCGTAGTCCCGTTTCAGGTCATACCCGTGACTTGGCCCCCGCTCGAGCAGGCCAAGCAATGTCAGCGGAACACTCATAACCGAGAGAATACTCCAAGAGTATACTCTCGGAAAGTACCTCAGCTAAGTTCCGCGAACAGCACGGAAAGGTCGACTAACGACGCGGCCGCCCCCCGCGAAGTCACCCCGCGGGGTCGTGCCACGCGTCCCGGCCGGGGAGCAGGCGATCCGCCTCCTCGGGGCCCCAGCTGCCCCTCGCGTAGGGGTGCACCGGCGTCACGTCGCCGAGCACCGGGTCCACCACCTGCCAGGCCGCCTCGACGGTGTCCTGGCGGGCGAACAGCCACCGGTTCGCGTCCAGCGCCGCGCCGATGAGCCGGTCGTAGGGCCGCATATCCTCACCGGACCATTGCGTGAACGCCAGCTCCTGCGACTCGGGTTCCCAGCCGGCCCCGGGTTTCTTACCGGCCAGGGTGAGGCTGAGCTGGGTCTGCGGCCAGACCCGGAACCGCAGTTCGTTGGCGGCGGGCAGCGGCGCCAGGCCGAAGATGTCGCGCGGCGGGCGGCGGAACCTGACGGTGACCTCGGTGGCGGTGACCGGCATGCATTTGCCCGCCCGGATCAGCACGGGAACGCCGGCCCATCGCCATGTGTCCACCGCGAGCCGGACCGCGACGAACGTCTCCACGCTTGAGTGCGGCGTCACGCCTTCGACGTCGAGGTAGCCGCCGTACTGACCGCGCACCGCGTCCTGCGCTTCCAGCGGCCGGATGGCCGCCACCAGCCGGGACTTGGCATCCCGCCACTGGCTCAGCCCGTGCCCGTCCGGCGGGTCGGCCATCACCGTGGCGAGCACCTGGAGCATGTGGTTCTGCACCACGTCGCGGATGGCACCGGTGCGGTCGTAAAACGGCCCGCGGTCGGCGACGTCGAACGCCTCGGCCATGGTGATCTGAATGCTCTGCACATGCTCGCGGTTGAGCAGCGGCTCGATGACCGCGTTGGTGAACCGGGCAAACAGCACGTTCTCCACCGGGTCCAGGCCCAGCCAGTGGTCCACCCGGTAGATGTTCTCCTCCGCGAAGTACTGGTGCATCAGCGCGTTCAGCCGCCGGGCGCTGTCCAGGCCGGTGCCGAACGGCTTCTCCACCATGACGCGCGCTCCGCGCGCCCGGCCGGCCGTGGCGATGCCCTGGGCGATCCGCCCGAACAGAACCGGCGGCACCTCCAGGTAGAACAAGACCCGCTCGCCCGCGCTGAGCACCTCGGACATGGCGTGGTAGGTCTCGTCGTCGCCGAGGTCGCCGTCCACGTAACGCAGCAGCCCGAGCATCTTGATGGCCGCAGGGCTGGACGGATCCATGTTGTTGAGCTTCAGCGAGGCGACCGCGTAGTTACGGAACTGCTCCAGGTCCCAGCCGCTCTTGGCCACCCCGATCACCGGCACGTTGAGCACGTCACGCTCGACCAGCCCGACCAGCGCGGGAAACGTTTCCAGTTTGGCCAGATCCCCGGTCGCCCCGAAGATCACCAGCGCGTCGACGCGGTCTGACATGTCGCCTCCTGCCCGGTCCTGCCCACAGGAGATCGCGGCCGTGCCCGAACGGGCATCACCCGGTACGGGTAACCGGATACCCGTCACACCAGCGAATCGTCCAATTCCTCGAGTGCGGCCTCGACGTCGTACTCGAGCGCCAGGCGTTCAGCCTTCCAGCAGGCCCAGCTCGCGGGCCCGGGTGATCGTCTGGGTTCTGCTGGTGGAGTCCAGTTTCCGGTAGATGGACTTCATCTGCGACTTGATCGTGTGCGGGGATAGGAACAGTTCCGCGGCGATCTCCGAGACGGACAGGTGGGTGGCGAGCATGGGCAGCAGCCGGAGTTCGGCAGCGGTCAGCGCCGACGCACCGGGAACGCTTGGCCCATGCTCGCGCCCAAGCCTGGCCCGGAGCGCCTTGGCCTCTGCGACCAGGGTGCCCAGGTTTGGCCGGCGCCGGAGGATCTCGTCGATCTCCCCCATCAGCGTCCTGGCACCGGCCAGGTCGGCGAGGGCGAGGTGGACACGGATGAGTTCGATCCGGGCCTGAACGGCCAGGTGCGGGGTTGCGTAGGTGAGCAAGTGACGCAGCCGCTGTGCATGGACGAGCTCGCGCCGCGCGGTAACGACGTTCCCCCGGTGCATTGCCACCCGGGCGGCCACCGCATTGGCGAACGGGGCCTCGGCTTCGGCGCGGAGCAGGACAGCACTGGCCTCGGCGGCAAGCTTCTGGGCCTCGTCCCATTGATCGCGCGCCATCGCCAGCAGGCACAGTTCGCACAACAGGGCCGTGAGGGTGTCGGTCGCACCGACCTCCCCGATCCGGGCACCCTCTTCGAGGAACGCCTCCGCGCCGTCAACGTCCCCGCCCAGCAGCCGGGCCAGCCCCTGCAGCGCGGGGGCTGCCGGAGCCACGATGCCCGCCGCCGCGAGCAGTCGCGCGGCCTCGTCCGCGTCGGCGTGCATCTGCTCGACACCACGCCTGCACATCAGGGCGCGGAGCACGGCGGCCCACGCCTCGGCGGCGGGGTCACCGGACCGTGCCGGGTTGCCGTACTGCCAGTGATCGACCGCGTCGGCCCAGCGTTCGGCCTCGGCCGACCGCCCGGTCTGGGCGGCGGTCAGCGCGGCGGCCACGGTGGCCATCGGGTTAACTCCGTCGTGTTCCTCCAGCCACCGGAACCACCGTTCCAGGGTGGCGATCCGGCCCTGCCGGTAGACGGGGAGCCAGAGTTCCCCGGCGACGCGAGCGGCCTCATCGGCGGCCCCTGCCGCCATCAAATACTCAAGCGCCTCCTCGGCCAGGCCGGCGCGCAGGCACCAGTCGGCGGCGCGCCGCCGCAGGACCGGGATCAGGCCGGGCTCAAGGCGCTCCAGTTCTGCCAGCAGCATGTCGCGGAACAGGTGGTGATACCGGTACCACTGCCCCCGCCGGTCCAGCGGCACCAGCAGCAGATTCGACCCGGCCAGATCCGCCAGGGCCGCACCGGAGCCCGGCACGTTGAGCACCGCCTCGCACAGCGGCCCGGACATCCGCTCCAGCACCGCGGTCCTGGTCAGGAACACGCGCTGCGCTCTGGAGATCCGCTCAAGGAACTCCGACTCCACGTACTGGCTGACGAACAGGTCATCCCCGCCGAATGAGGCCACCGCGCCCGGCAGCGATCCGCCTTCGCGCAGGTACAGCGCGGCCAGGTACAGGCCCACCGGCCACCCCTCGGTGCGGCGGTGCAGCTCGGCCACGTCGTCTTCGCCGAGCACCACATCGGCGGCGCGCAGCAGCGTGGCCGCCTCCGCCGCCGTCAGCGACAGGTCGGCGGGGCCGATCTCGGTGATCCTTCCCTCGGCGCGCAGCCGGGCGATCCGCAGCGGCGGCTCGGCCCGCCCAGCGAGCACCAGCCGCGACCCGGCCGGCACGTGGTCGGCCAGCACCGACAGTGCGGCCCGGCATTCGGCGTTGCGCAGCAGGTGCACGTCGTCCAGCACCAGCACCACCGGCGCACTCATCAACGAGAACGCCGCACCGAGCCGGGGCACCACCGACCCGGGCACCGAACTGGCCGGGTAGGCCAGCGCGGCGAACACCTGCCTGCCGATCGGCTCCACCGCGTTGAGCGCTTCGGCGATGTAGGTGAGCAGGACCTTCGGATCGTTGTCGGCTGCGTCGACCGATACCCAGGCGAACGCCAGACCGCTGACCTCGGCCCACTGCGACAGCAGCGTCGTCTTCCCGTAGCCGGCCGGCGCGACCACCGAGACGATCGGGCACCCGTTGTCGCGGGCGAGGCGATCGATCAGTGCCGAACGGCCGACCGTTCCTGGCCGGACCAAGGGACGCAGCAGCTTCGTGGCGACAAGATCAAATACCGGTTCGTCCGCATCCTGCGGCCACCCGGTGTACTGTCCTGCCACGCTGCCGTCCATCCCCCGGTAGAGCCCAGCCGGGCCCGAGTCCCATGCTCATCTGAGGCAACGAACCAGGTCAAGCGAACATTTGTGACTTCCGTCACCCCGCATGCAGAGCACCGGGGTGTGCCCCACCCGTGGCGGGTGATTTATCGGCCCGGTGAGTCCGGCCCGGGGCCGGTGACGGGGCGGACCCCGGTGGCGTGCCGGCGGGCCAGCGCGCGGTAGACCTCCGGGTTGGTCTCCACCCACTGCCTGGCGGCGCCACTGATCTCCCTGATGACCCGCGCCGGGACCCCGGCGGCGAGCATGCCGCCGGGGACCGTCATCCCCGGCGGCACGGTGGCGCCCGCGGCGACCAGCGCGTGCGGCCCGATAACCGCACCGTCGAGCACCGTGGCGCCGTTGCCCACCAGGGCTTCGGTACCGATGACCGCACCGTGGACCACGCACAGGTGCCCGATGGTCGCGCCCTGGCCGACCTCGGTCACCGGATCGGCGCCGCCGTGCAGCACGGAGCCGTCCTGGACGTTCGCGCCGCGCCGCACGACGATCGTGCCGAAATCGCCACGCAGCACGGCCCCGTACCAGACCGATGCCTCCGGCTCCACGCGCACGTCGCCGATCAGGGTTGCCGTCGGCGCGATCCACGCCCCGGGGCTGACCGCGGGCTCCCGGCCTTCAAAGGCGAATAGAGGCATCCGCCAATGATGCACCCGGGCCAGCCGAAGCGCGGCGGCCCGCGCACCGCTCAGCGGTGCCAGTCAGCCAGCGATGCAGTCAGCCGGCGATGCCAGCAGGCCTGTCAGTAGTACCAGGGGAAGCGCGTCCAGTCGGGGGCGCGCTTTTCCAGGAACGCATCCCGGCCCTCGGCCGCCTCGTCGGTCATGTAGGCGAGCCGGGTCGCCTCCGCCGCGAGCACCTGCTGGCCGACAAGCCCGTCGTCGATGAGGTTGAACGCGTACTTCAGCATCCGCTGCGAGGTCGGGCTCTTACCGTTGATCTTGGCGGCCCACTCCAGCGCGGTGCGCTCCAGGCCGGCGTGCGGCACCACCGCGTTGACCATGCCCATCCGGTGCGCCGCCTCGGCGTCGTAGGTCTCGCCGAGAAAGAAGATCTCCCGCGCGAACTTCTGGCCCACCTGGCGGGCCAGGTAGGCCGAGCCGAAGCCGCCGTCAAAGCTGCCCACGTCGGCGTCGGTCTGCTTGAACCGGGCATGCTCGCGGCTGGCAAGGGTAAGGTCGCACACGACGTGCAGGCTGTGCCCGCCGCCCGCCGCCCAGCCGGGCACGACGCAGATGACCACCTTGGGCATGAACCTGATCAGCCGATGCACCTCCATGATGTGCAGGCGGCCGCTGCGTGCCGGGTCGATGGTCTCGGCCGTTTCCCCTTCCGCGTACCGGTAACCGTCCCGGCCGCGGATGCGCTGGTCGCCACCGGAGCAGAAGGCCCAGCCGCCATCCTTCGGCGACGGGCCGTTGCCGGTGAGCAGCACACAGCCCACGTCGCTGGACATCCGCGCGTGATCGAGGGCCCGATACAGCTCATCGACGGTGTGCGGGCGGAAGGCGTTGCGGACCTCGGGCCGGTTGAACGCGACGCGGACCGTGCCGCTGTCCACGGCGCGGTGGTAGGTGACGTCGGTGAAGGAAAATCCCTCCACCTCGCGCCACCGCTTCGGTTCGAAGATCTCAGAGACCATGGCCCCAATTCTGGCCAACCCGCCCCGGACCGTCGACGGCACACCCCATAACCGAGTAGGCAGTGAGTCATGACGCAACGACAGAACCGGACGCTGGTGCTGTTCCGGCACGCCAAGTCGGCCTGGCCCGATGTGCCCGATCACGAGCGGCCACTGGCCAGCCGGGGCATCCGGGCCGCCCCCGTGATGGGACGCTGGCTGCGCGACGCGGGCCTGGTGCCCGACCTTGTGCTGTGCTCGACCGCCCGCCGGGCCCGGGAGACCTGGCAGTTCGCACAGACAGGGCTGGCCGCGGCGCCGACGGTCAGCTTCGAGGACAGAATCTACGGCGAAGACTCTCGCGGACTGCTGGCCCTGATCCGCGAGGTGCCACCCGCCACGCGCACGCTGCTGCTCATCGGGCACAACCCGTCGATCGAAGACCTGGCGCTCATGCTGGTGCCGGGGGCTGGCGCGGCCGGCCCAGAAGCCGCGAGCCCCGGCGACCTGGAGCGGATGCGGGTCAAGTTCCCCACCGCCGCGATCGCGGTGCTGCAGCCCGCCGGGATCTGGCACGCCCTGGCCAATGGCCGGGCCCGGCTCACTGCTTTCGTCACCCCCCGCGACCTCCCCACGCCCGCCAGCCCCACACCTGGGCATGAAGACCAGGATCGAGGAGATGCCTGACCTGCCATCTGCCTGGGCATGGTGACCGACGGCGTGGCATGTCGAAACCATGGCCCGGCGGTTCGTGGAGTCAGTGGTAGGGCGCCGCAGGGGCGCGCTCCGATACTCGCGGAGGCGAAATGAAGTACCTGATACTTGGCGCGATCACCGAGTCGGGCCAGCAGCTACCTGGCCCGGGCCTGGAGGCGTGGATGGCCGAGATAGGGGCCTGGTATGAGAAATACGGCGCGGCGGGCGTGCTCGCCGACCCCGGGCACCAGCTCGACTTCCCGCACACGGCCAAGACGGTACGGGCGGGCGGCGTGACCGACGGCCCGTACATAGAGGCCAAGGAGGTCCTGGCCGGCTACTCCGTGCTGGAAACGCCGGGCATCGATGAGGCGGTGGAGATCGCGCAGACCTGGCCGGGTGTGGACCGGGGCTGGATCGTGATCGAGGTCAGGCCGGTCATGGTCCAGTGACGCCCAGCCGGTTACAGCGCGAGGCGGCGGGCGAGCAGGTCACGTTCGGCCGGGTTGGCAGCCAGCGCAAGCGCTCGCTCGTTCGCCAGGCTGGCCTCGTCGTCGCGGCCGAGGCCGGCCAGCAGTTCGGCGCGGACGGCGTGGAACAGCCGGTAGTCGCCGAGATCCCCGGCCAGCGGCTCGACCTCGTCGAGCGCGGCCTGCGGGCCGTTTACGAACCGGGTCGCGACGGCGCGGTTGAGCCGCACCACCGGTGACGGCGTGAACAGCAGCAGCCGGTCATAGAGCGCCCGAATCTGGCGCCAGTCGGTGTCCGGGTAGCGCCGCGCCGCGGCGTGGACCGCCGCGATGGCGGCCTGGATCTGGTACGGGCCCGGGCGGTGCAGCACCATCGCCCGGGAGAGCAGCCGGGTCGCCTCGGCGATCAGCGCCCGGTCCCACAGCGAGCGGTCCTGGTCCGCCAGCCGCACCAGCCGTCCCCAGCCGTCGAACCGCGTCGCGGCACGAGACTCGTGCAGCAGCATCAGCGCCAGCAGGCCAAGCACCTCGGGCTCACCCGGCATCAGCGTCTGCAGCAGCCGGGTCAGCGCCACCGCCTGGGCGGCGAGGTCACGGCGCGCCGGGGTGCGCCCCGCGCTGGCCAGATAGCCCTCGTTGAACATCAGGTAGATGACGGCAAGCACCTCATCCAGCCTGCCGCCGAGCTGGCCGGGTTCTGGGATGCGCACCGCCGCGCCGGACTCCCGCAGCGCCTTGCGCGCCCGCGACAGCCGCTGTCCCATGGCCGGCTCGCTGGCCAGGAAGGCGGCCGAGATCTCGGCCGTGGTCAGGCCGCACACCACGCGCAGGGTCAGCGCGATCTGCGACTCCCGCGACAGCGACGGATGGCAGCAGGCGAAGATCAGGCCGAGCAGCTCATCGGCGTCATCCCTGGAGCCCCAGTCACCTGGCATCCCCGGGGAGGCGGCCTGGACCTCCGACGGCCCGGCCGCGGCGAGCAGGGCCAGCTTCTCCTGGCCCATGCGGTCCCGCCGCAGCCGGTCCACCGCCTTGCGCCAGGCGGTCGTGGCCAGCCAGCCGCCCGGGTTGGGCGGCATGCCGCCCGCCTCCCCTTCCCCCTTCTCCTGCCAGTGCTCGAGTGCTTCGACGAACGCGTCCTGCACCGCCTCTTCCGCCAGGCCGACGTCGCCGATCCTGGCCGCCAGCGCCGCCCGGATCCGGGTGGCCTCGCGCCGGTAGGTCCGTTCCAGGTCCCCAGCGTCGTCCACGCGACCAGCCCCGGCCGCCGCTATCCGAGCCTGGCCTCGGGCAGGATCGGCTCGAACAGTTCCACGGGGTTGCCGGACGGGTCCTCGGCGAGGATCTGCTTGCCGCCGGTGCCCGTGACGATGTCGTTGCGGAACCGGACACCGTCGGTGCGCAGCTTTGCCACGGTGCCGGTCAGGTCGGCGACCTCGATGGCGAAGCGGTTCCAGCCGCCGGGCTGCGGCATCGTACCGTCCGGCATCGCCTGCCCGCCCCCTGGCCCGCCGCCCGGCGCGCTGAGCACCAGGCGCAGGTCCCCGCGGGACAGCATCGCGAAGGCCGGGGCGGGATGCATCACCTCGGCAAAGCCCAGGTGCTTGGTGTAGAACGCGATCGCGGCGTCGACGTCGTTGACGATGTACCGCACGCTTACCGTGGCCATCCGCATAACCTCCTCGGCCGGGGGTTCCCGGCTACCGCTCGGCGGTCTTGTCCAGCACCGGCTTCACATCGGCGACCGGGGTACCGTCGATCGCCTCAAGGCCCTCCACGAGCATCCGCAGCCCCGTCACCTCGGCTATCCGGACGCGGTGCAGGCCGATGGGGTTGGGCCGGTCCGAGGAGCGGGTGCTGAAGACTCCCGTCATCGGGTTGGCCGGGTCATCGCGCGGGCGGGTCACCAGCACGTCGCGGTCTGCCCGGTCCAGCCAGGTCAGCACGACGACCTCGGAGCCGGGACGCAGGTCACGCATCGCCTCGCCGACGGCGGGCTCGAACACGATCCAGGCCGGTGGCGCGCCCTCGTCGCCCTGGCGCGGGGCTTGCGCCCGGTCGGTCAGCGGTGACTCCACCCACCCGATCGGCACGATCTCATACCGGGGCATGCTCACCTCCTTCGATGACCGCGGCCAGTTCTCACAGCACCATCCTGCCCCGCCGCCCGGACAGCGCGGCCGGATGGGGGACCGCTGCGGCCGGATGGCGGGTGGGCCGGATGGCGGGTGGGCCGGATGGCGGGTGGGCCGGATGGCGGGTGCGGCGGTGCGGCGTTGCGGCATAGGCAGCCGACACGGGCCGCACGGCCGCCGCCTGGTGGAAATCCCCCACCCGAAGTCGGGTGACAGCCACGTAGTACCGCGCCCGCGCCGCGTGCCAGCGTGAACGGCAGGGACGGCGGCGGCCGGATTGCATGGCCGCCGGCGCCCACCGAATCACGGTTGCGGAGGGCAGATGATCGAGGCGAGCGGCCTGACCAAACGCTACGGAGCCACGCTGGCCGTGGACGGCCTGAGCTTCGCGCTGCGGCCCGGGGTGGTGACCGGGTTCCTCGGCCCCAATGGGTCCGGCAAATCCACCACGATGCGGCTGATCATGGGCCTGGACTACCCGGACCGCGGGGCGGTGACGATCGGCGGTCAGCCCTACCGGCGGCTCCGCTGGCCGCTGTCCGAGGTCGGCGCCCTGCTAGAGGCCAAGGCGTTCCACCCGGGCCGCACCGCCCGCAGCCATCTGCTTGCGCTGGCCGCCGCGGGCGGGATCGGCAGGTCGCGGGTCGGCGAGGTGATCCAGATGGTCGGGCTTGAGTCCGTCGCCGGGAAGCGGGCGGGCACGTTCTCGCTGGGCATGGCCCAGCGGCTGGGCATCGCCGCGGCGCTGCTCGGCGACCCCGCCGTCCTGCTGTTCGACGAGCCGGTCAACGGGCTGGACCCCGAGGGGGTCCGCTGGGCCCGCAACCTGATGCGGTCACTGGCCGCCGAGGGCCGCACGGTGTTCGTGTCCAGCCATCTGATCAGCGAGATGGCGGTGACCGCCGAGCGGCTGATCGTGATCGGCCGGGGCCGGCTGCTGGCCGACACCACCGTGACCGAGCTTGCCGCCCGCGCGGGCGGGTCGCTGGAGGACGCGTTCTTCGACCTGGCCGGCGACTCGGTGGAGTTCAGGGGCGGTGATCCGGCAGGGTTCCACGCCGGGGCACCGCCGGGGCCCGGCGCCGGAGCGCCGGGGCAGCGGCCGGGCCGGGGGCGGTCGTGAGCGCCCGGCCGGCCGCGGGGCACGCGCCCGCAAGGCGCGCGCCCGCCGGGCATTACCGGTTCCGGCACGCGGCCCGGATGGAATGGGTCAAGCTGCGCAGCCTGCGGTCCACCTGGCTGACGCTGGCGATCACCGTCGCGGGGGCGGTCGCCATCGGCGTCACCGTCGGGGTGAACACCCGCAACGCGCACGGTGACCTGACCAACAACGCCCTGGCCGGCGTGGTCCCGGGGCTGCTGCTGGCGGGCGTGCTCGGGGTGCTCACGATGACCGGGGAGTACACCTCTGGCATGATCCGGGCAACGCTGGCCGCCGTGCCCCGGCGGCCCCGGCTGCTGGCCGCCAAGGCAGCGGTGTTCGCGGTGGTGATGCTGGCCACCGGGGAAGCCGCCACGTTCATCTCGTTCTTCGCAGGTGGGCTGGCGCTGCAACGTGGCATCACGCCCCCCACGCTCGGCCAGCCGGGCGTGCTGCGTGCGGTGATCCTGTCCGGGACGAGCTTCTGCCTGGTCGGCCTGCTCGGGCTGGGCCTGGGCGCGATCATCAGGAACACCGCGGTCGCGGTCACGGTGCTGGTCGGCGGGGTGTACGTGGCCGCACAGTTCGCCGCCCTGATCGCCAGGACCGCGTTCGGCTATATGCCGATCCTGATCGTCGCGAACTCGCTGAGCACCACCAAGCCGGAAACCTGTGGCAGCGGCTCCTCGATATGCCCACATTTCCTGTCGCCGTGGGCGGGGCTGGCCGTGTTGTGCCTGTACGCCGCCGTGGCCCTGGCCGTAGGCGGCTGGGTGTTCGCCCGCCGTGACGCCTGAAGCGCACAATGATCTGGTGGGATTGACCAGCCCAGCGAGCCCGGTAACCGTTGGCCAGCGACCAGACCGCCACCGGGGCGGCGGGCTGGTGCGCGGCATCGGTGCGGCGGCACAGGCCACGTATTCCGCCCGGGCGCTGCGCGAACTGCTGTTCTGCGCGGCGGAGGTGCCGCTCGGCCTGTCCATCCTCGTGGTTCCCGTCGCGCTGACCGGGCTGCCGGTGCTGGTGACGCTGCTGGTCTCCGGCGCTGATCCGGGGCACCAGCAGGCCCAGCCAGCCGGGCCGGCCGGCCTCGCGGTCGTGGCGGCCCTGTTCGTGCTGGTGGCGCTGCTCGTGCTGGCGCCGCGGCTCGCCCGCCGGCTCACCGCGGTGCATCGCCGCCTAGCCGGGCGCGTGCTCGGTGAGCAGATAGCCGGTCCCGCGCCCATCCGCAGCCGCGGGCCGGTGTCGTGGCTGGGCGCCACGCTGCGGGACGGCCCTGGCTGGCGGGCCGCCGGGTACCTGCTCGTGCAGCTGCCGCTCGCGGTGCTCGGCTGCTATGCGGTGGTGATCTGGTGGGCGGCCGGGCTGGTCAACATGACCTACCCGTTGTGGTGGGCGTGGTTCCGCAACCATCCGCCCGGCGTGCGGCTGAGCCCGGTCCCGGTGCTGACCCCGTTCGGTGTGCTGCACGTGGCCACCCTTGCCGGGACGTTCGCCGCGTTCGCGGCCGGCGGGTTGATGGTCGCGGCCGCGCCGTGGCTGACGCGGGCAGTGGTGCGGGCGGACCTGTGGCTGATGCG
>Ga0318513_10000276_pt1 | contig 12939 bp, 9 predicted proteins | sample GRESIP171b2f20_FD_203683 | JGI IMG/M metagenome (GOLD analysis project Ga0318513, IMG submission 203683) | Tropical soil microbial communities from Luquillo Experimental Forest, Puerto Rico - GRE.SIPMG.171b2f20 | ecosystem: Environmental > Terrestrial > Soil > Tropical forest > Bulk soil... | reverse complement strand
TCGAAGGCGAAGTTCGGTGCGACGGTGAAGACCTCGGAATCCGGGCCGTCCTCGGGCTTGCGCGCCATCTCGCGGATCCACCGGCCGGGACGGCGCACGAACGCGGCCGGCGTCATGAAGGTGAAGCTGTGCCCGAAGACCGGCGACAGCAGCGCCGTGATCAGGCCCATGTCGTGGAAGAACGGCAGCCAGGCGAGCCCGCGGTCAACTTCGGTGCCCCCCAACGCAACCAGTACCTGCAGCACGTTGGTGGGCAGGTTCAGATGGCTGATCTGCACGCCGGTCGGGGTGCGGGTGGAGCCGGAGGTGTATTGCAGGTAGGCGATGGTGTTCTCGTCGGCCTCGGGCTGCTGCCAGGTGGCGGCCACCTCGTTGGGCACCGCATCGACCGCGACGACCCGGGGCCGTTCCTTGGCGGAACGGGCGCGGATGAACTTGCGGACACCTTCGGCGGACTCGGTGGTGGTCAGGATCGTCGACGGGGCGCAGTCGTCGAGCACCGCGTGCAAACGACCGACGTGACCCGGCTCGGCCGGGTCGAACAGCGGTACCGCGATCCTGCCCGCGTACAGCGCGCCGAAGAAGGAAACGAGGTAGTCCAGGTTCTGCGGGCACAGGATGGCGATGCGGTCGCCCGGCTGGGTGACCTGCTCCAGACGGGCTCCGACCGCGCGGTTGCGGGTGCTGAAGTCGGCCCATGAGATGTCGCGTGCCACACCGTCGCGTTCGGTCGAGAAGTCCAGGAACCGATAGGCCAGCTTGTCGCCGCGGACCTTCGCCCACCGTTCGACGTGACGAACCAGGTTGTGGTTATCCGGGAACCTGATCTTTCCATTCACGATGAACGGGTTGTGGTACTCCATGCCGCTATCTCTCCTGTCACAACACAATTAGGTCGGCTGATCCGACGTTATATCCGCGCGGGGCCGCCCCCATGACGGCGCAGGCTTACGCGGGCGTCGATTGGGTGCCAGCTTCGACCCAAACGGGTCACAACCACAATGCTCTTACTTTTCTCTTAATGTTAAGGGGCGGGCCACGGCAGACCAAATCACAAGGTACCGCCGATCGCGACCGGCAAGTGGCTAGGTAGCGGCCATGTCACCTGTGTTTGGGGTGCGGCGCGTTTGCGACGAGCCCTTGGGCCCAGTTCGACGTCCAATCGGTCGCGGGCGCCCCGTCCATGTTCCAGAACTGGGTCGTCGCATAGAGCGCGTGGACGGGCTGGCCTGCGTTGCCGGCCAGCGTGTTCAACGTGTTCGGCAGGTTGGTCACGCTAAACGCGTCGTCTGGGGCGGCGCAGATGAGGTCACCGCGGGCACAGATCTCGTTGGTCTTGCCGTTGAGCGTGCCGAAACCACCCGGCCGGGCACCGGTCATTGTCAAACCCAGCCCGGACAACACCGGCACCTCGGCCAGCGTGATCTCGGCGCCCTCGCCCGGCGGGTTGGGCCCGATGTCGTTGCCCACGCCCTGCTGGCGGCGGCCGTCAGCGATCAATGTCACACCCAGCACCAGGTCGTCGTCGACGGGGCCGCGGCCGTTGCCGACATCGCTGGCGATGTCGCCGACGATCACCGCGCCCTGCGAAAAGCCCATCAGCACGTAGCTGGTCAGCGGGCATTTGTTGGTCATGTCGGTCATCGCCTGGACCGTCGCGCGGGTGCCTTCCGCCCTGCTCTGGTTGTACGACATCTGCGTGTCACCGCTCAGCGGATTGTGGAACTGCGCCGTATAGGGGGTTGTGTACGTCTGCACGCGGGAGGCGGGGAACTGCTGAGAGATCTGCCCGGTTACCTTGTGTAACAAGGCATTCGGAAACTGCATCGGGTTGAGCGAATCGTCCTGCGGGGCGGACTCCCAGGTGCCCGGAACGTTGATCACCTGCACGTCGGGGCAGGACGCATCTTGGAAAGCGGGTCGCGGCTTGTGCGGGTGGGGTGTGGTCGACGGCGGGGGCAGCACGCCTGGCGGCACCGCGCTGGGCGGCGATGAGGGGCTGCGCAGCAGGGTCACCACCGCCACAATGACCAACAGCACGACGCCGGCGACCGCCAGGGCGGCAACCCAGGCCAGGGTGCGGTGGCGTTTGCGGCGCGCCTTTGTCGTCATGTTCTCCCGCTAGCAGAGTCGGTGGGTCGCAGCTCGAATACGGGCAAGCGGCCGTCCCGCCCCCTGCTGCGCTCCCTCCACGGTACCGGCAACTCGCGCGGCACCGTCCGTCCCGCCGGCGCGCTGACTGACTAGCGAATGGCCCCGACGATGTCGCCCGACATGGCACCCAACTGCCCCGACCACGAGCCCCAGCCGTTGTCGCCGCCGCCCGGGAAGTCGAAGTGGCCGTTGTGCCCGCCGACGCTGCGGTACTGCTGGTAGAACATCCGGCTGTTGCCCATCGCCTCGCCGGCCTGACCGATCATGGCAGCGGGATCGCTGGCCGCGTCGGTGGTCGGGCTCCAAACCCAGACGCGGGTGTTGTTCTGCGCCAGCAGCGCTGCGTGCACCCAAGGGTCGTGCCACTTCCACCGGCCCAGCTGCGGGGCCCCCCACATGCCGTTCCCGTCGATGCCGCCGAATTGCTGCAGGCCGGCCAGGATCGACCCATTCGTGGTCGTGTTCGACGGGTACAGGAACCCGGACAGCGAGCCGGCCATGCCGAAGCGGTCGGGGTGGAAGGCGGCCAGGGCCATGGCGGCATAGCCACCCTGGGAGGCGCCGACGGCGGCGTGGCAGCAGGGCGCCAGGCCCTTGTTGGCCGACAGCCAGTTAGGCAGCTCGCTGGACAGGAAGGTGTCCCACTGCTTGCTGCCGTCGTTTTCCCAGTTGGTGTACATGCTGTAGGCGCCACCCGCGGGCGCCACCACCGAAATGCCCTTGCCGGCCAGCGTGTTCATCGCGCTGCCCGCGGTCACCCAGTTGCTGACATCCGGAGCGGCGTCGAAGGGATCCAGCAGATAAACAGCGTGCGGGCCGCCAGCCAGGAAGGCCACGGGGATGTCGCGGCCCATCGCCGCCGACGGAACCATCAGGCTTTCCATACCCGCCGCCCTGGCTTTGCCGAGGGCTCCCGTCGTCCCCAGCCCGACAGCCACGCCGCCCAACCCGAGCGACAGTGCGGCAACGCAGAACACCCGCAGAAGCGCTGACAGACCGACCCTCATGTCCACCCTCCATCGACTAGTCGCTGTTGAGCACATTAACCAGCGCCGCATGGCGCCCGGCCCGCAGGGTAGTGAAATAGGCCACACCCCGGCGCCGCACAGACTGACGGCGGCGACCCCGAGGGATCGCCGCCGTCAGTCGCGGTTGCTATCTGTTAGTGGCCCTGAGTGTTCCCGGCGTTGGTACCGGCAGCGGCAGTCGGACCGGCGCCCGGTGTCGCACCCAGCGCCGCCTGCAGGTCAGGCTTCATGGCTTGGACCTGCGCGCCCCAGTACGGCCAGTCGTGCGTGCCGTTGGCGTCGAAGTTGAACACCGCGTTGTGGCCACCGGCCTGGTTGTAGGCGTCCTGGAACTTCAGGTTGCTGCTCCGCACGAAGCCCTCCAGGAACTTCGCGGGCAGGTTGTCGCCACCGAGGTCCGACGGCTTGCCGTTACCGCAGTACACCCAGATGCGGGTGTTGTTGGCGACCAGCTTGCCGACCTGCAGCGACGGGTCGTTGCGCTGCCACGCCGGGTCCTCCTTGGGGCCCCACATGTCGGCGGTCTTGAAGCCACCCGCGTCGCCCATGGCCAGGCCGATCAGCGTCGGCCCCATCCCCTGCGACGGGTCCAACAGCGCCGACAGCGAGCCGGCGTAGACGAACTGCGCGGGGTGGTAGGCGGCCAGGATCAGCGCCGACGAGCCGGCCATCGACAGACCGACCGCGGCACTGCCGGTCGGCTTGACCTGCTTGTTGCTCTGCAGGTAGGCGGGCAGCTCGCTGGTCAGGAAGGTTTCCCACTTGTAGGTGGTGCAGCCGGCCTTACCGCAGGCGGGTTTGTACCAGTCGGAGTAGAAGCTGGACTGCCCGCCGACCGGCATGACGACCGAAATGCCCGACTGGTAGTACCACTCGAACGCCGGGGTGTTGATGTCCCAGCCGTTGTAGTCCTCCTGCGCGCGCATGCCGTCGAGCAGGTACAGCGCGGGCGAGTTGGCGCCACCGCTTTGGAACTGGATCTTGATGTCACGGCCCATAGCAGCCGAGGGAACCTGCAGGTACTCCACCGGCAGACCCGGGCGCGAGAACGCCCCGGCGGTCGCCGAGCCCCCCACGGCCCCGATCAGGCCCGACAGCAGGGCCGCGCCAACGGCACCCACCACGAGCCGGCGCGGCATACGAGCCACGGCGCCGCGAAACCTGTCGACAAGCGTCGTCATCCTTGCGTCCTCATCCTTTCGGCGCACCCCTAGTACAGGCGCATCGTCGAATTGGGTCGTACTGCATACGCTCGGCGCAGCAGTGCCCGTGTAGTCAACCACACCTTTAGCCATCCGCTCTCATCGAGCGCGTCAGGCAAACCGTCATTCGGCCCATTTTCCCAACGATTTGGCGGTCGAGGATAGACGCGGAAAGTCGCGTTTGCGCATGTGCCTGGCCGTCGTCGGGTACTGGTGAGACCACAAATGTGAGATTGCTGGCAATGTGCCGAGACCGGCCGCCGGCGACGGGTTCGAGGTCTGGTGAAAATTATTTTTCGGCCGAGCGCATTACTCGCGGGGAGGCGGGGGGATCGCCTCCGGCACCGGGAGACCACACCGGGCGAGTTCGTAGAGCGGAACCCTGTCGATCCGGTACGTCGTGAATCCGAAGGAGTGCAGGACGTTGGAGACGAAGCGATGCAAGGTCATTGGGGCGCGAATGGAACTCAGCACAGCTTTGGTCTCGGGGCATTGCAGGGCCGCTACCGCCTGGGCGACCCAGTTCACGTCCAGGTAGCCCGGAACGCCCGGATACACCTTCACCCACGGCCCGTCGGCGATCACCCAGTCCGGGAAGAGGTTCTTGTCGTGCCCGATCCGGCCGTGCTTCAACCGCTCCGTGTGCTGGGCTATTGGATTTGCCAGCCCGATTTGGTCGATCACCCTGACGTCCAGCCCCACGTTCATCCCAACCATGCCCAGGTTGGTGAAAAACACTGCGTGCAGCGGCTTTTGAGGCTCCTTGCTTCCCGGGGCCGGCTGCAACATCGGCACCAAGTCCCACTGGGTGTAGTTGCCAGACGGCAGCAGCAACGCGCCGTCCGGGGTATTGTCCAGGGCCGTCAGAATGGCGGCCATCCTCGGATAATCCAGGTAGTCGGCGGCCGTCAGCGGATGGGCGTGCCCAGTCGCCTGCGCGTAGAAGCGGCGCTCGTCGACGATGCCCGAGTAGGTGACGTGGGTGGCGTCGTCACCCATCCCGGGCGAGTTTGCTGCCCACAGCGACCAACCCGCAATCGCCAGCCACAGCAAGCTGGCCGTACCGGCCACCCAATACCCCGTCTCCCGCGAATAATCCTTCCCGTCGGGCATCACCACCGGAATGACGGCGACGGGGGCCAGCAAACAAAATAGCGGCGCCAGCAACACCCGCGCGTGCATGAAATCGCCGCCCTGGCGGATCCAATAGAACCCCTGCAGGAGCCCGCTCACGAGGACAAAGGCCACCACGGCGGGCGGGCTCTGCACCGCCCGGGCCAGCCGGCCATAGTCGGGCGCCAGCACGGGGCGCAGGAACGACGGCCGGCGACGCGCCGCCATCAACAGCAGCCCCAGCGGCACCAGGACCACCACCGGTATCCAGACCGCGTAGGGCGTGTTGAAGTTCGAGAGGTAGATCATCCCCTGTGACCACTTGTCACCGGCCGCGTCCTTCGCCAGCGCCGTCCCGGGCACCAGCAGTCCGTAGTAGCCCATCCGGAAGATCTCGTAGGCGACCGGCAGAAATCCGCCGGCCACCACGACCAGCACGCGGCGGCGCCAGTTGCGGGCCGCGATCAGCATCATGATCAGCGCCAGCCCGCCCATCAGCGCCAGCTCGGGTCGGACCAGAACGCTGAACCCGGCGACGAAGGCCAGCGCGCCGATGAACACCCGGCTGTCCGGACGCCCCCGCACCGGCTGCGACCAGCAGACCATCATCCACCACAGCAACCCGAGATAGGCCAGCGTCAGCCCGCTCTCCAGGCCGGAAGTGGCGAAGTCGCGCGCCGGTGGCAACGCGATGTAGACCAACGCCCCGGCCGGCAACATGATGGCCGTGCGGCCCCGCAGGCTGGGCGCCCACAGCCGGCCGGCGCCCAGCATCAGCAGCGCCACGCCTAGCACCGAAAGGACCAGGGCCAGCGCCAATGCCACGTATTCCATGCGCATCGGCCCGCCGACCCAGCTGCCCGCATACATCAGGTAGGTCCAGGCCGTGGAGGTGTTGGCCTCCACCCGCTCCCCCTGATTGAAGACAGGCCCGTTGCCGGCCAGCAGATTGCGCACCGTGCGCAGCACGATCAGGCCGTCGTCGGCGATCCAGCGTCGTTGCCAACTTCCCCAAGCGAACAGGACGGCAACCGCCGCGACGCTGACCCACAGGCTGACCCGCACCGCGGTGCCGTACCGGAACAACCGCCGACCCACCCGCCTGACCCCCGGTCGGTAGCGGCGCATCACCGCCGCCTCGAGGGCCGTCAGTTTGGGGCTAGCCGAAGGCAACCGCGGCTCCAACTGTCGCGATCCACGCCAGGAACAGCAGCTGCAACACCCGGTCGCGCAGCGCGATGTCTTCGGGCTCGCCGGCCAGCCCGCCGTCGACATCGACCGCGTAGCGCAGGATCGCGATGGTGAACGGGACCATGGACACCGCGAACCAGGACCCCGAATGGCGGTCGCGCTCGAACGCCCACAACCCGTAGCACATCACCACCGCGGTGGCCGACATCGTCCAGACGAACCGCAGATAGGTGCTGGTATAGCTCTCCAGCGCCTTGCGGATCGCCGCGCCGGTGCGCTCGGCGACCTGCAACTCGGCGTAGCGCTTGCCGGCCACCATGAACAGCGACGCGAATGCCGCGGTCAGCAAGAACCACTGGGACAGCGGGATATTGGCGGCCACGCCGCCGGCGATGGCCCGGAGTAAATATGCCGATGACACGATGCAGATGTCCATCACCGCTTGGTGCTTGAGGCCGAAGCAGTACCCCAGCTGCATGGCGATGTAGACGGCCATCACCAGTGCCAGATTCGGGGTCAGCAGCCAGGAGATCGCCAGCGAGGCCACCCCCAGCACCGCGGCGAGGGCGTAGGCGAGCCACTCGGGCACCACACCGGCCGCGATCGGGCGAAACCTCTTGGTGGGATGCTCGCGGTCGGCATCGACGTCGCGCACGTCGTTGACCAGGTATATCGACGAAGCCGCAAGGCAGAACACCACAAACGCCACGGACACCTTGGTCAGCACGTCGGCGTAGTCGTAGCGGACGGGGCCGCCCAACGCGGCCAGCGGCGCGGCGAACACCAGCACGTTCTTCACCCATTGCCGCGGCCGCATGGCCTTGACCACCCCGGTGATCAGGTTCCCCGGCGACCCGGTCACCACGTCTTCACTCATTCGGCCATGCCTCCCGCGCTCGGCGTGCGATTCCGGCGACGGCGGCGCCGAGCCCGATGCCGAAGGCCACGTCGCTGGGGTAGTGCACTCCCAGCAGTATCCGCGACAGTGCCATCGGTGGGACGAGCAACACGGGCCCCACTCCTCTAGGCAGCCCGGTAGCGCGGCCCATCAGGATCGCCGCGGCCGTGGTGGAGGTGGCGTGCGCCGACGGGAAGCTCAGTTGGCTGGGCGTGCCGACGTTGACCACGACGGCGGGATGATGCGGCCGTTGGCGTCGCACCAGGCGTTTGACCAACACGGCGGCCGCGTGTGCGGCGAACGCGCCGGCCCCGGCCACCAGCCAGTCCCGGCGACGCCGCGGCGCCAGTGCTGCGCCCAGCACTGCCACGACCACCCAGCCGATGCTGTGCTCCCCGAAGTGGGACAGTCCCCGCGCCGTGGCCAGCGCTCCCCGTCGATCGGCCAGCGCCGACTGAACGGCCACCAGCGCGGCCACTTCGCCGCGCGGTGCCGCCGATTCAGCCATGCTCCGCAGCTGGCAACAATGCCGTCTCCCACTTCTGCTTGCTGGACAACACGGGCAGCGCGTCCCGGTAGACCCGACGCATCTCGTCGAACCGGCTCGCCAACCGACGCTGCCGGCGCAGCGACTTGAGCAGCAGCGAGAACATCTTGCGCCGGTCGCGCTGCCGGTAGACCACCCCGCACCCATCGGCGGTCGTGACGGTGACCCCGTCGACCGTGCACAGCCGGAACCAGCGCGCGTCCTGGGTCGGCACGTTGTACTGGGGCCGCCGGTGGGCATCCGGGTCGGCCTTGGTCAGGTTGTGCGAGATGCCGCGGGCCAGCCGGTAACCGATTGACAGCCGGTTTACCGGTGGCTTCATTGCCTTGGTCTTGTTCAGTGGCGCGGGCAGTGCGCTCGCCGCCGGCAGCACGACCGCGTCTGGGTACTCCTTGCGCATGCGATGCACTTCCGGCAGCGCGGATTCCAGGATCGAGAAGATGTGCTCGGGACCGGCCAGGAAGTCGTCGATGGCCTTGTTCTGGATCGCGACGGTCGAATATTCCAGGCAGGCAAGGTGTTTCAGGGTGGCCTTGAGGTGGCTGCGGATCAGTCCGCTGACGTCACCGTCCCAGTGCATCGCCGCGACCACCAGCCGGTTGCGCAGGTGGAAGTAGGCCTGCCAGTCGATGGCGTCGTCCTTGTCGCTCCAGGCCATGTGCCAGATCGCCGCGCCGGGCAGCGTGACGGTCGGATAGCCGTGCTCGGCGGCGCGCAGGCCGTAGTCGGCATCGTCCCATTTGATGAACAACGGCAACGGCTGCCCGAGCTCCTCGGCCACCTGCCGCGGGATCATGCACGTCCACCAGCCGTTGTAGTCGACGTCGATGCGGCGGTGCAGCAGCTTGCTTCGATCGTTGTCGTCGTTCAACGGGTATTCGGCGAAGTCGTGGTCGTACTCGGTGTGCGGCGCGGCGGTCCACATGAAGTTCGACGGATTCACGACTTCGCCCATGATGTGCAGGTGCGACGGCTCCTGGAGATTGAGCATCTGGCCGCCGATCAGCATCGGGCTCTTGGCGAAGCGGTGCATCGCCAGCACCCGCAGGATCGAGTCCGGCTCGATGCGGATGTCGTCGTCCATGAACAGGATCTGTTGGCAATCGGTGTTTTTCAGCGCCTCGTACATCACCCGGCTGTAGCCGCCGGAACCGCCGAGGTTGGGCTGGTCGTGGATGGAGAGCCGATTAGCCAGGCGGGCGGCCGCGGCCGGGAAGTCGGGGTGATCGCGCACCTTGCGGACGCCTTGGTCGGGCACGATCACCGCCCCGATCACCTCGTCCACCAACGGATCTGCGGTGAGTTCGGCCAGCGCGTTGGCGCAGTCCGCGGGGCGGTTGAACGTCGGAATGCCGACGGCGATGTTGGCCTTGCCCGGGGCGGGCTCGGTCGCATACCAACCGCCGCTGAGCAGGGTGACCTTGGTGTCGGTGGTGATGTCGAACCAGATCCAGCCGCCGTCCTCGAACGGCTTTAGTTCCACCTCGATCTCGACCACGGCGGGCTCGTCCTCGGTGCCGGCGAAATGGCGGCCCTGGACGAAGATGCGCGCACCGGTGGCCTTGGTGCGGTAGAGGTCCACGCGCCCGGTTCCGGTCACCTCGACCCGCAGCACCACCGACTTGCATATCGTCCAGCGGCGCCAGTAGCTGGCGGGGAATGCGTTGAAGTACGTGGCGAACGACACCTCGGACTCCGCGCCGATCTGCAGCGAGGTGCGGGTTTTCGCGTGCGCGCGCCGAGCGTTGGTGGTCGACTCTTCCAGGTACAACTTGCGCACGTCGAGCGGTTCACCCGGACGCGGCAGGATGATCCGGGACAGCAGGCTCTCGGCAGTCATTAAGCGCCGCTCCTCCTCATCTCTTCGCTCTGCAGGCTCACGGCGCTCATGCGCTCGCGTCCTCCTCTTCCATCAGGGGGGCGCCGTCACGCAGGTGCGGCGCGAGGATGTTGTCGTACATGTTCAGAGCGCTGGCGATGGCCATGTGCATATCCAGATATTGGTAGGTGCCCAGCCGGCCGCCGAAAAGTACCTTCGATGACGCGGTCTCGGACTTCGCCCTCGCTCGATAGGCGGCCAACAGGGCGCGGTCGGCCTCGGTGTTGATCGGATAGTAGGGCTCGTCGTCGTCTTCGGCGAACCGGGAGTACTCCCGCATGATGACCGTCTTGTCGGTCGGATAGTCGCGCTCGAGGTGGAAGTGCCGGAACTCGTGGATGCGGGTGTAGGGCACGTCGAGATCGTTGTAGTTCATCACCGCCGTGCCCTGAAAATCCCCGGTGGGCAACACTTCCACCTCGAAGTCCAGGGTGCGCCAGCCGAGGCGGCCGTCGGCGTAGTCGAAGTACCGGTCCAGCGGGCCGGTGTAAACGACCGGGGCCGACGGGGACTCCTGGCGCAGTTGGTCGCGCACGTCGAACCAGTCGGTGTTCAGCCTGACCTCGATGCGGTCGTCGGCGGCCATGTTCTCCAGCCACGCCGTGTAGCCGTCGACCGGCAGGCCCTCGTAGGTATCGCTGAAGTAGCGGTTGTCGAAGGTGTAGCGCACCGGCAGCCGGGTGATGTTGGAGGCCGGCAGTTCCTTGGGATCGGTCTGCCACTGCTTGGCGGTGTAGCCCTTGACGAACGCCTCGTACAGCGGCCGCCCGATCAGCGAGATGGCCTTCTCCTCCAGGTTTTGGACGTCGGCGGAGTCGATCTCGGCGGCTTGCTCGGCGATCAGCTGCCGCGCTTCGTCGGGCGTGAAGTACCTGCCGAAGAACTGCGAAACCAGGCCGAGCCCCATCGGGAACTGGTAGGCCTGCCCGTTGTGCAGCGCGAACACCCGGTGACGGTAGTCGGTGAACTCGGTGAACTGCCGCACGTAGTCCCAGACCCTCTTGTTGGAGGTGTGGAACAGGTGGGCGCCGTACTTGTGCACCTCGATGCCGGTCTGCGGCTCCGGCTCGGAATAGGCATTGCCGCCGATGTGCGGGCGCCGGTCGACGACGAGCACGCGTTTCCCGAGTTGGGTAGCCGCGCGCTCGGCAATGGTCAGGCCGAAGAATCCGGAGCCGACGACGAGGAGGTCGAAACGAGCGGTCATCGGTTGCTTAGGGTATCTGACCGCGCGGGCCTAACCCCATTTGGCGAGGCCACGGAAACGGGATTCGGCCAGGTGGCGACCGCCTCGGGATGATTCGTAACCGCGGTCACAGTCCGGGTCGCAATTGCCTCACGATTCAATATCACCACTCTAGTCACACCAATCCCACTCGTACCATCGATTCTGTGTGCTTCACGCCGGATACGACGGGCAGGACGCGCCGACGCAACAGATAGCCCAGATTGAGTTGTCCAGATTGAGGAGACTTCCGTGCCGAACCGACGCCGACGCAAGCTTTCGACAGCCATGAGCGCGGTCGCCGCCCTGGCAGTGGCGAGTCCTTGCGCATACTTCCTTGTTTATGAGTCGACCGCCGGCGACAAGCCGCCCGAGCACCACGAATTCAAGCGGGCGGCGGTGATGTCCGACCTGCCCGGCGAGCTGATGGGTGCGCTGTCGCAGGGACTGTCGCAATTCGGGATCAACCTGCCGCCGGTGCCCGCTTTGAGCGGGGGCGGTGCCAGCACCCCGAGCCTGGCCAGTCCGGGGTTGGTCAGCCCGGGCTTGGGCAGTCCGGGGTTGGGCACTACGGGCCTCACCAGCCCGAGCTTAACCAACCAGGCTGCTACCACGCCGGGTCTCACGAGCGGTCTCACCAGCCCGGGTCTGACGAACCCGGGGCTGCCACAGCTGACGCCGGGGGCCGCCACGCCCGGTGCGCTGACACCGGCCGCTGGGTTGAACCCGGCGCTGACCAGCCCGGCTGGCATCACGCCAGGCGCCGTCAGTCCCGGCCTCTCGCCCAGCGAACTGCCGATCGACTCACAGACCGGATTGGACGCGGGTCTGCCTGGCACCTACCCGGTGCTCGGTGACCCGTCGACGCTGGGGGGCGCTTCGCCCATCGCGTCCGGCGGACCCATCGGTGCCGCGGGTAACTCCGGCGGGGGCGGCGGGCTCATCAACGACCTGATGCAAGCCGCCAACCAGTTGGGCGCCAGTCAGGCCATCGACCTGCTCAAGGGCATGGTGATGCCGGCCATCATGCAGGGCGTCCAGCAGGGCGGCGCGGGAGCGCCGGGTGCGGCGGCCAACCTGCCGGCCGCCGCCGGTGCACTGCCCGGCGCCGCCAAAGCCCTGCCCGGCGCCGCCGGTGCCCTGCCAGCCGGCCTGCCCGGTGGCCTACCCGGTGCCTTGCCGGGTGCCGCCGGTGCCCTGCCAGGTGGCCTGCCAGCTGGCCTGCCCGGTGCCTTGCCGGGTGGCCTGCCGGGTGCCGCCGGTGCCCTGCCAGGTGGCCTGCCCGGTGCTCCCGCTGCCGCCGCCGCTCTGCCCGGCGCTCCCGCTGCCCTGCCCGGTGCTCCTGCTGCTCCCGCCGCTGCGGGTGCCCCGCCGGCCACCGCCGGCACCGCGCCGGTCACCGCCGGTGCCACCAGGGGCGTCCCGGGTGCTGGTGCGCCGACGACCGGTGCCCTGACGGGTGCCGCCGCCCCGGCTCTGCCTCACTAGAGCCCCACTAGATCCGGAGGAACCTGTTACCAGACGGCACCGCAGAGCAGAGCCACCAGGGTTTCGGGACACAACGACCCGCCCGGCCAAGACATCTCTGCGGTGCCGTCGAGACTTTTCGCGGGCATATCCCGTGTCGCCTCAGTAATAACATCAGGCACACGAGTAACATCGGCTGGTGTCGTCCCGCAGTCGCGCGCCAACGATGTTGCTC
>Ga0318513_10000248_pt1 | contig 13355 bp, 9 predicted proteins | sample GRESIP171b2f20_FD_203683 | JGI IMG/M metagenome (GOLD analysis project Ga0318513, IMG submission 203683) | Tropical soil microbial communities from Luquillo Experimental Forest, Puerto Rico - GRE.SIPMG.171b2f20 | ecosystem: Environmental > Terrestrial > Soil > Tropical forest > Bulk soil... | reverse complement strand
GCGCTCCCCGGCGTGACCCGCGGGGAGCTGCTGTGCCAGGCGTTCGAGGCGTTCCGCCTGATGCTGCCCTCGGCGCAGATCTCGTTCGAGCACGCAGTGTTCCTCGCCACCTCGCTCGCGCGCGGCGATCAGCTGTGCCTCGGCGACTGCAGCGACTGCGGCAGCCTCATGGTCACCGAGCGCTTCCCGCTGCGTGCCTCTCGCTGTACCCATTGCTCAGGTCCGGCACAGCCAGGCTGAAGCACGCCGGAATGAAACGGCGCCGGATTAGAATCCGCCGCACCACCTTAAAGGAGTGCGGCAGGCTTCGATGCGCGAGCGCCCGAATTTCTTCGCCGGTCCGTACATCGATCGGCGATCCGAGGAACGCGATGACCCGGAGTGGCTCGCGGCAGCGCGCGCCGATCCCGCGACGCGTTACCTCATCTCCCAGGGCACAGCGGAGCTGCTGCAGAGCGGCGTGGAGCCGCACGTCGCGCTGCTCGCCGCTGGCTCGCCGCTCGTTGCTGCAGTGGAGCCGGGCAGCGAAGTGCTGCTCGGCTGGTTCCAGGGCGCACGCTGCATCCTGGCGGAGCTGCCGGTCGGGCGCTCGCCCGAGCTGCCCCCCGGCACCGAGCTCGCGGAGCTGCGGCCCCTCACTGCGGTGTTGCCGGCTGATGAAGCGGGGCTGCTCGCCTACGCGCGCGCCCTCGTGATCTCGCGTGCGCGGCATCGCCGCTGCGGCGTGTGCGGGGCGCCCACGGTCGCAACGCGGGCCGGCCATTGCCGCGTGTGCTCCGACCCGAACTGCGCACAGGAGTACTTTCCGCGCATCGACCCGGCAATCATCGTCCTGGTGAGTGACGGCGAGCGCGCGCTCCTCGGCCGTCAGGCGAGCTGGCCTCCGCGCCGCTACTCCACCATCGCCGGCTTCGTCGAGCCGGGCGAGAGCCTCGAGGATGCGGTGCTGCGCGAGGTGGCGGAGGAGACCGGCGTGATGGTGACCGAGGTGCGTTATCACTCCTCGCAGCCCTGGCCGTTCCCCTCCTCCATGATGCTCGGCTTTCAGGCCCGCGCGCCCGCCGGCAGTGAAGTCCGTGTCGGCGGCGAGCTCGAAGACGCCCGCTGGTTCACGCGCGAGCAGGTGCACGCCGGCGAGGCGCTCACCCCGCCGACACAGTCGATCTCGTGGCGGCTGATCGAGAGCTGGCTGAAGGGCGGCGCCTAGTCATGTGCCTGCTGGTGCTCGCCTGGCGCGTGCACGCGCGCTGCCGCCTGGTGGTCGCGGCCAACCGCGACGAATTTCACGCGCGCGCCGCAGCGCCGCTCGCGAAATGGCCGCCACCGGCGGACTTACTCGCCGGGCGCGACCTGCGCTCGCGGGGAACCTGGCTCGGCATCGACCGCGAGCGCCGCTTCGCAGTGGTGACCAACTTCCGCGAGTTGCAGCCGCCGCGACCGGCCGCGCCCTCGCGCGGTGAGCTGATCCCCGACTACCTCGGTGAGCCCCGCGCGCGCGCCGCGGACTTCCTGGCCGCGCTCGAGCCACGCGCCGCCGCCTGGTCGGGATTCAACCTGCTGCTCGCCGACGCGGACTCGCTCTGGTACGCCTCGAATCGCACCACGCCATTCGCCCGCGAGTTGCGCCCGGCCGTCTACGGCCTCGCCAACGAGTCCCTGGACACGCCATGGCCAAAGCTGCAGCGGGTGCGCTCGGGTTTCGAGGCGTGGCTGCGACAGCCGCCGCCCGCGCCGGTGGAGGGACTCTTTGCGCTGCTCGCCGATCGCACCCCGGCGCAGGTGCAGCCACAGGCGCAGACCGGCGCCCTGCCGCGAGAGTGGGCGCAGGCGCTCTCGGCGCCGTTCGTGCTGCACCCCGAGTACGGCACGCGCTGCTCCACGGTGCTGCTGCTGGAAGGTGACGGACGGCTGCAACTCGTGGAACGACGTTTCGATCCTGCGGGCCGGCTGAGCGGGGAAACCGAATTCCGCCTGCAGCCGGGCGAGTGGCCCTGACGGCCACCAGGCCACCCCAGGAAATTGCGCTTGCCGTGCTCAGTGAACTCCTGCCTCTCAACAAGATGCGCAATTTCCCGGGGACCCCGGTGCATGTGGTGCGCGCGCCGAGCGTGTGGCGCGCGGAACCGCCGCCACGCTCCACCACTCTCATGAGTCGACTGCGAGCGGCCCCGCCCGCAACGCACTAGAATCCCGACACTTTTTGTCTGATCACACGGTGAGATGGCGCAGCCCAACTTCCTGCCGCGGGGTCGTCGGTTACTCAGGCGGGCCCCGGGGCTCCTGCTGTGCCTGCTCGCCGGGCCGCTCGCGCACGCCGCGAGTGTCACCGTGGAGGTACGCGGCGTCGTCGACGGGGAGCGTGACAACGTGCTCGCCTTCCTGAGTTTCGAGCGCTTTCGCCGGGGCGGCATGGATCTCAACGCCGACACCGTCGAGCGCCTGCACAACCGTGTCGAGCGCGAGGTAGCCGCCGCGCTGCGCCCCTTCGGCTACTACGAGCCCAAGGTCGAATCGACCGTGACCGAGCAGGGCCGTGGCGACTGGCGCGTCGTGGTCGACATCAACCCGGGTCCTCCGGTGCTGCTCGACCACGTCGACGTGCGCGTCGAGGGACCCGGGGCCAGTGACCCGCTCTTCCAGCGTATTCTGAACAATCTGCCAATGCGCAGCGGCGATCGCCTCAAACATGCCGCCTACGATGCCGTCAGGGCCGACCTGCAACGTACCGCGGCGACCTTCGGGTATGTCGATGCCAAACTGATCCGCAACGAGCTGCTCGTCGACCCCCCGAATCACACGGCCAACATTGCACTGCAGCTCGAGACCGGCGAGCGCTACCGTTTCGGCGCAACCACCATCGAGCAGCACGTCATCAACCAGAAGCTGGCGCGGCGCTACCTGCGATACCGCGAGGGCGACTACTACGACCTCACCCAGGTGCTGCGCACGCAGTTCGCGCTGGATGACGCCGGGTTCTTTGCCAACCTCGAGGTACTGCCCGGGGACCCGGACCACCAGGCACGCACCGTACCGGTGAGGATCCGCGCCGATGCCGGCCGACGTCACCGCTACTCGATCGGCGGGGGCTGGGCCACCGACACCGGGATACGCGGCACCTTCGCCTACGAGGATCGCCGCATCAATTCCCTTGGCCACAGCCTGAGTGTCTCGGTGCAGGCCTCGCAGGTGCAGAAGTACTATGTGCTCAGCCGCTATCGCATCCCGGTCGGTGATCCGGCGGTCGAGAACGTCTCCCTCAACGCCCTCGTCCAGCAGCAGACGCTCGCCGACGTCACCGCGATCACGCAGTCGGCCGGCGCGAGCTGGACCGATGTCACCGCTGGCTGGCAGCACGTGTGGCAGCTGAATGGTGTGCACACCGTGAGCGACAACAGCGCCCCCACCGTCGTGAACGTCAACCAGTCGCGCTCGGATGAGCTGATCGTGCCGGAGGTCAACCTCGCGCGGGTACCGACGGGCTTCCTCGGCGAGCCGCTGTTCGAGCGTCCGCTTTACCTCACCATCAAGGCCTCGCACAGCGCGCTCGGCTCGCAGGCCGACTTCCTGCAGATTCACCTCGATGCCATACGGGTGTTCCCGCTCGTCGGCAAGTGGCACCTGCTGATGCGCGGCGAGATCGGCACCACCTTCGTCAGGAACTTCAACGACCTGCCGGCCGTGTACCGCTTCTTCGCCGGCGGTGACAACAGCGTCCGCGGCTTCGCGTACAACGAGCTGTCGCCGCTCGAAGGCCCGGAGTGTCAGACCAACAGCGCGGGCCAGGTGCTGCTCACCGCGAACGGCAGCTGTCAGCCGAAGCCGGGCTTCTACCTGAAGACCGGCGGCAAGGACATCGTCACCGGCACCGTGGAAGTCGTCCGCACGCTACCGAGAAACCTCGGCGTCGCCGCCTTTTTCGACTACGGTAACGCGCTCAACAGCTTTCACAAGCCGGATTGCGTGCCGGGGACCATGCCGGGAACGACCATCTGCCCGCCCTTCATTCAATACTCGGTGGGCGTCGGCCTGCGGGTGCTCCTGCCGGTCATTACGCTCGGCATCGACATCGCCCAGCCGCTTTCGACCAATGCCGGTCCGCGGCTGCACATCAACTTCTCGCCGAAGATCGGACAGTAGGACGCAAGCCGATGCGCCGGTTACTGCTCGCCCTCGCCGTCCTCATCGTCATCACCGCCGTGGCGGCGCCGGTGGTGCTCGTGTGGTCGGCGCTGTTTACGACCGGCGGGCTCCAGTTCGTGATCCGCCACCTCCCGCACCAGCTCGGACCGGTACGCCTGACCATCACGGGCGTCAGCGGTACGGTCGCCCGCGGCCTCAACATCGAGCGCGTCGAGATCGAGCATGAGGTGGTGCACATCACGGTCACGGGCATCGAGGGCCGGGTCGCCCTGCGGCCCCTGGTGCTTCAGACCATCCGCGTGGCGCACGGCAAGGTGCAGAGCGTCCTCATCGAGGTCAAGCGTCGCACCACGCCCTCGACACCGGGGCCGCCGACTTTCCTGCCGGCCTGGCTCATCATCAACTGCGATGATGCGGAGGTCGGCAGCGCCAGGCTCACGGTCTACAACGGCTTCCATCTCGAGGCCGACGACCTGCGAGGCGCGGCCGCGATCCGCCACAGTTACATCCGCTTCTACAGCGTCGAGGGCCGGCTCGAGGATGCGCAGGTGAGCGCTCTGGGCGTTTTGCGCGCCACCGACCCGCTCGGCATGGAGGTGAAGGCGCACCTCGACTGGACGCCTCAAGGGCAGCCGCCATGGACGGTAGCCGGTACGGCGCGCGGCGACCTCGACGCTCTCAACATCGTCGCGCATGTCACCAGCCCGTTCCGTGCCGACCTCACCGGGCAGGCGCTCGCCCTCACCAGCCACTGGCATTGGGCCGCCGATGCCGTGGTACAGAGCTTCGACCTCAAGGCCTGGAACGTAGACGCTCCCCTCCTGGGCAGCATGACCGGGCACCTGTCCGGCTCGGGCGCAGACAGCGGCTTCAGCGCTCACGGGCCGGTGAACCCCACGGGACTGCACGCCGGAGTGTTCGAGGTGCAGCTGACCGGCAACTACGCGAACCGCGTGCTGAGTGCGCAACACCTGGAAGCGCACCACCTGGCTTCCGGCGCACGGGTCAGCGGCTCGGGCACGATCGGAATCGTCGACCACGGGCCCCGCCTCGATCTGAAGGGAGACTGGAGCGATTTCCGCTGGCCGCTCGCCGGGCGCCAGGTGGCGGTGCGCAGCCCCGCGGGCTCCTTCGCGATCTCGGGCCTCATGCCCTACCAGGTGCGCGTCAGCGGTCGCGGCCGCGCGGCGGAGCTCCCGGAGATGGCCCTGGATGCGAGCGGCACGCTCGGCAAGGACGGCCTCACCTTCGATCCGGCGGAGGTGGACCTCTTAGACGGACATGCGAGTGTCAGCGGCAGCGTCCTGTGGGCGCCGTCGCAGAGCTGGTCCGTGAGGGGCCGTGCCACCGGCATCAACCCGGGGGCGCTGCGCTCCGATCTGCCCGGCAGTCTCAGCTTCACGTTCGCCGCTTCCGCGCGCGGCTTCGACACCCGCGGCGATCTGACGGCCTCCTTCAGCGACATCGCCGGCCGGCTGCGCGGACTTGCGGCAAGCGGCGGCGGCACGCTCACGCATTCCGGCGCCACCTGGGGATTCAGTAACGTGCGCGTGGGACTCGGCACGGCGCGTCTCGCGCTCGACGGGACGATCGGCGAACGCGTCAACGTGCGCTTCGCGACCAACGTGCGCGACCTGGGCCCGCTCGTACCGGGTGCGCGGGGCGAGCTCCGGGCCTGGGGAACGGTGAGCGGCACGCTCGCCGAGCCGGACATCTTCGGCGGCGCCCGCGGCCGCGACTTCGCCTGGCAGGGAGTCGCGCTCAAGGAGTTCGACGCCGACGTCAACTTCAATCCTGCTGTGCCCGCCGCGCCATCGAGGATCGCCGCGCGGCTGCGCGAGCTGACTTTCGCGGGGCGCACCCTCGAGACCGTGGCGCTGACTCTCGATGGGCCACCTTCGGCCATGAACGTCCGTTTCGCCGCCACCGCGCCCGGACTCGCGGTTGGGGCCGAGGCGACCGAAGCGTACGCTCACGGCGCCTTCAGCGGTCAGCTGACCGCGCTGAATGTCACCGGCAGCGCGCAGCTGCGGCTCGCACTCGAGCACCCGGTGGATCTGAGCGCGGGGCTCGAGCATGCGCGGGTCGACTGGCTGTGCCTGGTCGGAACCCCGGGCAGCCTCTGTGCGGACGGAGCGTGGTCACCTGACGGGTGGTCGGCCACTCTCTCGGCGAATCAGTTGCCGCTGGCGACGCTCACGGCAGGCAGAACGCCAGCGGTCGAGTACACCGGCACCGTGAGCGCGCACGCACAGGTCGCGGGCGGCCCCGCGAAGCCCGTGCAGGGCACGCTCACCGCGCAGCTTGCGAACGCCGAGATCGTGCACAAGCTCGTCAGCCACAAGGTGGAGCACACGCGGATCGGCTCGGGCACCGTGGAGCTCACGGCCACGCCGACCCTCATCAGCGCGCACGCCGATCTCGGCGACGGCAGCGTGGGCACGATGCGGGGCGCGCTCGAGCTGCAGCGCGAGCCGCAAGGGCGATGGCAGGACATGCCCCTGACCGGCGAGCTGCACGCTCAGACGGACGAGGCCAGCCTGCTGACCTTGTATGTGCCCGACATCGACCGCTCCTCCGGTCACCTCGCCGCCGACCTTCAGCTCGCTGGCACCGCCGGGGCGCCGCGACTCACCGGTCTCGTCAAGGTGACCGACGGTGAGATCGACGTCTACCGGATCAACCTCAGTCTGCGGCAGATCGCGCTGCAGGCGCACCTCGGCGACACCTCGGTCGACTTCACGGGCAGCGCGCGCGCCGGCAAGGGCGAGGCCAGCGCGACCGGCCGCCTCGAGTGGCGCCACCTCCTGCCCTACGGCAGGTTTCACCTCGAAGGGACCAACCTCAGGGTCTCCGATCTCCCGGAGGCGCAGATCGATGCCTCGCCGGCGCTCGACTTCGATGTCAACGGACACAAGATCGAGGTCACCGGCAGGGTCACCATACCGTTCGCCCGGATACAGCCGAAGGACCTGACAACCGCCGTGCGGGTCTCGCCCGATGAGGTGATCGTCGGCAGCGAGACGGAAGATGTCAACGAGCGCTTCGAAGTCTTCAGCACCATCACGCTCGCCCTCGGCGATCACGTGAACGTCGATGCGATGGGGCTCACCGCGCGGCTCGTCGGCAGCGTCACCATCCGCAGCGGTTTCGACGCCATCACCCGCGGCAACGGTGAGCTGTCGGTGGCGGAAGGCCAATACTCGGCCTTCGCGCGCCGGCTCGACATCTACCGCGGACGACTGATCTTCACCGGGGGACCGATCACCAACCCGGGGCTCGACGTGGTCGCGCAGAGGGTCTTTCCGGGAAGTGTGACCGCGGGCGTGAACGTGCGCGGCACGCTCGCGCAGCCGAGCATCTCGTTCTTCTCCGACCCACCGCTGACGCAGGCGCAGGTCGCTTCCCTGATTCTCGCCGGCGGCTCGCTCGACACGACCGCGAGCGCGGGCAACGCCGCGCTCGGCCAGGGCGCGGCACTGCTCGCCGCTCAACTCGGCTCGCACGTGGGTATCCCCGATGTGAGCCTCGAGACCGACCCCCTCCTCAACGAGACTTCGCTGGTGCTCGGCCGTTTCCTCTCGCCGCGCCTGTACGTCAGTTACGGCGTGAGCCTCACGCAGCAGCTCAACACCTTCAAGATGCGCTACACGCTCAGCGATCACTGGACGATACGCACCGAAGTGGGCCAGGCTTACGGTGCGGACCTGGTGTACTCGATCGCGAAGTAGGAGCGCGTGTGACGGCGACCGTGGTGCTCCTCACCTTGCTGCTCGCGCCAGCTGCCTCCGGCAACGCTGCGGCGTCCGCCGCCTGCGAGGTCTGGACGCGCGGCAGCGAGACGCTGCCGCCGCACGTGAGGGAGTGGTTCGCTCACTCCACGGACGAGCGGGTATTGAGGTGTCCGCAGGCCGCGGCGACGGAAGGGGCGGGCGCGACGGCGCTGTACTTCGGCGAGGGCGGCCTCACCCAACACGGCACGGTCTGCGTCTACCCGAGACACGGCTTGACGCTCATCGGCGGAGGCGCCGCAGCCCGCCTCGAGCGCTACGACCGCTCCGAGTCGCTCGCCATGGCGCTCGCCGGCCCGCAGTGCCCGCCGCCGCACGCCGCCACGAGCGCGCAAGGCTACGTCGAAACCTACGACATCAGCACCGCGACTTTTGCCGGCATCATGCAGCTGTGGTCGGCAATCGCCACGGACTCGGCGGCGGCTCCCGCCGGCGCCAGTGGTGCGAGGGCGTCGGTCGGCGGAACGCACGAGCGGCTCGAGGCGGCGCTCGGTCCGCGCACGAGCGGCGCGGTCGTGACGCGGATCGTCCGCATCCCCGGCTCGCTGCTGCGCCACCGCTACGCGATGTTCGTCAAGGCGCCGGACTCGCCCGACGCGGCCGGCTCCCGCTTCGTGATCTACCTGGACAAGACCCTGCGCGGCCCCTACGCGATCACGGCCTTCGCCGAGACCAACTGAGAAACCACCCCAGGAAATCACGCTTGACGCGACCAGCAGCCATCAGCCCGTAATCAAGACGCGGTATTTCTTGGGAACCCGGTTGGCGGCATGTCCCCTGGCTCCCCTGCTTGACTCTCATGCATGAATATGCAGAATGCGCGCATGTTTATGCGGGAGTACCGGTGCCCATGCTGACCGACGCCCACCAGCTCGAGCGCCGCGGCGCGATCATGCGCATCCTGCGCGAGGGTCAGGTGCGCCGGCAGGAGGACCTGGTGCGCCTGCTGAGAAAGGCCGGCCACGAGGTCACCCAGTCCTCGATCAGTCGCGATCTGCGCGACCTCGGCGTGCTCAAGGCGAGCGGCCGATACGTGCTGCCGGCCGAGGAGCTGACGCGCACCAACGGCGACTTCGCCACGCTCGCACAGTTCGTGCGCCAGCTGCGGCTCGCGGGACCCACCATTACGGTGCTGCGCACCACGATCGGCGCCGCCCAGAGCGTCGCGGTCGCCATCGACCGCGCCGAGTGGCCGGAGGTCGCCGGCACGCTCTCCGGTGACGACACGATCTTCATCGCCACTGCCGACGCCAGCGCCCGCGACAAGCTCGTCGGCCGCCTGCGCACACTCTTCCCGGTCTGACCATGGCTCACCCGGCTCAAAGGATGGGCTCGCCCATCGTCCTCGCCTACTCCGGCGGGCTCGACACCTCCTTCCTCGTACCCTGGCTCGCCGAGCACGAGCATCGACCCGTCACCACGGTGACCGTCGACACGGGCGGCATCGATGCGGCCGCGGCCGCCACGCTCGCCGAGCGCTCGGCAGCACTCGGCGCGGTTGCGCACCACCAGGTGGACGCGCGCGCCGACTATTTCGAGCAGGTGCTGCGCTTTCTGATCATGGGGAACGTGCGCCGCGGGCAGCTCTACCCGCTGTGCGTCGGCGCCGAGCGCGTCATGCAGGCCCAGACCCTCGCGCGTGTGGCGATGGAGCTCGGCAGCGACACGGTCGCCCACGGCTGCACCGCCGCCGGCAACGACCAGGTGCGCTTCGAAGTCGCGCTGCGCACGCTCGCGCCCGATCTCAAGGTGCTGGCACCGGTGCGCGATCAGGCGTTCCGCCGCGAGGACGAGCTCGCCTACCTGCGCGAGCGCGCGCTGCCGGTGCCGCCGACGGGGGCGAAATACTCCGTCAACCGCGGGCTGTGGGGAGTCACCATCGGCGGCAAGGAGACGCTCACCTCCGCCGGCAGCATTCCCGATGACGCCTGGATCCTGACGCGCGAAGCGTTCACGCGTCCCCGCCCGGCCGAGCGTCATACTCTCAGCTTCCGTGAAGGCCGACCGGTGGCGCTCGATGGCAGAGCTGCAGGGGCGGTCGCGATCATCGAAGCGCTCGAGGCGCTCGCCGCACCCTTCGGCATCGGCCGGGGCATCCACCTCGGCGACACCATCATCGGCACCAAGGGACGGGTCGCCTTCGAGGCACCCGCGGCCGAGGTGCTGCTCACGGCGCACCGCGAGCTCGAGAAGCTGGTCCTGACCGGTCGCCAGCAGCGCATCAAGGAGCTCGTGGCACAAACCTACGGCGACCTGGTGCACGAGGGACAGCTGCTGGATCCCGTGTGCCGGGATATCGAGGCACTGCTTTCCTCCTCGCAGCAGCGCGTGACCGGCGATGTCCATCTCGTGCTGCAGACCGGCAATGTGTTCGTCGCCGGCGTCGAGTCGCCGTGGTCGCTGATGGCGGCGTCCAGGGGGGTCTACGGCGAAGCTGCAGGCGAGTGGTCGGCGCGCGATGCGCTCGGGTTCTCGCGTATCGTTTCGCTCCCGGGCGTGTTCCACGCGCGCGCGGGCGAGCTCGCGGCGGCGGCCGGCGCGCCGGAGTGAGGACGGAGAGCGGCATGCGCAGCGTCGTGGTCGACAAGCTGGCCTCCGTCACGCAGGCCTGCGGTCTCTCACACGAGGTACGCATCTCCCCGGACATTCCCGCCGAGGAAGGCGTCGTGGTCGTGGTGGAGGTGCTCACCAACAAAACGACCTACAACACCCTCGAGCTCACCAGCGGCCGCATGGCCAAGGTCGGCAAGGGCGATGTGGTCGCGGGCGCGCTCGGCCATCGCCAGGCGCTGTTCGGCTACTCGGGTCACGTGCCCGAGCAGCTCAAGCCCGGGGATGTCATCCAGATGCTCAACATCGGTGGCGTGCTCGGAGTGTGCGACTCGATCAACCCCGAGAAGGGCCGCCCGTTCGACTGCCGCGTGCTCGGCGTGGCGCTCAATTTCCCCTACCTCGGCGAGCGCATCGGCGTGCCGGCGCGGGTCGGCCACAAGGCACTCGACGACGCCGCGACGCTCGACACGCGCGGGGTGCCCGTGGTGGCGCTCGCGGGTACCTGCATGGAGGCCGGCAAGACCGCCGCCGCGTGCGCCGTCATCGCGCGCATGCGGCATCGCGGGCTCACGGTCGATGCGTTCAAGGCCACGGGCGTCTCACTGCGGCGCGATATCCTCGCCATGGAGGACGCCGGCGCCCGGCGCTGCGCGATCTTCACGGATCTCGGTGTCGTGACGACGACGCGCGCCAACGGTCCGGCACTCACCCGCACCATGCTGAGTGAGCTCGCGGCCGGGAAGCCGGATGCGGTGGTGTTCGAGCTCGGTGACGGGATCCTCGGCACTTACGGCGTCGATGCCATCCTCGAGTGCCCGGACATACGTGCGGTCCTCACGGCGGTGATCCTGTCGGCGAACGACCCGGTTGCCGCCTGGGGCGGTGTGAAGCTGCTGCGCGAGCGCTTTGCGATCGAGCCGTGCGTCGTGACCGGACCCGCCACCGACAACCTGGTCGGCGTCGAGATCATCTCGAATCAGATGGGTGTGCCGGCCTTCAACGCGCTCAACAACGGCGCGGCGCTCGGCGACCGTGTCATCGAGGCCCTGGGCGTCACGGCCGGGGCGCCGCAATGAGCGCAGTCGTGCCCGCAGTGGTGCTCGGCGGTACCGGCTACGTCGCCGGCGAGCTGCTGCGCCTCATCGCGCTGCACCCGCAGCTCCGGCTCGCCGCGGTGATGTCCGACAGCACCCCCGGGGAGCCCGTCGCCGGCGCATTTCCGCACCTTCAATCGGCGTATCCGCAGGAGCTTTTCCGCTCCGAGGCGGAGGTGCAGAGACTGCTCCGCGAGGCGCCGCAGGCGGCGCTCTTCTCGGCCGCGCCGCACGGGGTCTCGGCGCCGCTCCTCGACCGGCTGCTTGCCGGCGCGGAACAGGCCGGCACTGCGCCGCGCGTGGTCGACATCTCGGCCGACTTCCGCTACGCGAGTGCCGAGGCCTACACCGAGGTCTATCGGCATCCGCATGGGGCACCCGCGCGGCTCGCGCAGTTCAGCTGCGCACTCCCGGAGCACATGGCGCAGCTCGCGACGCGCCACGTCGGACATCCGGGCTGCTTCGCCACCGCGGTGCTGCTCGCGAGCGTGCCGCTGCTGGCCGCGGGTCTCGTCAGCCCGACACTGTTCGTCAGCGGCGTCACCGGCAGCACCGGCTCCGGGCGCAAGCCCGTGGAGGGCACGCATCATCCGCTGCGCCACGGCGACCTCTACAGCTACGGCGCCCTCGCGCACCGCCACGTCCCGGAAATCACCGCGTGTGCGCGCGCTGCGAGCGGGGTCGAGGCGGAGTTCGCCTTCGTGCCGCACTCGGGACCGTTCGCACGCGGCATCCACGTGACACTCCAGGCGTCGCTGCGCCGTCCGCTCGACACTGCCGCGGTGCTGGGGATATTGCGCGAGTTCTATGCCGGCGCGCCCTTCGTGCGGGTGAGCGAGCGGGCGCCGCGCGTCAAGGATGTCGTGGCGAGCAACTACGCGCACCTTTCCGCCGCGGCGCGCGGTAACACCGTCGCGGTACTGTGCGCCATCGACAACCTCACCAAGGGCGCGGCCGGCGGCGCCATCCAGTGGATGAACCGCATGCTCGGCTTCGCTGAAACCACCGGCCTCACGGCGCCAGCTCCCGGCTGGACCTGACAGGAAGTCCGCTCATGCCGCCAGTCCCGGCTCTCGACGCCACTCTCCCTGCGGACGAATCCCTTGCGCCGGTGTTCGCACAGTACCCGCTGGAGGTCGTTTCGGCGCAGGGCGTGTGGCTCACCAACACCCGCGGCGAGCGCGTGCTCGACCTGTACGGCGGACACGCCGTGGCGGCACTCGGTTACGGACATCCTGCCTGGACCGCGGCGCTCGCGCGCCAGGCGCAGCTCTGCCAGTTCCAGTCGAACGCCGTCGCGATGGCCGTACGAACGCGCGCCGCCGAGCGGCTCGTACGCTTCGCGCAGCTGCCGGACGCGCGGGTGTTCCTCGTCAACAGTGGCGCCGAGGCCAACGAAAACGCGCTCAAGATCGCGCTGCGCACCACCTCGCGCCGGCACGTGGCCGCGATCGAGGGCGGCTTCCACGGCCGGACCGCCGCAGCGGGCGCCGTGACCTGGGGCGCGCAGGCGAAGTGGTACGGCTTCCCGCGCGCGCCGTTCGACGTCAGCTTCCTGCCGCGGGGCGCCGTCAGCGCGATCCGCGCGCGGGTGACGCGCCGGACCGCGGCAGTGATCGTCGAGCCCGTGCAGGGACTTGCCGGCGCAGTGGACCTGGGTGCCGACTACCTCGCGGCGCTGCGCCGGCGCTGCGACGAGGTGGGCGCGCTGCTCATATTCGACGAGGTGCAATGCGGCATGGGGCGCACCGGTCAGCCCTTCGCCGCCAACCTCCAT
>Ga0318513_10000243_pt1 | contig 13395 bp, 11 predicted proteins | sample GRESIP171b2f20_FD_203683 | JGI IMG/M metagenome (GOLD analysis project Ga0318513, IMG submission 203683) | Tropical soil microbial communities from Luquillo Experimental Forest, Puerto Rico - GRE.SIPMG.171b2f20 | ecosystem: Environmental > Terrestrial > Soil > Tropical forest > Bulk soil... | reverse complement strand
GGCGACCGACCTGGCGCAGGCCCTGGCGGCGCGGATCGCGGGGGTGCGTGGCGTGTATGCGGGCCGGCTGCGCAACTGCCACCAGGTCGAGGCGCTCACCGCGAACCTGGTATCGGTCAACCGGCGCTATAAGGCGCACGCAGGCCTGCGGATCACCGACCTCTGACCGTTCCCGGCCGCGAGTGGTGGTCGCCGGTCAGCGGCGGCGGCTGGGCGCCGGCAGCTAACCCCGGGCGGCCGATACGATGCGGCGTATGCGGTTCGCGATTGCGATTCCCCAGTTCTATGCCGACGGTGAGTTCGACCCCGGGGCGTTCCGCGCTTACTTTGCCCGGGCGGAGGAGCTCGGTTACCACAGCGCCTGGGCACAGGAGACCGTGCTCGGGCCGTCCTCGCAGCTGGGACCGGTCGAGGCGATGACCTATGCGGCCGCGTGCACGCAACGGCTGCGGCTGGGCTGCGTCGTCTTCGTGTCCACCCTGTACAGCCCAGCCCACCTGGCTAAGAGCCTGAGCACGCTGGACCAGCTCAGCCGGGGGCGGATCGAGGTCGGTGTCGGCACCGGCGGCCCGGGGCGGCAATTCGCCGCTTTCGGGGTGGATCCGGATCGGTATGTAGCCAGGTTCAGCGAGGGGATCGCGCTGATGAAGGCGCTGTGGACCGAGCCGCGGGTCACCTTCGACGGCGAGTTCTGGCAGCTGCGGGACAGCGTGATGGATCCGAAGCCGTTCCAGAAGCCATACCCGCCGCTGTGGTTCGGCGGCAGCGCGCCAGCCGCGCTGCGGCGGGCGGTCCGGCTCGGTGACGGCTTTTTCGGGGCCGGCTCCACCCCCACCGCCAAGTTCGCCGCCCAGGTGCAGACCGTGCGGCAGGCACTCGCCGCGGCCGGCCGCCCACCCGGCGGGTTCGGGCTGGCTAAGCGCGTCTATGTGGCCATCGACGAGGACGCCGGGCGCGCACGGAGCCGCCTTAACGAACGGCTGGCGTGGCTGTACGGGCAGCTGTCACCGGACGTGGCGGCGGCCGCCGTGGCCGGCACCCCCGCCGACTGCGTCGCCGGGCTGCGCAAGGTTGCCGAGGCCGGCGCGGAGCTGATCCTGTTCACCCCGATGTATCAGCAGGCCGAGCACGCCGAGCGGCTGGCCGCGGAGATCATCCCGCAGCTTGGGTAGCAGCGGTGGGCGCCGCCAGCGGCTGACCTGCGAGCCAGGGCGGCCCGGTGAGCTGGCAGGTCGGGTATGCCGTGGTCACAGCTCCCGCGCTGCCAGCCGCTGGACTGCGATCGCCAGCGCACCCAAACTGACCGCGACGGCCACCGCGAACGCGGGCAGGTAGTGCACCAGCCGGTGCGTCCCCTCCAGCAGCTCCACCGGTGCGCCCACCAGCGTGCTCGGGAGCCAGTCGTGAACGGCCCGGAACGTGCCTGCGATCGGGATCACCAGCAGGATCGCGAGGGCGATGCCGGTGCTGGCCAGCGTGCTGCGCACCAGCGACGCGGCCAGCGCGGTCACCGCGACGGAGAAGGCCAGGTACACGGCCGCGCACAGGTACCCGGCGAAGACCGCACCGGCGGGCAGAGAGCCGATCAGCAGATCCGTCTCATACCAGGCCGCCAGCATCCCCACCAGATAGGCGGCCGCGGTGGCCGCGGCGCTGGCGGTGTACCGCGGCATGACCAGCCGCCAGATGCTGGTGACCCGGGTACGCAAGAAGATCGCCAGGCCATGGCGGGCGTCGAAGCTGAGCGCACCGGCCGCGATGACGACGACCACGATCAGCCCGATGCCGGTGATCTCGCCGATGTAGCCGCTTATCCCCTGGGCCGGGGTTGGCGGCGGGGCCACGATCCGGACGCCATTGCCGACATGCGCCAGGATCTTGCTCTGATACCGGGTCAGGACCGGCTCGACCAGCCCGAAGAAGATGAAGACCGCCAGCAGCGTGACCGCCCGCGGGGTCCGGATCAGCCGCAGCCATTCCAGCCGCCACAGGTTCATCCGGCCAGCCGGCCGGGGGCGCCGCGCTGAGGTGGCCACCTCAGGCTCCCGCTGGTGCGCCGGTCAGGGCGAGGAACGCGGACTCGAGGTCGGCGGCGGCCGGCTCGCAGGAGACCTGCCGGGCGCCGCAAGCCGCGATGACGGCGGGGATGCCACGCTCGCCCGCCGCCAGGCTGGTGGCGTCCACCCGGAGGACGTCGGATCCTGCCGGTTCCACCCGGGTGACCCAGGGCTCACCGGACATCGCCGCCGCGACCGGGCCGGCGTCGCCAGCGATGCGGACCAGCCAGCTCGGCTTCAGGTAGGTGTCAATGAGATCCCTGGTCTGGCCCTGGTACAGCAGCCGGCCACCGCGCAGGATGCCCACCTGGTCGGCGACGCGCTGCACATCGGCGAGGATGTGGCTGGAGAAGATGACGGTACGGCGGCCGCGCATCGCGGCCACCAGGCCGAGCAGCTCGGCCCGCCCGGCCGGGTCGAGCGCCGAGGTTGGCTCGTCGAGTATCAGCAATTCCGGATCTCCCGCCAGCGCACAAGCCAGGCCCAGCCGCTGGATCATGCCGCGGGAGAAGCCACCGACCCGCTTGGCCGCCATGTCGGCAAGCCCGGCCGTGGCTAGTGAGGCCGTGACGGCACTCTCGTCCGGGGCCTGCCCCATCAGGGAGCGGGCGAGATCGACGACCTCGCACGCGGTCAGCCAGCCGTCGAACTCGGGCACGTCGGGGCAGACGGCGATCCGGCGTCGGCTGATGGCGAGATTGACCGTGCCGCGGTCGGCCCGCCGCACCCCGGCCAGGATCGAGAGCAGGGTCGTCTTGCCCGCCCCGTTCGGCCCGGCCAGGCCATAGACCGAGCCGGCCGGCACCAGCAGGTCGACGTCGAACAGGCCGGTTCCCCCGTAGTCCCTGGTCAGCCCGGTGGTCGTGACCACGGGGAGGCCGTCGGCGGCAGCCGGGCCCAGCACCGGCTGGCCGGCCTGGCCCGGCGGGCTGGCTGGGAGTGCCGGACTGGCCGGGACTGCCGGGGCAGGCGGATGGCGGCTGCGGTCCCGCCCCAGGAACAGGTAGGCCAGCGCGCCGATCGGGGCACTGATGAACAGGATGACAATGACCCAGACGAACTTGGGTACCCCCCAGCGCATGGCGGGGGCGCGGGCCAGGTCGATCAGGCAGTAGACATCCAGCGCGACGACGAGGACCAGCAGCGGCACCAATGCGGCCAGCAGATGGGGCGGGAGGCTGAGCGGGCCACTGGCTCCGGCCGCCAGCAGGCTGTCCCGCATGGGCACCCCCCTCCACCACGCCCGGCGCGCGTTCCGGCTGCACTATCTCATTTCTGACAACGTTCTCAATACGGAGAATGATTCTGTCACGGCCCGCGCGCTGGCGGAAGTGGGCAGGGTCCGGCGTGTTTCCGGGGCGCTGCGCATGGCCCGATGGCGCGCTGACCGGGCTGCCCAGGGGATCCCGGCTAGGACGTCGGCGTCATGGTCAACGTGGCTAGTGGTAGACGTGCTCCTCGGCGGGGAAGCTGCCGGCCACCACGTCCTCGGCGAAGGAGCGGGCCGCGTCGCCGAGCACCTGCCCCAGCTTGGCATAACGCTTGACGAACCTGGCCGTTCGGGGTGACAGACCGGCCATGTCCTGCCACACCAGCACCTGCGCGTCACAGCCGGGCCCGGCACCGATGCCGATGGTCGGGATGCCGACGGCGTGGGTGATCCGGGTGGCGAGTTCAGCGGGCACACATTCCAGCACGACCGAGAACGCGCCGGCCGCTTCCAGCGCCTTGGCGTCGTGCAGCAGCCGGTCACCGGCCTCGCCCCGGCCCTGTACCCGGTAGCCACCGAACACGTTGACCGACTGCGGGGTCAGCCCCAGATGCGCCATCACCGGGATGCCCGCCCCGACCAGTTCCTCCACCTGGTGCGCGACCCGCACGCCGCCCTCCAGCTTGACCGCATGGGCCCCGGCCTCCTTCAGGAACCGGGTCGCGGAGGCCAGTGCGGTGGCCGGTGACAGCTGGTAGGAGCCGAACGGCAGGTCAGCGACGATCAGTGCGCGCTTGGTGCCGCGGACGACCGCGGCGGTCAGCGGCAGCAGGTCCGCCACGGTCACCGGCAGCGTGGTGTCGTAGCCGAACACCACGTTCCCGGCCGAGTCACCGACCAGCAGCACCGGAATGCCCGCGTCATCGAAGACGCGTGCGGTGAGCGCGTCGTAGGCGGTGAGCATGGGCCAGCGCTCGCCGCGGGCCTTGGCGGCGGCGAGGTCGCGGACGGTGACCCGCCGGCTGGCGGTTCCCCCGTACAGGGGGTCTGGGGTCCGCGCGGTGGTCGCGGCCGTTCCCCCGGGCTGGGGCTGATCGGTCATGGTGTACCTCCAGGTCTCGTGGCGCCGCGGTGGCGTCCCCGGACGGTCCGATCATCGCACGCGGCCACCGGTCTGGACAGGACCGGAAACACCCGCGGGCGGGAATGTTTTCCGATACGGACCTGTTCCGTATCGATGGCTTCCCCGGGCGGCCGCCTGGCCGGCCCGGGATACACCGGCATAACGCCGCCCGCGGCGTTAGCCATCCCACGACTTCCGAAGGACCAGATGGAATCGCGAAGCGCTTCTCTCCAGACCACCGCCTCCGGGCTGGCCGGGGCGATCCACCGCCGCCGCTGGGTCATTCTCGGCGTGCTGATCACCAGCCTGATGGCCATCGTCCTGGACAACACCGTCCTCAATGTGGCGCTTAAAACCATCGCCGACCCGCAGGCCGGGCTCGGCGCCAGCCAGAGCCAGCTGGAGTGGGGAATCAACTCCTACACGCTGGTCTTCGCCGGGCTGCTGTTCACGTTCGGCGTCATCGGTGACCGGATCGGCCGCAAGCGGATGCTCATCATCGGCTTGCTCTCATTCGGCGTATTCTCCCTGCTCACCGCGTACGCGAAGACTCCCGATCAGCTGATCTGGGCGCGCGCCGCGATGGGGCTGGGCGCGGCAGCCGTTATGCCGCAGACCCTGTCCATCATCACCAACGTGTTCGACCCGGGGGAGCGGGCGCGGGCGATCGGCATCTGGGCGTCGGCGGTTGGCATCGGCGTCGCGATCGGCCCGGTCGTCGGCGGCCTGCTGCTGGCCCACTTCTGGTGGGGCTCGGTCTTCCTGCTGAACGTGCCGTTCACCGCGGCCGGCGCGGCCGCGGTCGCGCTGGTGGTGCCCGAGTCGAAGAACCCGGACCCGGGCCGGATCGACTATGTCGGCGTGCTCGCCTCCATCGCGGGCCTGGTGCTGCTGGTCTACGGCATCATCCAGGGCGGCGACAAGGGCTCCTGGCTGCACCTCGACGTGCTCGGCGGCATCCTGGCCGGCCTGGCTGTGCTCGCCTTCTTCGCCTGGTACGAGAGCAGGCTGAGCCACCCGTCGCTGGACGTCCGGCTGTTCCGCAACGCCCGGCTCTCGGCCGCTATCGGCGCGCTGTCGCTGGTGTTCTTCGGCATGATGGGCGCGCTCTTCTTCCTCAGCTTCTACCTGCAGAGCGTGCATGGCTTCAGCCCGCTCAAGGCCGGCCTGCTGTCGCTGCCGTTCGCCGCGGGCCAGCTGCTGCTCGCCCCGCGCACCGCCACCCTGGTCCGCCGGTTCGGCCCCAAGCGGGTGATCGCGACCGGGCTGCTGCTGGTCACCGCGGCCCTCCTCGGCTACCAGCTGCTGGGCGTCACCACCCCAGTCGCGCTGCTCGGCGCGCTGTTCTTCGTGCAGGGCGCGGGCATGGGCACGGTCATGCCGCCGGCCACCGACGCGGTCATGTCGGTGGTGCCGCGGGAGCGGGCGGGTGCGGGCTCCGCGCTCACTAACACGGCCCGGCAGGTGTCGGCCGCGCTTGGCATCGCCGTGCTCGGCTCGATCCTGGCCCAGGTCTACCGCGGCCAGCTCAGCTCGCACCTGACCGCGCTGCCCGGGCCGGCCCGGGGCGCGGCGGCCGGGTCGATCACTGCCACTCAGGCCATCGCCGCCCGGCTGGGCGCGGCGGGCCGGGAACTGGCCAGCTTCGCCGACACCGCCTACGTGCACGCGATGCACGTCACCACCATCGCCTCGGCGGCCATCACCCTGCTCGGCGTGGTCGTGGTGCTGATCTGGATGCCCGGCCGCAGCGCCCAGGACACCAGCCGGGAACTGGCTGCCGTGGCTGAGCCGGCCGGCGAGCCGGCCGCCCGGGTGCTGGCCGGTCACCCGGCCGAGGTGGAAGGCTGACCAGGTGAGCATCATGCAGGCGGCCGGGGTGGCGCCGGCGGCTGCCGAGCGCGCCGGGGCTCCCGGGGCGGCAGGCAGCCGCCGTCCCGGGCGGCCCCGGAGTGAGCGGGCCGACCAGGCTATCATCGACGCCGCGCTGAGCCTGTTCGCCGAGTCCGGCCCGGACGGCCTGTGCATCGAGCGGGTCGCGGCCCGGGCCGGGGTGGGCAAGGCGACCATCTACCGGCGCTGGCCCGGCAAGGAGGACCTGCTGCTGGCCGCGATCGCCGCGGTCAAGGTGCCGCTGCCGGAACCGGCCGGCCAGTCGGTCCGGGCGGACCTGGTGGACCTGCTGGACTCCATGTGCCAGTCGGCCGCTGACCCACGGCTTGCCCGCCAGGCCGCCCTGCTGCTTGGCGAGGGAGCCAAGTACCCCCGGCTGATGGCCCGCTACCGGGAGACGGTGGTCGAGCCGCGCCGGGAGGTGTTCCGGTCGGTGCTGCGCCGGGGGGTGGCCAGCGGCGAGCTGCGGGCCGATACCGACATCGAGGCCGCCCTGTTCATGCTGATCGGCGCGGTCGTCGCCCGCAGCCGGCATGAACTGGACCGCATCCCGCCCGGATACACCGAGCGGGTGGTCGGCGAGCTGCTGCAGGGCCTGGCTCCCCGCCAGGACACCGCCGGAGCCGGGTGAGGGGCACGCCGCCCCCGCTGGCCGCCGAACGGCTGCGCGCGCAGCTGCTGGCCGGCCCCACCGCCCGGTCGGTGACCGGGGTGACCGGGCACCTGCTGGCCATCCAGGCCCAGGACCCGCGCGGCGCGCGGCTGGCCGTCCGGGCGCGCACGTCCGGCCTGACCGCCGCGGACGTGGACCGGGCGCTCACCACCGAGCGCTCGGCCGTCGTCAGCTGGCTGAACCGCGGCACGCTGCACCTGGTCCTGACCGAGGACTACTGGTGGCTGCACCCGCTGACCACCCCGCAGCTGCGGGCCAGCATCACCCGGCGGCTCGCCCAGGAAGGCGTCACCCCCGGCGCGGCAGAACGAGGCGTCCGCGTCATCGAGCAGTCCCTGGCCGCCGATGGGCCACTCACCAGGCCCCAGCTCCGGGACCGGCTGGCCGCCGCGGGGGTGCCCACGGCTGGCCAGGCGATCGTCCACATCCTCGCCCTCGCCACCTTCCGCGGCCTCATCGTGCGCGGCCCGATGCAGGACCGGGATCAGGCATTCGTGCTGGTTCGCGACTGGCTGGGAGCGCCGCCGGAACCGCTGGACCGGGACCGGGCGCTTGCCCTGCTGGCCCGCCGCTATCTCGCCGGGCACAGCCCGGCCGCCGACCGGGATCTGGCCAAATGGGCTGGCCTGCCGCTGGGGGACGCCCGCCGCGGGCTGTCCGCGATCGCGGCGGAACTCGCCAGCCGCGACGACGGGCTGGCCAGCCTCGGGCCGGCCAGTGGCGAGCAGGCGCGGCCGGTGGTGCCGCCGCTCCGGCTGCTGGGCGCCTTCGACCCGCTGCTGCTGGGCTGGGCGTCCCGGGATCTGTTCCTGGCTCCGGACGGGCCAGTTGTCACCAGCAACGGGGTGTTCCGGCCGTTCGTGCTCAGCCACGGCCGCGGCAGCGCGCTCTGGACGATCAGCCGTGGGCAGGTGGTGACCGGCCCGCTCGGCCCGCTGACACCACCCGAGGAGGCGGCGCTAGCGGCCGAGTCGGCGGACGTGACCCGCTTCCTGGCCGGCCGCTGACCCGATCCTGGCAAACGCTGGCCTGGTCCCCGGGCCGGCGCGGCCGGAGCCGGGCGCACCGCCCTGGGCTAACCGCCGAGCTGGGCCCGCGAGCACCGGGTCACATACGGCAGCGCGATCTCGTGGCCGCCCACCAGCACGGGATGGGACCGCAGCAGGTCTTCGACCTCGGCAAACATCTCCGCCCGCTCGCTGGCAGGCAGCGTGATGACATAGCTGCGGGAAGCGATCATGTCGGTCAGCGCGGCCGGGGTCAGGTGGTGCACCCAGGTCACGTCGCGCCGCTCCACCGGCCCGAACGGCGGGCCAACCGCCGGGTTTTCGCTGATGCGCCGGCTGCTGGCATGCGGGCCCTCCCGCCGCCGGGTGATCTCGCCCAGCCGGGCGACCCAGTCCTCCCGCTCGTCGCGGACGTTCCAGAGCAGCCCTAGCCAGCCACCGTCGGCCAGCACCCGGGCCACCTCGGGCACCGCGGCGGGCAGGTCCACCCAGTGCCAGGCCTGGGCCACCAGCACCGCATCGACACTGGCGCCCGGCAGCGGGATCTGCTCGGCCGTGCCCGCCAGTGCCGGGACCCCCGGCACCGACCGGTTCAGGTGCTCGCGCATCTCCGCCAGCGGCTCGACCGCGGTGACCGCCAGGCCCCGGGCGGCCAGCAGCCGGGTGAGCTTCCCGGTTCCGGCCCCGAGGTCGAGCACCCGCCGGGCGCCGTCCGGCAGCAGCCAATCGATCGCCGCCGCCGGGTAGGGCGGGCGCCCACGTTCGTAGGCGCCGGCCGCCCGCGCGAACGAGACGGCGTGCTGCCGCCGGTAGCTGTCGGGCATCATGCGCCCCAGTTTTGCAGCCTGGACGGCTGCGTGCCTGCTCCCCGCTCGCGGGCTGCCTGGCCGCCTGCCCGCCCCGGCCCCGCCCGGCGGCCCGCTTGCCCCCGCGTGCGAGCATGGAGGGCACCGAAGGTGGCCACCAGCACCAGCCGCGCTGAAGGAGGCGAACCGTGGATCTGGCGGCCAGATGGCGCAAACTGCTGCGGGCCGAAGCCACTGGCTACGCCGAGGTGGCACTGGCCAACATCAAGCGCGAGTTCCCGGCCGACGTGCACCACACCATGACCGGCCCGGGTGATTTCCCGTTCCGGCCACGGGCGCGCACCCCGGTCTTCTACGGCAGCCTGGACTGGCATTCCTGCGTGGAGATGCACTGGCTGCTGGTGCGGCTGCTGCGGGCCGTGCCCGAATCGGTACCGGCCGCCAGGATCCGCACCACCCTGCGCGGCCAGTTCAGCCGGGTCGCGCTGGCGGCCGAGGCGGACTACATCGCCGGCCCTGGCCGGTGGGGGCAGCGCCCCTACGGCTGGGGGTGGGCGCTGGCACTGGTGCACGAGGCGCAGTCCTGGGACGACCCGGACGGCCGGAAATGGGCGGCGGCGATGGCGCCGCTGGCCGAGGCGATCACCGGCTGCTTCCTGGACTGGCTGCCCAAGGCGACCTATCCGGTCCGGTACGGGGTGCACTCCAACAGCGCGTTCGGCCTGTCCCGGGCGCTGCCGTTCGCCCGGCAGCAAGCGGCGGCCGGGCAGCCGCGGCTGCTGTCCGTGATCACCAACAAGGCGCTGGACTGGTTCGGCGGTGACACCCTGTACCCCGGCGGCTGGGAGCCGTCCGGGCACGACTTCCTGTCACCGGCGCTGACCGAGGCGGAACTGATGGCCCAGCTGCTGCCGCAGGATGAGTTCGCCGCCTGGCTGTCGATCTACCTGCCGGGGATCGCCGGGGGTGAGCCGGCCGCGCTGTTTACGCCGGCGGTGGTGTCGGATCCCAGCGACGGCCAGATCGCTCATCTGCACGGGCTGAACGCCAGCCGGGCGTGGTGCTGGCGGCGGCTGGCGGACTCACTGCCCGGCGGCGACCCGCGCATCGCGCCCGCGCGGGCTGCGGCGGCGACCCATGCTGACGCCGCGCTGCCGCATGTGGTCGGCGACGACTACATGGTGGAGCACTGGCTCGTGTGCTATGCCGTGCTGCTGCTCAGCTGAGCCGCGGCCGGCCGGTCAGCGGGAAGGATCATGAGGAGGGCGGCCGGGAGCCGGGCTCGCGCCAGTGATTGGTGATCGGCAGCCGCCGGTCGCGGCCGAAATTGCGCGGGGTGATCTTCGGGCCAGGCGGGTACTGGCGGCGCTTGTACTCGGCCCGGTCCACCATGGCGATCACCCGGTCCACCAGCGCCGGGTCGTGCCCGGCCGCGACCAGTTCGGCCGCGCCCCTGTCCTCGACCACGTAGTCGTCGAGCACCGCGTCCAGCACCGCGTAGTCGGGCAGCGTGTCGGTGTCCAGCTGGCCGGGGGCCAGTTCCGCGCTCGGCGGCTTGCTGATCGAGTTCTCCGGGATGGGCGGGGCCTGCCCGGCCCGGGCCGCCTCCGCGTTGCGCCACCTGGCCAGGTCCCAGACCAGTGTCTTCGGCACGTCCTTGATGGGGGCGAAGCCGCCGGCCGAGTCCCCGTACAGGGTGGAGTACCCGGTGGCGATCTCGCTCTTGTTGCCGGTGGTCAGCACCAGCTGGCCGGCCTGGTTGGACAGCGACATCAGGATGACGCCGCGCACCCGGGCCTGCAGGTTCTCGGCGGCCAGCCCGTCCAGGGCCAGCTCGGCCTGGAACGCCTCCACCATCTCGGTGATGGGCACCGTCCGGCCGTGCAGGCCCTGCCGCTTGACCAGATCCTCGGCGTCGGCGATGGAGTGGGCGGAGGAGTAGCGGCTCGGCATCAGCACCGCGTGCACCCGGTCCGGGCCGATCGCGTCGGCGGCGATGGTCGCGGTCAGCGCCGAGTCGATGCCGCCGGACAGGCCGAGGATGACCGAGGAGAACCGGTTCTTCTGGACGTAGTCGCGGACCCCGGTGACCAGCGCCGCATAGACCTCGGCCAGCGGGGAAAGCCGCGGCCACACCGGGCCGGGCTGATCGCCCGCCGCACTGGCACCGGCCGCCGCCGGGGTGGCTGGCTGGCTGGCCGCCGGGACGCTGGCCCGGTGGATGGTCATCCAGGTGCCGTCCTGGGCGTTGGCAGGCTCGTCGGCCGGCAGTTGCCCGGTGGCGGCCGCGGGCAGGTCCAGGTCCGCGACGATCAGCGTTTCCTGGAACTGCGGCCCGCGGGCGAGCAGCCGCCCAGTCGCGTCCACGATGATCGAGTCGCCGTCGAAGACCAGCTCGTCCTGGCCGCCGGTCATATTGACGTAGGCCAGGGTGGCGCCTGCCTCCCGGGCCCGGCGCACGCACAGATCCAGCCGCGCGCTGTCCTTGCCGCGCTCGTAGGGGGAGGCGTTCGGCACCACCAGCAGCCCCGCGCCGGCTTGCCGGGTGACCGCCACCGGGCCACCGTCCTGCCACAGGTCCTCACAGATGGCGATGGCGACGTCCACGGCCGGCCCGGCCGGCCCAGCGGCGGGCAGCCGGAACACCGGCAGCCGGTCGCCCGGCACGAAATACCGGTACTCGTCGAACACCCCGTAATTCGGCAGGTGATGCTTGGCTGTGGTGATCACCACCGAGCCGCCGTGCAGCAGTGCGGCCGCGTTCTGCGCCCCGCTGGCCGGCTGGCCCAGCCGGGCCGGCGGCCCACGGTGCCGGCCCAGGTACCCGGTGACGACGGCGACGCCGCCCAGCCCTTCGGCGGCCAGCCGGGCCGCGGTGGCGGACAGCGTGTCGATGGATGCGGACACGAACGAGGCGCGCAGGGCCAGGTCCTCGACCGGGTACCCGGTCAGCATCATCTCCGGGAACACCACCAGCCGGGCGCCGCGCGCGGCGGCGCGATGGGTCCAGGCCACGATCGCGCCGGCGTTCCCGGCCAGGTCGCCGACGGTGGCGTTGACCTGGGCGAGAGCTATCCGCAGCCGGGTCACGTCATTACCCTATGCGCGCCACGCCGCGGGCGGTGTCAGCCGGGCGCGGGGGGCGGACGCTGGCTTCTGTAACCCGCCGGAAACACGCGCGCGGCAGACTGTCAATCATGGACCGGCAGGAAGAGTTCGTGCTCCGGACGCTGGAGGAGCGGGACATCCGTTTTGTCCGATTGTGGTTCACCGATGTGCTCGGCTTCCTCAAGTCGGTCGCGGTCGCCCCGGCCGAGCTGGAGGGAGCGTTCGCGGAGGGCATCGGATTCGACGGCTCGGCAGTGGAGGGCTTCGCCCGGGTCTATGAGGCTGACATGATCGCCAAGCCGGACCCGGCCACATTCCAGCTGCTGCCCTGGCGGGGCGAGTCCGGCGTCGGCCGGATGTTCTGCGACATCCTCATGCCGGACGGCAGCCCGTCCTACGCCGACCCCCGGTACGTGCTCAAGCGTGCCCTCAGCCACGCCGCGGAGATGGGCTTCACCTTCTACACCCACCCGGAGATCGAGTTCTTCCTGCTCAAGCAGAAACCGGAGCCCGGCGGCAAGCCGGAGCCGATCGACTCCGGCGGGTATTTCGACCACACCCCGCACAGCATCGCGCACGATTTCCGGCACGTCTCGCTGCAGATGCTGGAGTCGATGGGGATCTCGGTGGAGTACAGCCACCACGAGGGCGCCCCCGGCCAGCAGGAGATCGACCTGCGCTACGCGGACGCGCTCACGACCGCCGACAACGTCATGTCGTTCCGGCTGGTGATGAAGGAGGTCGCGCTCCAGCAGGGGGTGTACGCCTCGTTCATGCCCAAGCCGTTCACCGAGCACCCGGGCTCGGGCATGCACACCCACATGTCGCTGTTCGAGGGCGACCGGAACGCGTTCTACGAGCCGGGCGCGGAGTTCCAGCTGTCCAAGGTGGGCCGGGCCTTCATCGCCGGGCTGCTCCGGCATGCCGCCGAGATCACCGCGGTCACCAACCAGTGGGTGAACTCCTACAAGCGGCTGTGGGGCGCGGCCGAGCGCACCGCCGGGGCGGGCGGCGAAGCGCCCGCCTACATCAGCTGGGGGCACAACAACCGCTCCGCGCTGGTCCGGGTGCCGATGTACAAGCCGCAGAAGGGAAATGCCACCCGGATCGAGTTCCGGTCGCTCGACTCCGCCTGCAACCCGTACCTCGCGTTCGCGGTCATCCTGGCCGCCGGGCTGAAGGGGATCGAGGCCGGTTACGAGCTGCCGTCCGGCGCCGAGGACGACGTGTGGGCGCTCACCCCCGCCGAACGGCATGCGCTCGGGATCGAGCCGCTGCCGCAGAGCCTGGACGAGGCAATCACCGCCATGCGGGGCAGCGAGCTGGTGGCCGAGACCCTCGGCGAGCACGTCTTCGACTTCTTCCTGCGCAACAAGCGGGAAGAGTGGCGTGAGTACCGCCACCAGGTGACCGCGTTCGAGCTCGACCGCTACCTGCCGATCCTGTGACCAGCCCGGGCCCGCGGCTGCCGGACGGGGTGCTCGCCGGTCACTGGACCGACCAGGCGGGCCTGACCGG
>Ga0318513_10000241_pt1 | contig 13415 bp, 10 predicted proteins | sample GRESIP171b2f20_FD_203683 | JGI IMG/M metagenome (GOLD analysis project Ga0318513, IMG submission 203683) | Tropical soil microbial communities from Luquillo Experimental Forest, Puerto Rico - GRE.SIPMG.171b2f20 | ecosystem: Environmental > Terrestrial > Soil > Tropical forest > Bulk soil... | reverse complement strand
GACCCAGGGGGACGGGGACGATTCCGCCGTCGGGGAACGGGTTCAATGCGCCCAGCGGCTGGTCGAGCGGCAGGGCCGTGGTGCCTGGCCCCGCGACCAGGAGCCACTCGACGCCCTCCTGAACCGGATCGGCGTAGCGGGCAATCCAGTGCATGGTGTCCGCCGGACCCGGCAACACGACGGCGCGCGCCGCCAGCCCGACGGGCAGGGAGTCGGGCTCGGCGCGGAACAGGCGCAGCGGCATCTCGACGGGCGGGGTGCGGGGAGCCATCCAGCGAGGCGCCGAACCCGCTCCCGTGGAGACCCTGCGGATCAGCTCGAGCGGTGCCGCCAGCACCACGCCGCGGGCGAACAGTCGCCCGCGCGGAAGCTCGACCCCGAGCTCGCCGCGCTCCGACACCAGCGCGAAGTCGCCGGTCGCGCGGATCTCGCCGTGCAGGGTCAGGAAGCGGCGGCGGAACAGGTCGAGGAACGGCGCGCCGGCGTCGGGCATGAAGAAGCCGCCCTCGCGCGTGCCCCGCAGCAGCAGCGCCGCGTCGCGGCCGGGCGGGCTCTCGGGCGTCAGCCGCGAGAGCGCTGCGAGCAGTCCGCTCACCACCGGCGAGAGACCGTCGGGGAGCGCGCCCAAGCTCGCCTCGGCGCTGCCGTTTCGCCCCGCGTGCGTCAACAGGCGGCGGACCAGCGGCGCGCCGTTGTCGCCGGCGTCGCCTTCGACCAGCCGCGCGCGCAGCTCGTCGCCGCGCGCGTCGACGGCTTCGAAGAACGCCTGCGCCTGCGCCGGGTCGCACACGTCGAACGCCGCGAGCTCGCGCGCCAGGTCGCGCCGGCCGGCGTGCACGTCGAGCCGCGCGTGCGGCAGCAGCACCTGCAGCGCGACCGAGCGCTGGGCGATCCGCCGCTGCTCGATCAGCGGCAGCGCCAGCTCGCGGAACACACGGTGCGCGGGGCCGTCGATCTCGACCCCCGAGAGCACGAACGGCTCGCGGAGCAGCGGCGGCCGCTTCGCCAGCGCGTCCTCCTCGATCAGCACGGTGCGCAGACCGGAGCGCGCGAGGTACGTCGCGGCCACCAGGCCGCCGAGCGAGCTCCCCAGCACGAGCACGTCGCAGCGAAGCGTGGTCATGGCGCGGCTCTCGTCCCCCCGTCTGCCGTCGGCCATTGTAAATCGCGCCGCCGGCTCGCACTCTCCCCCGGTGCCCCGCGAGGGAGTCGCGATCAGCGTAGTGATCCCGACCCTGAACGAGCAATCCCGAATCGAGCGGGCGCTGGCTTGCACGGCGCTCCCCGGGGTGGAGCGGATCGTGGTGGACGGGGGGTCCCACGACGGCACCCAGGAGAGGGCGCGCCAGCTCGGGGCGGAGCGCGTGCTCGCCGCGGACCCCGGCCGGTCGCGTCAGATGGACGCCGGCTACCGCGAGGCCCGGGGCGAGGCGGTGCTCTTCCTCCACGCCGACACCCGGCTCGATCCCGGCTGGTGCGACGCCGCGCTGCGCGCGCTCGAGGACCCCGCGACCGCCGGGGGCGCGTTCCGGCTGTGCTTCGACGGGCCTGGGCTCATGCTGCGGCTGGTGGAGTGGGGCGCGCAGCTGCGCTCGCGGCTGGGCGGGCTGCCCTACGGCGACCAGGCGCTGTTCGTGCGCAAGCGACTCCTCGACGCCGCGGGCGGCATCGCTCCCGTACCGATCTTCGAGGACCTGGACTTGGTGAAGCTGATCAAGCGCGGTGGGCGGCTCGCGCTGCTGCCCGTGTGCGCACGCACCTCCTCGCGACGCTACGAGCGGAACGGCGCGATCCGCCAGGTGCTGCGCAATCAGGCGGCTCTGGCCGGCTACCTGCTCCGGCTGCCCCGGGGTCGCGTGGCGTCCTGGTACCGGCGGAGGCCGGCCGCGTGAAGCGCGCGCACCGGGTCGGCTCGCCCTCCGGGATCGTCACGCTGACGACCGACTTCGGCGGCGCGGACGGCTACCTGGGCGCGGTGAAGGGCGTGATCCTGGCGCGCTTCCGCAAGGCCGAGCTGGTCGACCTGGCGCACGACCTCGCGCCCGGCGACGTGCGCGCCGCGAGCGACGTGCTGGCGCGCGCGACGCCGCTCTTCCCGCAGCGCAGCGTGCACCTGGCCGTAATCGATCCCGGCGTCGGCACCGCGCGGCGCGGGCTGGCGCTCCTGCACGGCGGACAGCTCTACGTCGGCCCCGACAACGGCGTGTTCGCAGGCGTGCTGGCCCAGCCCGGCACCCCGCTGTGCTGGTCGCTCGAGAACTGGGGGCTGTGGCGCGAAGTCGTCTCGCCCGTCTTCCACGGCCGCGACGTGTTCGGCCCGGTGGCCGCGCACCTCGCGGGCGGCGGCGACCCGCGCGAGGTGGGCCCCGCGATCGACCCCGCGAGCCTCGCGCGACTCGAGCTGCCCGCGCCGGTTTCGCGAGGGGACGCACTCCACGGCGAGGTCGTGCACGTCGACCGCTTCGGGAACCTGATCACCAACCTGACCGCGCCGGAGGTCTCCGGCGGCGCGACGGTGGAGCTCGCGGAGCGCCGTCTGCCGCTGTCGCGCACCTATGGGGACGGCGCGCCCGGGGCGCTCCTGGCGCTGGTCGGCTCGTCGGGAAAGATCGAGATCGCCGCCAACGGAGCGAGCGCGGCGGCGGTTTTGGGGGCAGGCGCGGGGCTTGTGGTAATCTTGCGCGCCCCGAGGGAGTCCGCTTGACCCCGAGACAGCGCGTCGTCGCCTACGTGCGCGCACACCGCGTGCGCTACACCGTCGGTGCCGTCCTCACGATCGCCTATTCGGTCGCGTTCCAGATGGTGCCGCTCGCCGTGCGCAGCATCGTGGACGAGATCCAGCGCGGCGCGAACGGCGCCGAGGTGACCGGCTCGGCGCTGTGGCTGGTCGGCGTCTCGGGCCTGTTCGCGCTGCTCTCGTTCTCGTCGCGCAACGTGCTGTTCTCGGCGGCGCGCGAGATCGAGTACGAGATCCGCGGCGAGCTGTTCGCGCACCTGCAGCGCATGCCGCAGTCCTACTTCGCCGGCCAGCGCACCGGCGACCTGATGTCGCGCGCGGTGAACGACGTCAACAACGTGCGCATGTTCCTCGGCATGGGGCTGCTCAACGTGGTGCAGACCCCGGTGCTGTACCTGCTCGCGATCGCGGTGATGCTGCACGTCGACTGGCAGCTGACGCTGTGGGTGCTGTCGCCGTACCCGCTGTTCATCGGCGTGGCGCGCTTCTTCGGCCGGCGCATGCACAACGCGACGCTCGAGACGCAGGAGCAGCTCGGCTCGCTCTCGTCGACGGCGCAGGAGAACGCGGCCGGCGTGTTCGTGGTGCGCTCCAACACCATGGAGGACCGCGAGCGCGCGCGGTTCGACGGCGAGGCGAGGGCGCTCTACCGCAAGCAGATGCACCTGGCGGTGATCAACAACGGCATGATGACCACCATCCAGGCGCTGCCGGCGCTGGCGCAGGTCGCCGTGCTGGTCGCCGGCTCGACCGGGGTGATCGGCGGTCGCATCAGCACCGCCGACATGTGGCTGTTCTACATCTACACCGTCCAGCTCACCTTCCCGACCTTCATGGTGGGCTGGGTGATCAACATCGTGCAGCGCGGTCTCGCCAGCCTGCAGCGGCTCGGCGAGGTCTACGACGTGGTGCCGTCGATCCGCGACCGCGCCGACGTGCTACCGCTCGGCGCGCTCGAGGGCGGCGTCGAGGTGCGCGACCTGCGCTTCGCGTTCCCCGGCCGCGAGGCGCGGCCGGCGCTCGACGGGGTGTCGTTCGCGGTCGCACCCGGGCGCACCGTGGGGATCGTGGGCGAGGTCGGCTCGGGCAAGAGCACGCTGGTGTCGGCGATCCCGCGGCTGCTCGAGATCGCGGACGGCAGCGTGCTGATCGACGGCGCCGACGTGAACCGCATCCCCTTGGCGCTGCTCCGCTCGAGCTGCGCCGTGGTGCCGCAGGACAGCTTCCTGTTCTCGACCACGATCGAGGAGAACGTGCGCTTCGGCTGCCCGGATGCGCCGCGCTCGGCGGTGCGCGAGGCGGCGCGGCGCGCGCACGTGCTGGAAGATATCGAGGAGTTCCCGGACGGCTTCGACACCGTGGTCGGCGAGCGCGGCATCACCCTCTCGGGCGGACAGCGCCAGCGCATCGCGCTGGCGCGCGCGCTCGCGCTGCAGCCCGCGATCCTGATCCTCGACGACGCGCTCTCGTCGGTCGACGCCGCCACCGAGGAGGGCATCCTGAAGGAGCTGCGCGGCGCGCGCTCGGGGCGCACCTGCTTCATCGTCGCGCACCGGCTGTCCGCGGTGCGCGACGCCGACGAGATCCTGGTGCTCGACCAGGGGCGGATCGCGGAGCGCGGCACGCACGAGGAGCTCGTCGCGCGGGGCGGCATCTACGCGCAGATCCACCGCCAGCAGCAGCTCGAGGCCGAGATCGAGGGCGACGCGGCATGACGCCCGGCTTCCACGACGAAGAGGTCATGGGCAAGGTCTACGACTCGGCGCTGCTGCGCCGGCTCTGGCCTTTCCTGCGTCCGCAGCTCGGCTTCGTGGCGGCCTCCTTCCTGCTGATCCCGCTGCGCGCCGGGCTCGACATGATCCCCGGGTCGCTGATGGGCTACGTGATCAACCGCCTGACCGGCGTCGACCACGTGCCCGGCCTGCAGTCGCTGCGCGTGCTGGTCGAGCCGCTCTGGGGCATCGGCTGGATCCCGTGGGTGGGCGGGGTCTACTTCGGAGTCGCGGTGATCTCGTCGCTGGTCGAGCTGGCGCGCTCGATCTCGATGGCGGCGATGGGCCAGCGCGCGATGCTCGCCCTGCGGCGCCTCTTGTTCGACCACGTGCAGCGGCTGCCGCTGCGCTTCTTCGACCGCTACCCGGTCGGCCGGCTGGTGACGCGGCTCGGCAACGACATCGAGACCGCGTCCGAGATGTTCTCGGGGGGCCTCGTCGCGCTGATCGCCGACCTGATCACGATGGCCTGGCTCGCGGGGCTCTTGTTCTACTTCAACTGGCGGCTGGCCATCGCGGCGATGGCCGTCGTCCCGGCGATGGCCGCGGGCGCGATCGTGTTCCGCTGGAAGGTGCGCGAGGCGTTCCGCACGGTGCGGATCAAGATCGCGCGCATCAACGCGCACCTGCAGGAGACCATCACCGGCATGCGCGTGGTGCAGCTGTTCGCGCGCGAGAAGCGCAACCTCGCCGAGTTCATGCAGACCAACGGCGAGCACCGCGACGCCTGGTTCACCTCGATCTGGTACGAGTCGCTGCTCACCGGCACGATCGGCCTCGCTGGCAACCTGACCATGGCGTTCATCTTGTGGTACGGCGCGCGCCTGGCCGGCATGAAGGTGGTGGCGGTCGGCGACCTCCTGCTGTTCATCGACTACATGCGGAAGTTTTACCGGCCGCTGCAGGACCTCTCGGCCAAGTTCTCGGTGATGCAGTCCTCGATGGCGAGCCTCGAGCGCGTGTTCCAGCTGCTCGACATCCCCGAAGAGGCCCCCGAGCTCGCGATCGCGCGCACGCGCGCCGTGCGCGGCGAAATCGTGTTCGAGAACGTGACCTTCGCCTACGAGTCTCAACCGATCCTGAAGAACCTGTCCTTCCGCGTGGCGCCGGGCCAGCGGGTCGCACTGGTCGGCCACACCGGCGCGGGCAAGACCACGGTGCTGAAGCTGCTCGCGCGCATGTACGAGCCGCAGCAGGGCAAGATCAAGATCGACGGCATCGACGTGCGCGACATCCCCCGCGCCGAGCTGCGCCGCCATATCGCCTTCGTGCTGCAGGACGTGTTCCTGTTCACCGGCGACCTGTCCTACAACGTGAGCCTCGGCCGCGCCGACATCTCGCAGGCCGACGTCGAGGCGGCGATGCGCACCGCCCACCTCGAGGGATTCGTCTCGCGCCTCCCGCTCGGCTACCGCCAGCCGGTGCACGAGCGCGGCGGGAACTTCTCGGTGGGCGAGCGCCAGCTGCTCTCGTTCGCGCGCGCGCTCGCGCAGCGGCCCGAGATCCTGCTCCTCGACGAGGCGACCTCGAGCGTCGACACCCAGACCGAGGCGCTGATCCAGGACGCGCTGCACGCGCTGCTGCGCAACAAGACCTCGATGGTGGTCGCGCACCGGCTCTCCACCATCCAGGACGTCGACCGCATCCTCGTGCTCCACCACGGCGAGCTGCGCGAGTCCGGCACCCACGAGGAGCTGCTCGCCCACCGCGGCCTCTACTGGCGCCTCTACCAGCTCCAGTACGCCGTCCAGGAACGCGCCGCCTAGCTGTCGAAGACGAGCGGCAGCGAGCGCAATCCTCGGAGCATGAAGGAGTCGATCCTCTCTGGCTCGGTTCCTTCGCGCCGCTGCAGGCCGCGCAGCGTGAACAGCTCCTCGAGGGCGACGCGTGCTTCGAGCCGCGCGAGCGCGGCGCCGAGGCAGAAGTGCACGCCCAGGCCGAAGGCCACGTGGTTGGGGCGGTCGCGATCGACGTCGAAGCGCTCCGCGTGCGGGAAGGCGTCTTCGTCGCGGTTGGCGGAGGCGAGCAGCGGAACGACGATCGCACCCGCCGGCAGCTTCGTTCCCGCGATCTCGACCTCGCGGGTGGTCTCGCGGTAGAGCGCCTGCGCGGGCGGGTCGTAGCGCAAGGCCTCCTCGACCAGCGCCGGAACGAGGCGCGGCTCCCGCTCGACGCGCGCGAGCTGGTCCGGGTTGGCGGTCAGCGCCAGCAGCGCGTTCCCCAGCAGGTTGGTCGTGGTCTCGTTGCCGGCCACCAGCAGGAGCAGCGTGAACACGGCGACCTCGGCCGGGCCGAGCGCTGCCTCGCCGCCCTCGGCGCGCACGAGCGTGCTGATCACGTCGTCGCGCGGCGCGCGCCGCCGGGCCTCGATCGCCTGCGCGAGATAGTTCATGAGCTCGATGAACGGGCCCGCGAACGGCGTGCTGGAGCGGCCCGAATTGCCGTCGCCCGCGGTGGCGACGATCGCGTCGGACCAGCGCTTGAAGTCGGTGCGTCGCTCCGGGTCGACGCCCAGCAGCTCGGCGATCACGGTCACCGGCAGGGGAATCGCCAGGTCGCGGATCAGATCGAGCTCGCCCTTGGCGCGGACGTCGGCGATGCAGGCGCGCGCGATCTCGCGCACGCGCGGCTCGAGCGCGGCGATGCGGCGGGGCGTGAAGCCGCGGTTCACGGTCGCGCGCAGCTCGTTGTGTTGCGGCGGGTCGACGTAGATCACCGAGCGCGCGGTCGCCATCTCGAGCACCGGGAACGGCAGCTCCGCGAGCAGCCGCGCGATCTCCTGCGGGGGCAGGTCGACGCCGAGATTGGTGCCCTGCGGGCGCCCGTTCGAGCGGGTGAAGCGCATCGCGCGCGAGGAGAACGCCTCCGTGTCGCGCAGCACCTCGCGCACGTCGGTCATGCGCGCGACCGCGTAGAAGCCGGTGCTCGGGACGAAATGCACCGGAGCGTCCCGGCGCAGCTCGCGGAAGTGCGGGTAGGGATCGCGCCGCACCTCGGGCCGGGTGGGATCGTACGACGGGCTCATGGCGTCTCCTTCTTGCGCGCGCGCGCGGGGCGCAGCGAGTCGACCAGGTCTGGCATCTCTTCGGGGCGGAACAGGCCGTACAGGAAGAGCCGCTTCATCTCGCGCGACAGCCGCGCCGTGGCCGCGGGCACGTCGTCGTACTCGGTCCGCGCGCGCAGCGCCCACACCAGGCAGGTGCCCACGAGGATGTGCGCGAGCATCTCCGCGTCGACGCCGCTCTGCGCGCTCGATCCGCGCGCGACCCGGCCGAGGCGCGCGACGAAGCGGTCCCAGCCGCGGCGGGGCAGGGGATCGCCGGTCAAGAGCAGGTGGACCCCGAGCCGGGCGATCTCGCCGCGCTCTGCGAAGACGCGGGTCATGCCGTCGATCAGCTCCGAGGCGCTGCGCGGCTGGTCGAGCCCCGACTCGAACTCCTCGGCCATCTCTTCGAGGACCGCACCCACGAGCTCGTCCCGGCTACGGAAATGCTGGTAGGCCGTAGTGCGGTTCAGCCCGGCTTGATGCGCGACCTCGGACACGGTGAGCGACTCGGGCCCGTGCTCCGCCACCAGCCGGCGCGCCGCCGCAAGCAGGCGTGTGCGGTTGCGGTCGAAGTCGCTGCGCCGCCGGCGCGGCGGGGCGTGCGTCTCGGGCATGTCGATCTCCGTTGTACGCCGCCCCGGCGCTAATTTCAACACCAGTGTTGACTTTCGTGGCGGCCCGCCCCAACCCGAGCCGTGGTGGGGCGGCGCGGCGCAGCGCCGCACTGCAAACGCCCGCGCTTTCGCGGCACCTCGCGTGCAGAGTCTTCGTGCGGAGGTGCGCGATGGTCGGACAGACGGAGGTCTCGGTGGAGCAGGTGGCGGCGCGGATCGCCTGGATCCGCGCGGCGAGGCGAGCGGAGCGGCGGCGGCCAGCCAGCCGTGGCGCGCTGCTCGAGACCGCGATCGCCTGGCTCGCGCAGGTGACTGCCCAGGCACCCGATGCCGCGCGCGCGAAGCTGCTGTTCGCGCTGGGACGATCGCGCGACGACTTCGCCGCACCGACGCGCGATCAGGTGGAGGAGGCTCTCGACACCATCGCGGCGCTGGCTGCGGACGCCGCGGTCCACTCGCGAACGCTCGCCGAGCTCCGCGCGATCCTGGACGAGCTCGGCGATTGATCTCGGACCGCTTCGCCCCCGCGCTCGGCCTCGCCGGAGGGGCACTGATCGGGCTCGCGGCGGCGGGTCTCATGCTCGCCGACGGGCGCATCGCCGGCGTGAGCGGAATCCTCGGGCGCAGCCTGGCGGGCGGGCGCGGCGATCGCGCCTGGAGGCTCCTCTTTCTGCTCGGCCTGCCGCTCGGGGCGAGCGGAGCGGCGGCGGTCCTCGGCGATCTCCACGGCTTCGAGATCACCGCGAGCCTGCCGCGGCTCGCCGTCGGGGGCTTCCTGGTCGGCTTCGGCACCTGGGTCGGGAACGGCTGCACCAGCGGCCACGGCGTGTGCGGGCTGGCGCGCGGGTCGGCGCGGTCGTTCGCGGCGACCCTCGCGTTCATGGCCGCAGGGATCGCGACGGTCTTCGTCGTGCGCCACCTCGCCGGAGCGGCGTAGTGCGCGAGCTCGCTGCGCTCGTCTGCGGTGTGGTCTTCGGCGCGGGCCTGCTCGTCTCCGGCATGACGAATCCCGCCAAGGTGCTCGGCTTCCTCGACCTTGCCGGCCGCTGGGACCCGACGCTCGCGTTCGTGATGGGCGGGGCGCTCGCCGTGAACGCCGCCGCCTGGGCGCTGACCCGCCGGCGCGAGGCTCCGCTCTTCGCCGCTGCCTTCGCCCTCCCCGCGGAGCGGCGAATCGATCGGCGGCTGCTCGCAGGCGCGGCACTCTTCGGCGTGGGCTGGGGCCTGGTCGGGCTCTGCCCGGGGCCGGCGCTCGCAGGGCTGCTGCGCGGGCAGCTGCCGGTCTACGTGTTCGTGCTCACACTCGTGGCCGGAATCGCCGCGGCGCAGCTTTACACGCGCCCGGGCCGCCGGTAACCTCGCGCGAACTCTCCTCCTTCCGAAGCCAGCGCCGGTCCTGTTTCTCCGCTTCCTCCCCCCGGTCGTGAAGATTTGGCCGCGCAAAACTGTGGCGGGGCTCGGTTGCGGATCCGTTCACTCGAGCTTTTGGGCTTCAAGTCTTTCGCGGACAAGACCGTGTTCGCGTTCGACCGGGGAATCTCTGCGATCGTGGGCCCGAACGGCTGCGGCAAGTCGAACGTCATCGACGCGCTGCGCTGGGTGATGGGCGAGCAGAACCCGCGCCACCTGCGCGGCCGCGGCATGGAAGACGTGATCTTCGCGGGCACCGAGAAGAAGCCCGCGGTCGGCATGTGCGAGGTCACGCTCGTGCTCGACAACTCCGACGGCCTCGCGGCGCCGCCCTACAACGGCTTCTCCGAGATCCAGGTCTCCCGCCGGCTCTACCGCGACGGTGAGAGCGAGTACCTGATCAACAAGGTGCCGGTGCGCCTGCGCGACGTGCTGGACTTCTTCCTCGACACCGGCGTGGGCACGCGCGGCTACACCATCGTGGAGCAAGGCCAGATCGCCGAGCTGGTCTCGTCGAAGCCCGAAGAGCGCCGCGTGATCTTCGAGCAGGCCGCCGGCATCGGGAAGTACCGCCAGCGCCGCAAGGAGACCGAGTCGAAGCTGCGCGCGACCGAGCAGAACCTCTTGCGCGTGAACGACATCCTGGTCGAGCTGCGGCGGCAGATCGCCTCGCTCGACCGGCAGGCGGCCAAGGCGAACCGCTACAAGAAGCTGCGCGCCGAGCTGCGCGAGCTGGAGCTGGCGGTCGCCCACGAGACGTTCGGCCGCGACCGCGACGCGCTGGCGCAGGCGACCTCGCAGCTCGAAGCGCTGCGCGCCGAAGGCGTCGGCTTCGACGCGCGCAGCGGCCGCGCCGACGCCGGGCTCGAGAACGCGCGCCGCGCGCACCTGGACCGCGAGCGAGAGCTCGGCCGCGCGAGCGAGTCGCTCTACGCGTTGCGCAGCCAGATCCAGTCGCTCGAGAGCCGCATCGGCTACGAGCGGCGCGAGCGCGCGGGCCTGATCTCGCTCGCCGACGAGCGCGAGGCCGAGCTGCGCGAGCTCGAGCTGCGGCTCTCCGCGGACGGCGCCGAGCTGCGCGATGTGCTCGCGCGGCTGGCCGAGCTCGAGTCGCGGGTCGAGGCCGACGAGTTGGAGCTGGCGCGCCGCGACGGCGAGCTGCGCGAGCACGCCGAGCGGCTGGCGGCGGCGCAGGGCCGGCGCGAGGCGCTGCACGCGCGCCTGGTCGAGCTGTCGGGCGACGAGGCGTCGGTGCAGGCGCTCGGCGACCGGCTCGAGGAGCGGCGCAGCGAATTCGAGCTGCGCCTGCGCGAGCGCGAGGACGAGATCGAGTCCAGCTCGCAGGAGGTCGAGGAGCTGCGCCGCGGCGAGGCGGGCCTCGAGAGCCGGCTGCGCCTGGGACTGTCGGAGCGCGACGACCACGGCCGCGCGCTGGCGGAGCTGCTGCGCACGCACGAGCGCACGCGCGAGCACGAGCGCGAGCTGGCGCGCGCGCTGGAGCAGGAGCGCGAGCGGCTGCAGATCGCGGGCGCGCAGCTCGAGTCCGTGCGCGAGATCGAGCGCAGCGAGGCCACCCGCGCCGCCGCGCTGCTCGAACGGCTCCCGGAGGCGCAGCGCAAGCGCGTGCGCGGCTGGCTGTCGGAGTCCGTGCGCAGCGCGGACGGCCTCGAGACCGCGGTCGAGGCGGTGCTCGCGAGCCGGCTCGAAGCCGAGACCGCGCTCGAGCTCTTGGGCTTGATCCGCGACGAGCGCATCGGCCGCGCCACCGTGCTGCCGCTGCGCGCGGGGCCCGAGAGCGCGAGCACCGGGTTCGTGCCGCTGGGCCGGCCGCTCGCCGACTTCGTCTCCGCCGAGGGCAGCGCGGCGCCGCTGCTGCTGCGGCTGCTGCGCGACGTCTACCTGGTCGACGATCTGGGCGAGGCCGTGCGCCGCTTCGGCGCGGAGCATCCGCCGGCCACCTTCGTGACGCGCTCCGGCGAGCTGCTCGAGCGCTCGGGTGCGCTCGTCGGTGGCGCCGGCGCGCCGGCGGGCCCGCTCACCCGCGCGGGCGAGATCCGCAGGCTGTCCGGGCTCGTCGCCGAGCTCGAGCCGCGCTGCGCCTCGCTCGCGGGCGAGCTCGCCTCCACCACCGCCCGGCTCGAATCGCTGGGGCGCGAGATCGAGAACGCGCGCAGCCGCCGCCACACCGCGGAGCTCGCCGTGGTGAACGTCGAGAAGGACCTCGAGCGCATGCGCGAGCGCGGCAAGGCGGCGCACGACTCGCTCGAGCTGTCGCTGGGCGACAAGCGTGGGCTGCTCGAGCAGCTCGAGTCGCTCGCTGACGAGCGCGCGCGCGCGCACGTGCGCCACGACGAGATCGCGCGCGAGCGCGGCCGCTGTGAGACCGCGCGCGGCGAGCTGCAGCTCCAGCTGCAGTCGCTCGGGCGCGAGCTCGAGCGCGTGGAGCAGCGCGTGGTGCAAGCGCGCATCGAGCTGGCAGAGCTCGGCGCGCGGCGCGACCAGGAGACGCAGGCGCGCGAGCGGCTCGACGCGGGTCTCGCGGAAGGCCGCGAGCGCAGCGAGCGGCGGCGCGAAGAGGTGCGCAGCGCGCGCGAGCGCGCGGCCGAGCTGCTCCGCTCCGCCGACGAGGCGCAGCTCGAGCTCGACCGCGAGATCCGGCACGAGGAGGAGCAGCGGCAGCGGCAGACGAGCCTGCGCGAAGGGTACGAGGCGTCGGCGCAGACGGTGGAGTCACTCGAGGCCGAGGTGCGCGCGGCCACGCGCGAGCGCGAGGCGCTGCGCGAGCGGCTGGCGGCCCACGAGCTCAACGTGCACGACGCGCGCATGCGCCTCGAGCAGCTCGTGGCCGGCATCCGCGAGCGCTACGAGGTCGACCTCGCGAGCTGGGCGCCCGCCGCGGCGTCCGCGGGCACGGCCGAGGAGCGCGAGGCCGAGCTCGAGCGCGTGCGCCAGGCGCTGCGCTCGCTGGGCGAGGTGCACCTGGGTGCGATCGAGGAGTACGAGGAAGTCTCCGAGCGCTGCCGCTACCTGGACGAGCAGAAGTCCGATCTCGAGCTCTCGATCGAGCGGCTGCGCGGCGCGATCGCGCGCATCAACCGCACCAGCCGCGAGCGCTTCCGCGAGACCTTCGACGCGGTCGACAAGGTGTTCCAGACGGTCTTCCCGAAGATGTTCGACGGCGGCCGCGCGCACCTGTCGCTGACCGAGAGCGAGGATGTGCTCGAGGCGGGGATCGAGATCATCGCCCAGCCGCCGGGCAAGAAGCTGCAGAACGTGAACCTGCTCTCCGGCGGCGAGAAGTCGCTCACCGCGATGGCGCTGCTGATCGCGGTGTTCACCGTGAAGCCCTCGCCGTTCTTCCTGCTCGATGAGGTGGACGCGGCGCTCGACGACGCGAACGCGGGCCGCTTCAACGATCTCTTGCGCGAGATGTCGAAGACCTCGCAGTTCCTGATGATCACGCACAACAAGCAGTCGATCGAGATCGCCGAAGCGCTGTTCGGCGTGACCATGCAGGAGCGCGGCCTCTCGAAGCTCGTCACGGTGGACCTGGTCGCGCAGTAGGGGAAGATCGAGGCGCGTCGCGCTCCGCGCAGAACCCGCCGGTCGCGGTCGCGAGTACGCTGCACGCTCCCTCTGGGTTCAGCGCGGCCGCGCTCGCGAATCAGGTCCATCACCTCCAAAATGTTGGAGCCGCGGCGATCGCGTCGGCAGCGCGAGCTCACAGTCCGCGCCCGATGGTCTTCTCTTCTCGAGCAAGGAGATGATTACTGCGAGGGCGAGCGAAGGCCGCCCTGAGCGAGCCCGCAAGCGAAGCGCGCAGCGAGGCGCAGCCG
>Ga0318513_10000223_pt1 | contig 13709 bp, 10 predicted proteins | sample GRESIP171b2f20_FD_203683 | JGI IMG/M metagenome (GOLD analysis project Ga0318513, IMG submission 203683) | Tropical soil microbial communities from Luquillo Experimental Forest, Puerto Rico - GRE.SIPMG.171b2f20 | ecosystem: Environmental > Terrestrial > Soil > Tropical forest > Bulk soil... | reverse complement strand
GTGTACTGGGTGCGCCTCAACCAGGCCGGTCGGTCGATCTCCCACCGGGTGGTGGAGATTCTCTAGCCCGGCCACCGGGCGCCCGCCTCATCACGACGCCCCGGGGCCTCACGGCTCCGGGGCGTCGCGCTGATGTCGGTGGGCGGGGCCGGCCTAACGCAGCCGCCGGCGCACCTCGGCGGCGCGACGCTCGCTGGCCTCGACGCGCGTGCCGTCCTTGAGCTTGAGCACCAGGACGCCGTCCTCGCCGCCGTAGGAATCGATCGCCCCGACATTGACCAGCGCGGCGCGGTGGACGCGCACGAACTGCCCCGGCGGCAGACGCTGCTCCAGCTCCTGGAGCGTGTAGTCGACCAGGTACTCGTGAGTGTCGGAGCGCGCCAGCACCAGGCGATCGCGCGAGAAGATCATCGGCACCTGCTCGAGGTCGAGCAGCCGGATCTCGCGCCGGTGGCGCACCGGCAGGCGCGCCAGCACCGGCATCTGGCGCTTGAGCTCGGGGGTCTCGAGCGCCCGCGCCAGCGCCCGGGCGCGCGCCGCCGGCCCGCTGCCGCGCGCCTCGGCGACCACGCGCCGCACCGTCTCGGCGAGGCGCTCGCGCCGGAGCGGCTTGAGCAGGTAGTCGAGCGCCGCCACCTCGAAGGCCTCGACCGCGTAGCGGTCGTAGGCGGTGATGAACACCACGATCGGCGCCCGGCCGGCGCCCGCGCCGCCCGCGGCCACGTGGCGCGCCACCTCGAGGCCGGAGAGGTCGGGCATGTGGATGTCGAGGAACACGACGTCGGGCTTCAGGGTCTCGATGCGGGCCAGCGCTTCGGCGCCCGACCTGGCCGTGCCGACCGCCTCGATCTCGGGCTGCTCGCCGAGCAGCTTCTCGAGGAACTGGCGCGCGCGGGGCTCGTCGTCGACCACCAGCGCCCGCACGCGGGCGGCGCCGGTCACGGGCTCTCCGGGCCGCGCAGGGGGGGTTCAGCGACGCGGGGCGCCGGGCTCGCCGCCGGACCGTTGACGCTCACCGGCCAGCGCAGGCTCACCGCGAAGCCCCCGGCCGGGATCGGCGCCGCCGAGACGCTCGCCTCGGCGCCGGCGAAGCGGCGCAGGCGCTGGGCCAGGTTCTCGAGCCCCACCCCGAGCCCGGGGGCGCCGTTCCCCGAGGCGCAGCCGTCGTCGGCGAAGCGCAGCGACAGCCAGCCGTTCTCGCGGCACGCGTCGAGGCTCAGGTGGAGGCCGCTCGAGTCGGGCCCGCAGCCATGCTTCAGGCTGTTCTCCACCAGCGGCTGGAGCAGCAGCGGCGGCACCGCGGTCGACAGCAGCTCGGGCGCCACGCGCGACCTGAACTCGAGCGGCGCCTCATAGCGCTCGCGCGCCACCCCCAGGTAGTCCTCGACGAACGCCAGCTCCTCGGACAGCAGCGAGGCGGGCCGCTGGCCGGCCTCGATGGTGTAGCGCAGCATCCCGGCCAGCCGCTCGGTGAAGCGCTGGGCCGCGGGCGGATCGGTCTCGGTCAGGTAGGAGAGCGCGTTCAGGGCGTTGAACAGGAAATGAGGCTGGACCTGGGCCTGGAGGGCGCGCCGCTCGGCGGCGGCGCGATGCTGCTGGAGCGCGAGGTTCTCGAGCCGCACGCCGGCCTGGACCAGCAGGTTCTCGACCGCGGCGCGCGCCTCCTCGGGGATCTCGCCCGGATCGCGCAGCCGCGGCGGGCCGGCGGCCGGCCACTCGATCGCCACCCGGCGCTTGAGCCCGCTCGCGATCCCGCTCTCGACCGCGGCCCGCACCTCGTCGCGATCGAGCGCCGAGAGCAGCGCCTGGCCGGAGCGGTCGAGGGCGCGGCGCAGCGCCTGCGGGTCGCGCCCGTAGAGCCGGTCGAGCGCCCGCTGCACCCGGTCGCGCAGCGGCGCGAAGGCGAACGCCACGATCAGCGCCGCCACCACGTTGAACAGCATCGCGTCCTCGCCGGTCGCGGCCGCGAACAGGCGCTGGGCGCTGAGCACGATCGCGAGGTAGAGCCCGGCCAGCACGCCCGAGAGCAGGGCGTAGGGCACGCTGCGCACCACCAGGCGGCGCGGGTCGAAGGCCGGATCGTTGGCGATCAGGAGCGCGATGAGGAGCGGCGAACCGAGCCAGGCCACCATCACCGCGGTCATCAGCGCGCGGGTGGCCGGCAGCATCAGGATCGCGAGGACCCGCGGATCGGAGTAGAACTCGCCGAACGCGCTCAGCAGCGTGGCGGCCAGCATCGAGAACGCCACGGTGAGCGCCAGGGCCCGCTCGTGGCGGGTCGGGGTCCACTCGGGGCGCGCGCGGCGGGCGTAGCGCTCGACCAGCGAGAAGGTGCCGAGCAGCACCACGCTGATCCCGAACCAGGCCGCCAGCTCGTCGACCATGCGGCCCATGGCGCGGGCGAGCAGCGGGATCGCGGGGGCCATCGCGTACGACAGCACCACGACCCAGAACCACGCGCTGTGCCAGGGCTTGCGCCCGCTCCAGCGCGGGCGCGGGAACATGGTCATGAAGTGGATGAAGGCGGCCGGATAGAGCAGCGTGATCCCGTGGTAGAGCCGCAGGTAGAGCCGGAAACCGGGCGAGAACTCGGTGGGCGCGAAGTGGAACAGGTCGTAGATCGCCCCCAGCCCCTGCTGGAGCGCGAACCACAGGAACACCCAGGCGGTGCCGAGGTCGGGGCGCCGCCACACCAGCAGGAACGCCACGATGGGCACCGCGATGACGGCGGCGAGCGGCAGGGTGTAGATGCGCACCCGCTGCCAGGCCCCGAGGCTCACCGGTGGGAGCGTGATCTCGCTGCGCTGGCCGCCACGCTCGATCACGACCTGGAGCGGCCCCTGCGGCCAGCCGCCGCGGACGTGCTCGCGCATCGACTGTTGCGTGAGCGCCTCGCCGTTGACCGAGATCAGGGCGTCCCCGCGCCGCAGCAGGCCCTGGGAGGGCGGGCCCACGACGTGGTCCACGACCAGCGCGTTGCGTTCGCTGGCCCACACCAGCTGGACGCCGAAGCGCGAATAGGGCGAGTGGGTGACGAAGCGCGGCAGCCCGATCGCCACCGCCACCACCAGGGCCGCGACCGCGAGCAGGCGCCGCCCGCGATAGGTGGGCGGCTCTGCCGCGGCGGGTGTGACGCCGGCGAGCGAAGGAATCGACGTCGTCATGAGCCCCCCGGGTCAGGGTGTTGTCAGGTTCTGTGCGGCCCGCACGTGCTGGCGCGAATCACGCAGGACGTGCCGGGCGGAGACCACCGGGCCGCCCGGCGTGTACCGGACCTAAGAGTATCGCGGCCTCGGGCCCCTGTCGCGGCGGTTCCGCGACCAGCGCGGGGGACGCGGCGACTGGCGCGGGAGGCATGAAAAGCGCATGTCACGGCGGGCAGCTACGGTAGCGGCGGGGGGCCGCCCTCGCTATACTGCGGGTCTTCATGCGGGCAGGGCGTCCGGGCACGGCCTGCGCACCATGCGGCACCCGAGGCTCCCGCCGGCGCCGCCCTTTCACGGAGGTTGGATTGAGGTCGAGAGATTGGATGTTCGCGACGCTGCTCGCGGCGGCGCTCGCGGGCGTCGCACGGGCCCAGGCGCCCGCGGGTGGCGCGGCGCCGCCCGCCAAGAAACCGGCCACGACCGCGGCCAAACCGGCGTCGAAGCCCGCGGCCAAGTCGTCCTCCTCGGAGCGGCTCGACGGCATCGCGGCGGTGGTCAACGACGACGTGGTGCTGCAGAGCGACGTCGAGGACCAGCTCTACCAGTTCCTCGAGCAGTCCCACACCCAGCCGGATCCGGCGACGCTCGACACCCTGCGGCGCCAGGTGCTGGATCAGCTCATCAACGAGAAGCTGATCGTCGCCGAGGCCAAGCGGCAGGGGCTCAGCACCAGCGACGCCGAGCTCAACCGCCAGGTCGACGAGGCGTTGCGGCAGAAGAAGGAACAGCTCGGGGGCGAGGCGGCGTTCCAGGCCCAGCTCAAGACCGAGAACACCACCGAGGCGATGGTGCGCGACCGCTTCCGCCAGCAGCTCCAGGGCGAGATGCTGGCGCGGCGCATGATCGACAAGGCGCTGCCGCGCAAGAGCGTGAGCCCGGCCGAGGCCGAGGCGTTCTTCAAGGCGCATCCCGAGAAGTTCCCGCACAAGCCCAGCGAGGTGCGGCTCCAGGTGATCCAGGTCCCGGCCAGCGCCGACTCGATCGCCGACGCCAAGGGCAAGACCGCCTGTCTCGAGGCGCGCCGGCGCATCCAGAACGGCGAGAGGTTCGCCAAGGTGGCCGCCGAGCTGTCCGACGACACCGGCTCGGCACGCTCGGGCGGCGACCTGGGCTTCTTCACCCGCGGCAACATGGAGCCCGCGGTCGAGGACGCCGCCTTCAGCCTCAAGCTCAACGAGGTGAGCCAGCCGATCCGCACCATCTACGGCTGGCACCTGGTCGAGGTGCTGGAGCGCGACACGGTGAAGACCCGGGTCCGCACCGCCGCCGGCCGCGACAGCCTCGACAAGGCCGGCCACCCGGTCCAGCGCGACACCCTCGACGCCAAGGGCAAGGCGGTGCTCGAGGCCCATGCCCGCCACATTCTGATCCGCGTGCCGATCGGCGACGCCGACATCGAGCGCGCCCGCGGCGTCGCGGCGCGGGTGCACGCGGAGGCGATCAAGGGCACCGATTTCGCCACGCTGGTGCGCCGCTACAGCCGCTACCAGGGCCCCCAGGACGCCAACGGCGACATCGGGTTCGTCTCGCTCGGCACGCTCCAGCCCGCGATCCGCGCCGGGCTCGACACGCTCGAGGTCGGACAGATCAGCGACGTGCTCCAGAACCAGATCGGCTTCAACATCTTCAAGCTGCTGGAGCGCCGGCCCGAGCGGCCGTACACGTACGAGGAGATCAAGGAGGAGCTGCCCGACGCGGTCGCCGAGATCAAGATGCGGGATCGTTACGAGGAGTGGGTGAAGGGCCTGCGCGCCAAGGCGCACGTCGAGATCCGCGACTCGTCGTAGGCGGCGGGAGCGCCGGGCCGCGGGTCGTGACGCGGGGGATTTTTTCGGCGCCGCGCCATTGTGAGCCGCCGGCCCCTCTGCTAGCGTGGCCATGATGATCACGTTCGAGCAGGTCACCAAGCGCTACGGAGAGCGCCTGGCGCTCGATTCCGTGTCGTGGGGCATGGACGAAGGCGAGTGCGTCGTGTTCCTGGGACCGAGCGGCTCGGGCAAGACCACGCTGCTCCGGCTCATCACCCACGAGACCTCGCCCTCGGCGGGGATCGTCACCGTCGGGACCTTCCGGGGCAGCCGCCTGTCGCGCGCGCGCCGCGCCCTGCTGCGCCGCACCCTCGGCATCGTCTACGAGGACTTCCGCCTGCTCACCGACCGCAGTGTGTTCGAGAACGTGGCGCTGGCGGTCAGGATCGCCGGCCTCCATGCCGACGTCGACGTGACCCCGCGGGTCGAGGTGGCGCTCGACGAGGTCGGGCTGTCGCGCCTGTCGGCGGCGCTCCCCTCCGAGCTGTCGTTCGGCGAGAAGCAGCGCGCCGCGATCGCGCGCGCGATCGTCAACCGTCCGGCGGTGGTGCTCGCCGACGAGCCGACCGGCGCGCTCGAGCCGCGCAGCGCGCACGAGGTGCTGGCGCTGCTGGGCCGCATCCACCACGAGGGCTCGGCCCTGCTGGTCGCGACCACGCGCGAGGAGGTGGCCGACGCGCCTCCGGTCGCCGTTGAGCCGCAGGCCGCGCGGCCCGGCCCGGACGCGCCCTCCAGCGCCACGGCGCCGGTCGCCTGAGCATGTTCGCGTTCTACGCGCGTGAGGCGTGGCGCTCGTTCCACCAGCATCGCGGCCTCGCCACCACCGGGGTGCTGGCGCTCACGGCCGCGCTCACGCTGTCCGGGGTGTTCCTGCTGCTGGCGCACAACGCCGAGATCGCGCTGCGCCTGATCGGCGACCGCCGCGAGCTGGTCGCCTACCTGCGCGACGACGTCACCAGCGCCGACCGCGACACGCTGATCGCGCGCCTCAACGATCTCTACGGCACCGTCACCTACGTCAGCAAGGACCAGGCCTGGGAGGAGTTCAAGCAGGAGATCGGCAACGACCCGCTGCTCGAAGGAGTGAACGAGAATCCGCTGCCCGCCTCGCTGCGGGTCAAGCTCCGCCCCGAGCTGCTCAACGCTGCGGCGATGGACGAGGCCGCGAAGCAGGTCAAGGAGTTCCCCGAGGTCGAGGACGTCCGCTACGGCGCCGAGTGGGTGCAGCGCCTCGATGAGCTGAGCGGGGCGATCGGCCGCGCCGCGGTCGGGGTCGGGGCGGTGGTGGGGCTCGCGATCCTGTTCATCCTCTACAACACCATCCGCCTGAGCGTGATGGCGCGCCGGCCCCAGGTCGAGATCATGAGCCGGCTGGGAGCCGCCGACCGTTTCATCGCCACGCCGTTCGTGCTCGAGGCGGTGGCCCAGGCGCTGTTCGCCTCCCTGCTCGCCCTCGGCGCACTGTTCGCCCTGCAGCAGGCGGTGGCGAGCCGTCTGGCCGCGATCGTCTTCTTCTCACCGCTGTGGATCGCGGGCTTCCTCGGCGCCACGGTGGCCCTCGCCTGGTTCGCGGCCTCGCTCGCGCTCTCGAGGGTGCTGCGCGCCGTCGGTCCATGAGGGCGCCGGCCGTCGCCCTCGCCGCCGCGCTGGCCCTCGCCGCCGTGGCGCCGGCGAGCGCCCAGACCGACAGCCTCGCCACCGCGCGCGAGCAGGTGAAGACCCAGTCCGAGCTCGAGGCCGCCAAGCGCCGCGAGCTCGAGGACATCCGCCGCCAGGCCGCCGAGAGCCACGCCGCCGCCAGCCGGCTGCGGGGCCAGGAGAGCAAGGTGCTGGCCCAGCTGCGCCGCATCGAGCACGAGCTGAGCGCGACGCGCCGGCGGCTGCGCCTGCTGGAGGAGCGGCGCCTCGCGATCGGCCGCCAGATCCAGAGCAACCAGGTGCGGCTCGAGCAGAGCATCGCGAGCCTCGACGACCAGCGTGCGCGGCTGGCGCGCCGGCTGCGCAACCTCTACAAGTTCGGGGCGGAGCACGAGCTCGAGTTCCTGCTTTCGACCCGCTCGTTCGCCCAGCTGCTGGCGCGCTGGGACTTCCTGGTGCGGATCGCGGAGCAGGACCGGGCGATGCTCGACGACATCGCGGCGCGCAAGGAACAGGTGCAGGAGAGCCAGCAGGTGCTGGAGTCGAACCTCACCCAGCTGCAGAAGAACGCGCGCTCGTCGGAGGCCCAGAACCGGCGCCTCGCCAACCTGCGCGAGCAGCGCCAGACCTCGATCGAGACCATCCGCAGCCAGCGCGGCGCCTACGAGGCCGCGGCCGCCGAGCTCGACAAGACCGCGCGGTCGCTGCAGGCGCTGCTCGCCGACCTCGAACGCAAGCGCAAGGCGGAATCCGAGAAGGCGATCGCCCAGGGCCGCAACCCGCAGCCCTACACCGGCGACTTCGCCCGCGGCCGCGGGCAGATCGAGTGGCCGGTGCGCGGCGCGATCGTCGGTCACTTCGGGCCCGAGAAGAACCCGCGCTTCGGCACCACCACGCTCAACAACGGGGTCGACATCCAGGCTCCGGCCGGCACCCCGGTGCTGGCGGCCGGCAAGGGGCGGGTCGACTACACCAGCGACGACTACGGCAGCTTCGGGCAGATCGTGGTGCTCAACCACGGCGATGGCTACTACACCCTGTACGGCCACCTGTCCGAGATCCTGGTCGCCCAGGGGCAGGAGGTTCAGCCCGGGCAGCCGGTGGGCCGCGTCGGCGACACCGGCACCTCGCTGCGTGGCACCGTGCTCCACTTCGAGGTGCGAAAGGGCGGCGCGGCGCTCAACCCCGAGGACTGGCTGAAGTAGCGGTGCGGGCGCCGGCGGCGGGCGCCGCGCGGATCGCGGCCGGGTGCGCGGCGGCGCGCGGCGCGTGTATCCTCCCGCCCATGCCGACCGTCAAGCTCGCCGAGTTGATCGACCAGCCCGCCGCCGCGAGCTTCCTGCGCGGCGTGGTCGCAGGCGGCCGGTTCGCCAACGCCTACCTGTTCCACGGCGCCCCCGGGGTCGGCAAGGGCACCGCGGCGCTGGCCTTCGCGCGCGCGCTGCTGTGCGAGCGCGGCGCCGGCCGGCGCGCCGAGCCCGCCGGGCTGTTCGACGCGCCTCTTCCGGCCGCGGGCCCCGCCGACGACGCGTGCGGCGAATGCCCGGCCTGCCTCAAGGCCGCCTCGCTCCAGCACCCCGACCTGCGTTTCCTGTTTCCGGTCTCGGGCGAGGAGCGCGACCTCGACGAGACCGTCGCCGAGACCCTGGCGGCCTGGCGCGAGGACCCCCTGTTCGTGTTCGCCTACGAGAAGTTCGCCTCGATCCGGCTCTCGCTCACCCACGACGTGCTGCGCGAGCTGGCCTTCAAGCCGTTCGAGGCGGTGCGCCGGGTGGTGGTGGTGCGCGACGCCGACCGCATGCGCGAGGACCAGTACTCGGCGCTGCTCAAGGCGATCGAGGAGCCGGGCGCCTCGACGGTGTGGGTGCTGACCACGGCACGCCTCCACCGTCTGCCGGCGACCATCCGCTCGCGCTGCCAGCGGGTTCGCTTCACGCCCCTCGCCGAGACGACCATCACCGCGTTCCTCGAGCGCCGCGCCGGCACCGCCGCCGGCGAGGCGCGCCTGCTGGGCGCGCTGGCCAGCGGCTCGCTGGCCCGGGCGCTGATGCTGCGCGAGCAGCGCCCGCTCGAGCTGCGCAACCAGGCGCTGGCGCTGCTCGACCCCGCGCTGCGCGGCGACCCGGCGGCGCTGTGGAAGGCGGTGCAGGGCGCGGCGCGCTTCGGGCGCGCCGGGCGCGAGACGCTGCGCGGCATCATCGAGGTCCACGAGCTGTGGCTGCGCGACCTGCTGCGGGCGCGCTACGGCGCGGCGCGCGCCGAGCTCGTGAACCGCGACCGCGAGGCCGAGATCCGCCGCCAGGCCGCGAGCCTCGACGCGCGCGAGATCCGCCGTCGCCTCATGGTGCTCGAGGAGATCCTGCGCGCCATCGAGGGCAACGTCTCGCCCGACCTCGCGCTGTTCTCGGGCCTGGCGCGGGTGGCCGGCCAGCGTCTGGGCGAAGGCGAGTGGCCGCTGCACGCCGCGGGGCGGTGGGACTACTGAGCCGCCGCGCGCCCGGGGCGGTGAGCGGGGCCGCGATCGCGGGAGTGGCGGCGGTGGTGCTGCTCGCGCACCTGCGTGTGCTGGGGCACGCCGGCGGGCTCGAGCGCGACGAGTGCAACAGCGCCGCGTTCGCGACGCTCCCCTCGCTCGCCGCGCTGGTGTCGCGGTTGCGCTACGACACCGTGCCGCTCGCCTCGACGCTGATGTTTCGCTCCTGGGTCGCGATCGGCCTGGGCTCGGACGCGGGGCTCAGGACGCTGGGTCTCCTCGTCGGCCTCGCGCTGGTCGCGGCGCTGGCCTGGAACGCGCGGCTTCATCGCGCCCCACTCCCAGCCGCCTCGCTGCTCCTGCTGGCGCTCCATCCCGACGCCGTCCGCTGGAGCGACGCGATTCGCCCCGTGGGGCTCGGGATGCTGGCGATCGTGCTCGCCTTCGGCCTGATGTGGCGCGCGCTGTGGCGCCCCGGGGCGATGAGCGTCGCGCTGGCGTCAGCCGCCGCCCTGTTGAGCGTTCAGACGCTCTACCCCAACGCCCTCCTGCTGCTCGGCATCTGTGCCGCGGGCGCCCTCACGGCCCGGGGCGCGGGGCTCGGACGGCGAGCGCTTCTCCCGCTCGCGATCGGGCTGATCGCCGCGCTCTCGCTCCTCGCCGACCTGCCGGCGCTGCGCGCCGCCCGCGAGTGGACCCCCCTGCTGTGGACCGGGGCCGGCCACATGGCGCTGTGGGGGGCGCTCGCGAGCCCGCATACCCTGGATGCCTGGCTGTGGGTCGGAGCTGCGGCCGCCGGGCTGGCGCTTGCGGTCGCCCGGGGACGAGGGGCCGCGCGCGCGGGCGAGACGTCCGCGCCGCCGACCGGCCGCGACACGGCGCGCTACGCGGGGCTCGCCGTGGGGCTGGGCGCCGCCGCGCTGCTCCTGGCCCTGGCCGCCGGGCACGTGGACGCCGAGCCCTGGTACTACCTCCCGCTCATGGCGCTCGCCTGCGCCGGCCTCGACGTTCTGTTCGCGCCGCTCCTCGGCGCCGGGCCACGGCGCACCATCCTCGCCCTGGCCCTGGTCGCGTTCTCGATCGGGCGCCTGATCGCGAGCCTGCCGATCCTCGACGAGCGCCGCACCAACGTCGATCTGGTCGCGGCCCGGCTGGCGGCCGAGGCCTCGGCGCGCGATCTCGTGATCGTGAATCCGTGGTACCTCGGGGTCTCTTTTCACCGCTATGCGCCGGCGGGGCTCCGGTGGACCACCATCCCGCCGCTCGCGGACAACAGCGTCCACCGCTTCGACCTCCTGCGCCGGCAGATGGAATCGACCGGGGTGATGGACACGCTGCTCGCCCGGGTGACGGGCACCCTCGAGAGCGGCGCCCGCGTGTGGGTGGTCGGAAGCCTGCCGCGCCCCGGCACCGGAACACCCACCCCGCCCCCCGCCGCGACCGGGCCGCCGTGGCAAATCGAGGCCTGGTGCACCGGCTGGGCGCTTCAGGTTTCGGCGTTGATCGCCGCCCACGCACAGCACGGCCGCACCATCCCCGTGCCGGCCCCCGGGGTGGTGAGCCCGGCGGAGGAGGCGGGCCTCCACGTCGCCGAGGGGTGGCGCTGATCGGGGGGTGCGCCCCGGCCCGGCCTGCGCTATGCTAACGCTCAGTTGACGACCCGCGCCGATCGGGGCGGGCTATTCATAGCCGGATCGCCTGCAGGGACGGGTGCTGCGAACCGGAACGCCGCACACAAACAATGCGCCGGCTCCAGGCCGGCGCTGACGACGGGCGCCCGCCCGTTGATAAAGGTTGTCCCAAATGACCGATATCGTGCAGGTCTCCCTGCGCGGATCGCGCAGGGAGTTCTTCCTCAACTCCCGCAGCCTGTCGCTGCGTCTCCGCGATCAAATCGTGGTTCAGGCCGAGCATGGCGAGGCGCTGGGCGCGGTGCTGCTCAAGGACCCCACGCTGATCGCCCTCAAGCGTCCCGGCAACGTGACGCGCGAGATCATCCGCAAGGCGACCGAAGAGGACCTGGACCTCGACGATCACAACCGCGCCCGCGAGAACGAGGCCTTCGACTACTGCCGCGAGCGCATCGCGCTGCGCGAGCTCAAGATGGATCTCTCCGAGGTCGAGGTGGCCTTCAGCGGCCATCGCATCGTGTTCTACTTCTCGGCCGAGCACCGGGTCGATTTCCGCGAGCTGGTCAAGGATCTGGCGGGGAAGTTCCGCACCCGGATCGAATTGCGCCAGATCGGGGTGCGCGACCAGGCCAAGCGGCTCGACGGCTGCGGGCCGTGCGGGCGGGCGTTCTGCTGCTCGACCTGGCTCAAGGATTTCCACCCGGTGACGCTCAAGATGGCGCGCGAGCAGCAGCTGTCGCTCAACCCCGGGAAGATCTCGGGGGCGTGCGGGCGGCTGATGTGCTGCCTGGCCTACGAGCTGGTGAAATACCGCGACAGCTTGGAGCGGCTGCCGCCGGTGGGCGCCGAGCTCCGAACCGGGAAGGGCGTGTGCCGCGTCACCCGCACCGAGGTCTACCAGGAGGCAGTCTGGATCCGCGACAGCGACGGGCAGGAGCACCGCCTGACCTACGACATGCTGCCGCCGCCGCCCTACCACAGGTGCGGGGACTGCAACTGCGGCCAGAAGCCGCGGGCCACGAACGGCGCCGAGGAGGCGGCCGAGCCCGCCCCCGAGGCGTGGGCCGACCCGCCGGGCGAAGGCGCCTGAGCGCCTGACCCCCGGGGCCGGGGCAGGCCCCCGCTGGACAAGGCTTCTATACTGTTCCGCTGCCTGTTTACCAGGGGGGAACCTTGTCACACCGCTTCTACATCACCACCGCGATCGACTACGTCAACGGCCGCCCGCATCTCGGCCACGCCTACGAGAAGGTGATGGCCGATGCCCTGGCGCGCTTTCACCGCCAGCGCGGCGACCAGACCTATTTCCTGACCGGCACCGACGAGCACGGGCAGAAGGTGGCGCGCGCCGCCGAGCAGGCCGGCAACGCGCCCCAGGCATTCGTCGACCAGCTGGTGCCGAGCTTCGTCGAGGCCTGGCGCCGGCTCGAAGTCGCCTACGACCAGTTCATCCGCACCACGAGCCAGAAGCACCAGCTCGCGGTCCAGGAGCTGTTCCGGCGCCTGTGGGACGCGCGCAGCCCGCGCAGCGGCAAGCCGGTGCTCTACCAGGACGAATACGTCGGGCTCTACTGCGAGGGCTGCGAGGCCTTCAAGCAGGAGAAGGACCTCGACTCGCGCGGGCGCTGCCCGATCCACAAGCGCAAGCCCAAGGAGATCCGCGAGACCAACTTCTTCTTCCGGCTCTCGGAGTACGACGAGGCGCTGCTCAAGCACCTGTCGGCGCACCCGCAGTTCATCGAGCCCGAATACCGCCGCAACGAGGTGCTGAACGTGATCCGCGAGGGGCTGCAGGACATCAGCGTCTCGCGCCCCAACATCCCGTGGGGCATCGCGCTGCCCGAGGAGATCCCGGACAGCGCCGGGCACACCGCCTACGTGTGGCCCGACGCACTGCTCAACTATCTCTCGGCGATCGGCTGGCCGGAGCGCCGCTTCGCGACCTGGTGGCTGGCGCGCGCCGGCGAGACCGGCGGTCCGGGGGGCGCGCGCCAGGACGAGTTCCAGGAGCTCGACGGCCAGGGGCGCCCCGGCGCGGCCTGGGCCGGCACCGGGCAGCCGCTCTATACCAATGCGTTCCACCTGATCGGCAAGGACATCAGCCGCTTCCACTGCGTGCTGTGGCCGGCGCTGCTGCTCGCCGCCGGCGTGCCGCTGCCGCGCCAGGTGTGGGTGCACGGGTTCATCAACCTGGGCGGCGAGCGGCTGTCGAAGTCGGCGGGGGTGGTGATCGATCCGATCCGGCTCGCCGAGGCGGTGGGCGCCGACGCGCTGCGCTTCTACCTGCTGCACGCGATCCCCACCGGACGCGACGGGGACTTCACGGTCGAGCAGCTGGTCGAGCACTGCAACACCCACCTCGCGAACGGCATCGGGAACCTCCTGAGTCGCACGCTCACTCTGGCCCACAAGTACTGCGGCGGCCGCGAGCCGGCGGCCTGGGACCCGGCCGCGCTGCGCGAGCCCGGGGCGCGCGAAGCGCTGGAGGCGCTGATCGGGGCGGCGGGCGATCTGGAGCGCGAGTTCCCGAAGGGCTTCGAGGAGGTGAGGCTCCACGAGGCGCTCCATGTGGCGGCGACGCTGGCGATGAGAGCCGACGAGTTCGTCGACCGCGGCAAGCCGTGGGCGATCGGCAAGGACGAGTCGCGGCGGGTCGAGCTCGAGACCACGCTCTCCGCGGTGCTCGAGGTGCTGCGCCTGCTCGCGCTCGCGCTGTGGCCGGTGCTGCCGGCCAAGTGCGAGGAGCTGTGGAAGGCGCTGGGACAGGAGGGCACGCCGGGCGCGATTGCCGATGGCGCGACGCGCCCGCGCTTCGGGGCGCGCTCTGCACCGCGGGCGCTCGGCCCGAGCGGTATCCTCTTCCCGCGCCTCGAGGTCGCCGCGGTGCGCGCGACCCTCACGCCGCCCGCCCCCGCCGCTAAGGGGGCGTGAGCCCGCGCCCGCGGCCCATGAC
>Ga0318513_10000221_pt1 | contig 13765 bp, 10 predicted proteins | sample GRESIP171b2f20_FD_203683 | JGI IMG/M metagenome (GOLD analysis project Ga0318513, IMG submission 203683) | Tropical soil microbial communities from Luquillo Experimental Forest, Puerto Rico - GRE.SIPMG.171b2f20 | ecosystem: Environmental > Terrestrial > Soil > Tropical forest > Bulk soil... | reverse complement strand
TGCGCTCAGCGCCCCGAAGCTCATGGCCGAAATGTTGAAGAGCGACAGGGCGTAGGGCTTACGGCATTCGGCGCCGCCCACCGTGATACGAAAGTCGTGACCTTCGACCGGGCAGGGAACGATCGAATGATTGATCCACTCGAAGTTGTTGCCGTAGATGTCTTGATGAGTGCCGAACGGCCGCTTATCGAGCGCGCCCTTCGCTCGCTGATAAGCAACCGCGCGTTTCGATCGATTGAACGGCGTGCCGTCGGTTTCGCTCTCCAGAAAATATTGACGGATTTCCGGTCTGATCTTTTCCAGCATGAAGCGGATATTGGCGAGGATGGGGTAATTGCGCCGGACGCTGTGCTTGGATTGCAAGAGATCCCAAATGCCAATTGCACTCAATATTGCGCAAAGCGCAAACAACGCGATAAACACGACGTTATAGGGAATAAGGACTGCAAAGACGACGCTTCCAACCAAAGTTGCCACTAGCGCTGCAAATCTCATGGCACTCCCCATACCGCCGTTTGTTTTCGCGGGTGCTGTTGCGATTCTCTGGGAAGGATGTGCGCCCGCCGTCGATCGGGCGCAGGACGGCGGAATGCTACGTTCGGTGGATGACAGTTCCGTGTCAGCGCGCGCGCCAGGGTGGCGGCTAGGCGGAGAAGGCTGACCTATCGAAGCATTTTTCGAGACGCGACCAGTCTCCCTTGGGAAAGCGCCAAAGCCCTGCCTCGTCCCTATCGGTCGCTCTCGCGATGGACGTCGTGCACGACAATGCCTGCGCCTTCAACCGGCATTCTTAGCCACTCCTGCTTCTTGAGCGTGCGCTTGGTATCCTCGTAGCCGCTTTGCCAATGCTCGCGCATGGAGGTGCCCGAAAATTCATAATCCTTGGCATGCCCTTCATAAGCTTTCTGCTGGTAGATCAATTGCAGGATCGTGATCTCAGGGAGGCTTGCGAGCTCCTCTCGCAGCCGGCGCTCGTCGTCCGACAGCCGGTCATCGGAGATTTTCCGCAGCGCGGTATGAAGGCGGGCCTTCCACGTATGAATCCGTCGATAGACGTCGGTGTTGTAGCGCGTGCGCGAGGAATACATGATGTCTTTGTGACGCGCCATGACATCCTGGATGTCGCGCGGAAGCACGCCGCGCGCGCTGAAAAGATCGACCTGGAAGATGAGAGTGTTGAGCGGGTCGTCCTGGTCGAGGATATATTGCAGCGGGGTATTGGAGACGATCCCTCCGTCCCAGAAATGATCGGTTCCGATTTTGACCATGGGCAGCGCCGGGGGGAGGGCGCCGCTTGCCATCACGTGCTCCGATCCGATCGTCTCGTGTTGGTTGTCGAAATACACGAAGTTCCCGGACAGCACGTTCACCGCGCCCACCGAAAAGCGTGTTCTCTTTTCGTTGAGCAGCGAGAAATCGACCAGCTCTTCGACCGTCTCGCGCAGCGGCGCATTGTCATAGTAGCTCGTGGCGCTTTGAGCCCCGGCAAAGCTGAACCACGGGGTTGGATGGCGCGACGCGAAGAACCCGGGCTGGCCTTGAACCAGAGTCATCCACGAACTGGCCGCGTTGCGTGCCTTGCGAAAGACGTCGCCATCCGGCGTGTAACTCCAAATCTTGCGTTCGGTAATGCGCTCCCAAAACGTTCTCAGCCGCTTGAGCCGCCATTGCTTCGAGTTGCCGGCGATGATTGCGCAATTGATGGCTCCGATGGAGACGCCCGTCACCCAATCGGGCTCGATGTCGGCCTCGCTTAAGGCCTGAAACACCCCCGCCTGGTAGGCACCCAGCGCTCCTCCGCCCTGCAGAACGAGGGCGATGCGATCGCACCTTTCAGGCTTCCAACCGCGCGCCAGCCGCTGGTAGTCAATGCCTGTGGCCGCGACATCCATGGAGCGCTCCCGCTGACGCCCGCACCATGGAAGACGCCCTATGACGCCATCATGACACCGAAATGTCTTTGTCCGGCGCTGTTCGTCCGTCCGTCACATTGTCGCAAATTCTTGACCACGGCACCGATCCGGCTGTGCGCTTCGCAATCTCTCAATCCACGACGATATTGTTCTTTTTGATGACCTCGCCCCAGCGCTGCGCTTCCGCCTGGATGAAGGCCGCCATCTCGGCCGGGCTGTTGCCGATCGGCTCGACGCTCGCGGCGCGGAACCTGGCCTGCACGTCCGGCGCCTTGATCACGTCGACGGCGGCTTTGGCGATCTCGGCGGTCAATGCCGGCGCTGTCTTCGGCGGTGCCGCGAGCGCGAACCAGCCGGTAGACACGAGGCCCGGCAAGCCGGCCTCGGCCGTGGTGGGAATCTCGGGCAGCACCGGCGAGCGGCGGGTATCGGCAATCGCCAAGATCTTCACCCTGCCATCGCGGAAGGGCGGGCTGCCCGCCGCGATGTTCCCAAAGAAGACGTCGACGTGGCCGCCAATCATGTCGTTGAGCACCAGCGTTTCGCCGCGATAGGGCACGTGCACCATCTGCGTGTCGGTCATGCCCTGGAACATCATGGCGGTGAGATGGGGCGTGGCGCCGTTGCCCTGGCTGCCGAACGTCACTTTTCCCGGGTTCGCCCTGACATAGTCGATCAGTTCCTTGAGCGAAGTGACGGGCAGCTCCTTGCGCACGATGACGACGTTCGGCACTGAGCCGACCACGGTGATCGGCACGAAGTCCTGGGGTTTGTAAGAGAGGTGCTTGTAGAGCGCCTGGTTGATCGCGAGCGGGCCCGGCGGGCTGAGCAACAGCGTGTAGCCGTCGGGCTCGGATTGGTAAGCGAGGTCGGCGCCGATATTGCCGCCCGCACCGGTCTTGTTCTCGATCACGACCGGCTGTCCTCACTTGGCCTGAAGCTTGTCGCCTATGATGCGGGCCAGCACGTCGTTGATGCCGCCGCCGGGGAAGGGAACGATGAACTTCACAGTGCGGGTAGGAAACGCGCCTTGCGCAGCCGCGGAGGTCGCAACGAGCGCCGCAAAGATTGCGGCGACCCATGCCGCGACGAGTCCTTTCATTCCTGCCTCTCCCGCTCCGGTGACGTCTCGCAGTCCGCCATCAAGGTTGGTAACGTCCGCCGAAGGCCGGTTGGCTCTGGCCCAATCCAGGAAGCTCCCACACGCCCGCGCCGCCCGGATTCTTGTCGGCGCCGATATTGGCGTTGATCAGATACGGCCGGCGTGACGCAAGCGCGGCTCGCAATGCATCGGCAAGATCGGCGGCGCGGTCGACGTTCACGCCCGCGATGCCGGCCGAGCGCGCCATCGCGGCAAAGTCCGGATTGTAGGGTGCGCCGGTGTCGGGGTGGCGGAAGTCGGTCGCCAGCTCGCGACCGCCGAGATAGCCGCGCTGCAATCCGCGGATCGAGGCATAGGCGAAGTTGTTCCACACCACCCAGATGACCGGCAGATCGTATTCGACCGCGGTTCCCAGAACGCTCGCGTGCATGAAGAAGGCGCCGTCGCCACACACCGAAACGCAAGGCCGCTCGGGTGCCGCGAATTGTGCGCCCAAAACGCCGGCGACGCCGAATCCCATCGGGCCGAAGCCCATCGATCCGATGAGCGAATCCGGCCGCCTCGGATTGCAGAACTGGATCAGCCAGTTGTGGTGGACGCCAATGTCGCTCACCAGAATGGCGTCCTCCGGCAGCACTTTGTCGATCTCGTGGGCGGCGCGCTGGGGATGGATCGGCGAGGCGTCCTCGACAAATCCCGGCGCGATGAACGCGTTCCATTCACGGCGATAGCCGTCGATGGTGTCGAGCCATTTCGCGCGCGAGACGGCCGCGTCTGCAAGACCGTCACGCGACTCGAGCTCCGCCAGCACTTGGTGGAGAAAGGTACGCACGTCCGCCATCAGCCCGAGCGCGACTGGATAGTTGCGGGCAATCTCGTCGGGGTCGATGTCGACGTGAATGAGCCTGGTGGGCGGGATCGTGAACGAATAGCCAGGCAGCCACGAGCTCGACGTGCGGTCGTCGAAGCGCACGCCGAGCGCAAGCAGCACGTCGGCGGTGCGCGCGGCGTGGTTGGCCTGATAGGGGCCGTTGCGGGCGATGAGACCAAGCGCCAGGGGATGGCGGGAATCGATGGCGCCGGTGCCGCTCGCCGACCACGCGACCGGAATGCGCAAGCGTTCCGCCACCCGCAACAAGTCCGCCGCCGCGCCGCCGTATTTGACTCCCTGGCCGACCAGGATGACCGGCCGCTTGGCCGCGATCAGCATGTCGACGGCTTTCGTCACGCCCTCGGGATCGGCGCCGCAGCGGCAGGAGATGTTGGCGTTCCACTCTTCCGGCTTGGGGGTTTCCTCGGCGGCGGCTTCCTTGAAGATGTCGAAGGGAACATCGAGCACGACCGGCCCCGGCCGCCCGGTCACCATGGTCTTCCACGCTTGGCGGATCGCGAGCGGAACCATGTCGCCGCGCGTGGGCTGGAACACGCGTTTGCAATAGGCGCGCACTGTGGAAGGAAAGTCCGCCTGATAGTGGCGATAGAGTTCTTGAAACGCGCCGCGGTTGAATTGGCTGGTCGGCACGTTGCCGGTCACCGCCAGGAACGGCACGGAATCGAGATAGGAGTTGGCAAGCGCAATCGGCAGATTGGCCGAACCGGGACCGCAGGAGGTGAACGTCGCCGTCGGCTTGCCGCCGACGCGGTAGTACACGTCCGCCATGAAACCGGCGACGCTTTCGTGGTGGACGGAGACGGTCTTGATGTCGTCGGAGCGTTCGTAGAGCGCGTCGAGGAAGCCGATATTGCCGTGGCCGCACAGGCCAAAGACGTAAGGCACCTTTTCCCGCACGAGATAATCGACGATCACCTGACCGCCGTCGAGCATGTTCTTGGACATGGGCGTTGGTCTTCGCTGTTATTCCGGTTTGATATTCGCGTCCCTGATGATCTTGGTATAGCGCGCCAGCTCCGCCTTCAGGTAGGCCTCCCATTCTTCGGGTTGCGTGGCGAGCGGCTCCATTCCCTGCGAATCGAGCTGCGCGACGACGTCGGGCGCCGCGACCGCCTTCGCCACCTCGTCGCGCAGGCGCTTGGCGATCGCCGGCGGCGTGTTGCTCGGCGCGAGAATCCCGAACCAGCCGGAAATCTCGTAATCGGGCACGCCCGCTTCCATCACGGTCGGCACCTCGGGCAGCGCGGGCGAGCGCTTGGTGCTCGTGACCGCGAGCGCGGTGACCTTGCCGGCCTTGGCCTGCGTGACCATGACCGGCATGGCGTCGAACATGCCGTCGATATGGCCACCGAGGAGATCGTTGAGCGCCGGCCCCGCTCCCTTGTAGGGCACGATGGTCAGCTTGATCCCGGTCTTGGCCTTCAACAGCTCGGTCGCCAGGTAGAGCGAGCTCCCTGTCCCGCCGCCCGCGCCGAACGCGAGCTTTCCCGGATTTCTGTTGGCGTGGTCGATCAGCGCGCGCACGCTTTTGATCGGCAGATCATTGCGCACGACCAGGATCAGCGGTCCGGTTGCCACTTGGGTGACGGGCGTGAGCCTGATGAGGTCGAATGGATAGTCCGGATGCAACGGCTGGGTGATCAGCACGCTGGTCGAAATGAAGAACAGCGTGTGGCCGTCGGCTGTAGAGCCCGTGAGTTCCCGCAACGCCGGAATGAAATTGCCGCCGGCTTTGTTCTCGACGAAGACCGTCGTGCGGAGGTTCTCGCTCATCTTCTGCGCGACGAGCCGCGCCATCACGTCGGTCGCACCGCCGGCTGCCAGCCCGACGAGGAGGCGGATCGGCTTGCCGGAAAGGTCCTGCGCCGTGGCCGCCGGCGGCGAAGGGCAGAGCAACACCGCGCAGGCGACGAGGCCCAACACCGTCCGACGTTGCATGCGGTCCTCCCTCGCTATGCGTCAGGCACGGCTTTCGCTCATCACCGTGATGCGGTGAGAGCGCGGCTCATTCCGGCTTGATGCCATGGGCATCGATGAACTTCGTCCAGTTTGCGATCTCGTTTTCGAGCTTCGTTTTCAGCGCATCGCCGGGGGCGTAGCCCGGCTCGATATCGAGATTGGCCAACCGTTCCCGCACGCGCGGATTCGACAGGGTGGTCGAAACGGCCTTGTCCAGTTTAGCCTTGATGGCGTCCGGAACTCCTCTGGGAGCGAAGAGTCCGAACCAGAAGCGCAGGTCCACGTCCGCGGTCTTGACCCCGGCTTCTTTGAGCGTCGGAACGTTCGGCAGGACGGGTGAACGCTCGGCGCTGGTGACCGCGAGTCCCTTGATCTTGCCCGCTTCGATGAGGCCCTTCGCAACCTGGATCGACGCCATGTTGAGGGCCACGTGCCCGGCGATCACGTCGTTCATGGCAGGCCCGCCGCCCTTGTAGGGGACGTGAACCGCCTCCATTCCCGTGGCCGCCTTTATCACTTCAAACGTCAGATGCGAGACACTGCCGATACCGGCGGAGGCATAATTCATTTTCTGCGGCACCTTACGTGAATAGGCGATGAGTTCGTTCACCGAATTGGCTTCCACATTGTTGGCGACTGCCAGAACCAGCGGCGATGTCGCGGCCGTTGCGATCGCGTCGTAGTGCTTGACCGGATCGAAGGAGGAGGAGGTCTTCTTATAGAGGGCTTGGCTGATCCCGATCGCGTTTTCCGCCATAAGGAGCGTGTAACCGTCCGGGTCCGACGCCGCGACGTAGTTCCAAGCGATGTAACCGCCCGCGCCGGGCTTGTTCTCGATGACGACGGACTGGCCCAGCGCCTCTCCCAATTCTTGCGTGATCTGGCGGGCAAACGTGTCCGTCGCCCCGCCGGGCGGGAATGCGACCACCAGCCGGATCGGCCGGTCGGGATAGGAGGAGGGGCTCTGCGCCTGCGCCGAGATCGCGGTGGTGAGCACGGCGGCCACAATCGACCACCAGCGAAAGCGATTGCGCATGATCCGCCTCTAGGTTGCGTTGGCCGGCGCATTGCCCGCTGAGCCGGAGTCCCATTGGATCACGCGCCGGCGTCTGCGTCGACGGGGTCGGACCTCGCAGCAAACACTTTATCGTCGCAGGGGGTCGCTTACATATTCGCAAGCAGCCAGTCGCCGATGTAATCGACGCCGAGCTGGCGGTGATCGACCTGGCAGTGCTCAGCGCCGCCGTCCTCGGCGGTGAAAATCTTCATGTGCTTGCGCGTCGAGCCGACCCGCTCGTAGAGTTTTTTCGCCTCCGCGAGCGGCACGATCCGATCGTTCTCGCCGTGCAGCACGAGAAACGCGCATTCGATCCGCTGTGCGACGCCCTCGAGCGTGAACTTCTTCGCCCATTCGAGCGCGGTCTCGTTGTCGGGCGCGCCCACCACCCAGCGGAATTGGAAGATCGAGGTGGAGCTCGTGCGCGGATCGGCCGCGAGCTTGGCCTTGTTGTCGGCGACCCAATCATAAATGTTCCAATGCATGGCGCCGAACGCGACTGCCGCGGCGTAGCGCTTCTCGAAGGCGGCAATGCGCGGCGCGTGATAGCCGCCGAAGCTGTAGCCCATGACCGCGACGCGTTTGGGGTCAACCTCCGGGCGAGAGGCGACGTAGTCGTAAGCCGCGGTGCCAGCGACCTCGTAGTCGTGACGACCGTGGATGTTTCGCAGCCGCAGCGCCTCGGCCTGGCCGGGCCCGTCAATGGCGAGCGTGTTGATCCCGCGCTTGGCGAAATCGAGGCCGGCAAAGATCACGCTCATTTCCTTGGCGTTGTCCATGCCGTCGAAGAGGACGACGGTGGGGCGCCGGCCGCTGCCCGCGCCGCGCACGAAATAGGCGGGCAGGCTCGTTCCCTCGTAGGGCACCTCGACGCGCTCGATCTCGGGATAGAGGCGCTCCATCGCGGCGTGATAGGCGCGCAGCGCCTTGCGATACATCGCCATCTTCTCCGCGCCGGGCGGGATGAAGCGCTCGGCGCTGTAGTAGTAGTTGCCCGCGCGCATGTAATGGTGGCCGGCGGTGATGGGGCGCCCTTCCGCCGCGGCGGTGTCGGCGACGCCGGCGATGCGGTCGGCCATCGCCGCCCATTCCTCGCGCCAAACCCGATCGAGGTCGGCTTCCGCGGCGCGCGCCTCGAGCCGCCGGCCGACGCGCTCGACCTCATCCATCGCAACGGCGGCGTAAGGCACCATGCCCTTGACGATCTGCATGGCGTTGCTCCAGCGCAGATTGCCGGGAAAATGCACGGCCCAACTATTTGCTGCCGCCGGCGCGCTGTCATCCTCGGTCATTCGCTTGGTTCCTCCCTGGCCAATACATGCGGCAGTACAATTTGGATCCGGCGACGTTCCGATCAGACTTGGCGGGATAACTGCGCGCATCACGGAGAAACGCATGCGCGCCTGCTTTTCCCCGCCCCGTATTGGCGTTATCCTGACGCTTCGGGGCTAGCCTCCGAGCGCGGGCGTAGTTCAGTGGTAGAACGACAGCTTCCCAAGCTGTATGTCGAGGGTTCGATTCCCTTCGCCCGCTCCAACATACCGCTGCATAACTCACCGTACATCTTATCGAAAAGATAGCCTCGCGGCGCAATAACGCAGTTCAAGGAGATCACCCTTGCTGATTGATTGGCACGTCCACATCAACGACCCCAAATATCTCGGTCCGCCGTATTGGCGGCATCCTGTTCCAATGTCGGTCGAACACGCGTTGGCGGCTCATGAGCTCGCTGGTCTCGACAAAACCGTGATCAGCAATGCGGTGCACTATATCCGGTTCTGCAAGACTATGGGTGAAACCGTCGCCGCGCTGGAAAGCTCGAACCGCTATCTTGCAAAGTGCCGCGATCAGCATCCGGACAAGTTCGTGGCGATGGCGACCTGCGTGCCCGGCGGGGGCGATGAGTGCCTGAAGGAGTTGGAGCGGGCGGTGAAGCAGGACGACGCGCGCGCGGTCATCATCAACTCGAGCCACCACGGTCATTATCCCGATGAAGACGCGGCAAAGCCATTCTTCAAGCTGGTGACCGACCTCGATATTCCGGTCTTCGTCCATCCAGGTGACGCAACCACTCCCGCCATGGCGGACTATCGGCTGGCGTCAAGCGTGGGTCGCCCGGCCGACAACTGCCTTGCGCTGGCGCGCCTGATTGTACGCGGCATCTACGAGCAGTTTCCCACCCTCAAGCTCGTCGGCAGTCACCTCGGCGGCGGTATTTGCGAAGTCATCGGGCGCATGGACTACGCATACGAGCTTCTCGACTTCTCTGTTTTCCTCGGCAGCTACGAACCGATGCTCATCAAACATTCGCCAAGTCACTATTTGAAGAAAATGTATTTGGACTCTGCCTGCTACGCGCCCTTCGCCGCCGAGATGGTCCTCAAGACAATTGGCGAAGATAACTTCTTGTTCGCCACCGACTCGCCCCCGATGGTTCCGCTCAAGATGAAGGGCTTCAACATGATGAGCAAGATCGGGATGACTTTACAGCAGTACAACAAGGTTATGGGCGGCAATGCGGCCCGCCTGCTCAAACTTAACTGACCGCCTTGGAGAGAATGGTTGCCGCTCACCCGCTAGCACGAGGCACGGCTAGCTTCGTTGGTAGGAGGAGGAAAAGGCAGGCAGGACAATACAATGAAAAAGGCAACTGCCCTTTGCTTGGCGCACATCGCGATGGCCGCAACCGGTTTGCCGGCTCTGGCAGATGGCGTGAGTGCGTCCGACTACCCGAACAAGAGTATTCGAGTCGTGGTGCCGTTCGCGGCAGCCGGCGTCACGGACATTGTCACTCGCATCCTGTTTGACCAGATCGGGCAGCGCCTCGGCCAACCCGTTATCGTCGATAATCGGCCAGGCGCAGGCGGCAACATCGCGGTCGATCAGGTCGCCAAGTCTTCGCCTGATGGCTATACGCTGGTCGTTGCCGATCCATCCAGTTCGTTGCCCGCCAACGTCACGCTCTTTCCCAAGCTCACCTTCCATCCGGTAAAGGATTTGGTCCCGATTGCTATATTCGGAACCACGGGTGCAGTGGTGATCGTGACCAATTCGCTGCCGGCAAAATCCATTCAGGAATTTGTTTCCTTAGCGAAGAGCAAGCCGGGAGAATTGACTTACGGTTCTACGGGAAACGGTACGCCGGGCCATCTCAACGGCGCGCTGTTCTCAAGGCTCGCCGGAATAAAAACCGTCCATGTACCCTATCGCGTTGGCGGGCAAGGCACGACAGATCTCATTGCCGGCCGGATTTCATTTTGGATCGCTCCCATCCCTACGAGACTGCAGCAGGTCAATAACGGAGAGCTTCGTGCGCTTGCCGTAGCGGGAAATACCCGATCTGCCGATCTGCCCGGCATCCCGACGATCAAGGAGAGCGGTATCGGTGATTTTGATGCTTCGACCACATACGCGCTCTTCGCTCCAAAAGGAACGCCGCCAGAGATTGCCGATAAGCTTTACATGGAAATCAAGCGGGCATTGGAGAATGAGGACGTCCAACGGCGATTCCGCGCCGCGGGGGTTGAGCCCAAGCTCGGTGGTGGAGCCGACGTGACGAGGCTTCTAGAAACGCAAATCCCGTTATGGGCGAGCGTCATAACGGGTGCCGGCATCACGATCGATTGAAAGACAGTCGCTCCAGAACGGCAGCTCCCCAAGCCATGTCGGGGGTTCGATTCCTTCGCCCGCTCCAACTCTCTGCGTCGCCATCATTTTTCCCCAGCCTCCAGTAAGACTACGCGCCTGCAAGCGTGGCCATCTGCGAGGCCGGAGGAAGATCGTATGCTGCCGCTGAGAATCGTCTGCCCGTTGGCCATGTTCATGATCCTGACCTCTGGGGCTTCTGGGCAGGACGTCGACGATGCGTCGTTCGGGAATCTTGCGAAGCAATGTCAAATGAGAGCGTCAGTTGCGGCATCTTCAAGAGCAGCCAAGATCAAAGACGAGGCTATTGCGCAGCATCAGGCCTTCAATGGAAGCCGTGTCGACCGGGCAGGACGAATGGTCTTTTTTGGACACTCGGAAGCGGAGAGCGACCAGGAAACAGACGGCAACGTTTCTGCGCGACAGATCCCATGGCGTCAGGTTTTGGAATATTGGGAAAAACTCAATGACAGGAAAATAGGGGAAGGCGCCGGGGGTGCGCTCCAAGTGTGGTACTATCCCGGTGCTCTTAGTGACGACCCGCCATCCGTTCTCCATCGGAAAAAAATTCAGCTACGGCGTCTCTTGAAATTCATATCAGGACTCGATCTGTCGCAAATGGGGCCGGAGTCCGCCGACCTACGAGAAGCTCTGCAACAAAGCGTAATCCGCAGTAGTATAAGCGACGTTGCGTGGTCAGCCGCCTTCGTATCTTCCATTATGCGCGCTGTCCCCCTCGCCGAGGAAACCGAGTTCTCCTATGACGCAAGTCACGTGACCTATATCACCTCCGCCGTTGAACAATCCCTGAGAGATTTGGTCGGCGGCGAGAGCACCAGCTTTTACCGTGCTTGCGATCCCGACACGACCAAACCTCGGATTGGTGATCTATTTTGCTATCACAGGCACATCGAAGGTACACCACACCCGTACGCTCAAAGAGGGGCGTCCCTGTTCAAGTCGCTTTTCCGCGATATAGCGAAAGGTGAGGAACCCATCAGCCGCAGTCACTGCGACATCGTTGTTAGGGTCGACAACGATTCCAGTAAAGTCACTGTGATAGGAGGCAACGTCCAGAATTCCGTGACCGAAAAGGTACTTAACCTAAATAAAAAAGGCGTTCTTTCTACAGCTCAGGGAAGCACTGTGTGCGATAGCTACAACCCTGATAAACCCACGTCGGGTGGCGAGCCCAATTGCAATCCGAATAGGCAGAAGTGGTTCGTGCTCCTACAGGCAGCGATCTGATAGACCGCGCGTCTCTTTCACTCGGCGACGATTAGCGCATCGAGCGCCGTGGCGCCACCTCTCTTGGCGTGGACCATCAGCGGGTTGACATCGATCTCGACAACGCCGGGCGTGGTCTGCATCAGCCGGCCGAGAGCGAGGACGGCCTTCGCCACCGCTTCGACGTCGACGGGCGGCGCGCCCCGGAATCCGGTGAGCAGCTTCGCCGCGCGCAGCCTGTGCAGCGCCTCGACGATCTGCGTTTCGTCGGCATCGACCGGCAGAAGCTCTACGTCGCCCAGCGCCTCGACCCAAATGCCGCCGAGCCCCACCAGTAGCACCGTCCCCCACGCGGGATCGCGTTTGGCCCCGATCATCAGTTCGAGGCCCCTGGGCGACATGGTCTCGACCAGGCAGCCGTCGAGCGGCACGCCGGGCGCCACGCGTTCGACGTTTTGTTGTATCGTCTCCCAGGCCGCGCGCAGCGCCGCCTCGTCAACCAAATCGAGCATGACGCCGCCGGCTTCGGTCTTGTGCGGCAGCGCCGCGGCTTGTGCTTTCAAGGCCACCGGATAGCCGACACGCTTGGCGACAGCGACGGCGTCGTCCGGGGCGCGGGCAAGCTCGCCATCGGGCACGCGGATGCCGGCTGCCGAGAGGATTTTCTTGCTCAACCACTCCGGTTGCGTGCCCTTGCCGAGCCTCGGCATGCCTGCAAACGGAGCGGGATTGGCGGGCACGCGGGCGCGGGCGAGCGAGCGTCCATACCGTGTATAGAGCGTGATCGCGCGCAGCATGCGGTCCGAGGAACGCGAAAACACCGCGGGACTTTCGTTGACGGCCTGCACGATGTCGGGAGGGAGCGGCCAGGTATCGCCGAGCGCCACCATCACCTTGGGCTTGGGTGAATCCGCCATGCCCTTGTTGAAAGCCACTGCCACCCCGGCGTAGCTCATCGGAAACGAGATGAACAGCATCCCGACATTGGGATCGTCGAGCAGCGCCTTGACCGCGATCGGCAGCGCGTCCGGCGAGAAGCCGGCAGTCACGTCGAGCGGGTTGCCATAGTTTCCGTACGCCGGCAGCACCTCGCGGACCTTCTTCAGCGTGGCCGCATCGAGCGCGGGAAGCTCGAGACCGGCTTCGTCGGCGAAATCGTTGGTCAGCGCCACGTACGCGCCCGAAGCGGTGAGAATGCCGGGCCCTTTGGTGGGAGGGACCGGATAGCGCACCAGGAGCTCGACCAAGTCCATCATCTCATCCATGCTGTGAACCACGACGGCGCCGGCGTCCTCGACCTGGGTGCGTATCGTGGCGAAATCGCCGATCAGCGCGCCGGTGTGCGACTGCGCGGCCTTGCGCGCCTTGGCGCCGCGGCCCGCCTGCATCAACACGACTGGCTTGCCGGCCGCGCGCGCGCGGCGGCAGGCGGCGAGGAAGTCCTGCGGCCGGCGAATTTGCTCGCAGTAGAGCGCGATCACGCGGGTGGAGCGGTCGTCGGTCAGGAATTCGAGGAAATCGGTGCTTTCGAGCCCCGCCTCGTTGCCGGTCGAGATCACGTAGGTGAGCGGAAGGCCACGCCCATCGGCGGCGCGCTGGAAGTGGCCGAGCAAGCCCCCGCTCTGGCCGACAAAGGCGACGCCTTCCTCGACGCCGTGCTGCGCCTCGCGCGCATAGAGCATGTGCAGCCAGATGCCATCCACGTTGTTCGTGACGCCGAGGCAATTTGGCCCCACGACGGCAAGTCCGCCCGCCCGCGCCGTGGCGGTGACGGCGTCCTGTGTCGCCTGATCGCCGACCTCGGCGAAACCGGCGGCGAATATCAGCGCCGAGCCGACGCCGCGGTGCGCGCAGGCCTCGACCGCCGCGCGCACGCCTGCAGCCGGCAGGGTGAACACGGCGAGGTCCACGCCCTCGGGCAGCTCGTCAGGGCTCTTGAGCACGGGCCTGCCGTCGATCGACTCGCTAGT
>Ga0318513_10000218_pt1 | contig 13838 bp, 15 predicted proteins | sample GRESIP171b2f20_FD_203683 | JGI IMG/M metagenome (GOLD analysis project Ga0318513, IMG submission 203683) | Tropical soil microbial communities from Luquillo Experimental Forest, Puerto Rico - GRE.SIPMG.171b2f20 | ecosystem: Environmental > Terrestrial > Soil > Tropical forest > Bulk soil... | reverse complement strand
CACAATTATTTAGTATGTAAGAAGCTAATTCAAGTGATTGTCGGTATGTTCGCACTCTGGAGCCGCTAGCCCCGCGGCGGCGCGCACCCGGCTAACGGCCGGGTGGCTGTGTGGCTGGTGTGACCACGTTTTACAGGTCAGCGCATAGCCCTTGCTAAGCCAGGATGGCCAGTTCTTTGGGGAACCGGGTCAGCAGTTCCGGGGTCTCCCCGGCGGTGTGTGACGTCCATTGAGTTTTAGAGGCCACCACCAGCGTGTCCTCGATGCGGACACCACCGCGGCCGGGTAAGTAGACGCCGGGCTCCACGGTCACGACGGAGCCCGCAAGCAGTGTACCGGCGGACGTGGCGCCGATGCCCGGCGCTTCGTGGATCTGCAGGCCCACGCCGTGCCCCAGGCCGTGGCCGAATTGTTCCCCGTAGCCGGCGTCGACGATCAGCTGGCGCGCGGCGCCGTCCACGTCGCGCAGGCCGGCGCCCGGCTTCAACGCCTCCCGGCCGGCCCGCTGCGCTTCGGCCACCAACTGATAGATCTCGAGCTGCCAGTCGGCGGCCTTGCCCAGCACGAACGTGCGGGTCATGTCGGAGTGATAGCCGGCGACGAGCGCGCCGAAGTCGATCTTGACGAAATCGCCGTCTGCCAGCACCGCGTTGGTCGGACGGTGGTGCGGGATCGCGGAGTTCGGGCCGGCGGCCACGATGGTTTCGAACGAGATCCCATCCGCGCCATGGTCGAGCATCAGGCCCTCCAGCTCGCGACTCACCTCGCGTTCCGTTCGCCCGGGCCGCAGGCCGCCACGCGCCACCAGATCGGTCAACGCGGCGTCGGCCGCCTCGCATGCCAGCCGCAGCAGCGCCAGCTCGCCGGCGTCTTTCACCTCGCGCAGCGCCTCCACGGTTCCGGCGGCCCGTACCAGCTCGGTGGACCCCGCTCGCTGGTTGACCTCACCCGTCAGCACGTCGAAGCCGTCGACGGTGACCACATTGCTTTCGAAGCCCAACTTCGCCACGCCGGCGTCGGCGGCCCGACCCACCAGATGGCGCGCGACGGCCCGCTCGATGGCGATCTCGACTCCGGGCGCCTGCTCGGCGGCCTGGGTGCGGTACCGGCCGTCGGTGGCCAACACGGGGCCGCGCTCGTCGGCGAACACCAGCAACGCGCCGTTCGACCCGGAAAAACCCGACAGATAGCGCACGTTGATCAGGTCCGTGACCAGCATCGCGTCCAGCCCACTGGCACCGATTTGCGCTCTCAGATTGTTTCGACGCTGGGAATGTGTCACGACTCTTGACGGTACTCGCTAGGCTTTTCCCCCATGAGGAACTGGATCCTGCGCGGATTGGTGTTTGCGGCGGCGATGGTCGTGCTCCGCTTGGTTCAAGGAACGTTGATCAACGCGTGGCAGACACACGCCGGGCTGATCAGCATTGTGCTGCTGGCCGTGTTCGTGATCCTTGTCGCCACGTGGGGGGTGCTCGACGGCCGCGCCGACGCCACGGCGCAGGCGGATCCGGATCGCCGTCAGGATCTGGCGATGGTCTGGCTGCTGGCCGGCCTGGTGGCGGGGATAGTCAGCGGCGCGATCTCCTGGCTGATCTCGCTGTTCTACACGGGGCTGTACGCCGGGAGCGTGATCAATGAGCTGACGACGTTCGCGGCCTTCACCGCGCTGCTCGTTTTCGTGCCCGGGATCATCGGTGTGGCCGTCGGCCGCCGGCGGGTGGACCGCAATCCCCCGCCGGGCCGGCCGGGCACACCCGAGGACGAACGGGCCGACACCGACGTCTTCTCCGCCGTGCGCGCCGACGAGTCCCCGACCGGCGAGTTGCCCACGCAGAGATCGCCCGCGGCCCGCTCCGAGGAACGGACCGCGTCGGTGGCCACGGTCGAGCGAGAAACACCCACGGAAGTCATCCCGACGAGCCGACGCGACGACACCACGGAGACGATCCCCACTGCGACGGCCGACGACGCGAAAACCGAGGTTATCCGGACCGACTCCGGGCACGCCAAGCCCGGCTCGGAGACGGAGCAGGGTTAGACGTTGTCCTCGCCGGCTTCCGGGCCGGCCTCGGCGAGGTACCGCAGGGCAAGCAGGTAGCCCTGGATTCCCAGCCCGACGATCACTCCGGTCGCGACCGGGCTGACGTAGGAGTGACGCCGAAACTCTTCGCGGGCATGCACATTGGAGATGTGCACCTCGATCAGGGGTGCGCTCAGCTCGGCGCACGCATCGCGCAGCGCCACCGATGTGTGGGTGAGGCCGCCGGCGTTGAGGATCACCGGTTGGCCGGCATCGGCGGCCAGATGGATCCAGTCCAGCAGTTCAGCCTCGTTATCGCTTTGCCGCACAACCGCTTTGAGTCCCAGAGCGGCGGCCTCGCGCTCGATCAACGCGGCCAGTTGGTCGTGCGTCGTGTCCCCGTAGACGTCCGGTTCACGCCGGCCCAGGCGGCCCAGGTTCGGGCCGTTGATCACGTTCACCGTCACAGTCATGAGGCTTCGACTTCCTCGGAGATCCCCGAGTAGGCCGCCGCCAGCAGCGACGGATCGGGTCCCGTTAATCGGCCGGGCTTGCCGAGTCCGTCGAGGACCACGAACCGGAGCACACCGGCCCGGGTCTTCTTGTCGCCGGCCATGTATTCCATCAGTTGCGGCAGTGCGTCGGCGTCGTAGCTGACCGGCAGGCCAAGCGAAGTCAGGATGGTGCGGTGCCGCTCCGCCGTGGAGTCGTCGAGCCGGCCTGCGAGCCTGGCCAGCTCCGCGGCGAACACCAGACCTACGGACACGGCGGCGCCGTGCCGCCACTGGTAGCGCTCGCGGCGCTCGATCGCGTGCCCCAAAGTGTGGCCGTAGTTCAGGATTTCGCGCAGCTCCGACTCCTTCTCGTCCGCGGCGACGACCTCAGCCTTGACGGCGATCGCGCGCCGGATCAGCTCTGGCAGCACGTCACCCGCCGGGTCGAGCGCGGCCTGCGGGTCGGCCTCGATGAGGTCCAGGATCATCGGATCGGCGATGAACCCGGCCTTGACCACCTCGGCCATCCCGGACACGATCTCGTTGCGCGGCAGGGTTTTCAGCGTCGACAGGTCGACGAGGACGGCGAGCGGCTGATGAAACGCACCGACCAGGTTCTTGCCCGCCTCGGTGTTGATACCGGTCTTGCCGCCGACGGCCGCGTCGACCATGCCGAGCAGGGTGGTGGGCACATGCACGATCGAGACGCCGCGCAGCCAGGTGGCCGCCGCGAAACCGGCGACGTCGGTGGCCGCGCCGCCGCCGAGGCTGACCAAGGCGTCTTTGCGGCCGATCCCGATGCGGCCCAACACGTCCCAGATGAATCCCACGACGGGCAGGTCTTTGCCGGCCTCGGCGTCCGGGATTTCGATGCGGTGCGCGTCGATGCCGTTGTCGGCCAAGTGACTTCGGATCGTTTCGGCGGTTTCGGCCAGCGCCGGTTGGTGCAGAATGGCGACCCGGTGCCGGCCGGAAAGCACTTCTTCCAGCTCGTTGAGCACGCCGGTACCGATCACCACCGGGTACGGCGGGTCGACGGCCACCTGCACGGTGACCGACCCCTTGTTGTCTGTCATTGACCGGCCGCCGGGATGTTCTCGGGGGCCTGCAGCCGGGACAGGATCTGACGGACCACCGCCCCGGGGTTGCGGCGGTTGGTGTCGACCCGGATGGTCGCCACACTCCGGTACAGCGGAGCCCGTTTCGCCATCAGGGCTTTATATTTCGAGTATTTCTCGGCCTCGTTTCCCGCGGCCAGCAGCGGCCGCACGGCGTTGCCACCGGTGCGCCGCACCCCTTCCCGGGCGCTGATCTCCAGGTAGATGACGGTGTGGCCCGCGAGCGCCTCGCACACCCCCGGGCGGGTGACGGCGCCGCCGCCGAGCGACACCACGCCGTCGTGCTCTGCTAGTGCCGCCCGCACGACCTCTTCCTCGATGCGTCGGAACTCCTGCTCCCCGTCGGTGGCGAAGATGTCGGCGATGCTGCGACCCGTCCGCTGCTCGATCGCCACATCGGTATCGAGCAAGCCGACCCCGAGTGCCTTCGAAAGCCGCCGCCCGATGGTGGATTTGCCGGAGCCCGGCAAGCCGACGAGTACCGCCTTAGGTGCCATGTGCTACCCGCACGGCCGGCGACTCCCGGTCGGCGACCGCGCGCCGATACGCCTCGATGTTGCGGCGGGTCTCGGTCAGCGAATCGCCGCCGAACTTCTCCAGCGCCGCGCGGGCCAGGACCAGCGCCACCATGGTCTCGACGACGACGCCGGCGGCCGGCACCGCGCACACGTCCGAGCGCTGATGGATGGCGACGGCCTCGTCGCCCGTCGTCATGTCGACGGTGGCCAGCGCGCGCGGCACGGTCGAGATGGGCTTCATCGCGGCCCGGACCCGCAGCGGCTGACCGTTCGTCATGCCGCCCTCCAGCCCGCCGGCGCGGTTGGTCGAACGGACGACGCCGTCGGGCCCGGGGTACATCTCGTCGTGGGCACGGCTGCCGCGGCGGCGCGCGGTCTCGAAACCGTCGCCGATCTCGACGCCCTTGATCGCTTGTATGCCCATGACGGCAGCGGCCAGCTGGCTGTCGAGCCGGTTCTCGCCGCTGGTGAAAGATCCCAGGCCGACGGGCAGGCCCAGCGCGACGACCTCCACCACGCCGCCGAGGGTGTCGCCGTCCTTCTTGGCGGCTTCGATCTCGGCGATCATCGATTTTTCAGCCTGCTGGTCGAATGCCCGGACGGGGCTCTCGTCGATCGCGGGCAGGTCCTCGGCGCGCGGTGGCGGGCCGTCGTAGGGCACCGACGGGCCGATCGCGACGACGTGTGAGAGCACCTCGACACCGAGGGCCTGACGCAGAAACGACCGCGCGATGGTCCCCGCCGCGACCCGGGCGGCGGTCTCTCGGGCGCTGGCGCGCTCCAGCACCGGCCGGGCGTCGTCGAATCCGTACTTGAGCATGCCGGCGTAGTCGGCGTGGCCGGGCCGCGGCCGGGTGAGCGGGGCGTTGCGCGCCGAGTCCGCCAACTCTTCCGCTCTTGAGGGGGGGACCGGGTCGGCGGCCATCACGGTCTCCCACTTCGGCCACTCGGTGTTGCCGATCTCGATGGCGATGGGCCCGCCCAGGGTGACGCCGTGGCGTATACCGGACAGCACGGTCACTGCGTCGCGCTCGAACTTCATCCGCGCGCCACGGCCATAACCGAGGCGGCGGCGGGCCAGTTGGTCCGAGATTTCGGTCGAGGTGACTTCCACGCCGGCGACCATGCCTTCGACCACGGCCACCAACGCGCGGCCATGCGACTCTCCGGCGGTGATCCAGCGCAACACCCGACCATCTTCCCACGTGCTCAGCTCAGCACGGCCAACCCCGCCGCCGCGGCGGTGGCCAGGCACATCGAGGGGCCGTGCGGCACGGAGCGCACGCCGCGGGGCATCCCGACCAGACCGGCCAGCGCCGTCAGCAGCGGCGCGCCCAGCGCCGCCAGAAACCACACCCCGGCGCCGAAACAGCCGGCCAACCCGCCCACCAGGAGGTACATCCCGGCCAGGGCCGCCGCCCCGGCCAGCGCGGGCAGCCCACGGCCGGCGAAGCCGGCGGTCAGCAGGATCACACCGGCGCCCGGCAGCGTCAGCCGGTTAGGCAGCCGCCGTTGCCGGACGTCGTAGCAGCTCAGCGCCGCCATCCAGGCCAGCACCATGACCGCCACACAGACACGCATGCCCGAATACATCCAGGGCACGCTAGTGCAGGCCCTCCAAGGCACAAGTCATCGCCTCGCGCGGCGCGGGCAGCCCGGTGAACTGCTCCACCTGCGCAAACGCCTGATGCAGCAGCATCTGCAGACCGCTGATCACCCGACCACCGGCCGCGGCCACCGCCTCGGCCAGGGGCGTGGGCCACGGATCGTAGACGGCGTCCAGCAGCACCGGGATCGGGGCGAACGTGGCGGCATACCGCGAAGCCACGTCGGCCGGCAGGGTGCTGACCAGCACCTCCGCGGCCGCCACTTCGTCGGCCAACTCGCCGCTGTCCAGGCCGCGGAACCGGGCCGCGACACCGATCCGTGCGCTCAGGTCCACCAACCGGGCCGCCTTCTGCGGGTCGCGGGCGACGATGGTGATGCCGGTGACGCCGAGCTCGGCCAGGCCCGCGACGGCCGCCGGCGCGGTGCCGCCCGATCCACACACCAGCGCCCATCCAGAGGCTGACCCGACGGCGCCGGCCACGCCGTCGACGTCGGTGTTGTCGGCCCGCCAACCGGCCGGCGTGCGCACCAGGGTGTTGGCCGAGCCGACGAGGGCCGCGCGTTCGGTGTGTTGGTCGGCGAATCGCAGGGCAGCGAACTTGCCCGGCATGGTCACCGACACCCCGACCCACTCCGGCCCGAAGCCGCCGACCACACCCGGCAGCTCGTCGGCGCCGCAGTCGATGCGCTCGTAGGTCCAGTCGTGCAGGCCCAGCGCGCGGTAGGCCGCCAGATGTAGTTCGGGGGAACGCGAATGGGCGATCGGCCGGCCCAACACGGCCGCCTTTCTGGCGGGGCCCCTAACGTGCGGAGTCGAGGACACCGTTGCGCTTAGCCAGCTCGATATTGGCCAAATGCTGTTGATAATCCTTGGTGAACAGCGTCGTGCCCTGGTTGTCGATGGTGACGAAGTACAGCCAGTCACCCTGCTCCGGATGCTCGGCGGCGCGCAGCGCGTCGACGCCGGGCGAGCAGATCGCCGTGGCGGGCAGCCCCTGGGAAACGTAGGTGTTCCACGGGGTCTTCAAGGCACGGTCGGCGTCGCTGGTGGCCACCTCGCGGCGGTCGAGCGGATAGTTCACGGTCGAGTCGAATTCCAGCGTGTGGTGATTCTGCAGGCGGTTGTAGATGACCCGCGCCACCTTGGCGAAATCCTGCGGGTTGGCTTCTTGCTGGACCAGCGAGGCCACCACCAGGATGTCGTAGGGCGACAGCGACATGCCCTGCGCGGAGTCCAGCAAACCGGACGTCGTGTACTCCACGGCGCCGGAGCTGATCAGGCTCGTCAGGATGCTGTCGGCCGAGGCCGACGGATCGACGTTGAAGGTCCCCGGCGCGATCAGGCCCTCGATCCGGCGATGATCCTTGCCCAGCTCGTTGACCGGCTGGATGGCCCACGGCGGCACGGCCAACGTAATCGGACTGCTGTTGGTCGCCGCATTGCGCAGGTCATCCACCGAGACGCAGCGCCGGTTGCCGTCGAGGTCCACGCACGTGGAGCGGGAGATCAGGGTGAGGATGCCGGGATTCACCTTGTTGGTCTTCATGTCGGTGGTGTCGTCGAGTTGACGGCCCTCCGGGATGACCAGTCGCCCCACCCTGTTGTTAGGGTCCGCCAGCCGCGCGACGGCGTCGGCCGCCGGGATTTCGGTTCGCATGCGATAGAAGCCGGGCTGGATAGAGTTGATCGCGTGGTTGCCGTGCGCGGCGTTGACGAACGCCCGGACAGTCTTGATCACCTGCTGGTTCTGCAATGTCTCCCCGACCATGGTGGTCGAGTCACCGTCTTGCACGCGAATCACGATGTCGCGCTTGCCATCACCGGTGTAGTCGTCGCCGGGCCCGAACACGGTGTTCCAGAGCCTGGTGCCGACGAAGACCACGACGACCATGATCAGAACGAGCAGCGCGAGCGCCGCGCGGCCGGCGAAGCGCCGCCGCCGGCGGCCGCGCTCGGCGCGATTCCGGGCGAGGCGGCTCATCCTGCGCCGGGGCGGTCCGACCGCCTCGGGCTCGGCCCGCTCGCCGCGCGCGCTGTCAACGCTGTCAACCATCGGTGACCCCCTCGGTCACCCCTTTGGCCAGCGAGGCGCGGCGTTCGTCGAGCCAGCTCTGAAGGATCGCCACCGCCGCCGCCTGGTCGATCACCGCCCGCTGCTCCCTGGCCCTCACCCCCGCCGCACGCAGTGACCGCTGGGCGCTGACGGTGGTCAGCCTTTCGTCGGCCAGCCGCACCGGTGTGGGGGCGATCCGCCGGGCCAGCGCCTCGGCAAGTTCGATCGCGTCCTGGGCCGAACGGCCCGTGCGGTCGGCCAGCGTCCGCGGCAATCCGACGACCACCTCGACCGCGTCCAACTCGGCGGCGAGCGCGGCGAGCCGGCGCACGTGCTTGCCGGAACGGTCGCGGCGCACCGTTTCGACCGGGGTGGCCAGGATGCCGTCGGGGTCGCTCGCGGCGACGCCGATGCGCACACTGCCGACGTCGACGCCGAGCCGTCGACCGGGTCCGGGATCCTGGTCAGGGGCGCCGGGCCGGTCGGGCAGGCGGTGCTGTGCGGAGACCACTCAACCGACCCGCGCTATCACGGCGATCTCGGAGCGCACCGCGTCGAGCGCCGCGTCGATACCGGTCGGATCCTTTCCCGAGCCCTGCGCCAGGTCGGCCTTGCCGCCGCCACGGCCGTCGACCGCCGCGGCGAGCTGTTTGACCAGGTCGTTGGCGCGGATACCCAGGTCCTGGGCGGCGGCATTGGCGGCGACCGCGTACGGGACGGTCGCGTCCTCGCCCTCGGCGATAAGGGCGACCACCCCGGGATCACTGCCCAGCTTGCCGCGAATATCGCCGACGAGGGAGCGCAGGTCGGCCGCCGTCATACCGCCGGACATCCGCTGCGCCACAACACGAACGTTACCGATCCGCTCCGCACCGGCCACGGCGTTGGTCGCCGCCGCCCGGGCGCCCGCCACCCGGGCGCGTTCGAGTTCTTTCTCGGCGGCCTTGAGCCGATCCACCAGGCTGGCCACCCGGGCGGGCACCTCTTCGGACGGCACCTTCAGCGACGACGCCAACCCGGCCATGAGCGCGCGCTCCTTTGCCAAGTGGCGGAACGAGTCCAGCCCGACGTAGGCCTCCACCCGACGAATCCCGGAGCCGATGGACGATTCGCCCAGGATCGTCACCGGACCGATCTGCGCCGAGTTGTGCACGTGCGTGCCGCCGCACAACTCCAGGGAGAACGGGCCGCCGATCTCCACCACCCGCACCTCGTCGGGATAGGCCTCGCCGAAGAGCGCCATCGCCCCCATCGCCTTGGCCTTCTCGAGCTGCTCAGTGAAGGTGTGCACCTCGAAGTCGGCTTGGACCGCCTCGTTGGTCACCTCTTCGATCTGGGTGCGTTGGTCCTCGGAAAGCGCACCCTGCCAGTTGAAGTCGAAGCGCAGGTAACCCGGCCGGTTCAGCGATCCCGCCTGAACCGCGTTGGGCCCCAGCACGTGTCGCAGCGCCGCGTGCACCATGTGGGTGCCCGAGTGCCCCTGGGTGGCGCCCCGCCGCCAGCTTGGGTCGACGGCGGCGATCACGGCGTCGCCCTCCACGAATTCCCCGGACTCCACGTTAACCCGATGCACCCAAAGGGTTTTGGCGATCTTCTGGACATCGGTGACGGCCGCCCGGGCGCTGTCGCCCGCACCGGTTCCGCGGATGGTGCCCTCGTCGGCGATCTGGCCGCCCGATTCCGCGTAGAGCGGTGTGCGGTCGAGCACTAGTTCGACGCGCTGCCCTTCGCCGGCTCCACCGGCTAAGCCGTGCGCGACCACCGGAACCCGCTTGCCGTCGACGAAAATGCCCAGAATCCTCGCCTCGGAAGCCAATTCGTCGAAGCCGGTGAACTCGGTGGGTCCGGCGTCAACCAGCTCACGGTAGGCGCTCAGGTCGGCATGCGCGTGTTTGCGCGCGGCGGCATCGGCCTTGGCGCGGCGGCGCTGCTCGGCCATCAGTTCCCGGAAGCCGATTTCGTCGACCCGCAGGCCGGCCTCGGCGGCCATCTCGAGGGTGAGTTCGAGCGGGAAGCCGTACGTGTCGTGCAGGGTGAACGCGTCCGAACCGGAAATCGCCGGGGCACCCGCCGCCTTGGTGGCGCCGGCTACCTCCTCGAACAGCTTCGAACCCGATGCCAGCGTGCGATTGAACGCGGTCTCCTCGGCGACGGCGATGCGCCTGATCCGGTCGAAGTCGGCGACGAGTTCGGGATACGACGGGCCCATCGCGTCCCGCACGGTGGCCATCAGGTCGCCGACGATCGGCTCCTCGATGCCAAGCAGCTTGGCCGAACGGATCACTCGGCGCAGCAGGCGGCGCAGCACGTACCCGCGTCCGTCGTTGCCGGGGCTGACGCCGTCGCCGATCAGGATCGCCGCGGTGCGGCTGTGGTCGGCGATAATGCGGTATCGCACGTTGTTGGCGTGGTTGCCTTCCTCGTCATCTGGGTCGTACCCGCGCGGTGCGCGCGTCGCCACCAGGTCGATGACCGGCCGCAGCAGGTCGGTTTCGTAGACGTTGTGCACGCGCTGCAGCACGAACGCGACCCGCTCGACACCCATGCCGGTGTCGATGTTCTTGCGCGGCAACGGCCCCAGGATCTCGAAGTCGGTCTTACCGGTGCCCTCGCCGCGTTCGCTTTGCATGAACACCAGGTTCCACAACTCGACGTAGCGGTCCTCGTTGGCGATCGGTCCGCCGCCCACGCCGAACTCTTCTCCGCGGTCGTAGTAGATCTCCGATGACGGGCCGCATGGTCCGGGGATGCCCATCGACCAGAAGTTGTCTTCCATGCCCCGGCGCTGGATCCGCTCCGCCGGCAGGCCGGCGATCTCCTGCCACAGCTCGAAGGCCTCGTCGTCGTCGAAATAGACTGTCGCCCAGAGTCTTTCGTGGTCGAGCCCGTATCCCCCCTCCACGACGGGATTGGTCAGCAGCGACCATGCCAGTTCGATGGCCGCACGCTTGAAATAGTCGCCGAACGAAAAATTGCCGGCCATCTGGAAGAAGGTGTTGTGGCGGGTGGTGATGCCCACCTCGTCGATATCGGGCGTGCGGATGCACTTCTGGATGCTGGTGGCCGTCGCATACGGCGGTGTGCGCGCGCCCAAGAAGAACGGCACGAACTGGACCATGCCGGCGTTGACGAACAACAGATTGGGGTCGTCGAGGATGACCGACGCGCTCGGCACCTCGGTATGGCCCGCCTTCACGAAATGATCAAGGAATCTCTTCCTGATCTCGTGTGTCTGCACTTCTAACCGCTTCTTCCTGTTGCTTGACGTCGATTCCCAGCCTAGGGCGCGCGGCTAACCCTCCAAAAAGCTCAACCGAACAGACCGGCGTGGATTGTCCCGGTTGAGGTCAACCAGGACGATGCTTTGCCAGGTCCCCAGCTGCGGGTCACCACTTGCGACCGGCACCGTCACCGACGGCGCGACGATCGCCGGCAGCACATGGTCGGCGCCGTGGCCCTGGGAGCCATGCGCATGCCGGTAGCGGTCGTCACGTGGCAACAGCCGCTCCAGCGTGTCGACCAGGTCGTCGTCGGAGCCTGCGCCGGTCTCGATGATGGCGATACCGGCCGTCGCGTGCGGCACGAACACGTTGCACAGACCATCGCCGTAGCTGAAGCAGAACCTGCGCACCGCATCGGTGAGATCGACGATGCGGCGCCGGGTGGTGTCCACTTCCAGCACATCGGTATGCACCCGGACAAGCCTACGGCGGAGCGGGTGGGCCCAGCCAATCCGATGTATCCCATGTGAGACCGGGCACCCCATTGCAGGCGGTCACCGGCGGGAGGAAGGTAGCTGGTGGACCGGTGGCGCCACCGCGGCGCTGCCCCGAACAAAAAAGGGGGGTGGATCGTGTACGCACGCTCTGCCACTATTCAGACGCAACCATCGTCCATCGACGCCGGAATTGCGTTCATTCGCGATGAGGGTATGCCCGCACTGCGGGAAATGGCGGGCTGCATCGGCGTATCCCTTTTGGTCAACCGGCAGTCCGGCCGGTGCATCGTCACCACCGCCTGGGAGACGGACGAGGCCAGGCGCGCCGGCGCGGAACGGATGGCGCCGATGCGTGATCGCGCCGCCGAAATGTTCGGCGTCACGGCAAACGTCGAGCAGTGGGAGATCGCTGCGCTGCATCGTGACCACCACGCGCCCGACGGTGCCTGTGTGCGGGCGACCTGGGTCCAGGGGCCGCAGGGCCAGATGGACCCGGGCATCGACTACTACAAGGCGTCCGTCCTGTCACAGCTCGAGGACCTCGACGGGTTCTGCAGTGCCAGTCTGCTGGTCGACCGCGCATCCGGGCGCGCCGTGTCCTCCGTGACATTCGACAGCCTTGACGCGATGGAGCGGAACCGGGACCAGGCAACCGCCCTCAAGATCGCGGCGATGCAAGAGGCGGGCGTGCAGGAACTCGACGAATGCGAGTTCGAGCTGGCGCTGGCGCATCTGCGGGTGCCCGAGCTGGCGTGACCGATTTTGCGCCCATTGCGGCGCTGAGTCGGTAGGAGGAAGGTATCTGTTGGGACCGGTGGCGCCACCGGGGCGCCGCCCCGACATTAGGAGGGGTCGACCGTGTACGCACGCTCCACTACCATCCAGGCGCAACCCTTGTCGGTCGACATTGGCATCGCGCACGTCCGCGACGTCGTCATGCCCGCTCTGCAGGAGATGAACGGGTGTGTCGGGGTGTCGCTGCTGGTGGACCGCCAGTCCGGCAGATGCATCGCCACCAGCGCCTGGCAGACCATCGAAACGATGCGCGCCAGCGCCGAGCGGGTAGCGCCCATCCGCGACCGCGCCGCGTTGATGTTCGACGGCCACGCGAAGGTCGAAGAATGGGACATCGCTTTGCTGCACCGCGACCACCGCTCGCATGAGGGGGCGTGCGTGCGGGCCACCTGGCTCAAGGTGGTACCGGATCAGCTCAGCCGGTCCCTGAACTTCTACCGCGAGTCGGTGCTTCCGGAAATGGAACAGCTCGACGGGTTCTGCAGCGCCAGCCTGATGGTCGACCACCCCGCCTGCCGGCGTGCGGTCGCCTGCTCCACGTTCGACAGCATGGACGCGATGGCCCGAAACCGTGACCGGGCCACTGAGCTGCGCAGCAGGCGCGTCCGTGATCTGGGCGCCGAGGTGATCGACGTGGCCGAGTTCGAGCTGGCGATCGCCCACCTGCGGGTGCCCGAGCTGGTCTGAGCGCTCCGCGCGACCGTCGAATGTGCGGCTGGCCGCGCATTCGGCACCGAGTGTGCGGCCAGCCGCGCACTCGGCTTCACCGCCGGGCTTAGGGCAGCGAATCCCCGGGGAATCCGAGGCAGGGGTGCACCTCGTAGGTGAAGACTCCGGCCGCCACCCCGGGGTCGGCGTCCATGATCACGGTCGTGTCGTCGATGGTCGCGGCGAACACACAGACGCCGCACACCTCGGACCCGTCGGTCACCGGCAGCACCACCGCCATCACACCGTCGTCGCGGAGCCCGAAGTTGCGCCGACCGTGCTCCCAGACGATCCCCGGCGTCGTATCGTCATCGAACTTCGGGCCCTTCTTGAGGATGACGACGCTGTAGCCCTTGGCCGTGGGCAAAAGCTGGCCCATCTCCTCGTCGGTGAAGGTTTTCATGGCCCTCTCCTCTTACGGATGATTGCGCGCAGCCGGTCCAGCCGGCCGGCGATTTCACGTTCACCGCCGCGGCCGGTGGGCCGATAATAGTCCACGCCTAACAGCTCATCCGGCGGATATTGTTGGGCGACAACACCGTCCGGGTCGTCGTGGGAGTACCTGTAGCCCTGGGCGTTGCCCAGCGCGGCCGCACCGGAGTAGTGCCCGTCGCGCAGATGCGCCGGCACCATGCCGGCCTTGCCCGCCTTGATGTCGGCCATCGCCGCCGCCAGCGCGGTGGTGACCGCGTTCGACTTGGGCGCGCTGGCAAGATGGACGGTGGCGTGCGCCAGGGTCAGCTGGGCCTCGGGCATGCCGATCAGCGCGACGGTCTGGGCGGCCGCGACCGCGGTCTGCAAC